>Ga0302267_10003504_pt1 | contig 18011 bp, 14 predicted proteins | sample III_Bog_E1_3_FD_194555 | JGI IMG/M metagenome (GOLD analysis project Ga0302267, IMG submission 194555) | Peat permafrost microbial communities from Stordalen Mire near Abisko, Sweden - III_Bog_E1_3 | ecosystem: Environmental > Terrestrial > Soil > Wetlands > Peat | place: Sweden: Abisko... | reverse complement strand
CCCGCGCTGCGAAGGCATAGGCAGAGCCCCCGCTACGCAGTCTGCCCCGCCGACTCGCTTCGCCGCTGACTTGCTGACTCGCTAGCCAGCCTCTACTCGTTCGGATCCTCAGCCGTAAACGGCGAGCAGCAGGGCTTGTCCGTCGCATGGAAGTTCATCAGTTCCAGCCGAATACCGTCCGGATCGTACAGGTTGAACTGGTATTTGCCGTCGAGGCCGATCTTGGGCGCGGCGTCGTGCTTGCCCGTGAGCCGATTGGCCGCAACCAGCTTTTGATACGCATCCGGCACTGAAACTTCACCGATCGACAAGTGATCCAGAACGCCCAACCGGTTCTGCGTCATATCCGCCGGAATCCCGGCGCCGGGGCCAACCAGCATGTACTCCAGCCAGTCGTGGCCGTCGGGCGTCTGCTGACTCACCCAATCCAGCTTCTCTGGGTGCATCCCGCCGAACCAATAGGCACGGAAGCCAAGAATCTCCTTGTAAAACTTGTCTTCCGCTTCGCGGCTATGCACCATGAAGCCCACATGGATGATGTGGTGGCCAACCGCGTCCGGCGCCGCTACCGGCTTGCCCGAAGGCTGCACAAACTCCACTGTATTGCCTTCCGGATCGAGAACCGAGAACCAGCGACTGCCGTCTGCACCTTTCTTCACTGCCGCGGGCGTCTTCCAGCCCTTTGCGGCCAGGTATTTCCGCAGCCCCTCGGCGCTTTCCGTGGTCCAGGCCGTGTGGTCCAGACGGTTGATGCCCACGCCCGGCGGCAGCGGCAGCACCTCCACCCACTGCGCCGCACTCAGCGCATAGCGCACGCCCTTGGGGTTTTCCGGGTCGGCCAGCTTTACCGCGCCAATGCTGCCCACGTAGTAGCGCTCAGTAGCGGCAGCGTCTGCGGTGTAAACCGCCAAGTGCGAGATTCCGGTAATCTTCGGCCGCGTGAGCACATTCTGTGCAACGGCGGCGGTAACGGCGAGCAAGGCAACAAACAGAGCAGCACTCGATTTCCAAGGCATGACGATCCCCCTCAAAACTTGTGTGACAACAATACATGCGGGCCAAGGCCAGGCGCAAACCACCCGCGGCCCAGACTGATTCGTCGTCGCCGCCCGCTTATAAACCGGACTTTGTGGGGAGCGCCGCACCTTTTGAGCCTAGTTTTCCAGAACACGCTCCATTTTCGCCGCGCTATGATGAGAATCCGAAAAGGTATGCGATTGATCACGACCGAGGGTAGTACGTTGACCGGCAAACTTGAACTGATGATGGGCCCCATGCGCTCGAACAAAACCGCGGAGATGCTGCGCCGCGCCGACATGCGCCGCCAGTATGCGCGCCAACACGTGCTGGTGCTCAAACCGAGCGACGACACCAAGGGCGGCCCTGGCCTGGTGGAGAGCCGCAACCCCCTCGGCCACGGCAAGATGAAGGCCCACGCCTTCAACTCCGCCGACCCATGGGAGGTGCTACCCGTCATCGCCCAACGCGAGCAGGAGATCGGCAAGCGCATTGAGTGCATCGCCATCGACGAGGGCCAGTTTGTAGACGGGCTCTTCCTGTTTGCCAAGCAACTGCTCGATGCCGGCCACGACGTGCTGGTGGCGGGCCTTGACCTGGACTTCCGCGCCAACCCCTTCGGCGAGATGCTCAACCTGACCTGGCTGGTAAATGCCTACGGCGGCTCCATTACCGAGTGCATGGCCTACTGCAGTTGCGGCGCGCGCGCACTTTATTCACAGCGGCTCATCGAGGGCAAACCGGCCTCTTACGACAGCCCCATCAAAGTGCCCGGCGACACCTACGAACCGCGCTGCGCTGAGCACTTCGTACTGCCCGGCCGCCCGCACTAGGTTGGGCAGCCGCCCTGCTCACCCGCGTTTTCCGCTGCCCAACCAGCTAGCGGCTCGTCCATAATAGGAGACATCCGCACGTTACGAGGTGGAACCTTTGAACCGATTTGCCCTTGGCGCGCTGCTTCTGGCAGCCGCATCGTTTTCTCTGCCCGCTCATTCCCAGACGCCGTCCGTTCAGTCTGGATGCGGCGCACCCGCCATTCATTTTGACGTAGACGCCGACCACGGCATTCATCCTGCCCCGCAGACGCCCGACAAGGCCCTTGTCTTCTTCATCCAGGACGACAGCTACGTCGCCGGCTTCCGCAAGCCCACCGTTCGCGTTGGCGTAGACGGCAAATGGGTGGGCGCCACCCACGGCGACAGCTACATCTTTTTCTACGTCGATCCCGGCCAGCACCGGCTCTGCACCGACTGGCAGGACAGCTCCATGTTCAGCCGCAAAACCCAGCCCACCGCCGGGCTCAGCTTCACGGCAACGGCCGGTGCCACGTATTACTTCCGTGTCACCAACACCTTCCGAGGCGCAGCCAACACCGGCACCTCGCTCGAGCCTCTGACGCCTTCAAACCCTGAAGACCTGCTGGCCGACTACGATTTCGCCTTCTTCCACCAGAATCCGTGAACATCGGCCGTGTCCGGGCCCATGCGCTTGCCACCACGCCAGGCTTCGCTCTTGTTAAGCCTGGCATTTAGAGCTTTTCTCCTCCGGGTATAGAGCTTCGGGTGTCCCATCCCTGGGCTCCCATGGACAGGCCTTCGTTCGTGGGGCGGCTCCTCGCCGCGTTCTTGTTTTTGCGCCTAGGGTGGGATAGCAAGGAACCCCTCTACAGCAAGTGAAGAAAAGCTCTATATCCTCAATTGTGCGAAGTGATGCGATCACAGACCTGCCTACTCCCCGAACCAGCCATTGCCGCGCGCCTCTTCAAGCCTGACTTCAAGATAATCCCAAAGTGCCGGGCAGCCTGCTTCGATCTCCGGCCGGATACGCGTCACGACGCGCTCGTAGCTGACGTTGTGCTCACGCCAACTCTGGCCCTGGTTGCTCAGGTTCAAAAACACCGGCATGGCGCGATCGAGTGAGTGCGCAAAGCGGGACTCGGCGGTTTTGGCCTCTTCAAATTCCTGCCAAAGCGCCACCAGCGGCGCAGCCTGGGCCACCGGCAGCAAACCGAAGACACGCCGTACACCAGCCAATTCGCTGGCAGCGCGCTCAGCCGGATCGACCTTGGCATACACCATCACGTCACCAGCGTCGATCTCGCCCACGTCATGCACCAGCAACATGCGCACCACGTGATCGATCTGCACGGGCTCAACCGCGTAGCTCTCCATCGCAATCGCCATCAGCGCAAGCTGCCAACTGTGCTCGGCTGAGTTCTCATAGCGGTCCATGCCAGCGGGCTTGGTCTTGCGCGTCACGGCCTTCAGTTTGTCCAGTTCCAGAATGAAGTCCACAATCTGCTGCATCTCTACGCTCATGGCTGCCTCCGTACGCGGTTTCCTTTATTGATCCGGCCCTCAAATAGAAACACCGTGCCCCATCCATTTCGCGGGCTTTATCGCGGAATGGGTGGGAAGCCTACACACTATTTAAGGGCCGGATCAATAGCTGGTGGCTGTCTGTGGCACACCCGTCACCGCAGGCTGCGCATCTGCTCTGCCCGCGCCGTTCTCCTGGTCCTTGTACTGCAACAGGTAGAGCTTCCAGTAGAGGCCGCGCCGCGCCAGCAGTTCCTGGTGCGTGCCCATCTCGCGCAACTGCGCCTTGTGCATCACCAGAATGGTGTCGGCGCGCTGCACGGTAGAGAGCCGATGCGCGATCAGTACGCTGGTGCGGCCTTCAACCATGCGGTCAAGCGCTCCGCGAATGCGCAGCTCGGTGTCGGTATCCACACTCGATGTGGCTTCATCCAGGATAAGAATGCGCGGATTGTACGCCAGCGCGCGCGCAAAGTTGATCAGCTGTTTCTGGCCGGTTGAAAGCGAGTTGCCACGCTCCCGCACTGGCTCGTCAAACTGCAGTGGAAGGCTCTCGATAAAGTCCAGCACGTTCACGTCTTGCGCGGCGCGGCGCAGTTGTTCCGCGTCGATGGCCTCGTTGCCCAGCTGAATGTTTTCGGCGATGGTGCCGGTAAACAGGAACGGGTCCTGCAGCACCACGGCAAAGTGCGCGCGCAGTTTTTTCAGCTCCTGCTGGCGCAGATCCACACCGTCCAGCAGGATGGCGCCCGCCGTCACGTCGTAGAAGCGCATCATCAGGCTGGTCAGCGTGGTTTTTCCCGCGCCGGTGTGGCCCACAATCGCTACCGTATGCCCTGGTTCAACAACAAAGCTGACGTCCTTCAAAATCCACTCGACGCCTTCCAACTTGCTCAGCTCGGTCGAGGCCTGCTCCGGCCCCAGCGCTTCAGCCCGCTCCACGGCCTGCTGTTGCTCGGCGGTCAGCTTCTGGTAGGTGAACCAGACATGGCGGAACTCGATGCGGTTCGAGCCGTCGCCCTCTACAGGGTTGGCTGGGCTTACGATCTCCGTCTCGGTATCGAGCAGCTTGAAGATGCGCTCGCAGGCCGCCATCGCTGCCTGCAGAATGTTGTACTTGTCGCTCAAGTCCTGGATCGGCCGCCAGAAGCGCTGCGCGTATTGGATGAACATGGCCAGTACGCCGATGGTGACCACGCCATTGCCGATCACGCTGAATCCGCCGCGCCACAGGACCAGCGCAATGGCGATGGAACTGAGCAGCTCTACCGCCGGATAGTAGAGCGCGTAGGCAAAGATGGTGTCTTTGAAGGCGATCATGTGCAGCTCATTGACCGCTGAAAAATCGTGCATGGCGCGCGCTTCGCGGTTGAACAACTGCACCACCTGCATCCCGGCCACGTGTTCCTGCGTAAAGCTGTTGATGCGCGCAATGGCAGCGCGCACGCGGCGGTAGCTTTCCCGCACCGAGTCGCGAAACACGCGCGTGACCAGATAGATCAGCGGCAGCACCACGAAGGCCAGCAGCGCCAGCCACCAGTTGATCCTGAGCATCAGCCCGGCCATGATCGCGAGCATGAAAAAGTCGTTCACGATCGACAGAATGCCATCGGTGAACATGTCGTTGATGGCGTCCACGTCCGAGGTCAACCGCGTTACCAGCCGTCCCACGGCATTGGTGTCAAAGAAGCCGACGTGCATCTGCTGCATGTGCCGGAAGATGTCGCGGCGCAGGTCGAACATGATCTTCTGGCCGGTCCACTGCATCAGGTAGGTCTGCACAAAGGAGAAAAGATAGGAGGCGGCCAGCGTGGCCATATAGACCATCGCCAGTATGTTGATGCCCTGGCCCGGATCTGCCGGCAACCGGCGCGCAATCCAGTCCGTGGGCGGGCCCGGCGTCGCCATCAGATAGCGGTCCACGGCCACCTTGACCAGATAAGGGCCAGTCACATCGCACGCTGCCTTGATGGAGACAGCCACCGACGCAATGGTGGCCTGCACCCAGTAGGGACGCAGATAGCGGGACAGCCTCCGCGCCAGTCGCTGGTCGTAGACCTTGCCTACGGGGTCTTCGTCAGCTTTGCGAACTGCCTTTTTCTTGCCGGATTTAGGGTTTTTCTGTTCTTCGTCCGCCATGGGCTGGGGTTGTGCGGCCTTCCCTCTCTATTGTACGGGGCGGCTGGCTACCTGGTCTCCGTCCCCGTTGCAGAGCCGTAAAAATGGCCCCTGGGAGTCTCCTCCCAGGGGCCATCGAGTTGGTACTCCGCGACTGCTTAGAACTGCAAACGCAGGGTCATCTGAATCTGGCGAGGCGTCCAGTACGAGCTGGCGCCCACCGCACCCGGAGCGATGGAAATCTCGCCCGTAGTGCCGTTGGGGTTAGGGGTGCCCTGAATGTTGAAGGCGTTGAAGGCATCCAGGTTGAACCGCAGAGCCATCTGGTTGTAGATCGGGAACACCTTGAACACCGACAGATCGGCGTTCCAGTTGTACGGTCCCTTCAGAACGGTCTGCGAATACAGGTTCGAGCCCAGCGGACCCGGCGAGTAGCCCTGCGCGCCAAAACTCGTCGCGCCAGCCACGTTTACGTTGTTGTTGGTGCCGCAGATCGCGCCGCCGCAGGTGCCCGGAGTGAAGTTGATCGGCGACTCATACGCCGGGCTGGCAGCCGTGCCCGAGGTATAACCCGAGGGCAGACCGGTGATCTTGCCCATGGCGGAAGGCGTAGGAGCGATGTAGCCGTTAAACCACAGCTTCTCCTTCTGGCAGGCGCCCTGGCAATCGGTGACGGTAACGCTGTTCTTGTAGTACTTGACGGGGTTGGTTGCGCCCCAGTTGCCGCTTCCAGGCTGGAAGTCCTGCGAGACGATCTGGCCGGCGCCGGCAATCTGCCAGCCACCCACAGCTTCGTCTTCCCAGCGATTGGCATTGCCCAGGAAGTGCTTGCCACGGCCGAAGGGCAGGTCAACAACGCCGTTGAAGGTGATGTGCTGCAGCGGAATTGCCGTATCCACCTTGTACTCTTCGAACTTGAACAAGGAGTGGTATTCCTGCCAAGCCTTGTTGCCCGAGGGCACCGGAGGAGGCAGAGCGGGAGCCATAACCGTGCCGCCACCTGCAGTGTTCAGACCGGTAGTGTTGTAGGTCGTACCCGACGCAACGCCGAGAACGCCCAGGTAGTTGGCAGCCGGATCTTCCGTGCCGTCACGGAAGTAGTTGCCGCCCATGCGGAAGGGCTTGGACCAGACATAAGCGACCTGGTAAGCGAATCCGTGATGGAACAGGCGCTGGTAGTTGACCTGCAGAGCGTTGTCGTTCGACCAGCCGTTTTTGTCATCCCAGGTGTTCCCACCCCAGGTCGTGGTGTCGTACGGGCGGGTGGCGATCGAACCGTTGGCCGAATTGACCGCCGTATCGGTCATCATCTCCCACACAAACGAAGAGGGACCGTTGTTGACGTAGAAGTAGTGGTCCAGGTTGGTGCCGTGGCTCCACAGCCAGGTGACGCGCAAAGCCGAGTTGCCCTTGAGAGGCTGCTCGACGGTGAAGTTTACCTGCGTCACGTAGTCGGGAGGCATGGACATGGAGTTCGACCACAGTCCAACGCCCGGCAGCAGAGACGTGGTGCTGGTGCTATTGACGATGCCGTTGCCGGTGTTGGCGCCCATGACCGGCGTGAACGCGCTGGACGAGGTCCAGGTGCTGGTACCGTTCTGGGGCACGCGCAACAGTTCGTTGGTGATGCCGTCGAAGGTCTGGTTGGAGCTGGTAAAGCTCTGGCTGTAGCTGGCCACCAGCGGGTTGTTGCCCATGGGGTTCTTCACGAAGCTGCGGGTCGGCATCGGATAGATGTACCGGCCGTAAGCGCCGCGGATAACCGTACCGTACTTGCCGTTGAAAGGCTGGTACGCCAGGCCCACGCGGGGGCTGAGGGTGAGTGGATAGTTGCGCATCAGTGTCGAGGGCCACCCGGCCTGCTGGGCAGTCTCATACTTTGCGCCGATGTTCTGCATTCCGGTGATGATGGCCTGGGTCGTGTAGCCCGATGCGATCAACTGCGCGGGACTCGAAGCCAGAACCATGGCGTCGTTCTTCAGGTCGAAGCTGTTGTAGACCCCACCTTTAACCCAGACCGACGGGTGATCTTCCCAGCGCAGGCCGAGATTCAGCGTCAGGTTGCGGGTCCAGTGGAAGTTGTCCTGCAGGTAGGCATCGAACTCCATGTCGTGGAAGTGCTCGTACGGAGGCTCCTGCGTCACGGAATACGAAGAGGCTGCGCCCAGGAAGGCGTCAGCATCGTCGCCGCCGGTGTTAGCGGTCTGCGAATAGCTGGTGCCCGAACCGGGATTCAAGAGGCCTGTGTCCTGGCCGTTGAAGTTGATGTTGTCAGAAGACTCATCCGGCAACTGGCCGAAACGCTCGTGGCGATAGCGGCCACCAAACATCAACTGATGCTTGCCAACCGTCTTGGTGAGGTTTTCGTCCAGGTTGTCGACGATCTGGCTGAGGCCGTAGATGAACTGCGTGCCGCCGTAGCCGCCGTAGCCGCCCAGAAGCTGGCCGGAACCGTAGGCCGGGAAGCCGGGTTCACCAAAGTTGTTGGGCGTCTTGAGGACATTCTCAAGGTCCGCTTTAGGCGTTCCGCCAGCGTAATTATGCTGGCCGAGAGCCTGCTGGCTGACGATGGTTTCCGAGAAGAACGTCGGCGAAAAGACATGCGTAAAGCCGATGGCCTCAGCAAACGAAGCCGACGGGTTGTTCGCGATGCCGGTGGCGTCGGCGGGCAGGCCGTCAGCGGCGATGGTGGCCGGGTTCGGCATGTTCTGGTTGGTGTAATTGCGCAGCGCGATGCTGGACAGAATGTTGCTGGTGTAGCGCAGATAGGCGCGGTTGGTTTCGTTGAACTCGTGGTCAATGCGGAAGGTCTGCGTCGGAACCACGATGAAGGTGGGGTTAACCACCGCGGCGTTTCCGCCGTTCAGGTTGAATCCGTTCAAACTACCGATAATCGGGTTATTGGTATTGTTCGGCGTCGGAGTAATGTCGAACATGATCTTTTCCGTCGGCGACAACCGGCTCATAGGAAGCTGGTTGTTGGTAAACGGCGTACGGCAATACGTGTTGGCAACACCGCTGTTGTTGCAATTGGCGGAGTAGGTCGTGGTCGTCGGATCGTACAGCTGCTGGAAGACGCCAGAGGTGTTGGTGTAGCCGCTGAAGTCGCCGCCGCGCATGGCGGTCGTCGGCACAGCCGCGGTTTCTGCGGTCGGGCTGGCATACGAATACCGCTCGTAGGCATAGAACCAGAAGGTTTTGTCTTTGCCGTGATAAACGTACGGAAGAATGACAGGGCCGCCCGCCGATGCGCCAAACTCATTACGGACGAGGTGAGGGGCAGCAAACGTGGGCAGGTTGTTGCGGTTCCTGGCAATGCCGATGGCATTGTTGCGAGCCGTTTCAAACAACGCGCCATGCAGCGAGTTGGTGCCCGACTTGGTGGTGACGATGGCCGTAGCCGGCTCGGAGTACTGCGCGCCGGTGTTGGTGGTCTCGATACGGACTTCCTGCACGGAATCCGGATCGGGAGCTTGGGTCTGCGACAGGTTCATGCCGCCGAACTGACGGTTGGAGATCGGCACGCCGTCGGCGACGTACTCGAGCGCTTCGCCCATCAGACCGTTGGCGCGGGTTCCACCGCTTTCCAAACCGGGGGTGGTTTCACCGGCCAGGCTGATCAGGATGCGGCCGTTCATTGGCAGCTGGTTGATGCGGGTGTTTTCAAGGGTTGAAGCAATGGTTCCGTTTTCGGTGGTGGTCAACTGCACCGCGTCGGCCGCTACTTCAATCTGCTGCGTCACATCGCCCGGAGTCAGCGCTGGGTTGATGACGGCGTGCTGGTCAACCAGCACCTCCAGAGAGGTCCTGTACGACTTCATGTTGGGAGCCGTAACCGTGATAGTGTAGTTGCCGGCAAACAGAGCCGGAACCTGATAGAAACCAACGCTGCTGGATTTGGTGTCGGTAGCAATATTGGTGCCTTGGTTCACTACGTGGATGTTGGCGCCGGGAATAACTGCCCCGGTCGAGTCGGTAACCGTGCCCTGAATCGAGCCGGCGCCGCTCTGTGCCAACGCGCCCGTGCTACACAGCGCCAGGCCAACAAAGACCAGAAGCGCGAGTGCCTTCACATTCCACGCATGGAGAGTGCGCGTCATTTTACTGGCGAGTTTTTTCATTCGAGTGGTATCTCCTGAAAAATTAGCTTGCATGGCTGAGCCATGTGTTTTTTTGTTTTGTCCCCTTCAGTGGCCAACCGCTGCGCCACCTCTGCTGCCCCCTGCCGGTCCGCGCCTGCCGCCCTCAATAGACGGCTACGAAAACAGGCAAATGGCCCCCAGAGCTAACGCAGCACCGCCACTGACGGGCCGCTCTGAAAACGTCTACTCTTTCAAGCCGTAAACATTTTCATTCCTGCTTCTTTTTTTGTCCCCGATCATAGGGATCGATAACAACCCCTGAAAGAAAGCCAACTAGACAACTGGATTTCTTTAGCGGGCAATCACACCCTGCCATCGTGGACGACCTAATTTAGTTCCGGGGTTGAACATTTGTCAAGCGCTTGATTTTAGCTATGAATTTACATAGACCAACACAGGTTAAGACCATCTATACCAGAAGGCAAAGTGCACGATAAACTATACACAATAAATAAGTTACAGTCTACATTCCGTGCCTTGCCGACTTGGTTGGTCGCGCAGCATACGCTGCAAATCGATCTCAAGGCTACGCAAGGATTCAACCCCGTATTCCCATCCAGCCGCTCCGAACCAAGCCTTCAGCCATCGCACCTGAAAGCGTTAGCACTGGCTCAAGACAAGATTGTGCGGATCATGAAGATGAAGACCGGAAGACTTGCAATGAATGGCTTGTCCGCGGCCCAAGTATCACGTGAAATTTGCATTCGCGCCAGGCTGGCTGAACGTACGTGCCTGCGCTCTAACCGAACGCGGGCACGGGAGTTGCAAAAGACGTTTTTATTGATTCGGCATCAAATCGCGGTGCCCCATCCATTTCGCAGGCAGCGCCTGCTAATCCCGGTCTTTCGCCGCGGGTTTAGGCACGGCAACGGGCCGCTTGACGGGGCTGGAAACGCCCATGCTCATCAGAAGATAGCCAAATGCCTTCTTGAATATTTCGCTCACTCGCATCGATCTCACTCCGTGGAACTTCACTCTGTGGAACGCAGGTCGTGCATCCCCTGCTCATGAACTGACTACGCGGTGAAGCACAACCCGGCCCTCTCGCACTGAAACTCCTGCTATGGTTTGCCGGCTGGTTCTTCCGCCGCGGCCTGCGCCTGCGGTCGAAGAATCATTAACGCCGCGGGCGGCAGTGGCTTGTCGGCGTTGGCCAACAGCAGGGACACCTGCCAGATCTCCTGCTCGGTAAGCGCCTGCTTGTAAGCCGGCATCCCCGTCAACCGGATGCCGTTGGCCACCTTCCAGTAAGTCTCGGCGGGCGGATCGTCGCTGACCCCCACCACTTCGCTGTTGGTGTGCTTTTCCCACAGCTGCGGAGCGCGGGGGTACATGTGCGCGGCAAAGAGCGCCGGCTTGTTGTGATAGCCGTGGCAGACCGCGCAATGGTCGCGATAGACCTCGGCTCCGGCTACCAGGTTCGGCTCGTCCGCGGTATATGGAACTTTTTCGGGCTGTTCCCGCGCAATGCGCGCATGGAGCGGAGTCTTCACCAGCGCATTTTCAAAGGGTAGTTGCGGGTCAGCCACAGCCACCGGCGGATGACCGAAGCGAAACCACCCCAGAACACAGAGAGGAGCCAGCACCAGCGCCAGCACAATTCCAAGCACAACGCGACCCATGGGTGAACCTCCGTGGAGCTATCCTACGGCATCGGCAGCAACCTGCGGCGTCTTTACCGCTGCATCGCTTTGGCCCACCACATCTCTGCCTTGCGCCGCTGCTAAGTGAGGATCGGAATGCCGGCAATGCGCTGCTGCCACTCGGCCGGGCCCGTCTGGTGGACGCTGGTTCCGTTCGAATCGACGGCGACGGTCACCGGCATGTCGCGCACGTCGAATTCGTAAATTGCCTCCATGCCCAGATCGCCAAAGGCCACCAGCCGCGAGCCCTTGATGGCTTTGGCCACCAGATACGCGGCGCCGCCTACGGCCATCAGATATACGGCCTTGAACTCCTTGATAGCCTCGATCGCCACCGGTCCGCGCTCGGCTTTGCCCACCATCCCCAGCAGGCCCGTCTCGGCCAGCATCTGGCGCGTGAACTTGTCCATGCGCGTGGCAGTCGTAGGACCGGCAGGCCCGACCACCTCGTCGCGCACTGGATCAACCGGACCGACGTAATAGATGAAGCGACCGTGGAAATCGACCGGCAACTGCTCGCCACGGTTGAGCATGTCCGTCAGCCGCTTGTGCGCGGCGTCGCGGCCGGTCAGCAGCTTGCCGTTCAGCAGCAGCACCTCGCCCGGCTTCCAGGTGGCCACATCCGCCGGAGTCACAGCGTCCAGATTCACCCGGCGCGCGCCCTGCGGATCGTACGTCAGCTTTGGCCAATCGTCCAGGTTGGGCGGATCGAGATACACCGGCCCCTCTCCGTCCAGCACAAAGTGCGCATGGCGCGTGGCGGCGCAGTTGGGAATCATGGCCACCGGCAGATTCGCCGCGTGCGTCGGATAGTCGCGCACCTTCACGTCCAGCACCGTGGTGAGCCCGCCCAAACCCTGCGCGCCAATGCCCAGACGGTTGACCTTTTCGTAGAGTTCCAAGCGCAGTTCTTCGGCGCGATTCTTCGGCCCACGCTCCGCCAGATCGTGTATATCGATGGGGTCCATCAGCGATTCCTTGGCCAGCTGCATCGCCTTTTCCGCCGTGCCGCCGATGCCGATGCCCAGCATTCCCGGCGGGCACCAGCCAGCGCCCATGGTAGGCACCGTCTTCAGCACCCACTCCACCACCGAGTCAGAGGGGTTGAGCATCACGAACTTGCTCTTGGCCTCAGATCCGCCGCCCTTGGCCGCCACTATCACGTCCACCTTGTGACCCTTCACCAGCTCAACCGAGACCACGGCCGGCGTATTGTCTTTGGTGTTCCTGCGCGCACCTGCCGGATCGGCAAGGATGGACGCACGCAGCTTGTTGTCCGGATCCAGGTACGCCTGGCGCACGCCCTGGTCGACCATCTGCTGAAGATCGAGCCGTTCTTCACCCGGCGCAGGCTCAAAGTGCACGTCCATCCCCAGCTTCACAAAAGCGGTCACGATACCCGTGTCCTGGCAGATGGGACGATGCCCTTCGGCGCACATGCGGCTGTTGATCAGCAGTTGCGCAATGGCGTCTTTGGCGGCCGGAGAAGGCTCGCGCTCATAGGCCTTGGCCAAGCTACGGATAAAGTCGGCTGGGTGGTAGTAGCTGATGTACTGCAGCGCGGCGGCAACGCTCTCGATCAGGTCTTGCTGGCGGATCACGGTCATGGGAACGGCTCCTCTAAACGCCCCGCCAAAAACCGGCCCGGGGGCGAACTGCGACGCTACTAGGGTAATGGATTGCGCATACATCTGCCGAAAGTGAGTGGTGGGCCAATTTTGAATCTACAGACTATTTCTTAGGCGCTTCCCAAATGAGGTGGTTTGGATCCCAGAAAATAATTTGATACGCGCCCTCCGAGAGTATGCCCCAGATGCGCTCTGTTCCGGTAATGCGTATCGTCCATAGATATGGTTGATCCTGCATTTTGTCCGCCATCCATTTCCTGGCGATAGGACACTTTAGTTGATCTGATTGAATTTGATGATTAAAACGAGCATCACGAACAAAAATCTCTTTCCAAGTATTTCGCTCTAACGTGGCCAATTTCTCTTTAATTCTCGAAACACCTGCCGCATCCAGTTCGTGCCATCCATAAGGGTCTATGAGTTGAATTTTGCTTACCCGCCATGCTGCCTTGCGCTCGTCATAGAGTGAAACCTCTTCGGCGATTACAGGAATCTTCTTTCCAGGCACGCGCTCAGAAGTCTTGGGGTACTTCTTTTCGGAAACTGGGATTACAGATTTTGGTTTCTTCTTATCCCTGCTCATTTAGACAAGGCTTCCGTAATACTCAGACATTGCAGATTTAGTAATTTCGCTATCGCCGAGATCGCCCGGCGCTAATCCTTTCCTAGCATCCATCCACGGACGTTCACGATGCGTAAGCTGGCTGAGATAGAACCCTGTCTTCGGGCCATAAAACTTAAGGACAGCATCGACAGTCTGTTTTTCCTGCGGGTTCAGCGCATTCTTATTGCCGTATCTCGCCTCTACAACTTTGTATTGGCCTTGATACGCTTTAAATACCTCACGCACAACCGGCCCGTTTGCCCAAGCCTCGATCTTCGATGGGAAGAGAGGACGGCCATCCCAGACAAGAGACCATGCCTGTGAGTAGTACAGGAGCTTCTGAAGCTTCATGGCGTCTATATTGCGCATTCGAGAGATTATGTATGCGGCAACATCATGAACTTTCGCCATAACTTCGCCCTCCGTTCTCCATATGATACCGCATTGCGGTTGCTCATTACATACGCGTCCTTGATTTTGGCGCGCCGGTACAGACTCAAATAGTACTCGATAGAACAATTCGCCCACTATCTTAAATAAATTTCCCTCAAACTTAACACTTCGAGTCTTCTCAAACCATGCGCGAATCGGGCAACCCCATGCGGCGCTTGATCGCCAGAATCTCTTCAATCTTGGCGTCGGGAATCGGCTGCATCGGCCGGCCAATCTGCTGCGCGATCAGCCACGTCCGGCAGTAGGTCTCGAAGGTCTCCACCAGCCACTCGGCATGGGTCACCGTATCAGCCCAGCAGACGATGCCGTGGTTCGAAAGCACGATGGTGTTGTGGTCGCGCACGAAGGGCCGCACGGTTTCGGCAAAGGCGCGCGTCCCCGGCGTCTCAAAGGGAGCCACGGCGGCCGGGCCAATCATCGTTTCGTACTCCGAGTGCAGGCCAAAGGGCGGCGCGGAACCGGTGAGCGCAAAGGCTGTGGCATAAGGCGGATGGCAGTGCACAATGGCGCGCGCATCGGCGTTGCCTTTGTAAATCTCCAGATGCAGCAGCAGTTCGCTGGTGCGCAGCCGGTTGCCAGCCAGGATGTTGCCCTCCATGTCAGAGAGGCAGATGTCGTCCGCGCTCATCTCGCCCTTGCTCACGCGGGTGGGCGTACACAGCAGGTAGCGCTGGCCGATGCGCGCGCTGATGTTGCCCGCATTGCCATCGACGTATTGCCGCTCCCACAGCTTGCGGCCTGAGGAGATAATCTCCTGGCGAAGGCTCTCCGCCTCAGCCGATGCTGAAACCGCGGCGGGCGCGGGTTCGCTGGCAACCTGGGTGTAGGCTTCCACCTTGCCCTGCACTTCAGCTGGGACCAGAGTCGGCTCCATCCTGTTCCTCACAATTGGGGTGTGGTGCGGTCAGACGCAACAACGCTCGCGACCTTGCGTCTATCTTGAGGCCATTCTCTCACGGCTTGAGTGATCGATGTCACCAGACACGATGGGCGTCCACCGCTCGAACTGCAAGCATTGGACGCCCAGATGATTTCAAAATAATTCCAGGCCGCAGCTATCGCACCAGCCTGCGCTGCAATTCTTCGAGCGTTTGCCCCTTGGTCTCCGGATAGAAGAAGGCCACCACGATCAACTGCACCAGCGTGGCCACCGCGAAAAAGACAAACGGCGTGCCCTGGCCAAACCGCAACACCAGCACCGGGAAGGTGAGCGCCAGAATGGTGTTCACAATCCAGTGGCTGGCGCTGCCGATTCCCTGCCCCTTGGCGCGCACCGAGGTCGGAAAAACCTCGCCGAGATAAACCCAGATCACCGCGCCCTGCGAGAGCGCGAAGAAGGCGATGAAGCCAGCCAGCAGCGCAATCAACAACGACTGATGGCTGTTCGAGTTGAAGATCCACGCCACGCCGCCCAGGCAAGCCGATGTGCCGGCAGCGCCCACCAGTAGCAGGCTTTTGCGGCCAAAGCGGTCAATCAGCGACATGCCCACCAGCGTGAAGATCAGATTCGTCGCGCCAATGGCGATGGCCTGCAGGTCGCCCGTGATCTGATTGAAGCCCGCGGCCTTGAAGATGGTGCCCTGGTAGAACAGAATCGCGTTGATGCCGGAGAGCTGATTGAAAGCACCAATGGTGATGGCCAGGAACAGAGGCAAGCGATACTTCCAGCGGAAGACCGGCTCGTGAGCAACGGCGTTCTCCTGCGCGGCGCCATTCTCAATGGCGGTAAGCTCGGCGCCAGGGTCCACAGCGCCCATCTCGGCGATGATCTTCAGAGCCTCGATGCTCTGCCCATGCGTAGCCAGCCAGCGCGGCGAGGGCGGAATGCCGAACAGCGCCACAAAGAAGAGGATGGCCGGAACCAGCGCCACGCCCAGCATCACGCGCCACTCGATTGCGCCCAGATGCGCCAGCCGCACAAAGTAGTTCAGCGTGTAGCCGAAGACGATACCCAGCACCACATTCAACTGGAAGGTGCCCACCAGGCGGCCCCGCCACTGCGCTGGAGCAATCTCGGTAATATAGACCGGCCCCAGCACTGAGGCCGCGCCAATGGCCAGTCCGCCAATGAAGCGCGTGGTCAGCAGCATGGGCCAGCCGAACGCGAAGGTGCTGCCAATGGCGGCCAGGATGTAGAGCGCAGCAGCCCAGCGCAACGCCGAGCGCGAACCCATCCGCTGACCAATGACGCCAGCCGCAAAACAGCCCAGCACCGTGCCCACGGGCGAAACCGCAACCGTCATCCCCTTGGTCCAGACATTCAGGCCGTAAAGGCGTGTCACCGTATCGATCACGCCGGAGATCACCACCATATCGATGCCGAACAGCAGGCCCCCAAGGGCCCCTGTCAGCGTGGACTTGATCAGTTTGGAATTCGGTCGCATAGCAGCTTGTCTCTCAAGCCAACCAAGAATACTACAGCGATTCATGGGAACGCTACCAGAACTGCATTTCCCTCAGAGTCTGTCTAAGAACTTGCATTGGCTGCAATATTCGTCCGTCCCTCCGGGACGCGCGGCGTATTCCGCAGCTAACCCAGGGTTCCGTCCGCTTGCGCGGACTGCACCCTGGGCTATTTTCGACGGCTCCCTCTGGGAGCAATGCTCGCGCAAGGTTTGCCTGCCGGTTCTTAGACTGGCTCTTAGAGCCTGTCTATTGATCCGGCAAGAAAACAGTGACATCGCATTCCCACCCATTTCCGCAAAAAACGCGGAAATGGATGGGGCACCCTGACAGTATTTAATTGCCGAATCAATAATCACTTGTGGACGATGAAGGGGACGAGCTTCAGCCCGTCCATTGCAGGATCACAAAGCTATCCGGCTTTAGCCGCCGAGGGACTACAAATGGCTGCAATCGATTCCCTCGGGGGCTAAAGCCCTGTTCTACTTCGGCCTTTAATGTACGGGCTAAAGCCCGTACCCTCCAGCTAAAGCCCGTACCCTTCGACCAAAGCTGAGTTTTTAGATAGCTTCTCAGGGAAACGCATCTAAATCCCGCCTATCGGTTTTCATGATCGCTCTTATAACCGGGCACGGCTTTATTAATCCGGCCCTCAATCCGGCCCTCCGGTAAAAGCCCCGTGCCCCATCCATTTCGCAGGCTTTATTGCGAAATGGGTGGGAAGCCTACAAACTCTTCAAAGGCCGGATCAATGAGGCCGGTCCACACCGGGCAAGCTGGAGTTGCCGCCCGGAGTCAGCGCTGTTTACGCATCCGCAAGGTTCTGGCCGGGCAGAACGGCCAGTATCCGACAGCGGCGCTTGTCGGCCGCGCTCCAGGCCAGGCTCATTTCGCTTTCCAGGCAGGCACAGTCGCCCGCCTCCAATACCTCCTGCATGCCGCCGGCGTCCAGTTGCAGACGTCCCTCCAGCACGTAGATCACGCCACTGACCTCGCGCAGGCATTCCGCCACGCAGGTTGCCGGTCCGGGGGGAAACTCGATCATCTGCGCCGCCAACCCTGCCCGCTCGCCCACTGCATTCAGATGCGTAATCTTGATCGCATCCGGTCCGCGCCCGGCATTGTCAAAGTGAGCCTTGCGCGTGATCGAGAGCTTATGCCGAGCCGGTTCTGAGAAAAAGTAGCTCATCCCCACCCCGTAAACCCGGCTGATGGTGGCCAGCGTGGGCAGGGTGGGAATCATGCGGTCGGTCTCAAGCTTCGACAGCAGCGCCGTCGACAAACCCGTCTCGGCTGCCAGCCGGGAGAGCGTCAGCCGCTTCTGCGTCCGCAGCGTCCGCAGTTTCAAACCGATGCTATAGGGCTCAAGCGCCCATTGCGCGTAGGAGACTGCCTTTGCCATATCGAATGCTCTTTCAATCTCAATAAATTTGACCGCCGCAACAGGCCCGCACTTCGTGCCTTGCGCTTTGCTTCCATTGTCACGGCGGCCGGACTTCAGAAGTTTGAAGGTTTTCTGAATGATGGATATCAAGTTAGCTCCGGCCAGCTTTCAACGCGCCGGTTGGACTTCTTGCTTTGTAGGGCACGGCTTCAGCCGGGCCACAACAGCAACAAAAATAAAGGGTCGGGCTTCAGCCCCTGCACGCCATCTCCTTGCCATAAAAGCCGCGCATCGCCTCTTT
>Ga0302267_10003502_pt1 | contig 18019 bp, 15 predicted proteins | sample III_Bog_E1_3_FD_194555 | JGI IMG/M metagenome (GOLD analysis project Ga0302267, IMG submission 194555) | Peat permafrost microbial communities from Stordalen Mire near Abisko, Sweden - III_Bog_E1_3 | ecosystem: Environmental > Terrestrial > Soil > Wetlands > Peat | place: Sweden: Abisko... | reverse complement strand
GGATTTGCTGGAGACTCTTCTCGAACGCGGCCTCATCGTCGAAGAGATCGCTGATCACCACGACAATACCGCGCGCCTTGGTCATGCGCGCCACGTCGCTGAGGGCCACACCGAGCCGTGTCTGTTGCGTCGCCTTGAACGCGGCGAGCCGGTGCATGATGGAATGGATCTTCGCCATGCTGTCGGTGCGCGTCATGGTATCGCGCATCTCGGTGTCGAAGACGTGCAGGGCGATGGCGTCGCGCTGCATCAGCACGAGATAGGCGAAGCAAGCGGCGAGCTGCTTGGCGTAGTCGAGCTTGGTGGTCTTGGCCGAGCCGTAGTTCATCGACTCGCTGCCATCGAGGACGATCTGCGCGACGAAGTTCGTGTCCTGCTCGTACTGCTTGATGTAGTAGCGGTCCGTGCGGCCGAGGACTTTCCAGTCGAGGTGCCGCGTGTCGTCGCCGAGCGTGTACTCGCGATGCTGGGCGAACTCGATGGCAAAGCCCTTGAAGGGTGAGCGATGCTCGCCGACGCGATAGCCCTCCACCACGGTGCGCGCGAGGATGCCGAGGGCCTCACCGCGCGCGACTGTATCGGCGTCGAGCAGATTGTTCTGCGAGTCCATGGGAGGGAACTGGTGCTGGTCAGGCCAGCGGTTCCGTCTGCGGCACGGTCTCCAGGATTTTGCGCACGACGTCGTCGGCGGTGATGCCTTCGCTCTGCGCGGTGAAGTTGATCGCGATGCGATGGCGCATCACGGCCAGCGCGATGGCGGCGACATTCTCGCAGCCGACGTAAGTCTGGCCGGAGATGAGCGCATGCGCCTTCGCGGCCATGATCAGGCTCAGGCTCGCCCGGGGCCCGGCGCCGAAACTCAGCCACTTCTTGCAGAAATCGAAGGCCTGCGGTGTCTTCGGCCGCGAGCCGCGGACGATCTTCTCCGCGTAGCGGTAGACGTGGTCGGGCACGGGAATCGTCTTCACCGTTTCCTGGATAAACATCACATGCTCGCCGGTCAGCACGGGCTGCGGCTTTTCGCCCTTCATGCCCGTGCCCATTTTCATGATCATCAGCTCTTCCTCCTCGGAGGGATAGTCGACGTTGATGAGGAACATGAAGCGGTCCAGCTGCGCCTCGGGCAGGGGATAGGTGCCCTCCTGCTCGAGCGGATTCTGCGTCGCAAGGACGAAGAACGGCTTGGGCAGGTCGCGCGTGGTGCCGCCGACGGTGACGCGGCGCTCCTGCATGGCCTCGAGCATCGCCGCCTGCGTCTTCGGCGGCGTACGGTTGATTTCGTCCGCGAGCACGACGTTGGAAAACAAGGGGCCGGGCAGGAACTTGAATTCCTTCAGGCCGGACGCGGGATCCTGATAGATGACCTCGGTACCGGTGATGTCGGAGGGCATCAAGTCAGGCGTGAACTGGATGCGCCGGAACGACATTTGCAACGTCTCCGCCAGCGTCGAAATCAGCAGCGTCTTGGCGAGGCCGGGCACGCCGACGAGCAGCGCATGGCTGCGCGTAAAGATGGCGATGAGGATTTCCTGCACCACGTCAGCCTGCCCGACGATCACTTTCGAGAGCTCGTACTGAATCCGCGCGTACGAATTTTTGCAGAACTCGATGGCCTGCGTGTCGCTCACGGTGGCGGCGGCGGCTTGTTCAGGAAGCGGTTCCTGTGCGGGTTGGTCCAACGTTTCGGTTTCCATATTAGAGTCTGCTTCGTAGTTGTGGAGCGTCTATGCGTGCATTAAAGTGCAAATAAGTCTCGTGTCGTTATAATGTGGCCAGCCGCAGCCGTCGATCTTTGGCTGTTTTCCCCGCGCGCGACGAGATTAATTTTTTGCCTTTTCGGTACATTCTTTTGACCTTTTCGAACACGATTCGCCAAAACCGCGTTTAGCCATGAAACCCTCTCATGGAAAATAAGTTGCGAAATTTGATCCGGCGGTCGACCTAACCTGATCGACATCAAAAAGTCAAAGTTAAGCGACGCGCTTGTGTCGATAACTTGGCTAGGTGACCCATCTCCAAGGCGATCGGCATAGTGTCGAGCGGCCGGCGCTTGCCGCCGCGCCAGCGCGGAAGGTGGACGGGCTTCTCAAGTCCGTGAACCCGCTGACGCGAAACTAGCCTGCCCGCCGCCGTTCCGGCGCGAAGACTTTACCGCCCGGCCGCGACGCCCATTTCCGTCTGGTGAATGGCGCGGTCGACGAGATCGAGCGCCTTCTCGCGGTGGCCGTCCTTGTCGTGCTCGGCGCGAGCCAGTTCCGCACGGGCGCTACGAAGCGCATCCAAGGCAGCCTGCATGTGCGGTTGGTCGGCGTGTGCTCCTGTTGCGGAGACAAAAGCGAGCAGACCCGCGGCCAGTATTGTCACAATGAAACGAGGGAGGATGGGAGTAGTCATAGTATGAAATAAAGCACAGCTTCGCGGAGAAATCGATGGAATCGCTGCTTTAAGGCATCCGACCCCGGATTGGAGCCGGTAAATCGTGCTTTCTGCGATTTTGTCACACAACGGTAACAGAAAATTCGCGGAACTGCCGCAGTTCGCTGGCTGACTACAGGCCGCGATTCCCACCTTACAGAAGCGAAATGTTCGGTTCTGGGCATGGGATTCGACCAGAGGAGAGAGTCATGGAACTTTTTGGTGAGGCACTTGGATTTGGCGCTGCGTTCTTTTTGCTTTTGGCATTGGCCATGGCGCTCTGCTTTGAATTCGTCAACGGCTTCCACGACACGGCCAACGCCGTCGCGACGGTCATCTATACCAACACGCTGAAGCCGGTCGTCGCCGTCGTCTGGTCCGGTATTTGGAATCTGCTCGGCGCCATCGGCGTCGTCGGCGCGTTCTACGCCTTGATCGGATGGGGCGGAATTTCGAGCGCCGTGGCTTACAAAATCGTGGCGCTGTTGCCGCAGGACCTCGTGATTCATTCCGGCTCCGGCGCGGGCTTCGCCATGATCTTCGCGCTGCTGGTCTCGGCCATCGTCTGGAACGTCGGCACGTGGTATTTGGGCCTGCCTGCCTCCAGTTCGCACACGCTGATCGGCTCCATCATGGGTGTCGGCGTGGCGGACGCCTTGATGTCCGGCCACAGCTGGACGGTTGGCGTCAATTGGGACCAGGCGATCACCATTGGCTTGGCTCTCCTGCTCTCGCCCGTCGTCGGCTTTGTCGGTGCGGGCGCGCTGCTTCTGCTTCTGAAGGTCACAATCCGCCGCCAGGATCTCTACCAGGCGCCGGAAGGCAAGAATCCGCCTCCCTTTTGGATCCGCTGCATCCTTGTGACCACCTGCACGCTCGTCAGCGTTTTCCACGGCTCGAATGACGCGCAGAAGGGCATGGGCTTGATCATGCTTATCTTGGTCGGCGTCGTCCCGGGAGCTTTCGCGCTCAACTCGGCCATCGATTCCAAGACCGTGCAAAGTGTCTCCACCGACATGGCGCAGGTTTCGACCGTCTTCGCGCCGCTGGGCAAGGGCGCGGCCCTCTCTCAAGCCGATGCCGAAACCGAATTGACCAGCTACCTCAAGCAGGGCGGCACGCCGGCCAGCGAAAAGACATGGGCCGCAGTGAGCGCCGTTGCTCAAGCCGTCGCCTCCGAGACGACCGGCATGACCGACTTCACCAAGTTGACCAGCGACCAGCGTCAGGCGCTGCGCACCGATATTTACCTGGTCGGCGAGACCATCGGCAAGGTGCTCAAGGCCAAGATCCCCGTGGTCACGGACAAGGCCCAGCAGGGGCAGTTAAAGACGGCCAAAAGCGACCTGGAGAAAATCACGAAGTACATTCCGCTCTGGGTCAAGGTCGCAGTCGCATTCGCGCTCGGCTTCGGCACGATGGTCGGCTGGAAGCGCATCGTGGTGACCGTCGGCGAAAAGATCGGCAAGTCGCACCTGACCTACGCGCAGGGCGCCTCGGCCGAGTTGATGGCCGCGGCGACGATCGGCCTCGCGGACGGCCTCGGCCTGCCGGTGAGCACGACGCACGTGCTCTCCTCCGGTATCGCGGGCACGATGGCGGCCAACCGCTCCGGCCTCCAGAAGGAAACGCTCATCAGCATCCTGCTGGCGTGGGTGCTAACCCTGCCGGTCTGCGTGTTCCTCGGCGCGACGCTGTTTGCCGCCGCCCTCTACGTGACGTTCCACGTCTTCGGTATTCATTGATCGAGGTAGCCGGCGCTGGCCCAGCGCCGGTCAGCCGGGCTCGCACGGCCGATTTTCGACACAAAAAAGCCCGCGCCGAAAGGCGCGGGCTTTTTTGTTATCGAAGAAGCTACTTCTTTTCCGGCGGGAGAAGCTTCGTATCGGCTTTCTTGATCTGCAGCAGCACGAAAACGCAGCCGACGTTCACGGCCACGCCGACCATCACGATCACCAACCCGTGGTAAAACTGAGGCACATCGCGCAGTTCGCGCCCACGCTCCATGATGTAAAGACCAAGGGCCCCTACCATCGCGAAGAGGATGGAGCCGACCACCAATGACGCGGTGAAGAGCAGGATGCGCCCCGTTTTCTGGGCGAGGCTCATCGAGGTCAGCGGCGGCGGATTGAAGAGCTCCATCAACCAGCCGGCCAGCGAGATAAGGGGATCGAGAAAAGGCTTGATGGCCGGAAACCTTAGAAGAGTTTCGTCGAGCAAACAAGGATGCTGCTCATGATAGTCAGCAATCAGCTTGTCGAGTTCGGAAGGGGCGGCCATGAAGATTGGTACTGTCTCTACTCGTAATATCGGTCTAATGCGTTAAAAATAAAGCAGCGTTTTGTATGCCAATCATGTTACGGCCTTTCGAGTGAAAGGCACTTGCGAACAGATAGTCCTTAAAGGAGTACTGTGAATAACTTATTCTATCACATTCCGGGAGAATGCGAGGATTTTATGACGGCCGCTAAATGGCGCGCGCCGCGAACGCATCGTCGATGCGGAAAAGCCGCCGGGCGAGGTCTCGGGCCAGGTTGAGCAGCACGATCGAGTACTGTTCGGGCATCTTCTGGTAGAGATGATAAAGCGTCGCGGCCTTGATCTCGATAACCCGCGCCGGCTGGCTGGCGCGGATGGAGGCAGCGCGATGCATCGTCGCCAGGATGCACATCTCGCCGAAAAACTCGCCCTGCTTCAGCGTCGCAAGGACGACCTCCTCCGGCGTGCCGCTACGCTTGACCACCTCGACCTCGCCGCCCACGAGGATGAAGAAGGCGTGGCCCTCCTCGCCCTCGCGCACGATCCACTCCCCGGAGGTGAAGTCGTGCACCTTCCCTTCTCCCGCGATCAACTTCTGCGCCTGCAGATTGGTGCCGGTGAGCACCGGCGTTGTGGCGAGGGCGTGAAACAGCTCCGGGGTCGTGGTGATCATGCCAATGGATAACCTAGAGGACTTCCTGCCGTTTTTCCAAAAAAGCCTGCGTAGCCAAAAATATTAGGCTCTCGAGGCTCTTCAGGCTCTGCAAGGCTACCGCTCCTACTTCGTTTCGTGCGAGAATAATGCATGAGCTTATGGAATCGACGCCGGCACCGGCCCGGGTTGAAACCGCTTCATGCGGATTCGATCCGATTCGCTTACCTCCCATACGGTTGATTCGCCTGACACGCCTGACACGCTAATTTTTTTAACAACACTCGCGTCTTCATGGCCGCCTCCCTATTCTCACGCGCAATGAGCGGCGCGATACCCCGGGGCTTTTGGATCGCCATCGGCGTCGCGCTCTTCGTGAGCTTCGTCATCGACCTCGCCAACACGAACGCTAACGGCGCCATCGACCTGCGCAACCGCATCACCGGGGCGCGGTTGCTCGAGAGCGGCATCAACCCCTACACCTACAAGTGGCACTCCGGCGACCCGGACATCTACTGCGACGTCTTCAACAACCCCAACCCGCTCGTGACGGTCAGCAAGACCACGGCCTCGCCCGCGCTTTTGATCCTGCACGCGCCGCTGGCCGCGTTGCCCTACCGCGACGGCGAGTTCGCCTGGCTCTTCGCGCAGTGGGCGCTGCTGCTCGGCACCGGCTGGCTTTGGCTGCGCGCCTGCACGGCCGACTGGCAGCGGATGGGCCTCGCGCTTCTCCTCACCGGCTTCACGTTTACCGCGGCATGGCGCCTGCATGCCGAGCGCGGCCAGTCCTACGTGCTGCTCGCGTTCATCTTCGCCGCATGGCTTGTGTTGACGCTGGATCGCGCGTGGGCCCGGCACTGGGTGGTCGGCATCCTTGCCGGGGTTCTCATCGCGTTGCGTCCCACGTTCGCGTTGCTCGTGCCGTTCATGGCGCTGCATCGCCGCGCGCAACTTATCGGCGTGGCGTTTGGTCTGCTCGTGAGCGTCGGCCTGCCGGTGCTCGTCCAGCAGCCGTGCTGGACCGACTACTACGCCGCGATGCAGGTGAACTCGGAGCTCTATCGCAACGACATCAACCCGCGACCCGGCCCGCATCACTACCCGCCACAGATCGAGGGCACGCCGACGCTGCTGATCGCCAAGTACGCGGTGATTCCCTACGCCGATTTCTCTGCCTTCGCGCTGCTGCGCTGGCTCGGCGTCGAGCACGAGTGGCTTGGCGACCAAGCCTGGCCGGCGTGGCCGCTGCTGCTCGTCCTCGCGGTTGGGTTCGTCATCTGGCTGGCGCTGACCTTTCGCCGCGCGCCGGAAACGCTTCTCGCCGGACTCGCCGCGTGGATATTCCTCGCCGATTTTTTCCTGCCCGCCTATCGCGACACCTACAACGACGTGCTCATCCTCGACGTCGCCGCCGCGGGACTGGTCGTGGCCACGAAACTGCCGTGGGCCGTGTGGCCCATCGCGCTCGCGCTGCCTTTCGGTCTGCTCGTCTACGTCCTCGCGCCGGAGCAAGTGCCATTCATCAACCTCCCCTCCGCGCTGCTGGCTATCAGCGCCGTGATGTTCATGGCCATCCTTGTTAATCGCCGCGATCCTGTCTAACAATTCTGCCTTCGCATGCTGAACTACATCTGGCTGGCGCTGATTGTCCTCGCCGTCCTCATCGGTGGCTTCCATGGGAACCTCGGTGCGGTCGGCGACGCCGCCGTCGACAAGGCCAAGTACGCCGTTTACCCGCTGGGCACGACGCTCCTGGCGGTCATGACGCTCTGGCTGGGCCTGATGCGGCTGGCGGAAAAGGCCGGCCTCATCCATCGGCTCGGCCTTGCCCTGCGGCCGCTCTTGCGGCTTCTCTTCCCGGAAGTGCCTCCGGACCATCCGGCGCTCGGCGCGATCGTGCTCAACGTCTCCGCCAACATTCTCGGCCTCAACAATGCCGCCACGCCCCTCGGCCTGCGCGCCATGAGCGAACTCGACAAGCTCAACCCGCGTCCCGGCGTCGCGACCAACGCGATGTGCATGCTGCTGGCGATCAATACGGCCTCCATCACCCTGATCCCCGTGACCGCCATCGGGTTTCTCGTCGCGGCCAAGGGCAGGGATCCGTTCGTGATCATCGGCACCTCGCTCGCTGCAACCGCAATCACCCAATTTTTCGGCATATGCGCCTGCAAGCTGCTCGAGAAAACCGCGTGGTCGCGGCGACAGCTCGAGTCTGCGCCAGTTTCGCGCGAGGTGGAAGTGGTGACGGCCCGGGCGACGGAAGGCAGCGAGGTCCAGGCCAGCGCCGAACGCGCCGACGAGTCACTTCCGTGGGTGCCGGGCGCGAAGTGGATCCTCGCCGGTTTTGCGGGCATCTTCATCGGGGTGACACTGGCCTTCGGTTTCCCGGAACTGGATGGCGTTGCGCCTCTGCCCGACGCGGCCCGGCACGCGTGGCCCATCCGGCTGATCAATCAGCTTTCGACCGAAGTCCTGCCGTGGCTGATCATGCTTTTTCCGCTCTACGCCATGCTGCGGCGCATTCCCGTCTACGACCAATTCGTGGAAGGCGGCAAGGAGGCCGTGCAGGTCATTCTTCGCATCCTGCCCTACCTCGTCGGCATGCTGGTGGCTGTCGGCATGTTCAGCGCGGCCGGAGGCATGGACATGATCAAGATCGTGCTTTCTCCCGTGACCAATCTTTTCGGCTTTCCCGCCGACCTGGTGCCCATGGCGGTCATCCGGCCATTCAGCTCGGCGGCGGCGCAAGGACTGTTGGCCGACCTGATCCAGAAGCACGGTCCCGACGACATCGTCACCCTGATGGCCGCGACGTTTTACGGCTGCTCGGAAACGACGTTCTACGTCATCGCCGTCTACTTCGGCTCCGTCGGCATCAAGGTGTCGCGGCACGCCATCCTGGCCGGAATCGTCGCCGACGCGGTGGGGCCGATCGCGGCCGTCATCGTCTGCCGCGCGATGCTGGGGTAGCCCGCGCTCGCCGAGCGCGGGTGCCGTCCCGATTCTTCGGGACGGCATTTCGGAAATCCGTCCCGCCAATGCGGGACGGACCGGCGCTGGGCCAGCGCCGGGTACCAACTAGATATCCAGGTTCCGCACGTTCAGCGCGTTGTCCTCGATATACTGCCGGCGCGGCTCGACCTCGTCGCCCATGAGCTTGGAGAACATCTCCTCGGCCTCAACGGCGTCGGTGACGTCGACCTTGAGCAGGCGGCGCTTGGCCGGGTCCATGGTCGTGACGAAGAGTTCCTTCGCGTCCATTTCACCGAGACCCTTGAACCGTGTGATGGTGACGCCGCGTTTGCCGACTTCCTTCACCGAGTCGAGAATCTCCGGGATGGAATGGAGCGGACGCTTCTTCTGCGAGTCGCCGTCGCCCTCGATCAGCTCGAACAGCGGCTTGTCGGCGGCGCGGTATTGATCGATGGAGAGCCCTTTCTTTTCGAGCTTGTTGAGCAACTCGGCCACGGCCTTGCTCTCGTGCAGCTCGATGTGGATGCAGCGTCGTGGCGTCGTGTTTTCGTTGCTCTTGGCGCTCGGCTTCTCCGTGCCGTTGGTTTCGGTTTCCTCGGTCGGTTCCTCGCCAAACATGCGCAGGTCCACATTGGCCTTCGCGAACTCGTTCAGCTGGTGATCGGTGTCGAAGTAGTGGACCGTCTCCTGGTTGCCCTCGCGGACGCGGACGAGATGGCGCGGCAACTCATGCGTACGCGTGTCGCGATGCTTGAGGTACTCCGCGAAGTCGCCGCCGTGCCGCCCAATGGCGCGGGTGAACTTGTCGAGGGAGTCGAGCAGCTCGAGGATTTCGACCAGCGCGCTGTCGCTGAGCGTCTTCTTGTCGGAGAGGTTCGTCAGCTTCACGTCGTCGCTGCCGAACTTGATCAGCATCTTGTTGAGCTGCGTCTCGCCCTCGACGTACTCCTCGCGCTTCTTGCGCTTCACCTGGAAGAGTGGCGGCTGCGCGATATAGACGAAGCCCTTGCGCACGAGGTCGGGCATCTGCCGGAAGAAGAACGTCAGCAGCAGGGTGCGGATGTGTGAGCCGTCGACGTCCGCGTCGGTCATGATGATGATCTTGTGGTATTTCAGCTTCTCGATGTTGAAGCCGAACTCGCCCTCGTTGCCGATGCCGGTGCCGATGACCTTGATCAGGTTCTGGATTTCCTGGTTCTGCAGCACCTTGTCGAGGCGCGCCTTCTCCACGTTCAGGATCTTGCCCTTGATCGGCAGGATCGCCTGGTGCATACGGTCGCGGCCCTGCTTGGCGGAGCCGCCTGCGGAGTCACCCTCGACGATGAACAGCTCGGAGTCTTCCGGGTTGCGGCTGGAGCAGTCGGCCAGCTTGCCGGGCAGGCCGCCGCTGGAGAGCGCGGTCTTGCGCACGGCCTCGCGGGCCTTGCGCGCGGCTTCGTTGGCGCGCGCGGCGTTCATCGCCTTGTCGATGATCCGCTTGGCTACGCCGGGATTGCCGTCGAAGAAGGACATCAGGCTCTCGTACGTGACCGACGAGACGATGCCTTCCACCTCGGGCGAAAGCAGCTTTACCTTCGTCTGGGACTCAAACTTGGGATCGGGATGCAGCAGCGCGATGACCGCGACGAGACCTTCGCGCACGTCGTCGCCAGAGAGGGTCGGGTCCTTCGGCTTGAAGAGATTGCTCGACTTGCCGTACTGGTTGATCGCGCGCGTCAGCGCGGAGCGGAAGCCCGCGAGGTGCGTGCCGCCGTCGGGATTGGCAATCGTGTTGGTGAAGCAAAGAATCTGGTCGGCGATCGAGTCATTGTACTGGAGAACGATGTCGACTTTGATCGCCTGCGGCTTCTCGTTGACGATGATCGCGTTTTCCTTCACCCGCGAGATGCGCATCGGCTTGGGGTGCACCACCGTCTTGTTCGTGCTCATCTTCTTCACGAATTCCTCGATGCCGTCCTTGTAGAAGAAGCGTTCCGCTTCCGGCTTCTCCGAGCGTTCGTCGAGGAAGACGATCTCGAGGCCGGGGTTGAGGAACGCCAGTTCGCGAAGGCGGCCGGTGACGAGAGGTTCCTTGAACTCGATCGTCTCCTTGAAGATCTCTGGGTCGGGCTTGAAGGTGATCATCGTGCCGGTCGACTTGCTCTTGCCGATGACCTCGAGCTTCTTGGTCGTCTTGCCGCGCTCGAATTCCATCGCGTAGACCTTGCCGTCGCGCGAGACCTCAACCGTGAACCATTCCGAGACTGCGTTGACGCACTTGGCGCCGACGCCGTGCGTGCCGCCGGAGTAGATGTAGCCGCCCTGGCCGTATTTACCGCCGGAGTGGAGCGTGGTCAGCACCATCTCGACGCCGGGAATCTTGTACTGCGGATGGATGTCGACCGGGATGCCGCGGCCTTCGTCCCTGATCGAGATCGAGCCGTCAACGTGGATTGTCACTTCGATCTTCTTGCCGTGGCCGGCGAGATGCTCGTCGACAGAGTTGTCGAGCACCTCGGAAATGCAATGGTGCAGCGCCCGTTCATCGGTGCCGCCGATGTACATGCCGGGCTTTTTGCGCACGGCCTCGAGGCCTTCGAGCTTTCCTAACTGCTCAACGCCATACTCTTTTTTTACCGTCGAATCGTGCTGGATATACTCGTCGCCGCTCTCAGATGCAGCGGGTTTTTTGGGGTCTGCCATAAGTGGGTCATTGTACCGAAAAATCCGCCGATTTCACAACAAGTAATGCGTGATTTCTGGAGGAATCTTTCGGTGAATTTCCAGAGGAAAAACGTGAATTCACGTTCTCTCCGCTGGCTCGGAGAATCTGGATGCCTAGGACGCCTTATCGCGAGCGATTCCAAGCTTCGGTCGCGTAGCGGTCGCGCTCCAACTGTTCGGCGTGTGCGCTTTCTTCGGCTGAGAGCTCGCCCGGCTCGACAACGAGATCGAGGTGCGCGACAAAAGCCTCCGCGAAGCCGGCGCGCAAATCGGCGTTGCGCGCGGGATCAGGCAACAGGATGCTGCCTTGGTGGAGCAACCCCTCGCGCGTGCGGCGCTGGGCGGCGCCGCTGAGCTTGCCCGTCGGCGCGACGATATCGAACTTCACCGGCTTGGCGAAGCAGGCGTCGGACTCCACGTCATGCGAGGCGGGCGTGAGTTCGCTCACGATGCCGCACGCCTTGAGCGCCGCCTGCACGCCGCGATGGATTTGGCAATAGCTTTCCGGCGCGGACATCTCCATCCACGGATGCGCGCGCGGCAGCACGATCGTGTAGGTCACATCGTGTGCGTGGTCCACGAGTCCGCCGCCGGTGTAACGGCGCACAAAGGGCCGCTCGGCCGCAAGCGCGGACGGCTGAAAGTAGCCGAGGCTCACCGCGGGCACGTTCCACTCATAGATACGCAGCACGGGCGCGATCACGTTGCGCAGCAGCGCCTCGTCGACAGCCATGTTGCGCGCCGGCGACTCTGCGCCGTGGATGAGAAGACGCCAGGAAGTCATCGGCATTAGCATACACGATTCCGCCGCGTTCACATGGCTACCGCAGGAAGGTGAACGGGTCGCTCGTCGTGACGTGCGTGACGGGCACTTCCGGCACGATGCCGCGAACCCAGTCGGTGATCCAGCGCACGCCGGCCTCCTCGCTGTTGGCGTGGCCGAGGACGATGAGCGCCTTGCGCTGGCCCGCCGCGGCGGCATCGCGGACGTACTCGCACGTTTCCCACTCGGGACTCTCGCCGGTGATGACCACGTCGACGCCGGGCTGCTTGAGACTCTCGAGCTGCGCGCGACCGCCGGGCGCGCCGACGCGCAAGGCTACGCGGGCGCAGGACATCTCCGGGTCGCCGGCGAAGCGCACCGTGTCGATGCCGAGTTTTTCCCGGCAATGCCGCGCGAGTTCGCGCAGCGTCTTCGGCGTGATGGGATAGTGGCTGGGATGCTCCGGGTCGGGCGGCCCGGCGAAGTCCAGCGCCTGCGCCATGCCGGTCACGATCATGTCGGGCCGCACGATGTGCGGCAGATCGTGCAGGCGCCAGACGACGAGCCCGTGCTGCTCGAGGAACTGCCGCTTGGATTCGTAGACAGCATCGCCCTTCAGCCAGTCGGTTTCGTCGCGATGATTGTAGAACGTCGGCTCGTGCGTGATGACGAGATTCGCGCCCGCCCGCACCGCGGTGTCGAGCGCGGCGCGATTGGCCAGGAACATGCACGCGATGCCGCGCAGTTCAATCTCCGGGTTGCCGCACTTGACCGTGTCGACCGTGGTCAGCCCGGCCTTGGCCGCGCAACGCGCCTTGATCCGCTTGATCGCTTCCTGGATGGTCACCGGCATGTCGTTCCTTGGCTACTGAAAGAGGCTCTGGATTTTATCCTTGGCCTTGTCGATCACACTCGGCGGCTTCTCTTTCTTGCCGGGCGTTGAGGCGATGCGGATGAGAAAGGGCAGGGCGACTTTCCATGCCTCGCGGTCCTCGCCCGGGCTGTAGGTCTTGCTCTTCGGCTCGGACCAACCCGGGCTCGCGGCCATGAACCAGCACTCGCAGTCGTTGCCGGCGGCTTTCATCCGCTGCTGGAAGTTGAGCACGATGTCATGCGTCGTGCTCGCTTCGCGGTCGGAATAGACCGCGCAAAGCGGCGCGTAGAATTTCCCGAGTTCCTGCTCGGGCCCGGGGCACGGACCGTAGAAGGTGATCGCGCCGTCGATCGGCGTGCGCGTGTCGCGCGCGGTCTGGAAGACGTAGGTCGCGCCGGTGCCCCAGCCCATGACCACGACGTGGTCGGTGCGGAATTTCGGGCTCTCGCGGAAGAACTTCACGCCGGAATCGATGGTCTTCATGATCGAGTCGGAACTCAGGTTCGCGATGAGATTGGCGAGGTCGCCCGGATCGGTCGTCTGCTTGCCGTTGTAGATGTCGACGGCGAGGACAAGGTAGCCCTGCGCCGCGAGCCGGTCGGCCTCGGCCTTGGTGAAGTCATCGAGGCCGTAGGCGTCCGGCACGAGCACGAGGCCGGTCACCGGCGGAGAGGCCGGGATGGCGAGGTAGCCGAGATCCTCCGCACCGAAGTCGCTGAGGGTGATCATGCGACCCGTGGGCTTGGGATCGTCCTTCGCGTGGACGACTGTCGAAATGGCGAGTGTGAAGACGAGTGCGATAGCCACCGGCAACGCCCTCTTTAGACAGGGAGACATGGAACCATGAATAACATGAAAAAGAACGAAATGGGGCAAAAAATCAGCGTTCCCGGCGCGCTCGAAATCGGCTACGGGAACAGCCCGCGAATGGTCTTGCCCGCGACCACCTTTTGGATGCCGAGCGAGAGCGCGGCGGTGCGGTTATCGATGCCGTGCTTCTTCGCTTCCTTCAGCACGGTCTCGAGCGTGCGGCCGAGGATGCGGTAGAGCTTGTCGTTGATCTCGGTCTCGTTCCAGAAGAAGCTCTGCAGGTCCTGCACCCACTCGAAGTAGGAGACGATCACACCGCCGGAATTGCAGAGGATGTCCGGGATGACGAAGATTTCCGGACGCTGGCGCAGGATGGCGTCGGCCTCGATCGTGGTTGGGCCGTTGGCGCCCTCGGCCAGAATGCGGCACTGGAGCCTGCCCGCGTTTTCCGCGGTGATGACGCGGTCGAGCGCGGCGGGAATGAGCACCTCGCACGGCTGCACAAGCAGGTCCTCGTTCGAGATGCGGTCGCCGCCGGGGAAGTCGTTCACGGTGGCGTGACGGTGGACGTGTTCATCCAGCGCATTAATATCGAGGCCCTTGGGATTGTAGATGGCGCCGCTGACGTCGCTGATGCCGACGATGGTCGCGCCATACTTGGCCATGCTGGAGGCGGCGTAGCTGCCGACGTTGCCGAAGCCCTGCACGATGACGCGGCTGTCGTTGGGCAGGCCGAGGTGGTCGATGGCGCGGCTGGCGCAAAAGGCGACGCCGCGGCCGGTGGCTTCCTTGCGCCCGAGCGAGCCGCCGATGCTGACCGGCTTGCCCGTGACGATGCTCGGCACGGCGTGGCCGACCTGGTGCGAATAGGTGTCCATCATCCACGCCATGGTCTGCTCGTTGGTGCCCATGTCGGGCGCCATCACGTCGGTCTGCGGCCCGATGAAGGGGACCATCTCGCTGGTATAGCGGCGGGTGATGCGCTCGAGCTCGCCGATCGAGCATTGGCGCGGATCAACGGTCACGCCGCCCTTGGCGCCGCCGTAGGGCAGATCCACGAGCGCGCATTTCCAGCTCATCCACATGGCGAGCGCGGCGACCTCGCCGAGGTCGACGCCGGGGTGATAGCGCAGGCCGCCCTTGGTCGGTCCGAGCGTGAGGTGATGCTGCACGCGATGGCCCTCGAACACGACGACCTCGCCCGTGTCCATCTTCACCGGCAGCGAGACGCTGACCAGCCGCTTCGGCTGCTTGACGCGCTCGCGCAGCGTCTCCGGCATGTTCATGAACGCGGCCGTGGCATCGAACTGGTCGCAGGCCATCTTGTAGGCGGGGCTGGTGAGGAGGTGTTTCATAGGATTGATCTCGTTACAGGTAAAGGAGGAGCCTAACTCGTCTTGTTGCGGAAATAGATGCAGGCGAAGATTGACGTGACGGTCAGCAGCCAGGAACCCGGGCCGATCGCAGCTTCAAATCGCGTAAAGTAGAAAATCGTACCGTGGTTATTCATGGCCACGACGTGCGTCGAATCGGGCACGCGCGGCGCATGTAAAAATAGGTGAGCCCAGTAGAACCATCCAAAAAATCCCAGCAGAGCCAAACCCAAAAAAAGAAAAAACAGAAGCCGGAAGGGCATGGGTCTTATCGCGCATTACGGCGCGGTGCCTATACATTCTATCGTCTTGGGTTGGGGAAAATTCGCTAAAATTACGCTAATAGTGATGGATTTGTTGTTCAGAAGGCTTGGTCGTTTCAAGCTGCTTTCTTGCGCGCGTGGAAGTCAGCCGTGATCCGCAAGAAGTTCTTGAGCAAATCCTTGCCGTGGCGGGTGAGGATCGATTCGGGATGGAACTGGACGCCGTGGATCGGATACTCGCGATGGCGCACGCCCATGATCTCGTTCTCGGCGGTGTGCGCGTTGACCACGAGCGACGCGGGCATGGTCGGCGGATCGATGATGAGCGAGTGGTAGCGCGTGGCCTCGAACGGCGAGGGGAGCCCGGCGAAGACGCCGGTGTTGTCGTGCAGGATCGGCGAGGTCTTGCCGTGCATGAGCCGCGGCGCGCGCACGACATCGCCGCCGAAGACGTACCCGATGCATTGGTGCCCCAGGCACACGCCGAACACGGGCAGCTTCGGCCCGATCTCGCGGATCACGTCGTTGGAAATGCCTGCCTCCTTCGGCGTGCACGGACCGGGCGAGATGACGACCGCCTCCGGCTTCAGCGCCTCGATCTCCGCGACGGTGATCTCGTCGTTGCGCTTCACGACCGGCTCCGCGCCCAGCTCGCCAAAATACTGGACGAGGTTGTACGTGAACGAATCGTAGTTATCGATGATGAGGAGCATGGGAAAGCAAACTAGGCGGAGCTGACGTTATACCAATTTTTGAGCGCGGTTCTTTTACTTTGGCCAAGGTTTCTGTGGGTTTTGTGCTAAAGCTTGTTTTATCTGCTCGACCGTCATCGCCTTAAAGACGTTGTCGCTGCGATCCTGAACGGAAACGTAAATCCAGCCCACCGTTCCCTTAAAGAAAGTCCCCACCTCATTTCTTCTAGGAACCTCTCTCCAAGGCGAGCATGAAAGCAGGAGCCACTTTGAACCCGGCTTGAACACATCAGGAAAACCAGCGTCTAGTTCCAACGATTTCTTAGCGGTTCCTCGTAGGGTCTCGGTTACAAAAAAATCAACTTGGCCCTTATTGTCCGAATCAACGCGGACCAAGTAAATCATATCGGCGTAGGGAAAATAAGAAATGATGGGACCCTGCACCGAAGCTGACGCAAAACGGATCACGGCCAGAAAAAGTAAGCCGCCGAGAATGGCACGATTTCTCAGGCGCGAATGTCTCATATTGGCCTTTGCAATCAAAACAACTTCGCCATCGCCAGCGCCTTGAGCCCGGCCTTGGCTTTGTTCACGGATTCGTTGTACTCGCCGAGCGGGGTGGAGTCGGCGACGAGGCCGCCGCCGGCCTGGAGGTAGGCTTTGCCGTCCTTGAGGAGGACGGTGCGGATGGCGATGCAGGAATCGAGGTTGCCGCTGAAGCCGAAGTAGCCGACCGCGCCGGCGTAAGTGCCGCGGCAGGTGGGTTCGCCCTGGGCGATGATCTGCATGGCGCGGATTTTCGGTGAGCCGCTGACCGTCCCGGCGGGGAACGTGGCCCGCATGACGTCGTACGACGAGTGGCCCTGCGACAGTTCGCCCTCGACGTTGCTGACGATGTGCATGACGTGCGAGTAGCGCTCGGTGGTCATGAAATCGGTCACGCGCACGGTATTGAAATTGCAGACGCGGCCGACGTCATTGCGCGCGAGGTCGACGAGCATGACGTGCTCGGCGCGTTCCTTGGGATCGGCGAGCAATTCTTCCTTGAGGCGCTCGTCTTCCTCGGGCGTTGCGCCGCGCGGACGCGTGCCGGCGATGGGACGGATCTGCACGCGGCCTTCCTCGCAGCGGACGTGCAGCTCGGGCGACGAGCCGACCAGCGCCATGCCGCCGAGCTTCACGATGAACATGTAGGGCGACGGATTGATCAGCCAGAGCGCGCGATAGAGATGAATCGCGGGCGCGTCGAACGGCACCTCGAAGCGCTGCGACGGCACGACCTGGAAGATGTCGCCGGCGCGGATGTACTCCTGCATCGCCTCGGTCATTTTCACGTACTGGTCGCGCGACATGTTGACGTTGGGCTCGAGCGGCTCGACGTCGGTGACGACGGGCAGAGCGCGGCCGGGCATGGGACGCGCGAGCTTTGCCTCGAGCTCCTCGATCTTTTTCACCGCGTCGTCGTAGGCGGCGTCGGCGTGCGTGGGATCGGAGACGTGCGCGTTGGCGACGATTTTGATGCGGCGCTCGAGGTGGTCGAAAATCAGCAGCGTGTCGGTGACGAAGAAGTAGGCGTCGGGCACGCCGAGATCGTCCTTCTTCGCGCGCGGGACGGTCGGCTCGAATTGCGTCACCGCCTCAAAGCCGAGGTAGCCGACCGCGCCGCCGAAGAAGAGCGGCAGGTTCGGCACGGGCACCGGCACGTAGCCGGACATGAGGTGCTCGAGCTCGCGCAGGCAATCGTGCTCGATGGTGTAGGCGCGCTCTTCCTTGCCCTCGCGCAGCGTGATGTTCTTGCCGCGCGCGATGAAGATGAGATCGGGGCTGGCGCCGAGGAACGAGTAGCGCGCGAACTTGCCGCCCTTTTCCACCGACTCGAACAGGAACGAGTGGTCGCCGGTGTCGATCTTCTGGAACGCGGAGACGGGCGTCTCCATGTCGGCGATGATCTCGCGGTAGATCGGGATCAGGTTGCCGCGGCGCGCCAGCTCGCGAAAGCTTTCGCGGGACAGGGATAGGCGGTTGTGCATAAACGGGCGCGGCGGGTAAACAAATAGGTTACGTCCACCTCTGCGGAGGGACAATCAAAATGGAAAGACTGGCTGTTTCGCGGGAGAAGCGAATCAGGCGAATAGACCGAAATCAGCCGAACTGGATTCGGTTAAGGAAAAAATAAGCGTGTGAGGCGTGTCAGGCGTGTGGGGCGTGGGTGAATTGCACTCCGGTCTGATTCGCCGGC
>Ga0302267_10003494_pt1 | contig 18046 bp, 17 predicted proteins | sample III_Bog_E1_3_FD_194555 | JGI IMG/M metagenome (GOLD analysis project Ga0302267, IMG submission 194555) | Peat permafrost microbial communities from Stordalen Mire near Abisko, Sweden - III_Bog_E1_3 | ecosystem: Environmental > Terrestrial > Soil > Wetlands > Peat | place: Sweden: Abisko... | reverse complement strand
CTCGTCATGCCAAAGCTGCGATCTTTCAGTTCAACGACGTTCCCGGACTCGACCGGTGCCGTAAAACTGGGCCACCCGCATCCGCTGTCGAATTTCTTGGTCGAGGTGAAAAGCGGTTCACCGGACACGATGTCGACGTAGAGCCCCGCCTCGTGGTGGTCCCAGAACTCATTGCGAAAGGCCGGTTCGGTGGCGCTCTCTTGAGTCACAGAATATTGGTGGGGAGTCAATCGAGAGATTGCTTCCTGGTCCTTCACGTATTTTTCGCTCATTGCCACTCCTTCGCTCGAGACACACTTGGGCGACTCGCGTATTGCCTTCATAACGGTATCGGGCGGATCGGATTTCGTTACAAAGCCCCTCCCAGTCGGGAGGGGCTTTGCACTATGACGACGTCAACGCTACGGCGGACGGCCGGGGAAGCCGGGCTATTCGACCATCGCCAGCGCGACCATCTCTTCGGCGGTCTCCTCGGGGCTCGAGGCGATGTTCCGCGTCGGTCGGATGGCGAAGTAGGCGACGAGGAGTGCCACGGTGATAATGCCCGCGCCCGTCAGGAGCGCGTCGGATCGCCCGTGGGCCGCCGCGATACTGGAGAGGGCCGCGACGCCGACGGCGGCGCCGGTCTGTTGCATGGTCTGGAGCATTCCGGACGCGGCGCCAGCGTCAGCGCGCGGGACTCCCGCGAGAATCGTGACACTGAGCGGCAAGAAGCACGAACCGGCCCCGATGCCGAAGAGCACGAGCGGTCCGAACAGGCTCTCGAGATAGCCCTCGGACGGCGTGGCCTTCGAGATCCAGAGCGTCGCCACGCCGAGCGTGAACAGTCCGAACAGGAGTATTGGTCGAGCACCGAATCGACTGACGAGTCGCGGCGTGATGCGAGAACTCGCGAAGATCAGGCCCGTCATGGGCAAGAACGCGAATCCCGCTTCAATGGCGCTGAAGTGCAGGTCACTTTCGAGATACTGGCTGATGAAGAAGAACACGCCGTACATCACCGCCGGCACCAACATCATCGTGAAGTACGCCGGGCCACGTAGACGGTCCGTCAACAGTCGCATGGGCAAGAGCGGTTGTGTTCGCCGCTTCTCCACGTGCACGAAGGACACCAGCAACACCACACTGAGCACGAAAGAGCTAAGAGTGATTGATCGGCTGCCGTGTTCAGCGAGACGGATGAAGCCGTAGATCAAGCTCCCGAGGCCACCGGTCACCAACGCCGCGCCCGCCACGTCGAGGCGTCCACCATTGCGCGGGGGCTCTGGTACGAAGCGTGGGGCCAAGAGGATGATGGCGATGCCGATGGGTACGTTGATGAACATCACCCATCGCCACGACACCCACGACGTCAACGCGCCACCCAAGATAAGTCCAAGGGATCCGCCGCCAGCGGAGACGGCGGTGAAGATTCCCAACGCCTTGTTACGAGCGGAACCTTCTTCGAAGGTGGCACTGATCAAACTCAGTGTGCTGGGAGCGGCCAGTGCCGCGCCGACTCCCTGGACGGCGCGAGTGAGGAGCAGCATCGTCGACGTCGTCGCCATTCCTCCCAGAAGTGATGCGGCCGTGAAAATCGTGAGTCCGATGACGAGCATTCGACGTCGCCCGAAGACGTCGCCCGCTCGACCACCGAGGAGCAAGAGGCCTCCGAAGGTCAGGCTGTAGGCGTCGATGACCCACGAGAGTCCCGCCGAACTGAAGTGCAGGGAGTGCTTGATGGGCACGAGGGCGATGTTGACGACGGTAGCGTCGAGTACGACCATCAACTGACACGTAACGATGATGGCTAAGGCGATAGTTGAGGCTCGCTTTTGGGCGTGAGAGGTCAAAGGCACAATGGCTCCTTTTTTGAATGAGAGGCTTCGAATTCCAGAAATTGGATGACTGCACAACCTCGCTGCCCACAGGCATTGCTTTCGGTCTCCGGAGGACCTAAGATGAGGCTGCCTCCACATACTATACGGAGGTGGCCTCCGGTTGCAAGTCTTTATTGAAAACTTCGGTTCGGGCCTGATAGAGGAGTGGCGATGGGCGAAACGGTGGTGAGGAAGGGTCCTCGCCGGGCAGACGCTCAACACAACTACGAAGTGATCTTGGCTGCCGCGCGCGCCGCCGTCGCCGAGCGTGGTGGTGACATCGTGCTCGAGGAAATTGCCCGAAACGCCGGAGTCGGGATTGGAACGTTGTACCGACATTTTCCCACCCGCCAAGCAATTCTCGAAGCCGCATTCCTTGATGAGGCCCTCGAACTTCGTCAACGGGCCGAAGTATTGCAATCGGCTCCAATGCCGCTCGATGCGTTGATCGATTGGCTGCGACTACAAATGGACTTTGGGGCACACGGACGAAGTATGGGTGCCGCAGTCATGAATGCGAAGCACACGGAAGGCACTGAGATACAAATTGCGTGCGTCGATATGCGAGAGGCGGGCGCCGTTCTTCTACGCCGTGCTCAAGACGCCGGAGAGGTTCGACTGGACGTTGAGATCGTCGACCTCCTTCGATTGATGCACGGTATCGTCATCGCCAATGAACAGGCGCCCGATCAGTCGCGCGTTGATCCGATGTTCGACGTGGTGATTGCGGGAATACGGACCTGACTTAATTCTCGCGCGTAGTTGGTACGAGTTCAACAAATGAAATTGTGCGATTGGTCAGTTTCTGATAGTCGCCCCATCCACCGTAGTGATTCACGAGCTCGTTCCAGAGGGCCGGTTCATCTGTTGAGGGAATTGCCCGAGCCAGCGCCGCAAACCTTCGTGCGCCTACTTGCACGTTCACCCCGGGTTCCTGTCGTACGTTGAGTAGCCATTCCGGGTGGCCCCGTCGGCCTCCGTTCGAAGCCACGACGTAATGGATGCGATCCTTTTGGTAATAGAGAAGTGTCACCGAGCGCGTGAGTCCGCTTTTTCGACCGCGAGTCTCCAAAATCAACATGGAACCGACTGGGCTCCGATGACCGACGAATCCTCGAGTGAGTCGATACAGACGCACGTGCCACCGATAGATCGTTCGTCCGATGGTGCGGTCGATGGCTACCGTCAGTTTCAACGTCGTTCCCTTTTCCTTAAGAATCTCTTGTGAAGTCTTTCACGGCGCAGACCGGGCAATGCGTGCCCATTCAAAGGCAAGCGTCGTCGCTGAATGTCAAGAGGCGAGCGCCCTTTAAGTTGGCGGTGAAGGGCACGACGCGGTGTCCAAAAGGAGCGACATTATGGAGATCATCAGAAATGCCGACGGAAGTTTGTTGGTCCCTATTCCCGAAGGTCGACATCACGACGATGACGACGCCACTGAGGCCCCGGCGGGCGACGGTGCGGAGAGTGTCGAGGCACCCACGACTCGTTTGTTGCATCCCGGTGAAGGTGGCTATAACGAAGCCCTCGCGGAGTGGGACCTGCAACAGAACCCCGACCGCGCCCCGGCCGTTTCAACCGCCAGTGGGCGAGAAGAGGCGATGAACGTAGTCCACGCCGTTGCGGAGTCACCGGACCATGACGTCACTAGCGCGCTCAAAGAGGTCAACGACACTGAAGCGAGTGGCGAGGCCCTACGACACGTACTCATCGGCGGGACGCACTCGGTCGAGGCATTCTCAGAAGAGGTGGCGGAGGCCGAAGGCGGAGAGCCGCTGCCGGCGCACAAGATGACCAAGATCATTGGCGAGGTCCTGGCCGAACTGGATAAGTAACGCGTCCGCTCGAGCGAGCCGTCGCGGTGCCATACGGTTGGATTCATTTGGCCGTTGGCGCCTACATTCGAAGTGTTGGCTGAAGCGAAAAAAGGACTGGTGTGACGTGGACGTTCAAGATCTTTTGGGCAAGGTGGCCCAACATCTATCGGTGAGTCGAGCTTTCGGCACGGCGTACGAGAAGGGCGGTTCGCTGGTGATCCCGGTGGCGTTCGTGGCCGGCGGTGGAGGTGGAGGCGAGGGCACGTCTGGGTCGCCCACGGCCGGCGCCTCTGGTGACGGCGGGCCCGAACACGACGAAACCGCAACCGACGCCGAGTCGACGGGTTCCGGGGGCGGTTTTGGCGGAGTGGTGATGCCCTTCGGCGTGTACGTCGTGAAGGACGAACAAGTCCGTTGGATGCCCGCGATCAACGCAAACCTGGTAATTGTCGTGGCCTTCCTGACGTTGCGAATGATCGCGCGCGCTCGTCGTAGGGCCCATCGTCACGCCTCGTGACCTCGCCGGAGAGACACGTCCTCAATCGTTGACGATTTGCGCTGGCTCTTATGATTGGGCGATGGCGCAGATCATCAGAAACCTCGCGTCACGAATCGACCGTGGCTAAGCGCCAGTGGTTTGCGCGGCGCCGCTACGGCTTCGGCGTTCGGCCTATGACCTGGCAGGGCTGGCTCATCACGGCAATCGCCGTGGGTGGCGCAGTCGGTGCCTTGGCTGGTGTTCAGAAGACGGCCGGCGAGATTCTCTTGGTGGGCGTCGTTGGTCTCTACCTCGCTCTCGCTTTTAGTCTCGGCGGTACCAAGAGGCAAGTTGTCACTGATAGTCGCGCGAGCGGCTCGGACGACGACCCCGAGCTTGAGAACGGTGCCGCGAAAGTGATCGTGCCGCCCGAGATCTACGGCACACAGACCCCGCGCGAAATCGCCGAAGAAATCATTTCGCGATCGGGAAAATTTGCCGACACCGCGGAGGACGGCGCGTCGAGTGACTCGGTCATCGTGGTCAGTCACCTCACGAAGCAGTTCGGCCAGCGCGTTGCCTTCGAAGACGTCTCTTTCAATGTCCATCGGGGCGAAGTCTTCGGATTCCTCGGTCCTAACGGAGCTGGCAAGACCTCAACCGTTCGAACGCTCAGCACCCTGGTCTCGCCGACGTCAGGAACCGCCCAGGTGGCTGGGATTCCGCTCAACGCCGATCGCGACGTGGAGATTCGTCATCGAATCGCCGTGATGACGGAAGTTCCTGGTCTGTACTTACGTTTGAGCGTCACGGAGAATCTCGCTTTCTTCGCCGGTCTCTACGGCTACTGCGACGCGCAACCACGAATCGATCGAGCACTGGAGGCCGTCAATCTCTCGTCACGAGCGAGTGATCTCTGCGGCAGTTTGTCCAAAGGTCTTCGTCAGCGTGTGGGACTGGCTCGAGCGCTACTCAATGATCCCGAGATCATCTTTTTGGATGAGCCAACCGCCGGACTGGATCCCGTGGCTTCACTCGAGGTGCACGATCTGATTATCGACCTTCGAGACAAGGGCGTCACGGTGTTTCTGACGACGCATCGCCTGGACGAGGCGGAAAAACTTTGTGATCGCGTCGCAATATTGAATACCACGCTACGCACCGTCGGCCGTATTGACGATCTGCGACAGAGGATGTTTCACAAGTCGATTCTTGTATCGACCGCGGTTCCATTGGCGGACCCCGAGGGACTGTTCTCTTCGATTGGAAGTGTCGCTGGTTGGTCGACTGATGACACCGGCGGCTACGTTCTCACGGTGAGCGATGTCCGCGTCGCCGCGCCCGCCATTGCGAGGGCTCTCGTCGCGGCGGGGGCCGACGTCCTCTCGCTCGTCGAGGGTCATCATTCGCTCGAAGAGGTCTATTTGGAACTGGTGGGAGCTGGAAGCATGGGTGGTGTTCGGTGAGTCAAAGCGCGATCAGAATTCGAGCCGTGATACGCAAGGAGTTCCAGGAGTACCGACGCAATCGCTTCATCATCTACACGATGGGCACGTTGCCCCTGATCTTCACCGCGTTGCCGGTCATCACACTCTTCAGTATCTCCAACACGGAAGCTCCTTCAATCGTGAAGACCCAAGTCGCGATCACGCTCCTGCTCCTGCTCGTGATTCCGGTTGTCCTGCCCGCGACGATCGCGGCGTATTCAGTGATCGGCGAGCGTGACCAGGGCACCCTCGAGCCACTTCTCACCACGCCGGTCACTCGCGAAGAGTTCCTCCTGGGTAAATCGTTAGCGGCCACGATTCCCACGGTGGGCGTCGCGTACACCTTTTTCATTGTGTTGGTCGTCGCGATTCGACTGGGTGCGTCCAGCGTCGTCGCCCACCAGGTATGGCAACCCTCGTGGTTCTTGGCGGAGTTGCTCTTCGCGCCACTGCTGGCGGCCTGGTCGGTATGGGTCGGGACCGCGATCTCGGCCCGGTCCTCGGACGTGCGGGTGGCCCAGCAGCTAGGCACTCTGGCGAGTCTTCCGGCGCTCGTATTGCCCTTGCTCATGTCGCTCCAGGTCTTCAAGCCGACCGCCGCAGTCGCGATTGTGATCGCCCTGGCGCTCGCTGCGATTGACGTCGGGGCCTGGCGGATCGTGTCAAAAATGTTCGACCGCGAACGGCTCATCACCGGCGCGTCTGCGGTGACGATGCGCGCCGAAGCAGGTACCTAACTTCGGTCATCTAGACCGACGGCACCCCAATCACAGCTCTATGGTGACGGCGACCTCAGCCGATTGATGCGCTACAACGTCCTAGGGGACGTCGTGGGATCAGGGCAGTTCGGGCAGGACGTTATTGGCCCAGGTAAAGGACATGGGCGGAAGCGATCCCTTGGGGATTTCAATGAGGTCAACGTAGGACGCCTTGGCGTTCACCATGGCGAAGCCGGTGCCCATTTCGCAGTTGGTGCAACCGAGACCGACGCCCTGGTTGTACCCGGGGTCCGAGCCGAGCAGTTCGTCGCGGTGGGCCCAGCAACCGGCGGAGCCGGCCGAGGTGCACGCGATGTTCGAGGTCTTGGCGGCGGTGCCGCCCCACGTGTCGTCATACATCCAGATGTAGTCGGCGGCGAGGACGGCGTAACCGCCCGACCACGCGCCACCAAAACCCGCGGAGCCCTGGTCGTCATTGGCCATCGGGAAACCGGCGGCGATTGACGGATCGCTGTTGGACGCGGCGGCGTGCTGGGCATTGGCACTGAGTGCGTCGTTGATGCCGAGATACGGCGGCAGTCCCCGCGCGGTCCGTTCGAGGTCGGCGATGACGAAGAGCTGGTCCGGCACCGAGAGACTGAACCAGTTGCTGGGCAGGACCATTGGTCGCACGCCCTCAATCGCGCGAGCGTTATTGATCGCCTGCAGGATGTAGTTGGTGCACGCGGCGCCATTGGTATAGCCGGGCCACGAGAGAGCAGTGGCGGTTCCGACGACGCACGGATTGGCGCAACTCCAAAGGCCGGACGCGAATGAACACGCACCGGGGGCAAGGAAGTCAGGACTTGGAGCAATGTTGGCCGACGGGTTCGAGATTGAAAGAGCCGGTGCCTTGGTGACCGGAGGACTCTTTATCGTCGTGGTTGTCGTGGGGGCGACCGTCGTGGGGGTTACGACGGTCGTCGGAGGTGGCGTTGTCGTCGTCGGGCTGGGTGAGCCGTTCGAGGCCGGGCGCGAATTTCGGTTTGAGGTAGCTGCCACGACGTGCGAGTGGCGGACAACGACGACCTTGGCGACGTGCGTAACGCGACGCGCGATCGTGGTCGTCGTGGGGGCGACCGTCGTGGTAGTGGTGGCGGCGATCGTGGTCGTCGTCCCGATGCCGAGTCTCGCGCTGGGCGCGACGACGTTCGCCATGGCGGGTAGCGCCGTGGTGCTCAAGATGATTCCTAGGACGAGCGAACCGAATGAACCGATGAGTACTGAACGGCGCGGACCCCGACGAGAAGTCGAAGAACGCCCCTTGGGGTCTCCAGTGAATTTTTGCCCCTGCGTGAAATTTGTCATGAATCAATTGTCGAAAATCAATTCCAAAGTGCCCCCTACGGCCCCTCAATATCTGCCCAATTCAATTGAGGGTGCTTCATTGGCGTAGGAATGGTGCGAAGAGCACATTGAAGATCAGCGAACCCTGCGGCCTTGATGGCAAGTCAGTTGCCCGCAGGCAGTGTGGACGGGCCAGCAACCGGATCTGCATCGACGTAAGGCGGCGATGACTGAGAGGCCATGAAGCGCCTCAGCGATGACCGAAGCGGATGACGGTTGTCGCTGTCGAGAAACAGTGTCGTTGTAGTCACGCACTTGTTTCATTGACGTACGTCGCGGACGTCGCCGCGGAACGACGCATTTAGCAGGAAGATGATCGTTTGTCGGTATTCATCAGGGATTTTGAACGCTCAACCTGGTTCGACGGACACAAGACCGATTTCATCTTGGACGTGGACCATCACGCAAGGGCATGCTGGTGGTCCACCTCAGAGAATTCTGAGAAGTGCCCTCGCGTGATGCGAGGCAAGACGAGTGTGCCATCCGAAATCGCGTTTTATTCTGACTTGACTCGGATTTGCGAAGAGTTTGTCAGTGCGTTGACGGTGCGCGCCATTTACGATCGCTTTTCGTTTACGAAGAGCGAAGTTTCGCGTCGCGATACAAATCTGCAGTGACTTGAGAAGTGCGATTCAACGAGGAGTGGAAGCGATCGCCGGATCGCTTCCACGTCCTAGGACTTAATGAGTGCGGTGAAGACGACGATGTTGGAGAGGTAGTGGCCAGTCTTCGGATCGAAGATTCCGCCACAGGTCACGAGTTGGAGCGCGGGGTAGTCGCGCGCCCCGTACACGAGCTTGTCCGGGAAGTTCGTCTTTTGGAACATGCGAACGCCAATGACGGCGAACATCAACTTGCGCCCGTCTTTCAGGGTGACATCCACCCGATTACCGAGTTTCAATTTGTCCAGGTGATAGAAGACCGCGGGTCCGTGGAAATTGTCGACGTGGCCCAAGATGACGGCCGAGCCCTTTTGGCCTGGTGACTGGTCGCCGTTGTACCAACCTGGTACGGAGTAGTTCGTCGGAACGTTCACTTTTCCGTCCTTATTGAGGGTCAGAACTGAGAGCGGGACCGAGACGCCGATTATCGGAATGGAGATGTGGACAGGTCGTGAGCGCGCAATCGGCTTGGCGACGTAGGTCGGGGGCGGCGTCTTCGCGTGAGCGAGACGAGACGAAAGGACGACTACGGGTGTCGACGATACCGTGGCCGCCAAGCTCGACGCTGGCTTGATCGTTGTCGACGTCGAGGTCGACGTCGACGTGGGCGTTGATGCCGCCGGGGTCACTTCGATCGTGGTCGTAGTGGTGGACTTCGTCGGTGAAGGAATGACAATTCCCGAAGAAGGCAACGAGACCACGCCCAACGAAGAAGTGAGGGTCGGACCTTGGGGCTGGCTGCGGGGAACAAATACGATTCCCAAGATTCCGGCCAGGACCAAGGAGAGAGAAACGGCCCACCATAGTAACTGGGTGGGCCGTTTCTCTTTGCGCGACTTCACATCGCCCAATCTAGTTTGACTTAGCTAGAAAACTCTTTCAGGTTAGGCGTGGCGTCGGCGGCGCGCGATGAGTGCCAAACCGGCCAGACCAGCAAACAGTGCCAATCCACTGGCAGTTAACAGGACACCATTGTCTGATGACGTCGCGGCACCGCCCGCGCCAGTCCCGGGAGCGCCCGAAGGTACGGTCGCCGGCGGAATGTACGGCGCAGTGGTTGCGGGCGACGTCGGAGGCGTAACGACGATCGTGGTCGTCGACAGCGGTGGAGTCGTTGTCGTTGTCGGTGCCGCAGTGGTAGACGTCTCAGGTGGCGCCGTCGTGGTAGTCGCACCGCTGGGTGGAGGCGGCGGTGGGAGTGACGATGTCGGAGCCGGACTCGTGGTCGTCGTCGTTGGCGCGGCGGTCGTCGTCGATGAGGCAACCGTGGTCGTCGTCGTTGGCGCGGCGGTCGTCGTCGATGAGGCAACCGTGGTCGTCGTCGTTGGCGCGGCGGTCGTCGTCGATGAGGCAACCGTGGTCGTCGTCGATGAGGCAACCGTGGTCGTCGTCGTTGGCGCGGCAGTCGTTGACGTTGAAGTCGACGTCGTCGTCGACGTGGTTGTCGTCGTGGGCACCGAGAAGTTCGCGGCGTTCAATTTGCTCTCGAGACTGAAGAAGGTCGTGGAGCCCGTGGTTAGGCCGCCTCCACCAGGCATGGAAAAGTTCACATTGCCGGTCTCGTACTTAGTTGATTTCGAGTAGCCGCTGAACGAGACGTAGGGTCCCTCGTAGCCCGTGTTTCCGTAGGGGCAACCGGAGAAACCGTTGCCGGCGGAGAAACCGCCGCCGTTTAGTCCAGTACCGACCCAGGTGTAGTGCTTGCCGTGGTCCAAACCACAGATGCCGTCACCATCAAATCCGAAAATGTCGGTCGAAGCGCTGAGACCAATTGTGGCCACTGTGGCGCCGCTGTTGTTGAAGATTCCCACCAGTGTGTCGTCATTACCGTCGAACGGCCCTTCGGCTGGATTGGGAACAACGTCCGCCGTTCCATTGGGGTTGAGAATGATCAGGAATGCGCAACCCGAGTCGTGGCCAACTCCAGGGCACTCATTGAATGGCGCAACCGTCGTGGGGGCGTTCGCCGCTGCCGAAGATCCGGCATAAATGCTGAAGATCGAGCCCGCAAGAGCAACGGATCCAAGGACGACCACCATGCGTCGAAGTGCGCCACCGAGAATCGACGATTTGGGCACTCGAACCGGCTGGGTACGTCCAGAGCCGACGTTCGCAGACCCTGTTGGGATCCGATTCATTAGTTTTCTCCTCTAGCCCATGCGAGAGAAAAGTATGGCAAAACGTAACAGTTTTGTCAACCGAGTGTCTGGTCGTTGATGATTCGTTGATATTGGGCCGATTATTCCTACGGGCTCGTAAGAAAAGACCTCAGGCGTAATGCCAAGGCGTTTAACAGCGTTGACTCAGTTTCTGATCCCCCATCGCTCCTGAGCCAGTCCGCTTCAATACGGATTGGCTGAGAAAATGTCCAATCCACCAAGTTCTCGACGCGTCAAGTGGCTCGACATATGGTCCCTCACGAGGAAAACGGCCCTCACTTCGAAAGTGAGGGCCGTTTTCCTTAGGCGACCATGCCGTCACCCAATTGGATTGGTGAGACTGCTATTTGCTTCTAGGCCTGGCGACGTCGGCGAAGGGCAAGTGCCAAACCAGCCAGTCCGGCGAACAACAACAGCCCGCTCGCGGTGAGCACGACTCCACTGTCCGTCGAAGCGGCCGATCCACCCGCACCGGTTGATGGAGCACCGGAAGGAATTGTGGCGGTCGAAAGTGGCGGAGCAGTTGTGGGAACTGTCGGCGGTCCGGCAGCCACCGTTGTTGCGGTGATTGGCGGAATTGTCGAGGTAGTCGTCGTGCTGGAATTGGAAGGCACCGTCGAGGTTGTCGTCGCTGAATTCTGCGGCGGTGGCGGCGGTGTCGTTGGCGTCGTGGTCGTTGACGATGATGGGACCGTTGACGTCGTGGTCGTTGACGATGATGGAACCGTTGACGTCGTGGTCGTTGACGATGATGGAACCGTTGACGTCGTGGTCGTTGACGTTGATGGAACCGTGGTCGTCGTGGTCGATGACCGAACCGTGGTGGTCGTGGTTGGCGAGCGAACCGTGGTCGTCGTGGTTGGCGACCGAACCGTCGTGGTCGTAGACGGGACCGTTGACGTCGTGGTCGTAGACGGGACCGTTGACGTCGTGGTCGTAGACGGGACCGTTGACGTCGTGGTCGTAGACGGGACCGTTGACGTCGTGGTCGTTGACCGAACCGTGGTGGTTGTGGTCGTTGACCGAACCGTGGTGGTTGTGGTCGGCGAACAGCAGCGAACTGTCGTCGTCGTCTTCCAGGTGGTTGTGGTCACCGGTCGAGTCGTCGTCGTCCACAAATTCCACGTAGTTGTCGTCACACCGCCATGGCGGGGATGAAGAACCACGTGCGATTTTACCGTCGTGATCTTCGAACAACTGACCGAACTGTTGCTGTTGAGGTTCGTCGAAGCGTTCGATGTTAGAGCCGGAAGCGCAATGAGACTGAGTGTCACCACGGCCACAACGGCCAATGCTGATCGCAAACTCTTGAGCAACCGGGTAGTAGTTGCACGCCACATTCCGACAAACTGTCGCAAGGTGAACGTCTGGCCGTCGCCGCGAATGATGCGGACGTTCTTTTTCATATTGCTTTACCCAATCCGCCCCTGCGAGAGTCAAAAGTAGTCGATTGCCACCTTTTTTGTCAAGGGGTAGTGATTGCATTGCGCTCACGTTGCGTCCGATTCGAACCTAAGGGCGTTTTTGGTTAGAAATTCCTTATATCTAAAGGGTTGTGATGGTGTGATGCCATTTTGAGGGGCACGGGAACGCAGTTTTTAAGGAGTTGTTATTCCTGGATTTCGTTGAAATCGCTTCAGGTTCGGAAAAACCCAGTGTCGTGAGATTTCATGAGATCGAGATGATGAAAATGACGTATCTCCGTTGCGATCGCCTATCTGTGCTCCGTGGGTGATGTCGGTGTGACTTGGTGGGCGATGGGACATGCGATTGAATTCGGTTCCAGGGCCATGGACGGTTTTCATACGGGCGTCACGAGAAAGTGTCGTTCATCCAAATTTTTAGTCCGCCGAGTATCCTCAGCACCTAAGAACTAGTGAACGCGCCTACTTTTCTTGGGCCCAAAAAGAAGCGACGTGCAATGCCCGATAAATCTGAATCCTCCCGAGAGTCAGCCGAGGGAGTCGATTTCGCCAGAGAACTGGAAAGGGCTCTGGAGGACGAGCAGTTTTTCTTGGTGTACCAACCAGAGATTGACCTGCACTCAAATGCGTTCGTTGGTGTGGAGGCACTTATTCGTTGGCGCCATCCAAGGCGCGGCGTCCTCAGTCCCGACGCATTCGTACCCGAGCTCGAATCCAGTGGACTGATATTGGCGGTCGGACGTTGGGCCCTGGCGACGGCGTGTGCCCAGGGCGCCGAGTGGCACGACAAAGGATTTCGTTTCACTGTGTCGGTCAACATCTCGGCCCTCCAGTTCGCGTGGAGCGGTTTCGTCAAGGAGGTCGAAGAGGTCATTGCGACGAGTCGTTTCCCTGCCGGGCTTCTGGTCTTGGAATTCTCGCAGGGCACCTTGTCGGGTGACGTGTCGGATCGTCTCGTAGGGCTCACGCAGTTGGGCGTGCGTTTGGCGATCGATGACTTCGAGCCGGGCCAGTCACTCCTGAGCGATGTGGAGAATTTGCCCATCAGGGTTCTGAAGCTGGACCGACATTTCGTCGCGACCCTCTCCGACTCGCCCGAAGGAACCGAGCTCGTGCACTCTCTCGTGGACCTCGCCAAGAAGAGCAAGTTCCAAATCGTGGCGTCCGGGATCGAAGACGCCGAGCAGCGACATCGTCTTCAGTTGGAAGAGGTCGGGGTTGGTCAGGGCTTCCTATTTTCCAAGCCTCATGAGGCAGCGGAAATTGATCGGTACTTAGAAGACTTCTCGATCTTCTCGGGGAAGCCTCTTTGAGCCGAATCTCCATTCGCCGCTTCGCTGCACATCGATGTTGCCTCATTGATGTCTTCGTCGGGGAGTTTGGCGCACCTCGAACACTTCCAGTATCCCTCCATCGGCGAAGCGAAAGTCAGCCGTGAGTCCGCGAAAGCCGCCGCTGAGCGGTGAGTTAGACGCGCCAAGTTCCGCTCAGACGAAGGAGACGTCAACGACGCGCGACGCGGTGCGCCATTCGCAACGCATCGCAATACAGCTCCACCAATTGATCGCCGCGTCAATTACGGTCACGTCGCTTCGAAGTGAAGAGGAGATATTGAAAAGTCTCGCTGGGAGCACTCGTGCCGTTTTTGACGCGGAGGAGTCCGTCGTGTCACTCGACACCGGTGCCCTCGCACCGCTTCGAGGTGTTTCGCGTCGTGGGAAGAAGGCAATCTGCGAAGTGCCCTCGGACGAGCATTCTTCCGAGTACCCCACGAACTGGGAGTTTGGAAGCGAAACCCGTCTCATTAACGATTGGCTCGTAGCACCAATCCTGGAGCGGCGCGCGCACGCTCGCGGCGTCGTCGCGGTTCGTCGGGGTGTCACGTTTGAAGATGAGGACAAGGAGGTACTCATACTCCTCGCTCAGATGGCGGCGAGCGCACTCGACGCTATTGAACTCGGTCGAAACGTTCAATCGAGTGAGGCCCGACTTCGCATATTGATCGAGACCGCCCCGGTCGGCATCGTCGAGGCGGATGTCGACGGGCGGGTGCGATGGTGGAACCGTGCCGCCAGCCGTGTATTCGCGTGGCCGGAGTTCAGCGAAGGGCGAGCGCAACACGAGTCAGTGTTTCCGGAATCGACCTTGCCCGATCTAAGAGAACTTTGGTCCGACGTAGTGCGTGGCGACTCGGCCGACGGGCGCGACTTTGTCGACGTCGAGATTGCTGGGAAGCTACGTGTCTTGAGCGCGTCGGCGGCACTCTTGCCACCCACGGGGACTGAGACACCCGGGATACTGACGTTGATAGATGACGTGACGAATCACCGCGAGCTCAAGGCCGAATTGCGTCACGCGTACACGATGGAGATCCGAGGTCAGGTCGCGAGTCGAATCGCGCACGACTTCAACAACCTCCTCACGCTGATTTCGGGTTACGCGGAAATCCTCTCGAACGACCTGGACGACAACGAACGCGCCGTGCAGATGGTGAGGGAGATCCAGTCGACGGCGTCTCGCGCTTCTATGTTGACGACGCAGCTGCAAGCAATCGGGCGAACGCGCGAACCGGAGCTCGTGGTATTCAATCCCGTGGCGGTCGTGCAGTCCAACGCCGAAGTACTCGAACGAATTCTCGGCGGGAACATAGAAGTGCATTTCGATCTCGACGGAAAAGCTGGCAACGTACGCGTGGACGCGGATCAATTCGAGCAAATGATTCTCAATCTTGCGATCAACGCGCGCGACGCCATGCCGCTCGGCGGAACATTGACGATCGCCGTCTCGTCACTCAACCTGGACCACGCCGCCGCCGCTTCGCTCGGTCTCGTCGAAGGCGAACACGTCAGCGTGACATTCATTGACACCGGCGTTGGGATGGACGAGGAGACCCGAGAACACTGTTTCGATCCGCTCTTCACAACAAAAGGGCCCTTCAAGGGGACCGGGATGGGACTCGCGGCGGCGAGAAGACTCGCCGAAGAAAGTCACGGGGCCATCGTGTGCCGCTCCGAACTAGGTCGGGGGACCTCCTTCGAGATCACCTTTCCCACGGTGGCCGAAGAAGTTGACGAACGATCGCAACTTCCTGTACCCGAACGGCCGCGCGGCTCCGCCACGATTTTGATCGTGGACGACGACGAGGAAGTGCGTCGATTCATGAGTCGCATCCTCGAGAGGAATGGCTACCGGATTGCCGAAGCCGCTTCTGGCGAACAAGCGTTGCGGGTGGTCGAGGAGTTCGAAGGGACATTTGATTTGCTCGTGAGTGACGTGGTGATGGGCGAGATGTCGGGACGCGATCTCGCGACGGCATTGCAGTCGAAACGCCCCGACCTGCCCGTGCTGCTCGTGTCGGGCACCGCGAACCGAAGCATCCTCGCGGAATTGAATCCGGACGGCTGTGATTTCCTGGCGAAGCCCTTCAAACCGAGTGACCTCGTTGACCGAGTTCACGACCTGCTCGCCCATCGCTCCTGAGAGCGACCGTTAAGTCGCGGTCGATTCCGGCTCGAAGCGATACCCGACGCCGCGGACCGTCGTAATCCAACGAGGGTGATCGGGGTCGACTTCGAGCTTCGCGCGAAGTCGACGAATGTGCTCGGTCACGGTGGCCTCGTTCTGCCACTCGCTGGAGGACTCCCACACGTGTTCGAGCAGTTGTTCGCGCGAGAACACCTGTCGAGGTGATCGTGCGAGGAACGCGAGGAGTGCGAACTCCTTGGAGGTGAGTTCGAGCAGCGCGCCGCGAAGATGGACTTCATGCGTGTTCTCGTTGATGAGCAGGTCACCAAAGTGCAACGTCGGAGCGTCGATGTGCAACTGTGCCAAGTTGGCGCCAGAACGTCGCAGAACCGATTCAATGCGGGCCGATACTTCGCCCAAAGAAAACGGCTTCACGATGTAGTCGTCGGCACCGAGTTTCAACCCGGCAATCCGCTCCGACTCAAGTCCCCGTCCAGTTAGGAAGATCACCGGTACGTCGCTGATGAGTCGCAGTTCGCGAAGGACGTCACGTCCGTCCTCGGTGCCCAGGACAATGTCCAAGAGGACCAAGTCCGGTTCCATCGAGGAAGTGGCCCGAACGGCTGTGCCGCCATCGGCGGCCACTAGGACTTCATGACCTTCTCCGGTCAAGAACGTGTCGAGGAGCTTGGTCATCTCAGAGTCGTCATCTACGACCAGAATCTTGGTCATTCTCTCCATCCGTGTTCGTGGCCAATGTTGTGACAAAACCATGACAATGAGAACTTCGTACTTCGGTATTGCCCTGGTGAAAACATACTTCTAGACGACTGATAGTCGACATGTTGTCCATTCTATGGACGCGGCGTGTGAATTCTAGTTGTACCGAAAGGAAATCTGAGGACCACTGAGGTTGCGTGGCGCGAACTCGCGGCTACGACCTTTCGCGTTTTTCGACTTTCGACTGAACAAAGTTGGGACTTCTCGGTCCACCATATTCAAGGGACGATTCACTATAGTTTCAAGGGAAATGGCGGCAAATTGACGGCTGTCGGCCTTCGCACGCGGATTGGAAAAGGTGGTCAGTGGGTAACTCAATCGGTCGTCGGTATCGGTACGGCTCGAGTTTCGTAGACCAAGAATCAGGAGTACGTTTCGAAGGCCACCATCCTTTGGAGCGACCCGATCTCTGGAAGGTTTACCTCAACGAGGCCGAGGGCATCTTCCGCAGTCGAGGATTTGAGGGAACGTTGCGACGCCTCGAACTCGAAGAGGGCAACGGTGTGCCGCTGTTCATTCTGGGATTTGATGCCGACGGTTCCGCGGTCGCTGGCGTGCGTTTCCACGGCCCGCTGGAGGGCAGTCACCAAGCCGCGATCATCGAAGAGATGTCGTCGTCGCCGGAAATCGGCATCATTCACGATCTGATCGAACAAGAGATTCGACTCGGCGCGCTGGAAATTAAGGGCGCGTGGTCTAAGGGCGCCTCAGTGGTCGGCGCGCGACTCCTGGCCGCCATCTCGCGTTCGGTCACGCACGGCATGAACTGGTTGGGCGCGGAGTTCGCCATCGCTGCGGTGTCGGACGCGTTGATGCCAGTCGGTGACGTAACGGGGGCGCTACAGGTTGGAACACATTGGGTGCCATTCCCCGACGAGCGTTATCGCACCGTGGCGGTCGCGTGGCAACGTGGGCGCACCTATGAACTCGCGACGTCGGTGAATCAACAGGCCTATCGACGCGAGGCCGAGCAACTCCTTCGAGGTCCTTCTCGCTCGGGGGAGGGTCCAATTGAGCCGGCCTCGACCCGCAATCGGGCCAGTCGCCCGCTCATCTTGGACGTCGGTGAACGAGCACAACGAGAGGTTCTGCGCATTCTTCGAGAGGACTCGGCGCTGCAAATCATCGACCGTCTCGCCGAGCAACATGAACAACTCGGCGAGATCATTCCTCCAGTCTCCAAGCCACTGCTCAATGAAGGCTCGCGATGGATCTATTACCCGTGGCGTCGCGCCGTCGTTCGACTCCTCGCGCCGAAGTCCTTCTCGACGCTTCGACTTGACCGCAACCGCAACAAACTGACTCGCGCCGAGCAGGCTCGACAGCGCACGCTTCGCATCGGCGTGGTGGGACTGAGCGCCGGTCATACGATCGCCCACGTCATCGCGATGGAGGGACTGGCGGGTGAGATCCGCCTGGCCGACTTTGACACGTTGGAACTGTCGAACTTGAATCGGATACCCGCGAGCGTGCTCGACCTAGGCGTCAATAAGGCGGTGGTCGCCGCACGACGAATCGCTGAGATCGACCCCTACTTGCGAGTGGTCGTCGAACCGACCGGGATTCGTCCGGAGAACCTGGGTGAGTTTCTTGATGGACTCGACCTCGTCATTGAAGAGTGCGACTCGCTGGACATGAAGTTCCTCGTGCGCGAGGCGGCGCGCGATCGTCAGATACCGGTGATCATGGAGACGAGTGACCGGGGCGTGCTCGACGTTGAGCGCTTCGACCTCGAACCGGATCGTCCGATCTTCCACGGACTGTTGGGCGACATGGACTCGTCAAAGGTGGCCAATCTGACGACGGCGCA
>Ga0302267_10003486_pt1 | contig 18069 bp, 13 predicted proteins | sample III_Bog_E1_3_FD_194555 | JGI IMG/M metagenome (GOLD analysis project Ga0302267, IMG submission 194555) | Peat permafrost microbial communities from Stordalen Mire near Abisko, Sweden - III_Bog_E1_3 | ecosystem: Environmental > Terrestrial > Soil > Wetlands > Peat | place: Sweden: Abisko... | reverse complement strand
CGCCGGGAAGGTGGGGGTGATGGGGAGGTAGGGGATGCCCAGCGCCTTGGCCATGTACTCGACGCGGTAGAGCATCGGGTTGGCCTCCTCGGCGCCCACGATGGCGCTCGGCACGATGGGCGTGCGAGTGCGCAGGCAGAGCCGGATGAAGCCGCCGCGCCCGAAGCGCTGGAGCTGGTACCGCTCCCGGAAGAGCTTGCCGATCCCCTTGGCCCCCTCGGGGAACACGGCGACGAGGTTGCCCCCTTCGAGCAGACGCGCCGCGTTCTCCTGGCAGGCGCGCACGGCGCCGAGGCGGTTCATCGCCGTGCCCACGAAGGGCAGGTGGTAGACGAAATCCTCGGCGAGCCAGCGCAGCTCCCGCGCGGCGCCGATGCGCGCGTGCTCGCGGCGCACGGTGGTGCGCAGCATGATGCCGTCGTAGGGCAGCGGGCCGCCCGAGTGGTTGGAGACGAGCAGGCACCCGCCCTCCGCGGGGATGTGCTCGATGCCCTCCGCCTCGACGCGGAAGTACGTGGAGTGGAGGAAGTCGAGGAACGGCAGGAACCGCGCCTCGTACTTGGGATCGTGGCCGAACTCGTCCACCTCCTCGGCGCGCTTGCGGAGGCTGGCTCGACCCCAGTGTCGCAGGTAGAAGTCGGGCGGGAGCAGCTCGCGCGCGGTGGCTCGGGCCTCGTCGGTCGCTGCCTCGACGATCGCGCCGGCGGGGGGCGGTGCCGCGAGGGGCGCCGCCATCGGCGGGGAGGGGGCAGGCTCGGCGGCAGGTCGGGAGGGGGCGCCTCCCTGGCCGATCATCTCGTCGAGGCGCGCCTCGAGATCGCGGATCTGCTGCTGGAGCTGCTCCATGGACATCGATCCGGCCGGCGCACCCTGCGTCGGCGGCGCCAGGCTCGGCGGCGAGAACGCGCCCGCCTGCTCCGTCGGCCCCACCGGGGCGATGTCCGTCCCGCTGTCGTCCGCGCTCGCACCCTCCATGTCCTCCGTGGGCAGCGGGCGCAGCGGCGGGATCGGCCTGTCAGCGATGCCGCCCCCATCGTCGACCACCAAGCTGGAGCGGCGCGTCAGCGGGGACGCCGCCGGGGGGTGGGAGCTCGAGCGGGCCCGCGTCGCCGTGGCGCTCCGCGGCGGGCGCAGATCCCCCATCCAGGCGGAGACGCCGGTGCTGCTGCCCTCGCCCTTCTTGCGCTTTTCCTTGTCCTTCTTGCTCATGGTCGCGGGCGGCCTCGGGGCGCCTCGGGCGGGGACGGTAGCACTAGTCCGCCGGGTTCGGCGCGAGGAGGCTCGTCGGGCGCAGCCGGCTCTGGACAGGGCGGCGGACGCGTGCGACTCCCCACGGCGGAGGTCGAGAGCGATGAGTCTTGGTTCCAAGGTCCTGGTTGCCACCGATCTCAGCGAGCCTGCCGACGAGGCCATCCGTCAGGCGCACGAGCGCGCGAGCGCCGAAGGGGGCGAGCTCATCGTCTGCCACGTCGTGCCCAACCTGATGCGCAACAACCCGCTCTTCCCCCAGAGCAACACCGGCGACGTCAACGGCGTCCTGGAGAGCGAACAGCGAGCCCTCAAGGCGGTGGAGCTGCGGGTGGTTGCGCTCACCGGGCGGGCGCTCTCGGATTTTCGGGTCGTCATCGACAACGGGTCGCCCGCGGCGGGCATCGTCCACTCCGCCGACGAGGCGCACGCGACGCTGGTCGTGGTGAGCAGCAGCGGCGCCACCGGCCTCGATCGCCTGCTGCTCGGCAGCGTCGCCTCGCGCGTGGTCCGCTACGCACACTGCGCGGTCCTGGTCGCGCGCCCGCACGAGAAGACCGGCAAGATCCTCGCCGCCACCGACTTCTCCGACCCCGCCTCCGCCGCCGTCACCGCCGCCGTGGAAGAAGCGCGCCGTCGCCACGCCCGCCTCACGCTCCTCCACAGCCTCGAGCTCCTCCCCAGCCCGGCCGTCGGCTGGGGCGCGCCCTTCGGCGCCACCTGGGTGGTCCCCCCGCCCGAGCTCGTCGAGCAGGTCCGCGGCAGCGCCCGCGAGACGCTCCAGGGCATGCTCTCCCGCCTGGGAGAGTCGGGCGACGTCCTGGTCCCCGAGGGCGAGCCCGTCACCGCCGTGCTCGACGCCGCGCGCACGCTGCCCGCCGACCTCATCGTGCTCGCCACCCGCGGCCGCACCGGGATCTCCCGCATGGTGCTCGGCAGCGTCGCCGAGCGGATCATCGCCGTGGCGCCGTGCTCGGTGCTCGCCGTCCGCCACGGCTGAGCTGGTTCATCAGCCTGCTACGCGGCCCGATGCGTCGGTCACCCTCGGTCGACGTACAGGAGTACGCCTCCCTCGGGCTCCCTAGCCTCGGGCCGCTCGCGACGGCTGCTGAACCAGCTCGGAGCGGTCGTGCGGCGGATGCAGAGGAGACGCGTTGGGGAACGCTCTCGGGCGTTCCCCAGGATGACGGGCGCTAGTGCTGCGAGGCGACGCAGTTGCTGGCGTCGATGGTCGCCTGCCCGGCGGGCGTCGGGTAGAACGAGGCGGTGAAGATGCACATCTCGTCGGTGAGGGCGGACTCGCCGAAGGTGAGCGGGGTGGTGCCGTTATTGGTGAACGAGCACTGGAAGTGCAGCGGATCGCCGGCCTTCATCGCCTTGGCGGGCGCGAAGAGGGCGGGCACGGGATCGCTCCAGGCGGTGGTCTGGTAGACGTCGTTCCCGGCCACGGTCGCGTCGAAGGCGGTGCCGTGCATGTGCATGTGGCTGGAGGCGCGCAGCATGTTCATGTCGACGGGGAGGGTGCAGTCGTTGGACACCACCGCGGACGACGCCGGCGCGACGTCGATGTCGGTGTCGATGACGAAGAGCACGCCGGCCTGGTACTGGACCGAGCCCGGCTCGGCGAGGTGCAAGGTCACCTTGACGCTGGAGGTGATCGTGTTGGGCGTGACGTTGAGGTAGTGCGACTGGATGCGCAGGCCGTCCGAGCCCGGCAGCAGCGCGGCGATGCCGGTGGGGAACGACAGCGAGTCGTCCTGCTGCTGGCTGCCGTAGGGCGTGGCGGCGAACTCGAGGCCGGAGCAGGTCGCGAGCGGGGTGTCGGTCGCGCCCGGCTTGTAGAAGAGGAGCATGTGGTGCGAGCCCACCGCCATGTGCGACTCGAACTCGGACACCTCGGCGTCGACGCCGCCGAAGGGGTTGGCGAAGTCCTGGCAGTAGTAGACCTCGCCTCCGGGCGGGACCGTGAACGAGTCGAGCGTGAGCGTCACCGAGGTGCCCGCTCCGCCGCTGCCACTCGAGCTGGTCGAGCTGCTGGAGCCGCTGGAGGCGGTGCCGGTGCCCGCGCTCGTCGAGCCCGTGGTCGCGGCGCTGGTGTGTGCGCTGCTGCCGCCGGCCCCCATGCCGTCCGCGACCGAGTTGCTGCAGGCCGCGGTGGCGAGGAGCAGCGAGGCGGAGAGAACGTCGAGTCGTCGCATGGTCATCCTTCCGGAGCTATCCTCGCGCCAGCCTACCCAAACGCTCGGTCTGCGCAAACGGACTCCGTCACCGGCTCCGGCTGCGCCCACCGCGCGGCGGCTGGTTCGGTGCGGGCGGCGTGTTTCCCAGCGTCTGCCCGGTCCGCGCGGGGCGAACCGGTGCCAGGACCGTGTCCTGCGAGCTGTCCGTCTTGCCGTAGCTGCTCGACCTGGGGAGATCGATCTGGAGCACCATCCCCCGCGGCGTCTCGACGACGCGGTAGACGGGGGCGAGCTCCTCGCGAAGGTCGACGATGAGATCGAGATCCGGCCCCTGCGGCACGAGCTGCACGCGTGCGACGGGCGTCGTGAAGAACTCGGTGGGGAGCGCGAGCTGCTCGGTCCCGGGCGCGACCGCGGCGCCGCGCAGGTGGTAGGTCACCCGGCCCGGCAGCCGGGTCTCGACGACGCTCACCTTGTCGCTGACCTCCATCCAGATGCGTGACTGCCCGTCCTCCAGCCGGGAGAACTCCGGCGAGCTGGCGACCGGCGTCCCCGGGGGCGGCGGCGGCGCCACGCTCGGGCGCTTGCCGTGCGGGACCACGATGCGGCGAGCGGGAGCGCTCCGCCTGGTCTTCGCGGAGACGGGCACCGGTACCGGCGGTGCCGGCGGCGGAGGAGCCACGGACGGCGGAGGTGCGACGAGCGGCGGCGCGACCGGCGGCAGCGCGACGGGTGAGGGAGCGACCGGCGGCGGCGCCACGGGCACGGGCGGAGCGACCGGCGGCGCGGCGGGGACCGGAGCGGGGGCGGGCTCGGGATCGGGAGGGATCTCGGCCGCGTGATCGAGCTTGCCCACCCGCGACTGCACGTACTGCGCGACCAGGGTGCCCAGCGCCTCACCGTCGGCGTGGAGTGGCCCGCCGCGCTGGGAGTCGCTCTCGTGGGAGACCCGGATCTCGTCGATCACGTCGCCGTCGGCGCCGACGATCTTGACGTCCATCTCCACCCGGCTCGCGCCCGATCCCGGCGAGATGAAGGCCACGCTCGGCTTGATGAGGAACGGCGCGTCCGTCGGCCCGTCCGCGGCGACGATGGCGACGCCGCGTTTGCCGGCGGTCCCGCGCAAGGATCGCCGGAACATCTCCTCCAGGTTGGCCTTGCCCTCTTCGTAGCTCGAGCGCGCCTGGTCGTCCTTGCCGGCGAGGTACCCGACCTCGGACTTGTCGCCGACCCGGACCTGCGAGTAGTCGACGGACACCACGCCGAATTTTGCCTGGCCGGTGAACGGATCCGTCGGGGCCTGGACGACGACGTTCCACTCCGCGCCACCGCAGCCGAGCAGCGAGGCGCAGGCGAGCACGATGCCGGGGCCGGTGATCGAATAGCGAGCCATGCGTTGTCCTCTGGTCGTGGGCTCCGGGCGCAAGCCCAAAGTGTAGCCCGACCGCGGCGCCGTGATGCTCAGGAAAACGCCCGCTCCAGGTCCCCCTCCTGGAGCGCGGCCGCCCCGCGCAACTCCGCCTCCTGTCGGGCGGTGAGCGCCGTCGTCTCCACCTGCACCCGCCCCCGCGTCCTCACCGCCACCTCGAGCGCCACGCCCCGGCGGCGCCGCATGGGCCCACGGGCGAGCAGCGAGAGCACGCTCTCTCGGCCCCACGGGAGACCCGACAGGTAGCGTCTTCCCCGCTCGAAGCGCGCTCGGTTCGCGCCCCACCACGCCTCGACCGCGGCCGCGTCGAGCCGCGGCAACACCGGCGTGTCGTCGCTCTCGCCCTCGGCCGCAGTGAGCGGCGCGGTCACCGGCAGGCCGGTGATCGCCGCGAAGGCCTCCCCGGCGAGGCGCCCGACCTCGGGATCGGCGAGCAGCGTCAAGCAGGTCTCCGCCGCCGAGACGCGGCCGCTGTAGCCCAGCGCCCACACCGCCGCGCGTCGCAGGGCCGGGGAGCTCGTGGCGTTGACCAGCGGCTCGACTTCGCGCACCTCGCCCAGGGTCGCCGCGAAGAGCAGGGGGAGCGACTCGTCGCCGGGGAGCGCGTCGGCGTGGCCGCGTCGCACCAGCTTCTGGCAGGTGGTCCACGCCTGGGGGAGGCCGAGCACCAGGCCGGCGGCGAGGGCGGCGTCGCGGAGGGAGGGGTCGCTGGCGGTCAGACTCTCGACGAGCAGGCCTGCCGGGAGCTTCTCCACCGAGGCCGACGCGCAGCGGTACGCGGCGGAGAGCAGCGCGGGATGGTCCCCTGGACGCAGGCCCGAGAGCGCGGGGCCAGGCGAAGTGCGGCGGATCGCGAGGGCTTCGAGGGCCGCCGCCTGCGCGGTGGGAGGCGCGTCGTGGAGGACCGCCAGCAACGCCTCGTCGACGCCGCTGACGCGGGCGAGCCCGAGCGCGCGTGAGGCGGACGCGCGCCGCCGCGGATCCTCGTCGCGGAGCAGGGCGAGCACCGGGGCGGCGGCGGCGCCATCGCCCGAGAGCAGCAGCGCCAGGGCGGCGGCGCTGCGGAGGGCGGGGAGATCGCTCTCGAGCGCGGGCACCAGCAGCCGGGCGCGCACGGGCTCGCCGCCGACGACGAGGCCGTCGAGGTTGGCGAGGAGGCGCTCCTCTTCCCCGAGGGCGACCTCCGCGAGGGAGTGCACCGGGGAGACCAGGCTGCGCTCCCACTGGGCCCAGAGGAACTCGGCGTCGTCGAGGTGCTCTTCGACCACGTCCCAGAGGATCATCGCTCCATTGCCCACGCGGCCTCAGTTGATGCGGACGGAGCCGCCCTTGATGCGATTGGTGCCCGACGCGTGCGACTCGACGTAGGCGCCGCGGAGGACGATCTTGCCGTTGCGGCGGAGGGTGATGGAGGCCTCGCCGCAGCGGAGGACGATCTCGTCCTCGGCCTCGAGGAGCACGCGCTTGCCGTCGACCGAGGCGGTGGGAGCCTCCGCCGGAACCTCCGCAGGAGCAGCCGCGTCGAGGACCAGGTCGATGAGCGTCGGCAGGGGGGGCTGCACCAGGCCGATGACGATCGGGAGCGAGGGGTCGCCGTCCTCGAAGGCGAGCAGCGCCTCTTGCCGGTGGGCCACGGCTTCGAGCGCGGCGTCGCGCGTGAGGGCCACCGTGGTGCGGGCGGGGAGGGGGCCGCGGGGGTTGCCCCGGTAGTCGACGACCAGGGCGCCCGCCGCGACGCCCGCGATCCAGCCGACGCGCGGAGTGAGGATGCGATCCTCGGTCAGCGCGGGCAGGGCGGGCGCTTCAGCGGCGCGATCGTCTGGGTTCGACGCCATGGGCGGGGGCGATCCTGGAGGGATGGTGGAGGGGCGTCAACGGCCGGGGTCTCGAGCCACTCCCCCATGGCTCAGGGGATGACGACGATGATGGGCGGCTGGATCAGCGGAAACGGCGGCGTGTTCTTCTGGTTGTGCAGCATCAGGTCGAGCGCGCGCGGCACGTTCTTGCCCTCCACCTTGACGTCGAACGAGTAGAGGACGAACTCCGCCTTGCCCTTGATCACGCCCGACACCACCCCTCCCGCCGACCCCGCCTCGTCGCCGGTGCTCACGGCGAAGGTGGAGTCGGCCAGGCAGATGGGGTTGCCGTCGCACGTGACCTGCTTGGAGCCCTGGGCCGTGTCCGACGAGAGGGCGACGTTGGGATAGGGGATGGGCACGGGGCCGACCGGCGAGGGCGTGTTGCACACGTCGGGGAAGGCCAGGGAGACTCCGCCGCTCTGCGCGTGCACCACCGAGAGAGAGTTGACGCCTACCGTGACGGGCATGTCGATTCACCCTTTCGCCGGGGCCCGGCGGTGTGCGGCCAGATGGACGGTGCCTCGCAGCCCGGAGTCCGACGAGGCGAAGATCAGGGCGCCCTCGGTGCGCGCGTACCCGCGGTGGAGGGCGCGCGCGCCGACCGCGATCGATACCGCGGCGGCCGCAGCGCCGGTGTCACCGATGGTGTCGGCCGGGTGCCAGAGGCGCCAGGGGCTCTGGAGGCCCTCGAGCGCGCGGGCGACGAGATAGGCGAGCTCCTGCGAGCGGTAGGGCTCGCCGTTGAGATCGCCGATGACGAGCCCCGTGCGGGCGCCGCCGTCGGCGAGGGCGCCGAGGGTGTGGCGGGCGCACTCGGTGAGGCCGGAGGCGTCGCAGACGAGGTCGTCGTCGCCGTCGATCAAGACCGGCTCGATGGCCGTGGCGGGGGCTTCCAGGGTGGCGAGGATGGCGGCGCCGCGCGCCTCCGCGGGGGCCAGCGCCTCGACCAGGAAGAAGGCCGCCGCCTCGCCCGGCATGAGGCCCACGGGGCGGCCGTCGACCTTGAGGCGATTGCGGGCATGGTAACGGGCCACCGTCGCGGGCTCGACCAGCGAGTCGACGCCGCCCACGATGGCGCGAGGGACGCGGCGGCTCCGGAGATCCTTCACGGCCTCGGCGAGGGCGGCGATGACCCCGGCGTGCCCCGAGGAGAAGATCCGGGTGCGGGCGTCGAGCCCCGTCACCGCGCAGGCCTCGCCGAGGCTCCTGCCGAGGGTGGCGGCGAGCTCCGGCTCGAGGCCGGGCCGATCCGCAAAGGGCGGGAGCGCGACGTAGAAGCCGGCGGAGGCGAGGTCCTGCGGGCTGAGGGAGGTGCTCTCGACGAGGTCGGTGACGGCGCCGCAGGCCAGGCGGGTGAAGCGGGCGGCTCCAGCAAGGCCGTCCGTGACGCCCCGCATCCGGGAGCCGATGATCGGGGAGGCACCCGCGGGGGTTTGGGGGCAGAGCTCGGCGCTGCGCCGGGCGGAGCCCCCATCGTCGACCGACATCTCGGCGAAGCGGGCAAGGCCGGCGCGGATGGCGGCGCACGAGGCCTCGGCGCCGTGGCCGAGCGGCGTGACCATCCCGAGGCCGAGGATGGCGAAGCGGTCAGGCGCGTCGCTGCTGGCCATCATTGCCTTCTTGTTCGAGGTGGATACGGGACCACTCGAGATCGTAGAGCTTGCCGTGGATGCCGAAGCTGGCGCGGAAGACCAGGTGGAAGCGGTGCGCGTCGGCGTCGAGGACGAGCGTGTCGAGCGTCATCGGCGCGGCGCGCGGCTCGCCCCCGCGGAGCCGCACCGAGGCCCGCAGCGAGAGGCGCGGCAGCTCGAAGCGAATCGGGCCGCGGTGCGAGGCGTTGATGATCTCGACCGGCTCGCCGCCGCGGAGCGCGCGGAGCTGCTGATCGAGCGGCGCGGCGTTGAGGTGGCGGCGGTCGAAGTCGACGGGCAGGCGCGGAAAGCGGCTCGCCCTCCAGGCGTCGTCGAAGGTGCCGGCGAGCAGCCGGCGCGGCGACCACCCCGGCGCCACGAAGCCGAAGCAAGCGGGCGCAGGGCGATCGTCGGGGTCGTGGAGCAGGGCGCCGGGGTCTTCCAGGTTGGGGAGCGCCTCGTCGTCGAGCGGCGCACCTTCGGTGCTCGCGGAGGGCGCGACGAAGCCGACGCCCACCGGGTTGCGGGGGTCGTCCTTGCCGCCGAAGGCGCGCTCGTAGACCAGCGGCATGCGCTCGAACGAGAGGGGCGCGCTGACGGCCCCGCGCCCGCCCGCGCCGCGGCGCCAGACGCGATCGCCGAAGACGCGCACCTGCTTGCGCAGCGCGCCCACGCGGAGCCCGACGTCGAGCTCGGTGGCGCGGCCGCGCTCGGGCTGGGCGTGGCCGAGGAGGACGACGTCGACGGCGACCTTGGTGAAGGCGGCCTCGTGCTCGTAGCGGAGGCTCCCGAGGGCCGCGGGCCCCTCGCCGTGGTGGACGGGCACCCGGTGGATGGGCCCCTGCGACGCCGCGAGAGCAATGCCGCCGCGGGGCAGCAGATCGTAGGTGCCCTTGGCCACCAGCGTGAGGACGGCTCGGCCCTGCTCGTCGGCGAGCAGGAAGGGCTCCGCCGCGAACGGCGTGTGGTTCTCGAAGCCCTGGTAGGTCATCGACGGGAGGGGCGAGGTCAGCGGGCGCGGAGGAAGGGGTTTTGCCGCTTCTCCTCGCCGATGGTGGTGAAGGGGCCGTGGCCGGGGACGACGCGCGTCGCCTCGTCGAGGGTGCAGAGCCGCCCGCGCAGCGAGCGGGAGAGGGCCGCCGGGTCGCCGCCCCAGAGGTCCGTGCGCCCCACGCCGCGGCGGAAGAGCGTGTCGCCGGTGAAGGCGACGGCGCCGTCGCGCGTCTTGAGCAGGAACGAGACGCTACCCGGCGTGTGCCCCGGCGTGTGCAGCACCGCCAGCTCGAAGGCGCCGGCCGCGATGGTGGTGCCGTCGTCGAGATCGCCGGCCAGATCGCAGGTCACCGGCAGCGGGCAGCCCACCAGCGCGGCCTGGATGGGGAGCATCTCGTAGAGGAAGCGGTCGGCCTCGTGGATGCGCGCGGGCGCGCCGGTGAGCTCCTGGAGCTCGGCCGTGGCGCCGACGTGATCGATGTGCGTGTGGGTGTGGACGATGGCCACCACCTTGCCCCCGGCGCGCTCGACGGCGGCGCGGATGACCGGGAAGTCGCCGCCGGGATCGATGACCACCGCGGCCTTGCTCTCGGGGTCGACGAGGACCGAGCAGTTGCAGCCGAGGGGACCGGTGGGGAACGTCTCGATGAGCATCGCGGTGGTTCTAGTTGATCCCGACGTTGGCGCCCTTGAGCTTGACCATGCCGGAGGCCTCGATGTTCATCGGGCCGGAGCCCTTGACCTCCACCTTGCCGGTGGCGGCGATGCTGACGGCGCCGGAGGAGGTCACCTCCAGCTTCTGGGCGTCCACCGTGATGGGGCCGCCGATGCTGACCTTGAGGTTGGTCCCCTCGACCTTGACGTTGCCGCTGGCGTCGATGGTGATCTTGGAGCTGCCGCACTCGATGACCACCGAGCTGCCGGCCTTGACCACCTTGTCGAGCTTGACCTCCTCCTTGGCGGAGCCGCCGACCGTCATCGCCAGGTCGGCGCCGAGGTCGATCGAGGTCTTGGCGGTCACCGAGAGGGCGAGCTTGGCGTCGAGCGAGACCGCGGTGTCCTTGGTGACGGCGACGGTGCTGGTCTTGGAAATGGTCAGCGCGTGGTTGCCGGAGATGGTCTCGGTGTGATCGGCGCCGACGGTGACGGTGCGGTTGTTCGAGATGGCGACCTTCTCGTCGTGGCCCACCGAGCGGGTGCGATCGTGGCCGATGGTGTCGGTCTCGTCGTGGTCGACGTTGGCCGTTCGATCGTGGCTGACGTGGAGGGTCTGGTCGTGGCCGACGGTCGCGTTCTCGTCGTGCTCGACGGCGATGGTCGAGTCCTTCTGGGCGTGGAGGTAGACCTCCTCGCTGCCCTTCTTGTCCTCGAAGCGGAGCTCGTTGGAGCCGCCGCCCCCGGGGGTGCTGTTCGACTTGATGGTGCTGCGCGTCTTGTTCGCGGGCAGGCCGTAGGGGACCACGTTGGTGCCGTGGTAGACGCGGCCGACGATGATGGGGCGGTCGGGGTCGCCCTCGAGGAAGTCGACGATGACCTCCTGGTTGATGCGGGGCACGTGCATCGCGCCCCAGGCCTCGCCGGCCCACACCTGGCTGACGCGGATCCAGCACGAGCTCTTGTCGTCCTTCTTGCCGAGGCGGTCCCAGAAGAACTGCACCTTCACCCGGCCGAGCTCGTCGGTGTAGATCTCCTCGCCGGAGGGGCCGACGACGATGGCCGTCTGCACGCCGCGGACGAAGGGCTTGGGCGTCACCCGCGCCGGGTGGAAGGGGACGTCGGCGGGGATGACCGTGAAGTGGTTGGCGTAGCGCTCGTCGCCCTCGGCGGTCGCCTCGCCCATGGAGGGCTCGCTGCCCTCGTAGTCGACGTGGGTGATGAGCCAGCTCCGGTTGAGCGCGTCGCGGGCGTGCTCGGCGAGCGTGAAGGTGCGCCCGGGGACGAGGCGCGCGCAGCCGCTCGCGCCCGCGCCGGCGAGGCTTCGGACGCGGTGCTCCTCGAGGCGGATCTGGGCGAGGGCGCCGCCGTCGGCGGGGAGCTCGTAGCGGCCGGGGTAGTCGTAGATCTCCAGATCGGTGTCGATGCTGCCCTGGGCCTTGCCCTCGAGGAGGAGCGCGGGCTTCTGGAAGTCGTAGTCGCGCAGCGTGACCTTGCCGGGCCGCACCTCCCCCGCGTAGCGGAAGGCGGAGACGTGCTCGTCCTTCACGATGGCGCCGAGGGGAGCGCGGAACGTCACCGTGCTCGCGCCGGCGATGGGTGTGAAGGCTGCGGGGCGATCGCAGAGGACCAGCACGTGCTTGGAGTCGGTGTGCTCGAAGAACCAGGAGATGCCCTCCTCTTCGAGGAGGCGGCAGACGAAGGCCCAGTCCGACTCGCGGTACTGCACGCAGTACTCGCGCGTCGAGTAGGTGCCCTGCAGGGAGAGGCGGAAGTCGTCCCCGGACGCGAGGCCGGCGCCCTCGAGGACCTTCTGGACGATCTGCGGCGCCGTGAGCGCCTGGAAGATGCGCACGTCATGGCGGTGCTGGAGGCGCCACACCTTGGGGACGAGCGCCAGGCGGTAGGTGGTGAGCCTCTTGCCGGTGTCGCCCTGCTCGAAGCGGGCGACGATGCCGCTCACGTAGCGGTCGTCCGTGGCGGGGCCGCTGCCGAGCAGGGTGAGGAGGACCGCCTTGCCGAGGGCCGCGTCCGGCTCGATGCCACCGTCCTCGCAGGCGAAGACGACCTCGGCCTGGAAGAGCTCGCACAGGCCCTCGCTGCCAGCGAAGCGGACCACCCGGAGCTCCTGCGAGATGCCGTCGATGGTGAGAAGGGAGCGATCGTCGGTGTCGGGCACGGGGGTCTCCTCCGCTGCGGGGCGCGGGAGATGAAACCCTCACGGCCTCACGGGCGCAAGAGCTTGACGCGGGCGTCGGCGAGGGATGTCTCCGCCCGCATCCCGTCCGCGAGGAGGTAGAGCGCCTTCACCTCCGGGCGTTGCTCGTCCGCCAGGGCGAGGGCGCCGCGCCACACCAGGCCCAGCGTCATCGCGTCGGTGTCGAAGACGACGGTGTCGAGGCGCATCGTCACCTCTTCGAAGCGGGCGCTGCTCTCGGTGCCCCACGACGCGAAGGCGCGGGCGCGGAGGCCGGGGAGCGCGCCCTCGAGCAGCGGGTACCGGGCGGAGACGCCGGCGATGGCGAAGGGCTCGTCCCCGGCGAGGAAGGCGAGCTGCTGCGGGCGCGGGGCGGCCTGGAAGCGGGTCCAGTCGAGCGCCTCCGGGAGGCTGAGGGGGGACTCTCCCGAGGCGGCCCAGCGATCCTTCCACGCGAGGGGGATGGGGGCGAAGACGGCGGGCTCCGGCGTCTGGCGCGGGCTGCGCAGGAGGTGCTCGGGATCCTCCAGGTTGGGGAGCGGGACGGGGCCGCGGCGCCGGGGATCGTGGTGGCCGACGCCGGCGGGGTTGGCCGCGAAGCGCGGGCCACCGAAGGCGTGCTCGAAGGCGAGGGGCAGCCGCGCAAAGGACGCCGGCGCCGAGGGCTGGAGCGCACCCCGCACCCGCTCCCAGACGCGATCGCCGGAGACGATCACCGTGCGCGCGAACGCGTTGTCGCCGGCGCCGAAGCGGAAGGCCACCTCCATCGACGTCGCCGAGGCGCCGGGCGCGATGGCGTGCCCCACCAGGACGACGTCGGCGCGCACCTTGAACGGCGCCAGCGAGGCGAGCTCCCGCGGCTGGGGGCGCGGCACGGCGGGGCCGCCGGCGATCAGATCGCACGTCGCCCCGGCGACGACCGTGACCACGTCGCGCGCGGGGGTCAGCCCCCACGGGACGACCTCGAGGGCCAGCGAGGGGTCGGGGAAGAGATCCATCCCCAGCGCCCTGCGTTCGGCCCTGCGGGGCGCCTGCGCGCGGGGGGGGTTGGGGGCCTCCATCGACGTCACTGACGTCACTGACGTCACTGACGTCAGTGACGTCACCGCGGTCGGGGGCGTGCTCGGCGGCGTCGCCTGGCGGATGGCGACGGCCGCGAACGGGGCCGCGAACGGAACCGGTGCGCGCGCCCGGGCCGCGCCCTCGTCCTCGGGGGTGATGGTGAGCGTGGAGCCGACGTCGCGCGCGGGCGCTCGCGGGGCGGTGCGCGGCAGGATCAGCGCCGGGCCGCGGGCGAAGGGCAGCGGGTCGGCGGGCGCGATCTCTGCTTCGGGGCCGAGGGAGAGCGTGCCGTCGAGGCGCATGGTGCCCTGCACCTGAGGCGCGCGGCGCGGCGACGGGGGGGCAGTCTGGGGTGCAGCCTCCGAGAGAGACTCGTACTCCACGAGCACGTCTTCTTCGAGGCGGGCTGGCCATTCGATGCGCGCGTCCCCGAGGGACACGCCGCCGACGACCTCCAGCGCGGCGAGCGTGGCCTCGTCGGGGACGGGGAGGTTGCCACGCCACACCACCGAGCAGGTCATGCGATCGGCGTCGACGCGCAGCGTGTCGGCCACCAGCACCACGTCGCGTCCCCCGTCGGCGGTGCTCTCGGGCGTGCCGCCGCCGAGGCCGTAGACCCGCGCGGCGCCGGCGACGTCGGGGAGCCGCGACTGCACCGATCGCTCCCGGGGGTGCATGCCGTCGAGGACCACCCACTCGTTGCCCTTGAGGTAGTGAGCGATGCGCTGATCGGGCGGCGCCGCGTGGAAGTACTGCCAGTCGAGCTCGCCGACGATCTCGATGATCGGCTGCTTGAGCCCCTCGAGCTGGGGCCGCTCGAGCAAGCGGCGGCGGGAGGGCCACGCCGCCGAGAGCGGAGCGAAGCACGCGGGCCGGGTCGCGTCGGCGGGGTCGACGAGGTTGGGCGGCTTGTCGCTCGCGCCGATGCCGGTGCCGAACGGGTTGTCGCGCGCCCCGAGGCCGCCGTGGGCGCGCTCGTAGACCAGGGGCATCTGCTCGAAGGGCGTGAGCTCCGCCCCCTCGCGACCGGGCTGCGCGGCCCCGGCGCGGTCGCCGTAGACGTGGACGACCTTCTCCATCAGCGCGCGCTCGCGGAAGATCGCGAAGCGCACGGTGAGGGCCTGCGCGGGCGCGCCCTCGGGGGCGTGGGCGCGGCCGGTCAGCAGGGCGTCGGCGGCGGGGAGGAACGGCGCCAGATCGGTGGTGAGGCGGACGCTCTGCGTCGGCGCGTTGCCGTGGTGGACCTCGGCGCGGATCAGCTCGTCGGGGGGGGCGGGCGTCATGGCCGCGCCCGGCACCAGCGCGAAGGTCGCCTTGACCAGGACCGTCAGGCGAAGCTGCCCCCGCACCCGCCACGCCACCGCGCCGCAGCTCGTCGCTCCGAGGGCGACGATGCTGGCAGGACCCGGCCGGGCGGCGAGGGCTCCCTCGTCCACCGTCACGCCGCTCATGCGTCCGGACCCGCCCGTCAGCCCATGGCCGCGACGGTGACGGGCTCGATCGTGTAGATGACCCGCTTCTCGGCCGGCTGGCGGTAGGGATAGCTGTCCTGGCCCAGGTACTTCTTCGCCAGCGAGTCGATGTGGGCGTCGGCGCCCTCCTCGGTGATGGCCGACACCCGGCCGCGCACCTGGACGTGCCGGTAGGGGTTCTCGGGGTCCATGATGTCCAGGGCCACGAGGCTGTTCTGGCTCATGTTGCGATCCTTGACGCGACCGCGCGCGGTGTTGACGCGGATCTTGCCGCCGACGTAGTCGAACCACACCGGCGTGACCTGCGGCGAGCCGTCCGGCATCACCGTGGCGAGGCTGGCGAACGCCTTCTTCTGGCCGAACAGGTCGAGGTATTTGTCGGGGATCATGTGACGATTCCTACCACCTCGGGGGGGCCGCGGCGATAGCCTCGGCGCCGCCGCCGCGCGTGCTCTACCATGCCGCCCCCATGAGGCTCCCCCGCTCCGCCCTGCTCCTCGCGCTCCTGCTCGGCTGCGAGCCGACCCCGCCGCAGCCGCCGCCGCAGCCGCCGGTGGCGCCCCTTGGCTCCGTCGGCTCCGTCGGCTCCGTCGTCGCGGCGCCCGCGCTTCCGCCAGGCCCGCCACTCCCTGCGGGCTGGTCCGCCAACGCGGCGCGCGTCACCGCCGAGCACGGGATGGTGGTGACCGACGCCACGCTCGCCACCCGCGTCGGGCTCGACGTGCTCAAGGCGGGGGGCAACGCGGTGGACGCCGCGGTGGCCACCGCGTTCGCGCTGGCGGTGGTCTTCCCGGGCGCGGGCAACCTGGGTGGCGGCGGATTCATGGTGGCGCGGGTGAACGGGACGCCGCACTCCCTCGACTTCCGCGAGAAGGCGCCGCTCGCGGCGTCGCACGATCTCTACAAGAGCCCGCCTGCGGGAGCCGGAGGCGACTCCCGGCTCGGGCACCTCGCCGCGGGTGTGCCCGGCAGCGTGGCCGGCCTGTGGGAGGCGTTCTACAAGCTCGGCTCGCGCCAGCTCACCTGGGGGGAGCTGATCGCCCCCGCCATCCGGCTGGCGAAGGAGGGCTTCACCGTCGACGCCGCCTTCGCCAAGAGCGTCGGCGACAACGCCAAGCGGCTCAAGCTCTACCCGGCGTCCGCCGCGCTCTTCCTGCCCGGAGGGGAGCCGCTCAAGGAGGGGACCCACTGGAGCAACCCCGAGCTCGCCGTCGTGCTCGAGCGCATCGCCGCCAAGGGGCCGCCGGGCTTCTACGAGGGGCCCACCGCCGAGCTCGTCGCCGCGGAGATGAAGCGCGGCAACGGCCTCCTCACCACCGCGGATCTGGCGGAGTACCGGGCCAAGTGGCGGGCGCCCGTCACCTTCGAGTACCGCGGTCTCCCCATCATCTCCATGGGGCCGCCGTCGTCGGGCGGCGTCACGCTGGCGATGATGGCCCACATCCTCGAGGGCTATGACCCCGGCAAGCTCGCCTTCCACTCCCCCGAGGAGCTGCACCTCATCTTCGAGGCGATGCGGCGAGCCTTCGTGGCCCGCAACGAGAAGCTCGGCGACCCCGACTTCGTCACCAACCCGCTGGCCCGCCTGCTCTCGCCCGCCTGGGCCGACGAGCAGCGCGCCTCCATCAAGCCCGACCGCGCCACGCCCACCGCCGAGCTCCCCTCGGCCGCCCCCATGAACGGCGGCGCCGGGCCTCACACCACCAACTTCTGCGTCGTCGACGCCAAGGGCAACGCGGTCGCCCTCACCACCACGCTCAACTGGTTCTACGGCGCCGGCGTCCTCGTCCCCGGCGCGGGCTTCCTCCTCAACAACGAGATGGACGACTTCGCCACCGTGCCCGGGTCGCCCAACGGCTTCGGCCTGGTGCAGGGCGAGCCCAACTCGGTCGCCGCGGGCAAGCGCATGCTCTCGTCGATGACGCCCACCATCGTGCTCGGCAAGGACGGGCACGTGCTGCTGGTGCTCGGCGCGGCGGGCGGGCCGACCATCACCACCGCGGTGTTCCTCCAGCTCGCGGCGGTGGCCGACCACGGGCTCGACATCACCGCGGCGGTGAGCGCACCGCGCTTCCACGAGCAGGGGTTGCCCGACGTGGTCATGCACGAGAAGGGCGGCTTGCCGGACCCGCAGCGCAAGGCGCTGGAGGCGATGGGGTACACCTTCAAGGAGCGCGAGCACATCGCCGATGCGCCGGCCATCGGGTGGAGTGGCGGCGTGTGGGTGGGGGCTGCCGAGCCGCGCCGGTTGGGGAGCCTGGCGCTGGGGTACTGAGGCAGGGGCGGCGGGAGGGAGCCTGGCGAGTAGGGTGCCGCCGGCGCGGGCGTGGCAAGACGGCAGCCATCCGTATGCAGCCGCCCTGGAAGCTCGTCGTCGAAGACCTCGGCCGCATCGGACGGGCGGAGATCGAGGCCCGGTCGTTGCTCCTCTTCGTGGGGGGCAACAACACGGGCAAGACGTACCTGGCCTCGTTGCTGTGGGGGTTCGCGCGGCGGGAGCAGGCAACGGTGTTGGTCGAGCGAGCGTTCCATCGGACTGGCTTCGAGCTTGGAAAGATCGAGCTCCAACAGGTCGCACGGCGTCCGGCGCATCTCGCATGGCAGATGTTCGAGGAGCAAGGGCAACCACTTCTGCCAGCAGATCAACAACTTCATGAAGCTCGGCGCTCACCCGCGACGCGCCGAGATGCAGCCCAAGCACGGCGACGAGGGCAACGACTACCTCGTGATGGATGACGTGGGCGGAGGCTCGCCGGTCCTGGGAGCGAGCGCACGTTCGCATGCAAACCCTCGGTCGAGACGTGGAGCACCGCCGCGTGCCGGGGAACGATAGCGGGAGCGCTACGGTGGCGTGCCGTGCGCGCTCGAACGAGGGCGGTACGAGATGGTTGTTCGAGCCGATCGGTTCTGCGCCTCCTCCCGAATCGAGAGGGGGCTGAAACCGGTGGATGAGCGGCGTCCGGAACAGCAGAAGGGCCGCTGCACGGGACGAGCGTCGCCGATATTTCACGGAGCCGAGGGGCGGTCGCACGGGCGCCGCCGGGCACAGACAGCGGCGAGGTGCCCGGGACGACGGAGCCCGCCAACACCCAAGAGCCGGGGGCCACCCGACAAACGGCGTCCGAAACAAGCGAACGCCCGCCGCCGCACGACGAACGGCGCCCGGAACAAGCGAACGCCCGCCGCCGCACGACGAACGGCGCCCGAAACAAGCGAACGCCCGCCGCCACCCGACCAACGGCGCCCGGAACAAGCGAACGCTCGCCGCCGCACGACGAACGGCCCCCGGAACAAGCGAACGCCCGCCGCCACCCGACCAACGGCCCCCGGAACCAGCGAACGCC
>Ga0302267_10003477_pt1 | contig 18105 bp, 16 predicted proteins | sample III_Bog_E1_3_FD_194555 | JGI IMG/M metagenome (GOLD analysis project Ga0302267, IMG submission 194555) | Peat permafrost microbial communities from Stordalen Mire near Abisko, Sweden - III_Bog_E1_3 | ecosystem: Environmental > Terrestrial > Soil > Wetlands > Peat | place: Sweden: Abisko... | reverse complement strand
AGTGAGCCTGGCGCTGGCGACAATCGCGGGCGGACGGCTGGCTGAGCGCAGCTTCTTTGAGGCTGCGCCGGAGGCCGTGGCTCCACGGCTGCTGGGCATGGTGCTGGCGCACCGGACCGAGGCAGGCACGCTGGCCGGGCGGATTGTGGAGGTGGAGGCTTATCTGGGTCCGCACCAAACACCGCCCGATCCGGCCGCGCACGCCTACCGTGGACCCACGCCACGCAACCGGGTGCTCTTCGGGCCAGCAGGGCACGCTTATGTCTACGCCATCTACGGGCGCTACTTCTGCATGAACATCAGTTGCGAGCCGGAGGACCAGGCTGGTTGCGTGCTGCTGCGGGCACTGGAGCCGCTGGTGGGGCTGGAGGCGATGACGCGCAATCGAGGGCTTGGAGCTGCTGCGGCGGCGCACGAGCTGACGGCGGGGCCGAGCCGGTTGTGCCAGGCGCTGGGCATCACGCGCGAAGGGCAGTACGGGCTCGATCTCCTCGATGCGGCCTCGCCTTTGCAGCTACTCGACGACGGCTGGAAGCCGGAGCGGATCGTCACCACACCGCGCATCGGCATCAAGGATGCGGTGGACTGGCCTCTCAGGTTTGCGGTGGCTGGCAACAGCTGCGTTTCGGGGCCGAAGCGACTCAGGTAAGCGCGGGGGTTGGATCGAGAACCCCAGAGCTTTCCCACCCCTCGAACACAAAACGCTCGAAGAATGGGCCACCCGAGCAGCTTTCTGGCTTCGCGCGGCAAGATGACGAAAAGTTCACGGCCGAAAGCGTCTTCGACGGCTAGAATTTCGTCCATCAGGACAAAACGATCCCACTCTGTGAGGAAACCCTGCACTTGAAAATCTCTTCCCTTCCCTTAGCTTTTGCGGCCGTCGCACTGGCCGCGTTGACGACTGTGGCCATTGCCCAGACTCCACAGGCCGCGCCTCCGGTAGCCCCGCCAGCCGGTCAGCCTCGGCCCCCGCGTACCTATCCCGCGCCTACCAACCTCAAGGTTCTGCCCAAGGACCTGACCGGCCAGCAGGTGCACGAGATTATGGAGAAGTGGGAGGGCGAACTGGGCGGGCACTGCAACAGTTGCCACACCGCCGACCCCAGCAACCTTGGCCCCAACGGCAAGCCGCGCCTGAAGTTCGAGGACGACGCCAAGGACGAGAAGGTAGTGGCGCGACTGATGTATACCCTGACCCAGGAGCTCAACCAGAAGTACTTCGGGACGCTGAAGCACGATGAGGCCGAGGGCAAGGTGGTGTCGGTGACCTGCGGAACCTGCCATCGTGGCCACGTGCACCCGGAGGAGTTTGTGCCGGCCAAGGAAGACAGGCCTATGGGGCCGATGCCGCCCATGTCGACCATGCAGCCCGCCGCGCCGGGGCAGAAGTAGTCTCCGCAGAACGCGTTTAGTCACAGACGGCTGCCGATCCGATGCGAGGATTGGCAGCCGTTTTCTCTTTGCCTACTGCCGAGCTCGCCCTGGAGCTGTCAGCCGGCCAGTCGGCGGCCTTATGCTCAAATGAGACCCGTGAGCGACTTTGCACAAACCGTGAAGCAACAGGCCGACATCGTCAAGATCGTCGAGGGCTACATCCGTCTGCGCAAGGCCGGGGCCACGAACTACTCGGGCCTGTGCCCGTTTCACAAGGAAAAGTCGCCGTCGTTCAGCGTCCACGCGGTGCGGCAGTTCTTCCACTGCTTCGGGTGCGGCGTCTCGGGCGACGTGTTCACCTTTGTGGGCAAAATCGAGAACGTCAGCTTCCCTGAGGCGGTAAAGATAGTCGCGCTGAAGTGCGGCATTCCGCTGCCCAAGCGAGAGTTTTCGTCGCCGGAAGAGGCGGCCGAGTCGCGGTTGCGCGGTCGTCTGCTGGACTTGCACGAGGCCGCGGCGACGTGGTTCCAGGAGCAGTTGCAAAGCCCCGAGGGAGCGGTAGCGCGCGAATATCTTTCCGGCAGGGGCCTTGATGCCAAGGGAATCAAGGAATTCCGCATCGGTTACTCGCCCGACAGCTTCCACGCCCTGCGCGAGCGGCTGAGCCAGATGGCTGACGCCGACACGCTGCGGGCCAGCGGTCTGTTCAGCTCCAAAGAGCAGGGCGACGGCACACAAGGCCCGCTCTACGACCGGTTCCGCAAGCGCGTCATGTTCCCCATCGCCAACGAAAGCGGACGGGTGATCGCCTTTACGGCGCGCACGCTCGAAACCGGCGACAAGGCGGGGCCGAAGTACATCAATTCGCCCGAGACGCCGCTCTATCAAAAAGGCATGGTGCTGTTCAATCTGGACAAGGCCAAGACGGCCATCCGGCAGATGGAGTTTGCGCTGCTGGTGGAGGGCCAGATGGACTGCATCAGCGTGTTTCTGCGTGGCATCAAGAATGTGATCGCCACCAGCGGCACGGCGTTTACCGAGCAGCAGGTGGCGCTGCTCCGGCGGCACACGCAGCAGCTGGTGGTGAACTTTGATCCCGACGCCGCAGGAGCCAAGGCGGCCGAGAAGTCCATTGCGCTGCTTACAGAAGAGGGCTTCAACCTGAAGCTCGTCACCCTCGACGATGGGCTCGATCCGGACCGGTTTATCCGCGAGCGCGGGCTGGAGGCGTACACGCGAGCTCTGCGGGAGGCGCGGCGGCAATCCGACTACCTGATCGAGCGGGCGCGGCTGGCCTTCCCCGGCGCCAGCCCGGAGCAGAAGGTGAAGGCAATGAACTTTCTGCTGCCGCACATCCGGCGGATTCCAGAGAAGCTCTCGCGGGACCAGTTTGCGCACGACGCGGCACAGAAGCTGGGCATCGACTCCGCCGTGTTGCGCGAGGAGCTGCGCCAGGCCGCGCTCACCCGGCGCGACCACGTGGAGGCGCGGGTTACGGCGCTCAGTGAGGTGGAACGCGTGCTGGTGCGCGCCCTGGCCGTCGAGGACCCTGAGCACGCCGAGGTGCGCCGCATGGCCGTGCAGGCGCTGGCCGAGCAGCCCCAGTGGTTCGAGCACTTGGGCGTTTGCCGCGCGCTTCAGGCGATGGCGGCACGCCAGGCCAAGGACCCAATGGTGGTGGTGGAGGACGAAGGCCAGCGGGCGCTGGTGGCTGAGGTGCTGCTGGGCGAAACCAAGCCGCCCGAGATGGCTGAGGTGCTCAGCGCCGTGCAGGAGATTCAGGAGCGGGCTATGGAGCACCGCCAGCGCGAGCTGCGCACGCTGATTGCCGAGGCCGAGCGCCGGGGTGACTTTGCCGAGGTGATCGTGCTGACCCAGAAGCGACTGGAGCTGGACAGGGCGCTCCGGGAGCTGCATGATCGGAATCGCAACCCGGTATAATCCCACTATCAGCGCACTGGCTGAAGCCGGCCAGGAGGGAATGCCAATGCTGGAATTGAAACCCGAACAGCAGCAGTTGCTCGACCGGGCCGCTCTCTCCGGGATGAGCGCGGAGGATGTTCTGGACCAGGCCTTTGCCGTGGTCGGGGAGCAGTTCCGCAACGCTAGCTGGATGCACACCGAGGCCGTTGCCGCGCAGATTGGCGAAGGCTTCCGGCAGGCCGAACATGGCCAGCTGATCGACGGCGGAGAAGCTGCGCGGATGCTGGCCGAGCGACGGGCAAAACAACAGATCGCTTGAAGATGGCCTCTACCTGGCAACTGACTCCGCGTGCGCTCGACGATCTCGAAGGCATCTGGGACTACATTGCGCAGGACAGTCCCACAGCTGCAGATCGCGTGGAAGCGGCCATCCTCGCGGCTTGCGAGAGCCTGGCTCGCCGCCCCCTGCTGGGTGCGCGCCGCAGTGAAATCACACCTTTGCCGGTTCGATTCTGGACACTTCCTCGTTTTCCAAACTTCATTGTGGTCTACCGGCCGGAGACTCAGCCGTTGCAGGTTGTCGCGGTTCTGCATGGCAGTCGCGATCTGTCCAAGGTGCTCGACAAATAGAGGGCAGTATGCGACTGGGGCGGATCATTCCACATGTTGTTTGTGGCGCCGCAGGACTCCCGCGCTCAATTCCTGCGTCGTTTTCAGACAAGATAGCGTCTAACTAAACAGAAGATTCACCGCAGTTGGGCTGATCGATGGCCTGGCTGGAGAATTGAGAGAGTCTGCTGGAGGTAAAAGCGGGAACCGTTTTTGCTGGAGTGGGCAGGACGATTCATGGTAATCTATTGATCTCTGTGAGGATGCGCGCCCCCTTTGCCCCATCTATGAGCTGCGGCTCGCGGGCCAACCAGGAGTAACCCTGAAGCGCTTGTCATCCTGTTCCGAGCCACCAGTAAGCTGCCCGTTTCGCGGGTAACCGCAGGTTTGCGTTTGTGCGCCGATAAGTCTCTTAAGAAAGAGAATCACGGGCACCAACACGAACCACGCACCGTCGCGTAATCCGGTGCCGAGTCTCGATTGCGCAGAAGAGCAGGGGTATTTTGGCGATAGACGACAAGTATGAACACGAGATAGAAGGCCTGATCGAAGTCGGTAAAGAGAAGGGCTATTTGACCTATGGCGACGTGAACGATATGTTGCCCGACGAGATCAATTCCGGCGACGATCTGGACGATCTGATTACAACGATTGGCACCCAGGGCATCGATCTGCTGGATGGGCCAAAGTTTGGCGGCGACAAGGACTTCGACGCAGAAGAGGGCGAAGACGTTGAGCTGGACCTGACGCCGGGCACGCTCGAAAAGACCAACGACCCGGTGCGCATGTACCTGCGCGAGATGGGTACGGTTCCGCTGCTCACGCGCGAGGGCGAAGTGGAGATCGCCAAGCGTATTGAGCGCGGCCAGTTGCGCGTGATGAAGGCGATTTCTCGTTCGCCCATCGTGATCCGCGAGATTGTGGCCCTCGGCGAGGACCTGAAGCGCGGCGTCCGCAACGTGAAGGAAGTAGTGGTCTTCGACGAGGAAGAACTTACCGAAGACGTGGTGCAGGCGCGCGTAAAGTCGACCGTGGTCCGCGTTGACTTGCTGATCAAGCACCAGAAAAAGATCGCGGCCATTGAGGAAAAGCTGGCTCCCCTGCCCGCCAATGCACCCAAGGCCAAGGTACGCGAGTATCGCCATAACCGCTGGCTGATCGCGCGCGAAAAGGTGTTGATTTCGCGGATCGTGCGCGAGCTGAAGTACACGCCGCTGGAGCGCAAGCGCCTGCTGGACAAGGTCAACAAGACCGTGGACAACATGCGCACGCTGGAACGCCAGATTCGCTCACTCGACCAGAAGTTTGAAGCCTCGAAGAGCGAGGAACTGAAGAAGGAATACCGTCGCCAGCAGAAGAATTGCAAGACGGATCTGGAGAAGATCGAGGGCGATGCAGGCGTCTCCATCGTCGAGCTCAAGCGTACCCAGCGCGAGATGATCCAGGGCGACATGGACGCGGAGCAGGCCAAGCGCGAGCTGATCGAGGCTAACCTGCGACTGGTCGTTTCCATCGCCAAGAAGTACACCAACCGCGGACTGCAATTTCTCGATCTGATTCAGGAAGGCAACATCGGCCTGATGAAGGCCGTGGACAAGTTCGAGTATCGGCGCGGCTACAAGTTCTCGACCTATGCAACGTGGTGGATTCGGCAGGCGATTACCCGCGCCATTGCCGACCAGGCGCGCACCATCCGCATCCCGGTGCACATGATCGAGACCATCAACAAGCTCATCCGCACCAGCCGTCAGCTTGTGCAGGAGCTGGGCCGCGAGCCCAGTAGCGAAGAGATTGCGCGCCGCATGGACATTCCGGTTGCGAAGGTCCGCAAGGTGCTCAAGATCGCGCAGGAGCCCATCTCGCTCGAAACGCCCATCGGCGAAGAAGAAGACTCGCACCTCGGCGACTTCATTGAAGATCGTCAGGCCGTGTCGCCTTCAGAGGCGGTGATCAGCGTGAACTTGAAGGAGTACACCTCGCAGGTTCTGCGCACACTCACGCCGCGCGAAGAGCGCGTCATCAAGATGCGCTTCGGCCTCGAAGACGGCTCCGAGCACACGCTGGAAGAGGTGGGCCAGAGCTTCCAGGTAACGCGTGAGCGCATCCGCCAGATCGAAGCCAAGGCGCTGCGCAAGCTCCGCCACCCCAGCCGCAGCCGCAAGCTGAAGGCCTTCGTGGACGGAGTCAAAGACATGTAGCCAGCACCTGCCACCTGAGGTAGGGCCAAACGCCTTCGGCACTCTCAGCCGAGAGTATCGCAAGAAACAAGAATGCCGCAGTCCTTCGGGGCTGCGGCTTTTTTCTGTGGCATACAGCGGCAAGCCTATAATAGCTCTGATTTTCGGAGAGTCGCCCGATGAAGCTGCCAACGCGCAACCTGCTGACAACTGTGTTTGCGGTCGCAATTTTTACAACAAGCATGCTTTGGAGCCAGTCCCCAAGCGCGCGCCTTGACACCACAAGATTGCACATAAGCCCAGTGCATCAGCTGCGCAAAGGCCTTGACCTGTGGCCGCTGATCGCCAATCCAGGAAATACATCCGAGCAGCGTATCAATGAGACGCTCACAGCGCTGAACAGCCGCTTAGCTAACTCGTTGCACGAGTGCGATGCGAATTGCCGGCAATGGGAACAGATGGTAAACGAGGACAGCAAGGGGAAACATTCGACGCATGGAGACTGGGAACGAAAGGTTAAAGTGACGATGGCTGGCTCGGGCTATCTGAGTCTGGTTGCGGACGAAACATTCATCTTTTGCGGTGGAGCGCATCCGGATAGTGAAACCATATCTCTACTCTTTGATTTGGCATCAGGCAAGCTAATAGATCCATTGTCGTTTGTTGCCCAGCCGAATGACATATCGGTTTACTCAGACACTGTGGCGGATGGCAGTTCGATCAGTGCATTGGTTCTGCCTGCATTGAAGAAGATGAGTCAGGATACGGCTGTGGACGAATGCAAGAATGCATTCGCTGAAAACCAATCCTATCTCATCTGGCCTGATGCGAAGACTGGGCGGTTAGTCGCGCTGCCCTTCGACCTTCCGCATGTTGTTCAAGCCTGTGCCGAAAGAATTGAGTTGACGACCGAGCAGGCGAGGACATTGGGCTTCAAGGAAGAGTTGCTACGAGCAATCGAAACAGAACACCGTCGTGTAACTCCTGCAAATGCTCGCTAGATGGCACCCATCACTGCGATGCGAGGCGTGCGCTCAACTATAATCCCGTCTTGACCGGCCAGCGCGAACGGCGCCGCATGTTAAACAGCAAAGAGCGCCAGACGCGGCCGACAGATCGACAGGAGACAGGAATGAAAGAACTCACTCGCCGTCAGTTTGGCGCTGCCGCTGCCGCTGCAGCCGCGCTTGCCGGTGTTTCGTTGCCAAAGATTGCTCAAGCTGTACCGCTGGCCGCTGGCCGCCGCGCTTTTCCGAAGGGCTTTTTGTGGGGATGCGCCACCGCCGCTTACCAGATTGAGGGCGGAGCGAACGAAGATGGCCGCGGGCCGTCGAACTGGGACATCTTCGCGCACACTCCGGGCAAGATCTTCAATGGCGACACGGGCGACGTGGCCGACGACAGCTACCATCGCTACAAGGAAGACGTGCAGTTGCTCAAGAACCTGGGCGTCAGCACCTATCGCATGTCCATCTCCTGGTCGCGCATCTTTCCTGAGGGCAAAGGACAACCGAATCCGAAGGGCCTGGACTACTACAACCGCGTGATCGACGAGTTGCTGGCCAACCACATTCAGCCGTATGTAACTCTCTTCCACTGGGACCTGCCTGCGGCGCTTGAAGGCGGCTGGCAGTCGCGCGACACAGCCAAGGCCTTTGCCGACTACGCCGGCTACATGGCGCAGCACATCTCCGACCGCGTGCACCACTTCATGACCACCAACGAGTTCCTCTGCTTTACGGACCTTGGCTACCGCGATGGCCGGAATGCGCCGGGGCTCAAGTTGCCGCCCGCCGAGGTCAACCAGGTGCGGCACAACGGCATTCTCGCGCATGGATTAGGCGTGCAGGCCATCCGCGCCCACGCGCGGCCCGGTACGCAGGTGGGGCTGGCGGAAAACGCGACCACGTTCGTTCCGGTGATCGAAACGCCTGAGCACATTGCCGCGGCGCAAAAGGCCACGCGGGATGGTAATGCGCCCTTCCTGACCGCGCTGATGGAAGGCAAGTACATTGACAGCTACTTGAAGCGCGAAGGCGCCAACGCACCCAAGGTAGAGCCCGGCGATATGGAGGCCATCGGCAGCAAGCTCGACTTTGTAGGCCTGAACGTCTACACGCCCACCTACGTGCGCGCCGACGGCTCGGCCAAAGGCTATGTGGTGGAACCGAAGCAGACCTCGTATCCGCACATGGCTTCGGAGTGGCTCACCATCGGCCCGGAGTGCATCTACTGGGCCATCCGCAACGTGAGCGAGATCTGGAAGCCCAAGGGTATTTACATCACAGAGAATGGCTGCTCGGCCGACGATGTGCTCACCTCTGAAGGCCGCATTGAAGACACCGACCGCGTGATGTACCTGCGCAATCACGTCACCAACCTGCATCGCGCCGCTGCCGAGGGCTATCCGATCAAGGGCTACTTCCTGTGGAGCCTGATGGATAACTTCGAGTGGGGCGATGGATATAGCAAGCGTTTTGGCATCCATTACGTGGACTACAAGACACTGAAGCGCACACCCAAGCTGAGCGCCGAGTGGTACAAGGCCGTGATTGCGGCGAACGCAGTGCTGTAAGAGCAGGTGCAAGGACCAGGGAATAGGGAGTAGAAAAAGCCACAGATGCTGCGAGCGTGGCGTCTTCTGCTCCCTACTTCATACGGGGAGAATTGTGCCAGTGCGTCGTCCTGATGGGACTCCTGTCGTTGCGGAGCCAGCGCTGAAGTGCGCTAGATCTTGCCGCCGATCTTCAAATCATTCCACCATGACATAGGTACAACCTCCAGGCCCGGCCGGCACAATATTGCACCATCTTTGGTGCGGTCTACCTTGTCAGCGGAGGGATGGGGGTAAACGGATCGTTTCCAGATGATTTTTGTCCACTTTTATCGGCTCCCAGCACAAAACCGATAACATCCTGGCTCTTGCTATGGCAGACTGGGCTGGTAGTGCAGTTGTGGGCAGAACGGCGACGGTTTCGGTTCTCTTCAACGGGCAAAGCGCTCGCTTTACCAACTCTTTCCGCATCGGAAACCCCATGGCGAACAAAGAATCCACTTCCGCGCAAAGCTTCAAGGCCCTGCTTGAGCCCGACGGCACCCGGCTGCGCTGGGTCGTAGCGCGGCTGCCCTTTGACCCGGTCGAGGTTTGGCCTCGACGCAACGGCCGCCGCGTGAAAGGCGACATCGAAGGCTTCCCTTTTCGCACCTCGCTGTTCCCTGACCCCCAGGGCGATGGTCAAATCCTGCTCGTCAACCGCAAGATGCAGCAGGCGGCCGGGGTCGGCCTCGGCCAGATGGCACACATCCGGATGGAGCCCGACCTTCAGGAGCGGCCCACCACACTGCCTCCTGAACTGCTCAAGTTCCTGGCCGAGGAGCCCGCGCTCAAGCGCTGGTTCGCCCAGTTGAGCCCCTCCATGCGTCGCGAGATTGGCAAATGGGTCGGCGAGCCCAAGGGCGCTCCAACACGCCTCAAGCGCGCTGAAAAGATGGCCGAGCGGCTGATGTTGGCCATGGAGGGCGAGCGCGAACTGCCGCCCATCCTGCGCGCTGCCTTTGCCCGCGCCCCCAAGGCCCTGGCCGGATGGCAGAAGCTCACCCCTACCCAGCGGCGCAATCATCTGCTGGGCATCTTCTATTACGAAAGCGTCGAGGCCCGCCAGAAGCGCGCCGACAAAGCCGTAGAAGAGGCTCTCCGCGCGGAAATGCGCTGAACTGCACCATATTTAGTGCAAACAAACTTCGGTATCTGCTAAGCTATCGTCTTTTGCAGGCTCTTTGTCGTCTAATAGGGAGTGATGAAGGCGCGCATTCTTGAGACCCTTGCCGGCCGAAGCTCGGTTGCAGTCGATGCCGAACTGGTGCGTCAGGAAAACCTCGCCATTGCTGATGGCCTCAAACGCCAGGACGCGGGACTGCTTGACCAGCTGATCGTGCGCTATCAGCATCGCCTGCTGCGCTATCTGCTATACCTTACCGGCAACCGCGAGGTGGCCGAAGACCTCTTTCAGGAGGTCTGGATGCGCGTGCTGGTGCGCGGCGGTCAGTTCAACGGCCAGTCGCGCTTCGAGACGTGGCTGTTCACCATCGCCCGCAATCTGCTCATCGATCTGCGCCGCAAACGCACTATGAGCAGCCTCGACGAGCTGTTTGACGCGGGCGGAGACGACGACCGGCCCGTTGCCATCGAGATCACGGACAACGATCCCACCCCATTTGAGCACTTTTCCAAGCTGGAAGACCGCGAACGCGTTGCCGCCGCGCTGCTGCAACTGGACGCTCTGCATCGTGAGGTGCTGGTGTTGCGCTTCCACGAAGAACTCTCGCTTGAGGAGATCGCAAAGGTTACGCGCGCGCCGCTATCTACCGTCAAGTCCCGCCTTTACCGCGGCATGGCCATGATCCGGCCCAGGCTGGAACGGCTGGCGGCTCGGCCTGCGGAGGCTATCTGATGCCCGACGGTCTGGCAAATCGCCCGGCCGTCCATCCCTCCGAGACCGGCACGGAAAGTAGCAACACAGAAAACAGCAATCTGCTCTCGGCGCTGGCCGGCCGCGAGGCCAACCGCGATTGCGAAGTCGCTTACCGCACCCGCCGCGTCGTGCTTGCCTCGCTCGGTGTGATCGCTGACCAGAAGGCCAGCAGCAAACGCAATCGCGCCGTCGCCATTGCCGGATTATTGTTCATGGTTCTGGCTCTTGGGCCTTTTGCCTGGCACTTGGCCGACGAGCTCTTCGAGGGCGAGCACATCAGCGACATCACAGCGCAGATTGCCCTCTGGGCCTGCATCCTCAGCCCCGCTATCCTGGCCGCCGCACTGGTTGCCGGCTGGCTCCGCCGCCGCTCCTGATCCGTTTCGATTCCCTGTCGCAGATTTTCCCGCGCCGGCCGCAACTTCCGCCGGCTTCTTCCCGTCCATCGAAACGAGGGGTAAGCTAGGTTTAAGCTTCAACGTCATCCCTCTGGAACAGGCGCTCCGCCATGCATAGTCCCGAATCCATCACCGTCGAACGCGACCAGCGGATGATCCCTATCTGGTCGATCGTCCTCGCCGTCCTCGGCTTTGTCGCCATCGAGTACTACTTCTGGATCGTGGCGCCCGGACAGCGCCATCATCCGCCTCCGGCTCTCGGCCTGCGCATCTACTTCAACCTTTCCTGGGGCGTGATGACCGCCCTCTACTTCCTGATGGTCGGCTACATCAGTAAGGACGCGCCCCGCCGCGGCATGACCACCCGCTTCTGGATGCTCATTTGCTTCGTCATCCCGGCGGGCATCGGCGCGGTGCTCTACTTCCTGCTGCGCGCACCTGAGGTTACTGCCTGCCCAGCCTGCGGAACCCACGTCCAGGGCGACTTCCACTTCTGCCCGCAGTGCTGCTATCAGCTCACCGCCAGTTGCGGGCACTGCTTCCGCACCGTGCGCTCCACTGATCAGTACTGCACCCGCTGCGGCCACGAACTGTCTGCCGACCACCGCCCGGCCCGCCTGCACGTTCTGGGCGACTAGTGATCCGGCCCTCAATTTGAAGCACCGTGCCCCATCCATTGCGCAGGTCTTATTGCGAAATGGGTGGGAAGTCTACACTCTATTGAAGGGTTGGATCAATAAGCCCCTGAGGCCGGTTTGACCCCTCACTCCGGTCCTCCTACAATCGTCTTTCGGTCGCCCATGCCCATCTCTGCCCTCATCGTCGATGACGAACAACTGGCCCGCGAAGAGCTCCGGTATCTGCTCGATGCTGTCGGTGACGTAGACGTGGTGGCCGAAGGGACCAACGGCATTGAGGCCGTGGAGCTGATCGAGCAGCACCACCCCGACTTGGTTTTTCTCGACGTCCAGATGCCCGGCCTCGACGGCTTTGCCGTCATCCAGAAGCTGGTGGGCCGCGCCCAGCCCAAAGCAGCCCCGGCGCAGCCTCTGCCCCAGATCGTCTTCGCCACCGCCTACGATCAGTACGCCGTCCGCGCCTTTGACGTCAACGCCGTCGATTATCTGCTCAAGCCCTTCGAGCGCAGTCGCGTGCATGAGGCCGTGGAGCGCGCGCGCGGACGCCTTGCAGCACCCGCGACCGCTGCCGAGCCTGCCGGGGCGCAATTGGAAGCGCTCCTGCGCCTGCTCAACCGCCCCATCGCCGAGGCGCGCTCTCCGCAGCCGGGCAAGGTCCCAGGCAAGGTCATCGTCCAGTCCCAGAACCGCATGTTGCTCGTCGATCAAACCGAGGTCTGCTTTGCCGCCATCGAGGAAGGCGTCATCCGCATCGTCACCCGCGCCTTTGAGGGCCACTCCCGCTGCCGCACCCTCGAAGAGTTGCAGGAGATGCTGGACCCGATGCTGTTCTGGCGCGCTCACCGCGGCTTCCTGGTCAACATCGACCACATCCGCGAAGTGGTGCCATGGTTCAAGTCCAGCTATCAGCTCCGCATGGACGACAAACAGCAGACCGAAGTCCCCGTGAGCCGCGCCCAAACCAAGCGCCTCCGCGAGCTATTCAATCTATAGCCGACAATTCGCGCGAGTCGGGTGGCCAGCGTGAGTCAGGCTGCATGTATCAGCAGACACACGCTGGCTGCGTGTGTTGCGAACAATAGATTGAAAGGGTATTGAATGGTCGGGACGGGCAGATTCGAACTGCCGACCCCTCGCACCCCAAGCGAGTGCTCTACCAGGCTGAGCCACGTCCCGACACAATGGAGCCGACTCGGAAGAGTCGGCTTTTTGGCGTCTTTGAATAGTCTACACCACAAATCCCTGGCAGGCAGAGGGCGGGCTGTTCACTGGACCATCCTCTGGTCCAGTCACAGTCCCATTTCTCTGCTGGCCGAACCGGCACTGGCTCCGGCCCAGAGCATTTTCGCGGCCTTAATGCGCTGGAGGAACAAACTCTGAGGGCAAGCCGAGTCCTTCACCGAAGAGGAACGATTCCAGTTGCTCTGCCAGAAACTGCTGCGCCTGCGGGGTCCAGGGCTGCAGGCGATACTCGTTCAGCAGCATCTTTTGCCGGTCTGCCCATTCGGCCCAGGCGGTCTTTGAAACATTCTTGAAGATCTTCTGGCCAAGCTCGGAGTCAAAGGGCGGCTCGTCCAGCCCTTCCATCTCTTTCTTGTACCGAACGCAAAAAACGGTGTTTGCCATCGTCGTAAGCTCCCAGATTCATTGTATTGGATGAGATTCACTCTGGGGCGCAAGGGTACGTCTGGTGAGCCAGGTCATGCCGATTCCGCTTGACAAGCGGCTCAGACGACAGTTCTCTTAAAGCATCCGCACGATGAGCCTGCTATGCAGGACCCGTGCTATTGGTGTGCTGCTCTGGGGCTGCGCACCTTCTCTGCCAGAAGGGAAGTCATGGCATCTGCGCCCAAGGAACTGCCGGAAAATGTTGCGGCTGCGCTTGCCTACGTAACGTTTGTGCCGGCCATTGTTTTTCTCATGCTGCCGCCTTACAGCGAAAAGCCCTTCGTGCGCTTCCACGCCTGGCAGTCGGTTTTTCTGGCCGTGGCAGCCTTCGTGCTCAGCTTTCTGCTCACGCTGACAACGATCTTCGGCCTCCTGTTTGGCGCATTCTCCGTGCTGCTGCTGAACGTGATCGTTTGGCTGGCGTGGCTGGCCATTTGGGCCGTCTGCGTGGTGAACGCGCTCAAAGGCCGCCGCTTCAAGCTACCGGTGCTGGGCATCCTCGCCGAACGGCAGGCGCGGTTTTATTGATCCGCGCCTTGAATAATGTGTAGGCTTCCCACCCATTTCGCAGTGATGAATATCAAGTTAACCCCGGCCAGTTTTCAACGTGCCGGTTGGACTTCTTGCTTTGTAACAGGGCACGGCTTCAGCCGGGCCACAACAGCAACAAAAATAAAGGGTAGGGCTTCAGCCCCTGCACGCCATCTCCTTGCCATAAAAGCCGCGCATCGCCTCTTTCTGCGGCCTATTTCTCCCCTGAACAGACGCATATTTCTGAATGAAAAGACAGCAGGGGCTGAAGCCCGTCTCTTATTCCACTGCAATCGGCCCGACTAAAGTCGTGCCCTGTTACAAAACCTTGCTCGTTCGTCCCTTGGACAGCGGTGCTGGAGCTAACTTGATATTCATCTTCTTCTGTTGCTGTAACGGGGGTCCTTGCTATCCCACCCTTTCCCGCAAAAAACGCAGGAAAGGATGGGGCACCCAGGTAGTATCACCCCGCCAGTATTCAGTCGCCGGATCACTAACGCCTACGCCCTTTTCTAGCCGTATGCTTCTTTGAAGGGCGCTTCGATGCCGGTTTTGAATCCGCTGTTTTTGCTGCTTTGGCAGACTTGGCAGCTTTCCCCTTGCGCTTGGTCTTCTTGGTCTTCGATGCACCACGCGCCGCGCCCTTGCCGGTGAGCTCCAGGCCTTCTTCCAGCAGCGAGAACTGCAACTTGCGCTCGTCCACCAGAATGCGATCCAGAACCACCCGCACATGGTCACCGGCGCGGAAGATGCGTCCGTGGCGCTCGCCGATAATCTCGTGCGTGTTTTCGCGCCAGGTGTAGCGGTCGTCGCGAATGCTGTCGATCGGCACAAGCCCCTCGACAAACATGTCGGTCAGCTCCACGAAGAGCCCGAATTTGGCGGGATTCAGCACCAGCGCGGCAAACTCCTCGCCCACGCGATCCTGCATGAAGCGCACCTTCTTCCACTCGATCAGCTCGCGCTCGGCCTCGGCGGCGCGGCGCTCGGCCTGGCTGGTTTCATCGGCAATCTGCGCCAGCTCGTGCTCTGGGATGGGCGGTTCGCCGCTGATGCCGCCGCCCTGCTTCTTGCGGCTGATGGTGATGCCCGCCAGCCCCTCGCTGGGATGCGTCCACGGCGAGCTGTGGCGGCCTTCCGGCACGTAGCCCTGGCCCAGCACGCCCTTGCGCAGCAGTTGCTTGGCGATGCGGTGCACGATCAGATCCGGATAGCGCCGGATCGGCGAGGTGAAGTGCGTGTAGGTGGGCGCGGCCAGCGCAAAGTGGCCCACGTTGGCCTCGGAGTAGCGCGCCTGCCGCAGCGAACGCAGCATCAGGTAGCTCAGAATGCGCTCCTCCGGTTTGCCTTCAATGCGCGCGGCCAGCTTCTGATACATCTTCGGCGTCACGGGGATGTCTTCGGCCACCTCGTGGATGCGCGCCTGCTTGCCGCCGCGCTGGGCCTCGCGCCGGTCGCCGCGCGTCTGGATGCGCCGGACGGGCAGCGCGCCCAACCCCAGCGTGTAACCGAACGATGCGGCCAGCTCCTCGAACTCGACCACGCGGCGCGCTTCGGGCTTCTCGTGGATGCGGTAGAGCGAGGGTACGCCCAGGTCCTCTATCCATGTGGCCACGCACTCATTGGCGGCCAGCATGAACTCCTCGATGAGCCGGTTGGCCCAGGTGCGCTCTGACTTGGTGACGCCGCGCATCTCCCCCCGCTCGTCAAACTCGATCACCGGCTCGGGCAGGTCGAAGTCGATGGAGCCGCGCTGCTCGCGACGTTTGTTCATCAGCAGGGCCAGTTGCTTCATCTGCTCGAAGGCCGGGACCAGATGCGCATAGCGCGCGCGTACCTCGGCGTCGCCCTCGAGAATCGCGTGCACGTTCGTGTACGTCATGCGCGCGGCGGAGCGGATGACGCCTTCCACAATCTCGTAGCTTTCGATGCGACCGCTCGGGTCAAGCTCCATCAGGCAGCTCAACACCAGGCGATCCTCACCCGGCCGCAAGCTGCAGATGTCGGTCGATAGCTCCTGCGGCAGCATGGGAATGGCGCGGTCGGGGAAGTAGACACTGTTGCCGCGCAGCCGTGCTTCCAGGTCAAGATCCGTGCCTTCGTGCACGTACTCGGCCACGTCGGCAATGTGCACCTGCAACTGCCAGCCGCCGTCTTCGCGCTCGGTCACCAGCACTGCGTCGTCGAAGTCCTTGGCCGTCTCGCCGTCAATGGTGACGATGGGCAAGTCGCGGAAGTCTTCGCGCCGCTCCACTTCTTCGGGATCGAGATGCGCCACGGCGCGCGCCTCTTCCAGCACGTTGTCCGGAAAGACGCGCGGAAGCTGGTGTTTGCGGATCATCATCTCCACATCCACGCCAAAGTCGTCCTGCGCGCCCAGCACCTCTACGATTTTGCCCATGGGTGGCCGCGTGGTCGTGGGCCAGCTGGTGATCTCCACGTCCACGATCAGCCCTTCCAGGTCGTCGTGCGGCTCTACCGCCCGCGCCTCGCTGCCCAGCACGCGATGCGGCGACAGCTTCTCGCTCCGGGCGGGAAGCGGCTGGTCGAAGGGAATCACGATGGCCTGCGTCATGCGCTCGTCGAAGGGAACCACGTAGTCGCCCAGCGCACGCTCAGAGCGCGCGTAGTGGAATGCGCCCACCACCGTGCTGTTGCGCCGCTCCACGATGCGCGCAATGCGGCCCTGGCGGCGTCCGTCGGCCTTGGCTGGCTCCATCTCCACCAGCACCTGGTCGCCCTGCATGGCGCCGTTGATCTCATTGGGAGGAATGAAGATGTCGCCCGTGCCGCTGGGTTGGCGAACAGTAAGCCGCACAAAACCGAAGCCGTCGCGATGCAGATCGAGCCGGCCGGCGGCCAGATTCTCGCGCCCTCCCGCACCCTCTGCACGCGGCAGCGACCAATGCTCGCGGTCAAGCTGGGTGATTTGTCCGCGCAGCGTCATGCGGGCCAACTGCTCCAAAAGCAGCCTCCGCTGGCGTCCGCCGCCCAGTCCCAACTCGCGCACCAGTTGCTTGTATCCCGCTTTGCCACCCGGCGCCTTGGCTATCTTTGCCAGCAGTTCACGATCTGTCATATCTAAAGAGTAGGCTACTAACTTGATTCCGGCGCTATTGTCATTGTTGGATACTGTTGTTTTAGGCACCCACTGCCCCTCGTCGCGCACGGGCAAATCGTCTTAAAATAGCGGCAGCGCATAACGCCGGACAATCAGCGAAGGAAAAAGCTGGTGTGAAAGCCAGGTGTGCGCGGTATCTTTTATTCGTTTGACCGTATTTCAGTTTGATCCGGGGCCCGAGCCGATGGCCCGCCTTGGATTCACCTGGTCCCGAAAAGGACAGAAAAGGAACTAAATTGAGCGCAATGTGGAAACCCAGCCAGCCCACGTCTATCTCCAACACTCCCACCCCGGAACCGGCTCGTCCCACTCCTCCGGCCCAGGCTTTTGAGAGCGCTGGCCGCGCCCCCGTGGTTGCACCGGGTGACCAGGCCACCATCGGCAAGGGGCTGTTTTTCAAGGGCGAGATCAGCGGCACCGAATCGCTCTTCATTGACGGCAAAGTCGAGGGCAGCATCAACTTGCCCGGCAATCGCGTTACCGTGGGCCGTAACGGCCAGGTGGCGGCCAGCATCAATGCCCGTGAGATCGTGGTGCTCGGCAAGATCCGCGGCAATGTGTCGGCCTCTGACCGGGTAGACATCCGTGCCGAGGGTTCGCTGGCCGGCGACGTTTCCGCAGCCCGCATCAGCATCGAAGACGGCGCATATTTCAAGGGCGGCATCGACATCCGCAAGCCCGACGGCAAGCCGACGGTTCCGGTGGTCGGAGCCGCACCGGCTGCGGCCGAGCCCGCCCAACCCACCAAGCCTTCACAGGCCTAGCAGGGTTCCGCACGGCCGCTGTCCCAGTCTCCTCTCTGCGAGGAGCGCCGGACAGCGGCCGTTTTGCGTCTGGTCAACCAGTTGCCGTCTCAACCAGCGGCAATCCGGGTCAATTCTCGTGGCTTCATCGGACTGCTGGGTTTTGCCAAACAAAGCTGAATATTTGGGCAAGAGGCTCAAGAGCCGGAATTAACCGAATTTTCTCATCTCCTAACCTTTGTGGCTGAATTGACCAGAACGTAACTTCCGAGTAGGCGACGACTCGACCGTGACGGTTCATTCCCAGTCTTCATGGAATACGCTAGGGAAATCAGGCGATCACGATGGCAATCTACGTCGTTTCGGCCGCGATAGGCCGGTGTTCCTTTGCACCGATGATCAGGAGCCACAGCATGGCGACGAGCTCAACAATGAATACCGGCTGCAGGTA
>Ga0302267_10003476_pt1 | contig 18108 bp, 6 predicted proteins | sample III_Bog_E1_3_FD_194555 | JGI IMG/M metagenome (GOLD analysis project Ga0302267, IMG submission 194555) | Peat permafrost microbial communities from Stordalen Mire near Abisko, Sweden - III_Bog_E1_3 | ecosystem: Environmental > Terrestrial > Soil > Wetlands > Peat | place: Sweden: Abisko... | reverse complement strand
GCGCCGCGCAGCTGCTTGATGGTGGGCAGTTCACTGCCGCGGCGCACGAACCACGAAAGCCGGTGGACCAGCGACTCGTTCATCAACCGGTCGTAGACAATGAAGTATTCGTGACCGGCCAAGAGCACGCTGCGGCTCACGTACTCGGGCCACGAATACGCGGTATCGCCGTCGCGCGACCGGAGCTCGGCGAACTGGCCTGCGCCCAGGTCGTAAAGCGGCTGCGAGAGCACGTTCATGCCGATGGAGCGGAACTCGCCGTTCTTGAAAACGCCGAAGCTGGTGCAGAAGTCGGTGTCCTGATCGGCGCGGTCACCCACGTCTTCAGAGCCGTTGAAGCTGTAGGCCTTGCCAGCCGCGAAGAAGTACATCGCGCCGCATCCGCCTTCGTCGGCCACTCCCCAGCGGTAGTTCGGCCCCTGATCAATTTGTTGTAAATGGATCGAAAGCTCATCGGAAGTGTCGACGGCGGAGCGCAGCACGATGCCGTAGCCTGTGAATTTGCGTGTGCGGAGCTGCGGCTTGGTGCCCGGATTGTCGGGCGTGCGGTACATCGCGTCCCACGCGTTGGGTTGGTTGAGCTGCGTCTCCATGTCCTGATTGGTGGGGCGCGCGACCCACATGGCGTGCTCAGCGGCCAGAGGCGCGTAGCGTTGCAAACATGTGCCCAGGTACCACAGAGACCGCGGAGGCACGCGCCGCTCGGAGTGCGCGCCTTGCGGAGGGTGAACGCGTTGCGGCCCTTTGCCCGGCGCCACCGCTCCCCACTCGTGCCCGTAGGCAAGCGTCTGCAAATCCTTGTATGCCTGCGCGGTTTCGCCTTCGAATGGCGCGGAGAGCGAGTGCACCAGCCAGTCTGCCATCTCCGCGAGTTGCGGTGAAAGGAAACGCTCCACGCCGTCAAATTTGCGCAGCAGAAAATCCGTGCGCAGCGAGGGCCGAAGAAAGGCCCAGACGTATGTGCCCAGATTTTCGGTCCAGCGGCCGCCGGCAGCGTCCCAAGTTTTCACCTGCGGGCGCGTGTTGTAGCGCGTGTTCAGTTCCACAGCTTTCTGCCAAAGGTCGGCCCAGGTGCGCGCCATCGGATGATCAGGAAACAGAAACGCCATCGCCGCCGGATTGCCTTTTACGTCGGCGAGAAAGTTGGGATGGCCGCTCAACATGGGAATCAGCGGCATGAAATCTTCGCCGGCATGCACGTAGGCGATGAAAAGATACATAGCGGTGAGCCGCTTGCGCTGGCGCTCGGTCATGGACGCGGTGAGGCGGTTGAAGGCATCGATCCACCACCCCTGAATCTGCCGGCTGGGCACGGGACTGAAGTTCACGATGCCTCTGCCGGGGATGGGCCCCATGCCACCGTTTTCGCGCGTGCCGGTCAGCGGGAGCGTTCCCACGTACTCGAGCGTCATCACGCGCCGCTCCAACTCATCGGCATCCTTCACCGATCCTGTTTCGAAAATGACCGGGGGCCGGCGGGCGTTCTCGGGATATTCGAGGATCCAATCTTTGACGCAATTCAGATCGAGCGTGCCGTAGCGGTTCTGCAAAAACATGGTGTGCGAGGTGTAGTTGCGCTCACCATGGTAGGAGAAGCCATCTTTTTCTACGGGCTGCGCCGCCTGCTCCAACCGCTGCATGGCTTGCTTGTCTTTTTCGTGATCGTAGAAAGCTATACACATTGACCGGCTGCCGCGCGTCAGTGGCCACTTCCACGTGAAGCGATCGTTCAGGTAGTAAAAACGCACTTGCGTGGTTTCGGACTCCGTGTGGTTGGCATACTCGTGATCCTGCCACTCCGCCACCTTGTCAATGAACACGCCGAGCGCGTCGCCTGATTTGTCGCTCCAGAAATTCGCCGATGTGTCGCTGTGGAAGGCGGTCCACGTCTGATAGATTCCGAGATTGAAAGAGATCTGGCCATCGGGCAGCGCAACAGGATTGAGAGGAAAAAGCCCGTCGATGCGCTCCCAATCGTATGCGTCGTAAGAGCGAATGACGCTGGGCAAAGGGAATGGATGATTCGGCGCCTGGCGATGGGTGACGGGAAATCCCGACCACGTGGCAGTGAACGCGCCGTGCACGCCGGGCTTCATGCCTTCCATGTTTTCCTGGAAGCGAATGAAATCGAAGCCGGCCGTGCACTGAACGCGCGCTACGTAGCGCGAACCGCCCGCTGAATCGTAGGCAATTTCGTAAGCGATCAAAAGCGGCCCGTGCTCGATGCGGTTTGTGGTGATGCGCGCGATCTTGTCGCCGTCAAAACTCAGAACCGATGAGCCGACCCATGCGCCGCCACGCGAAACTTGTAGAATCGGACCCGGCGCTTCGCCGTGGACTTCCTGGCTGGCAGGAATGCGTACGCGCATTGCGCCCGAATCGAGCACGATGGTGTTGCCTTCGTGGACTTCCTTGACTTGCGGCGGGATGATGACGGGAGCGTTTGCTGCCGACAAAACGAATTCGTAACGGACGCCGCTGGGCAGATCGGAACCGAAGTTGAGCGTGGCCGACTTGACGCTGGAAGTGTCGCGCACGATCGCTGAAAATTGCGTCGGCACGCGCTCGCCGGTATCGGCGCGTGTCAATGTGAGCCGGTCCAGATCGACGGGCTGCTGGAACTCGATGGGGTACGTGAGCAGGGTGCGCGGCCACCAGTAGAACGGATGGTTCAGCAGATCGCTCAGCACGAAGTGAATGGACTTAGAGTTGTCCCATACCGCGGGCGCGATGCGCGGCGAGTTGTTTTCAGCCGACCAGAGCCGCCTCGCCGCGGCCGCATTCGAGAGCGCGAGAAGGCTATAACAGAATTCTCTGCGATTCAATCGAGCGGCTCCGTGGTTAGTAGAACTGGCTGCATAAATCCCTTCGGTACAAGGCTGAAGTTCTGTCGGCCCGGCTAAAGCCGTGCCCTTTCACGAAACCGTTTATGAAATGCGCTCGATGAAGATGTCCGCTGCTGAACCGCAGCGGACATCTTCATGCGAAAGCAACCGAGAGGCCCAAAGCAAAAATCACCGCGTCTGGTGCGGATAATCGACGCGGACAGCAAGAATTTCAAAGGGATGAACGGCAACATGGATGCGATCGTTGTCGAGGTCGAGCGCTTTTCCTTCGGGCTGTTCCATCAGGTTGGTTTCTGTCGCGCCCGTGGCTCCATGCGGAACTTTCAGCTCCACCGTTCCCTCCTTGCCCGCCCACTCGTATATGTGGAAGACGAGCGCGTCACTGTCTTCAGCTTTCTTCATGGCCGAAAGCACCACGTTGTCCGCGGAAACGGTGACGAAGGAGAATTCCGAAGGCACTGCGCCGGCGTGCGCGGCGACTTGGATTGCATAAGGCGCTTCGTTGAACTCGTATCCGCGGCGGACGGTCATGGCCTGCTTCCAGTCTCCGGCATGGGGATAGAGCGCATAGCGGAAGTGCTGATGGCCGCGGTCGGCGTCGGGATCGGGCGCAGTGGGCGAGCGCAGCAGCGTCAGGCGCAGCAGGTTGCCCACGGCGTCATATCCAAACTTCGAATCGTTGATGAGGCTCAGGCCGTGCTGCCCGTTGCCCTCGTCTGCCCAGCGCAACGCCGGCACTTCGAAGCGAGCCTTCTCCCAACTGTTGTCGCGCGTGGTCGGCCTCTCGATGCTTCCGTAGGGAATCTCGTAGGTTGCGAAGGGCGCTGAAGCCGCCAACGGGAACGCAGCCTTGAGCAACACGTGCGTTTCGTGCCAGTCAATGTCGTTCACCACTTCGGCCTGGTTGCTGCCGGCGTCGAGAACGATCTGCTGCACGAATTTTGAATTCTGCCAGTGACGCGTTACGCGAATTGCGACGCGCACCGGTCCCTGTTCGACTACTTCGACCGCGTCTGCCTGGGTTAGAAGCGCCGGTGGCTGATCGAGCGTACCGGGATCGATGTTCCAGGCATCGTAATTCTTCGGCAAATCCTTGAAGGCCTGAAGTTGATTGCCACAGGCTCCGGGCGTCAGCGCTTCGAAGTTCGCCTTCTTGTCGAAGAGGCTCGTGATGCAGCCTGTTTTGGGGTCGACGACGACGCGCAGGTTCGCGTTCTCGATCGTTGTTCCACTTACTTTGAGATCGCTCACAAAGGTGCGCTGGCCGGGAACTACGCGCAAAACTTCATAGCCCATGGGCGGCAGATCGCGAACCGCGACGAGCAGATGGAAGGTATGCGTCTGCGCATTCGCGGAAATAACCTGCGAGGGCAGAACCGCTCCGCGTGCATCGAGAACCGCGACGCCAGTAGCCGGCGCGGGCAATTGCGCGTCCACTTCAACCTGGGCTGAGCGCTGCCACGCCAGCGGATTGAAGACCAGCACCGGAACTCCACCCGGCGCGCTCGTATCGATGCGCTGCGCAAGCGTATGCAACGCCTTTGCGGAGATTTCATTCGTCTCCCAGCGCACCTGGTCGAAGTCCTTTTGCGCATCGCGGTAGATGACGGCAATACCCGAGCCCGCGGCGAGATCGTGAAAGCCGTTAAATGTGATTTTCTTCCAGGCGTCGGTCAGCTCATCGGTGGGATACGGATCGCCATCGAGCCACGCCAGCGAAGCGTAATTCTCCGCATGCAGAGCCTGTTCCGGCCCATCGCGCAGGTTCCGCTTCAGGTTGGCCTGCGTCGTAAACACGCCGCGGTGATACTCCAGATAGAGCTCGTCGTTCCAGGTGGGAATGGAAACTTCCCCGGCGGGAGGCGCGGGCGGAAATTGATAGCCCCCGGCGATGCTGCGGTAGTTCCAGGTCTTCGAATCCGGAGCGATCTGTTTTTCGATCCCGGACAAGTACGGAAATGCGGTGCCGAATTCCATCTTCGGCGCAACCTTGTCCGGCTGCATCCAGCGCAGTCCGTCGTCGAGATTGTCACGCGTCGGGCCTCCGCCGTGATCGCCTACACCATACAGATCCATCATGTCGGTCAAGCCCGGAGCGAGTTTGCGCGCCTCGACGAGTTCGGCAGAGAGGTGTACCGGGTTCAAATCGCTGTCCCCATATCCATGCGGAAAATACGTCAGCACCTTGCTGCCGTCGGGAGATTGCCACCAGAAAAATTTGAAAGGCAGCTTATTGGTGTCGTTCCACGACATCTTCTGGGTTACGAAGAAATCGATGCCCGTTTTTTTATAAATCTGCGGAAGCTGCCAGTTGTAACCGAAGGTATCTGGATTCCAACCAACATGCACATCCACTCCATAGTGCTGCTGAAACCACCGCTTCCCGATCAGGATGGACCGCGCTGTCGATTCTCCGTCGGGCAGATTCAGGTCCGGTTCCACCCACATGCCGCCGACCACTTCCCAGCGGCCCTGCTGAATGCGCTGCTTGATCTCATCGTCGATCGGAGGATACTTGTCCGCGAGCCAGTCGTTGTACACTGCCGCGGACTGCGAGTACGTGTAGGTGGGATATTCGTGCATCAGTTGCAGCGCGGTGGAAAAGGTGCGCTTCACCACGTCCACCGTTTCCGAGCGCGGCCAAAGCCAGGCTGCGTCGATGTGCGAGTTGCCGGTAAGATGCAGGGTCGCCTGTTGCAGCACGGGCTTCAGGGCTTCGAGCGTCGACTGCGCGGCTCGCAGCGAGGCATCGAATCTGTCCTGATCGACTGCGTCGAGGGCGCTGATATCGACGGTGTCGATCGCCTTTACGAGCGTCGCATTGTCGGCTTCGACATTCTTTGAAAAGCTGGGCAATAGCAGCGATGCCGAAAGAAACTCGTCGTGCAAATCTTGCGGATTGGGCCGGTGCCCGGCAAATTCAACTTGTGCTCCCGCACTCTGGAATCGCTTGTTGCTGTCGGTCGCCAGCAGCTTCACGGCTATCAGAACCCGCTCCGGGGGCTTGGCTCCGTCCAGCAAAACCATGCGTTCCAGGCTCTCGCCCATCGCAACGCGGCGCCCGTTAATGTACACAATCTCGGTCGGCATCTCACGGCTCGCCGCAGCGCGCGCCCGGAATTGAAACCAGATTCTCGTCCCGCTCAGTTCGTAACCGTGCAGGTCCTTCGGCACTTCAATCCAAGCCCGATACCAGGCTGCATCCGTGCCGCCTTCGTCGCCGGGCTTCACCGCTGCCCATCCCGAATCGTCCAGATCCGGGCTCTCGCCATGGGGCAGATCGCCGGGGTGCACCCGCCATTGTGCATCGGGCAGACGATTCAACTGGCCGAGACGCTCGATGACCTGCTGCGCCGGCGCCGGCAGAGACTGTGTGGCGGTTTGCTGGGCCGATTGCGCCCACGCCATTCCAGAAAGCAAACACCCAATTGCCACAATTCCGCAAAAACCCTTCTTCATCAAGAGGCCATTCCTTCCCAAATCTCTAAGCAACGCGGGATCTATAAGTCCCGGCCGTTTGTAATTGCGCGTCCGCACGGGAGGTCTTCCACGCACAGGATGACGGATGCTCATAATAGCCGTCCGCGGCTTCGATTGCGCTTAAGCGTGAGGTGCAAAAGTTGATGTTTTTCGGAGGTGGCGGCTGTTCTTGTCTTTCTGCCGCCCCGCGATTCTTCCCCCCGAGTCTGGTGGTTTCTTGAACTCCGGATACCGATTCCACGATGCCTGTTCCGACGTCAAGACAAAGTCCGTGAAGGCTCCAATTTAGGTGCCCGGATTCCGGATTTTTTGAAGGCTACGCAAGTCTGTTCGGCGTGAGCAGGGGGTGACAAGTCAATTTACCGTAAGGAATACAGTAAAAGGATATAAGATTTCCAAAATCAAATGTTTAACTGGATTTCCTCCCCGAGGATCGACCCGAATTGTGGCTCTTTTTCGCCTCTACCCGATGGTACACGGTACGTGTGCCTCTTGATGGCAATCTATGAAGAGAGAGCAACTTAAGCCTGAGAAGGCTGTGGATTGAAGGGTCTGAGACCGGCCTTTTATCGACAGAAAAGCCGGCCGCGCAGGTGCAACAGGACTGTCCGCACAAGCCTTTCTCTTTCAATGCGTTACCGTTGAAAACCTGGACGCTTGCCAGACCGGAGTGATACAAAGGACGGGGAGTCCCCGGTTTTCTTCGCACTAGCCTCGCGGCCCCAAAGTGTGTGGAGTATTTTCAGTTTCGCAATGAGTTCAGATCCCAAAGGCGCGGCACATCCCATCACTCCCGAGGCGGCCTGGAGGGTGCTCGAAGCTGCCGCTGCAAGCGATCATTTGAAGCGGGCCACTCGCCTCAAGGAGTTCCTCTACTACGTTGGGAAGAAGTCCATCAAAGAGGGCCTCAGCGACATTCACGAGCAGGAAATTGGCCAGGCCGTTTTCGGGCGCAGGGACTCTTACGATACCAGCCAGGACAACATTGTGAGAGTAAGCGCGACGGAATTGCGGCGTCGCGTGGAAGCGTACTTCGCGGCTGAAGGCAAGGACGAAACCCTCATCTTTGACATTCCGCGCGGCAGCTACACGCCCATCTTCCGTTGGCGCGCGGAAGCTCCGCCCACCGAAGCGGCCAAAGCTGCCGAAGCCGCGGCTGCGGCATTGCCGCCCGCAGTCATTGCGCCGTGGTGGCGTACGCAGTTGCCTCTGCTGGTGGTTTCTGCGGTCGCCATCGTGCTGGCCATTGCCTGCGCCTCGCTGTGGCGCGAGAATCGGTCGTTGCACAAAATGGTGTACACCTGGGACGGGCAGCCGGCCCTGGCTGAATTTTGGCCGCGCTTCCTGGATTCCGCGCAGGGGACCGACATCGTTCTTGCCGACACCTCGTTTGCGATTGTCGAAGATATGATGAAGCAGTCGTATCCGCTGAGCGATTATTTGAATCGCAGCTACATGAGCCAGATCCATTCCTTCTCTCTGTGCACAGCGGATAACAAGATCGCCAATCCCATCGCATTCGAATCCATTGCGTCCAGGAATAACGGGAGCTTCGGCGATTTTCAGGTGGCGCAGCGGATTGTCGCGCTCTACCCGCGTTCGACAAGCGTTCATATTTCCTATGCTCGCGAATTTACCACCGATTCAGTGAAGCGCGACAACGTCATCCTCATCGGCAGCCGCAAATCAAACCCCTGGGTCGATCTCTTCACCGACGAGATGAACTTCCTAGTAAAGTACGACGCGACGCTGGATCAATCGTTCGTTCAGAATCTGCACCCGCGGGCCGGCGAGCAGGCGCTATACACGCAACCTGCCGATCCCTATGCATCGCTCGGCTATAGCGTGATTGCGTATCTGCCCAACCCTAGCCGCACCGGGAGCGCGTTGATCATCGAGGGCACCAACGCCGAGGCCACCAATGCGGCAGGCGAATTCGTTACATCGGAAGAAGCCATGAGCAATTTTCTGAAAAAGCTTCCGGGAAACAAGATTCCCTATTTTGAAATTCTGCTCAAGACCGCGCGCATGAGCGGCACGCCCCTCCAGGCGGAAGTGGTGGCTTTTCGTACCTACTAAAACTGGTCGCATAAATTTGCTTTTGAAAGGGCACGGCTTTAGCCGTGCAATGAAGCGTGCTTAAACAGCGGGCTTTTAGCCCCTGGGGATGGTTTTAGAAGGCAACAAATACATCCCGCAGCGGCTGAAGCCGTGCCCTTTCAAAACGTCAGCGGTTCATAACTTCTATTCCAAATGCGATTGACCCGCATGGGACCGCTCCAGCTTGAGCTTCCTTCCCATCGCGCGTTTCGATCTCATCCCTTGATCAAAACCAACCGCCCGCGGCTCGCGAAGGATGCGCCGGCTTTGTGGCGCGCTCGGCGCGGTTTGGGACCCGCGCGAGGTCGCTTTGCCCGCAGACAAAAATGCGCTGGCCCAGGCGGTTTGCCCCGGGCCAGCGCTTTCCAGGAGGAAAGGTTATGGCTTTACCAGAGGAACTTTGCGGAAAGCTGGATGGTGCGCGAATTGCCTTTTGAGGTAATTTCGCCAAACGAACCGCTGCAGCAGCTGGTGTTGGGTTCGCCGGGCAATGGATGGTTCAGCGCATCGAATGCATCCGTACGCCACTGGAACTTCAGGTTCTCCCAGATCTCGAATTCCTTGAAGGCAGCCAGATCCAGGTTGGTGTTTTGCGGCCCGTTCAAATCGTTGCGGCGCTCATTGCCGAACACGTTGGTCGTCGGCACCGAGTAGCAGGCGGTGTTGAAGTATGTTGCCAAGGCATTGGCTGCGTGTGGAACAAAGTTGCTCTTGCCACCGTTTCCATTGCAGGTTGCCGTGGCGCGATTCTGAATGCCGCCGCCGGTGTTGGAGTTGTCGCTGGCGGTTGTGTTGAACGGCTGACCGGCGCGAATGGCGAGCAGACCGCTGAATCTCCAGCCGCCCAGCTCGTTCTCCCACCACTTGCCGCTGCTCAGCAGCCACTTGCCCTTCCCGATGGGAAGTTCGTAGACGCCCGACAACTTGATGACGTACTTCTGCATGAAGTCCGAACGCCCGTAGTCAATCTGCGGGTTGTTGCCCATTTCGCCTGTGGCTTTGTGGTCGGAGTCCTGGAAGTCCATGGACTTGCCCCAGACGTAGTTGGCGTTGAACTGCAATCCGTTGGTGAAGCTCTTCTTCATCTGGACTTCGAGCCCGTCATAGTGCGACGAACCCCACTTGTGATACTGCTCGATGTTGCCCGGGATCGACTGGAAGGGCCGGCGGGCGTTGACGTTGGCTGTAGCACTGGTCCCGGTGGCGCTCAAAGCAGCCTGGTTGATGTTGCTGTAGTTGAAGATGTGATGGTTCGAGCTTCCGATGTAGTCGACGGTCAGCAGATAGTCCCTGCCGAATGTCCGCTGCACGGCCAGGTTCCATTGCTCGCTGTAGCTGGTGGGCATGCTTTGGGTGAATGTTGAACTGCCGGGCACAAAGACACCGGTCGGCGCAGGCATCGCGGCCCAGAGCGCTTCCGCATCCGCCAGGTTCAGGATCTCCAACTGGCCCTTGGACGACCCGGGTATATTGGGGTTCGACGGAGTGACTGAATTCGTAGGCCAGACCACAGGGTTGGTTTGCGTCTGCGTAGCGTTCAGCCCTGTGTTGTAGAACGGATTGTTCATCATATTCGTCAGGTCGAAGTAGCTGAACTGGTAATAATAGATGCCGCCTCCGCCGTGGATTGCCGTCTTTTCGTTGAGCGCGTAAGCTGCGCCTACCCTGGGGCTGAAATTGAACCGGTTGGGGTTGTAGCTCTCTACGGAGAACGTGCCGGTGCTGGGGTTGAGGATGCCGGCATGGCCATTGGCTTCGAGCGGAGGCGAGTAGTAGTCGTAGCGCATGCCCAGGTTGAGGGTGAGCTTGGGCATCACGCGCCAGTCGTCCTGGATGTACGGCATGATGTTGTGCTGGTGGAAGTGCCCAATTTGGGCGCCGGCGGTGGCATTGGTGGAGCTGTAATCCCCAAGCAGCCAATCCGCCAGTACGTTGGCCGAGGGCATGAGGCCGATCTTGGTGCCGTTCACGGTGGTGCTGGGGGTACCGGTCACGAGAAAGGTTGAGGGGTTTTGCCATGCGGCGGCGGTGTTTTGGGCAGTAACGTTTAAGCAGGTACTGTTGCAACCGTTGTAGGTGTATTGGCCGCTTGAGCCCAGGCTGCCGTTGGGGCTTCCGTTATACCAGTAGGCGTTGTAGTCGACGACGTCGATTTCCGCGCCGAAGAAGATCGAGTGCTTGCCGCGCAGCAGGTTGATCTCGTCGATGTACTCGTACATGTTCTGGTGTTCGCCAAGCGGGGAGCCGCTGATGCCCGAGTAGTTGCCGCCGATGCCGAGACCCGGCAAGCCCCAGACTGTAGCCGCCGGATTCAGGCCGGTAAGTCCGAAGTAAGTGAAGTAATTCGTGCCGTTGTCGATCATGTCGAATTGCTGTCCATTCACTGAACGGGCATAGCCGACACGGGCCGTATTCACAAACGTGGGGCTGACTACATGGCTCTCTTCAAGGTAGATGTCTGTTCCGTAGAGCTGGTTATGTTCCGCGGTGTCCAGCAGTTGTCCCCCGGTGGCGCTTTCTCCGGGGGCGGTGTTGGTGCCGTTGTCCCAATCCTCTGGGCGGATGATGTCCGGATTGTTGGTATCGTAGGCTCCGAACAGATGATCCTTCTCGCTCAAGTTGTAATCCGCGCGGCCCAGCCAGTCGTCGTGCGTAAACTTGGTCCGGCTGTTTTTACTTCCGTAGTTGTCGCTCGCCGCGTTCGCCGCTGACTCCAGCCCGTTGGGCAAGGGGTAAGCCAGGTTCAGAAACTTGGTATACAGGGGACTGATCAGGGCCGGGTTGATTACGTTCGGATGGCCGTTGTAGCTGATCTGCGTGAGAACATTTGGACCGGAACAGCCTCCGGCCGGGCAGTTTGTGGTGTAGGAAGTGGGGTCATAGATGACGGTTGGAGGCTGCGATGATACAGCGCCGCCAGCCAAATCTGCGCTGAAGTCGCCACCGCGCTCCGCCGCCGTAGGCACGTAGGTCTGAAAGAAGGCGGCTGCAATTTGGCGAAAGCCTTCATAAGAGACATAGAAAAACAACTTGTCCTTTGTGAACGGGATCTTCCAGCCGGCATCCGCGCCGAACAAATTGTAGCGGAGTTCGCCCAGAGGACCGGCAGACCAGCCTCTGGCATTCATCTGGTTGTTTTGCACATAGTCGTATGCGCTGCCGTGGATGGTCTCGGTTCCGCTCTTGGTGATCGCGTTCAGCGTATTGGCGCCGTCGTAGCGGGCGTTCGCGCTGTTGCGAATGATCTCTACCTGCTGTGTTGCATCCACAGGCGTGTTCACGGTGGCAGTTTGATCGAAGTAGCTCATATCGATCACGCCGTCCAGCAGGTAACTGCTTGACCAGAAGCCCTGCCCCGCGATGAACAACTGGTTGCTTTGCTGGTTGTATTGGCTGACGTTGGAGTTGATGTTGCTGTAGCCCAGCGTCGACCCCGGTTCCACGCCGGCCTGGGTGGTTTGCGCGTAGAAAGTCGCATTACGATAGCCCGACTGTTCCGGCAGGTTTTCCATGGTCTCTGCTTCCATGGTGGCGTTCACATCGTGATCTTCCGTCTCCAGGCCTGTCGACTGATTGGCGACAACCTCAATATGTTCGCTGGCAGATCCCACTTTGAGGCTGAAGTTGATGTTCAAAACCTGACCTACCGAGAGCGTGAGGCTGGAGGTGTCTTGCTCAAAGCCCTTCGCCTGCGCATCAATCGCGTAGGGGCCCGGCGGCAGTGCCGGAATGGAGAAGACGCCAGAGGCATTGGTAACGGTTTTGCGTATCTCGCCCGTGGCCGTGTTCTTGACGGTGACCTCTGCGTTAGGGACCACGGCTCCCGCCGGATCGGACACAACGCCCGTCACGGTGCCGGATTCGGTTTGCGCATGGAGCGGGGCCCGCATGTAGAGAAGCGCCGCCAACGCGATTGCCAGGCACAGGCCGGCGCGGAAGATTCTTCCACGCAGTGGCGCGCTACCAGGCAGATTTTGCGCTGATCCAGGATTGACTTGCATCTTGATTGCCTCCAATGTTCGGTTGCTGGTTATGGTTCTTGATCTGCGGCTGTTCTAACTGGAATTTCCGCTGTGACTTCCCGTTTCTACTTCCAGTGGCCCAGCGCGATCTATAGGTTCAGTTTCTTCAAGCTCAGGTAATTGCGGTTATGCGGACGGCCCATGGCGGATGCCCCGCAGGGAAGTTGCAATTTCCACCTCGCGAGCGCTTCTGGACTTAACTAGAATCTGGCCAGGCCGTCGACGAGGTGCGATGGAACATTGCGTTGAGTCGGGTTAAGCCTAGGGAGCCATCAATTGAACTGACAACGTGAATTTACGGTAAGGAATACAGTAAGCCGTAAACCGGCCCGGTTAGGGGGCCGGAATAAGGTCCTTAACCAATTGATAAATAGACAGATGCCTGACCCTATTGATCCCGGTCCCGGACCCGGAGGGTGGCGGTAAGTTGTCGCGGAGGAGGCGCTGCCGGAGCCCAATTCTGCGGCTCCTTCGCAGGCAGTGCCTGGCCTCTTCTTGCTTTGGGTCGCGGTGGTTGTGTTTCCTGCAATTGTCCGGCGTCCGATGCCGCGCCGGGCGGCGTGAAGGCGATGCTGAATGGGCCTGTTCAGGGCATGTCAGCCTCATCAGGGCATGTCAGCCTCATTTGAGTTTACAGGTAAGAATCCGCGCGGCAAATGAAGTGAGACAATAGGCCGGTGTCGAAGGCGCATCCAGGGGACTGGCCGCAGCTCCTGGAGATGATGCGGCCCGGCGGCAGAAACACGAATCCGAAGAACGAATGAAGGGAAGAAATGTACCCGAAAGCAGTGCGAGCTGGTTTCTTGATGGTTTTCCTGGCAACGGCGATTGCCTTAGCCGCGCAAAGTCAACCTAAGGGCCTGAATGTAAAGATCCAGTACGAGGATCCGATCCGCAATCAGCACTACCCCGAGTTGCTCTACTGGTTTACTACGCCGCAGACGCTGAGCCCGCAGCGCTACGCGCAGGACATTCAGCACATCTCCCGCGATACCGCCTTTGATTTCCCTTTCCTGACTGCGCGCGAGGGCGTGGACTTCCTGAATAACCCTGCCGCACATGCAGCCGTGGCGGGAATTGTGAAGACGGCGCACCAAAACGGCCTGCGCATCGGCATGACGCTGCTGGGAGGCGGGGCCGGCGGCGCGAAAACCGCCAATGCGGACGATGAGCAGACCGCGATTGCCGACGGTGAAGCCACTCTGGACGCGGAAGGAAGCGGCGCCGTGCAGGCTGCCGTGGTGATGCGCGGGCTAAAAGCCACGCAGACAGAACTGCTGCGAGCCTACGTTTTCCGCGCCACCAGTCCCGGCGAGTACGATCCGGCCACGCTGACCGATGTGACCGACAAAGTGAAGAGCACGTCGCCGCAGCCGGGCACGCTCACAGTGCAACTGGGGTTGGGGCCGCGCTATGCCGGCTACACGGCCTTTGTGCTGGCGACGAACTGGTATCCGGTGATGGATATGTACAGCAGCACGTTCAAAAGCTGGCTGCGCAACACCATCGACCAGTACCGCGACGTTCCGCTCGATGGCACATCGCTCGACGAATTCGGCTACGTGCGCATTCCCATGAATCTCACCACCCCGTGGCGCGGGCATCTCGCGGGGCGGGCTTTCGGCGAGCGCTTCCATCAGGCAACCGGTATGGACGTGACGCGGACGCTCTTCGACACGCGTTATGCTCCCGCCGGCCATCCTGAGGTGCGCATTCGGGCCATCGATCGCTATTGGGACTTTCTGCGCGCGGGGCCGCTCGATGAGGAACGCGATTTCTTCAACTATTCGCGGCAGGTCTTCGGCACGAAAACCCTGGCCGGCATCCACAACACCTTTCACAACCACCTGACCAACGATGAGGCCTGGGCCACCGGCATCGACTGGTGGACCATTCCGCGCCAGTACGGCATGAGCGACGAAGACCTCTCGCTGCCGTTGCGAATGGGCATGCTGGTCGCGCAACCCGGCAACATCATGTACGACCAGTTCTACGGGCGCGACATTCACCGCTTCGCCGTGAAAGCCATGAACGACGCGCGCTTCGATGCGCGCATCCACTATCACGGTTACAACGACACGGGCCGCTGGGGTGTCGACCTCTCCACAGCGCCGTTTCTTGCGGCGATCAATCCCGTCGAACGCAAGATCCGGCTGCTCAATCGCTTCGATCCCGCCGCGCCCCGGCTTCCGCTGCTGGTGGTTTTTGGCATGCCGGCGCTGCTCAACTGGTATCCCGATCAGAGCGCGCGCAACGGATACGACCTCAACGGTTCGCTCCACATCGAGGAAAAAGTGCAGGCCATCTGGGACGCGGGCTACCGCTGCGCAGTTGTTCCCAGCGACCTGATCGACAACGGCTCGCTCAAGCTCGATCAAAAGAATCGCCCGGTGCTGAACGGGCACACATTTCAGGCCGTGATCTATCTTTATCCGCAATACGCCCGGCGCAGCACGCTGGCTTTTCTCGACGAGTACGCGCGCCGCGGCGGCGCGCTCATGCTGGAAGGCAGCGCCACCCGCGACTTTCTTGGATCTCCGGTCGACCAGATTTTTGCGGAGATTGCGGCGCGCGGCCGCGTAAAGCAATTCAGCGTCGACCAGATTGCCGAACTGGGCGTGGAAAAATCTCCGCTCCGCGATGTGGGCGGCGAGCTCGAGGACGGCAGCGTGATACTCACCGATCTGAGCTCGCTCGAGAGCGGCCAGCCGAAGGCGTTCTCAGTTGCCGTCAACGGGCACCAGTTCAGTGGAGCGTACGTCGGCGTCTTTGCGTTGAAGACCGCGGCAGACGGTCGCATTCTCAAGCTGGCTTGCGGCGGTTGCGCGACCCTCTCGCGCGATGGCCGCGAGATTCTGCGCCTGGATCACGCGACGGACGTCGTACTTACGCGCAACGCCGCAGGAGCCTACGACGCCGTGCTGCTCGGTGAGCCGGCCAGCAATAGCCTCAAGCTGCTGCCGTAGTGTCCAGAGCATTCGTGAGTGAACAAAACTTCTGTGCCCCATCCATTCGCGTCCTTTGCGAATGGGTGGGAAACCACAAATCCCAACGAACCCGCACTACTTCTTCAGCGCCTTCTCGATTCCCGCTTCCGCCAGCGGCGACATGACGGCAAAGCCGGCCGGCAGCGGGTGCACCCCGTCCGCGCTCAGCGTCGCGGGCAGTCCTCCGCGGTCGTCCTTCATCGCCGAGTAGAAGTCGACGTACCCGTAGCCTTTTTGCGCCGCGTAGTTCTTGAGCCACGCATTCACCTGCGCGATCTTGGGCGCGGGAGTGAGTCCGGGAGCCCAGTGATAGTCGAACGCCGGCAGCACCGAACACAGCACCACGCGAATTCCGTTTGCCGCCGCCAGTTCGGCCATCGACGCAATGTTTCCCTCTGTCTGTTCCAGCGTCATCGGTCCCGTGTTGCCTGCGATGTCGTTGGTTCCTGCGAGAATCACCACAACCTTGGGTTTCAGATCGATCACGTCCTGGCGGAAGCGCACCAGCATTTGCGGCGTAGTTTGGCCGCTGATGCCGCGGTTGACATACGGCTTGCCGGGAAACGACTGATCCAGCTTCCAACCCTGCGTGATCGAGTCGCCCATGAAGACCACGCGGTCCTCACCGGTATTCGCGGCTCCCAGCATCGCATCGGCCTCCTTGAAGTGCGCCAGCCCGCCAAAATCCACCAGCAGTTGCCGGTCGTGCGCTGTCCAATATGAATCGTTGGGATGCCCCGAGGGCGTGGTTTGCGCCGGCGTTGGCGCCGGAGACGCTTGCGCAGCGGGCGCTTTGGTCTCGGGCGTGGATGCTGGCGACTCCTGGCCTCGCAGCGAATTCGCAGTAAAGAGCCCCGCCAGCAATGCGGCGAGCATAGTAGTCTTGCAAATGTTCTTTCGATCCACCTCGGGTCTCCATTCTGAGCGAAGCTGGTTTTGACAGGCGGAAACCCGCCGCGCTCCCACGCGCTACGATTGTAGCCATTCGCGCCTTCGGTCAGCTACCCATGCCTCCGCAAACGGCTTCTGCGCGCCCCGCGATAAAATTCAATCATGCCTGCCGCCGCAATCTCTCCTGACGTTTTGGCGAAGTACGAGCCCGTGATCGGCCTCGAAGTGCACGTGCAACTGCTCACGGCGACGAAGATGTTTTGCGGTTGCGCCAACCGGTTTGGCGCGGACCCGAACACCAACATCTGCCCGGTTTGCCTGGGGCTGCCTGGGGCGTTGCCGGTCACAAACGCCAAGGCCATCGAGTTTGCCACTCTCGCCTCGCTGGCGCTGAACTGCCAGGTGCGCGAGCGGTCGATTTTCGCGCGCAAGAATTATTTTTATCCCGATCTGCCCAAGGGCTACCAGATTTCGCAGTACGACAAGCCGCTGGCCGAGCACGGTTGGATTGAGGTACCAACCTCTTCCAAAATCAATAAAAAAATCGGCATCACGCGCCTGCACATGGAAGAGGACGCGGGCAAGAGCCTGCACGACGGTTTTTCCGACTCCGCAACGCGCACCTATCTCGACCTGAACCGCTGCGGCACGCCGCTGGCAGAAATCGTAAGCGAGCCCGACATCCGCACCCCCGACGAGGCCTTCGAGTACCTCACGCGGCTGAAGGAGATCCTGCTCTACGCCGGCGTCTCCGATTGCAACATGGAAGAGGGATCGCTGCGCTGCGATGCTAACGTAAGCGTCCGGCCCAAGGGCCAGGAAAAATTCGGCACCAAGGCCGAAGTTAAAAACGTCAACAGCTTCAAGTTCGTCCGCGATGCGCTTGAATACGAAATCGAGCGCCAGATCGAAACGATCGAATCGGGCGGCCGCGTGATGCAGGAGACCCGCCTCTGGAACGCCGGCGAGGGCCGCACCTATTCCATGCGCTCGAAAGAACAGGCGCACGATTACCGCTATTTTCCTGAGCCGGATCTGCCGCCGTTGATCGTCTCCGCAGAGTTTTTATCCGAGACCCGGAAGAAACTTCCGGAGCTGCCCGAGGCGCGGCGCGCGCGCATAATTGCCGAGTACGAGTTGAGTGTGCAGGACGCGCACACGCTTACGGCGTCGCGGGAGTTTGCCGATCGCTTTGAGGCTGCGGCCCGCACTGCGCGCAATCCGCGCCGCGTGGCCAATGTGCTGCTGAGCGAAGTGGGCGGACGCCTGAAGGCGCTCGGCCTGGAGCAGGAGCAGTCGCCGGTATCGATGGCGGGCATCGTGCTCGCTGCCGATCTGCTCGACGAAGGCAAGATCAGTTCGAAGCAGATGAAGCAGCTCTTCGACGTTTGTTTTGAGAAGGGCGAAGACTTCGCTGCCGTCTACGAGCGCGAGAAGCCGCAGCAGATTACCGACGCCTCCGCCCTGGAAAAGCTGATCGACGAAACGATCGCGGCCAATCCCAAACAGGTGGAGCAGTATCGCGCGGGCAAGAAGACCATGGCAGGATTCTTTGTCGGCCAGGTGATGCGCGCGTCAAAGGGACAGGCCAATCCGGCGCTTTTGAATGAGCTGGTGACGAAAAAGCTGGAAGGGTAAAGCTCGACGCCGGCCGTAGGTTGTAGCGCCGGTCTTAACTTGTAGCGCCGGTCTCCAGACCGGCTGTAGTGCGGGCGTCCTCGCCCGCACACTCTTTCTGATCGCCGCCTACTTGATCTTCAAGTCCAAAATAAAGTCTTTGCG
>Ga0302267_10003475_pt1 | contig 18108 bp, 13 predicted proteins | sample III_Bog_E1_3_FD_194555 | JGI IMG/M metagenome (GOLD analysis project Ga0302267, IMG submission 194555) | Peat permafrost microbial communities from Stordalen Mire near Abisko, Sweden - III_Bog_E1_3 | ecosystem: Environmental > Terrestrial > Soil > Wetlands > Peat | place: Sweden: Abisko... | reverse complement strand
GTGTCCATCCAGCTCTACGGGAAGGATGGGACCCGGCGCGACCGTATCTACGGCGATGAGTTTGAGTATGACCAGAGCTCGGGGGTGGTGCGGGCGCTGGGGGTAGTGCATATTGATCTGCAGGCAGGGGACGTGGCCGGCAAACCGGCTGCGCCCGCGAATGCCGGGGGCGCGGATGCGAAGGTGTTGCACGTGACTACCAGCAGCCTGGTGTATATGGAGAAGCTGGGCGTGGCGGCGACCAGCGAGTACATCGAGTTCCAGGGCGGGGCGATGACGGGGAACGCGACCGGCGCGGACTACAGCAGCGATTCGGGAATGCTGGTGCTGCACTCCGCGGTGAAGATGAGCGGGATGGCGGGCGGGCAGCCGGTGGAGTTAACGGCTGCATCGGGGAGTTTCGACAATCACAACCAGGTGGCGTATTTGACGCATGCGACGTACGCCTCCGCGGGGCGGACGGCGGCGGCGGACCAGGCAACGCTGCACACAAGGCCGGATGGGTCGCTGGAGCGGGTGGAGGCGCAGGGCAATGTGACGATAGCTGCGAATGGCGCGGCCGTGACAGCCAAGCAGGCGGACGTGGCGATGAATGCGATGGGTCAGCCGGAGTCTGCGGTGCTGCGTGGCGGGGTGAAGTATGCGGCGGATAAGTCGCTGAGCCAGGTGAGGGGGCAGGCGGACGTGGCGACGATTGCGTTCGATGGGCAGCGGAAGCCGCAGGCCAGGCATGCGGTGTTTACCGGCGGCGTGCGGATGACGGAGCGGACGCGCGCGACGAACGCGACGGGCGAGCCGTGGAGCTCGCGGGAGCTGACGGCGGGGGTGCTGGATGCGGTGCTGGCTCCGACGACGGCGGGCAGGTCGGAGCTGCGGGATGCAGAGGCAACGGGGAGTCCGAAGCTGACGCTGGTGGATGCGGGGAGCCTGGGGAAGGGCAAGGGAGCGGGAGACAGGTCGGAGCTGTCGGCGGACGACATGAAGGCGCATATGCTGCCGGCGGCGGTGGCGGGGCAGTCTCCGCAGTTGGATACGGTTTCTGCGCGAGGACATACGGTGCTGCGGCAGATGAGCGCGAAGGGCGTGGAGCAGGTGAGCTCGGGAGACACTCTGGATGCGAGGTTCCGGGCGAACCCGACGGGTGCGAAGGGGCATGTAGGTACGGCGGCGAGCAAGGGCGGTGCGGCGGTTCTGCCGGTAGGCGGGCAGATGGCGGATTCACTGGTGAGCGCGCTGCAGCAGGGGCATATTGCGATGACGCACCGGCAACCGGCCAAGGCCGGGTCGAAGACGGGCGACGATGTATCGCACGCGACGGCTGCGCGGGCAATGTATGACGGCGATACAAAGCGGATGACGCTGACGGGCGGGGTGAAGGTGGCCGATGCGGGCAGTACTTTGTGGGCCAACCAGGTGACGCTGGATAGGGAGTCGGGCGACTCGGAGGCGGTGGGCGGAGTGAAGGTGGATTACGTGGAAGACCCCGCGGCTGAGAACCCCTCCCATGGCGGTGAAGCTGCCTTGAATGGGGCACCCGACGATTCAGAGCCGACGCATTTTCTGGCGGACCGGGCGGATATGAATCATGCATCCGATGTGGCGACGTTCCATGGCAAGCCGGTGCGGATGTGGCAGTCGGGGTCGCAGGTGCAGGCGCCGGTGATCGAGCTGGATCGGGCGCAGAATCGGATGATTGCGCGGAGCGAGACGGCGACGGGGTGGGCGGGTGGTACGCAGCCAGCGGTGGTGCATACGGTGCTGATGGGCGCGAGTGGGAACGTGACTGGAGCGGGCGCGGGAACGGGTGCGGCGGGCTCCGGCACGGCGCGATGCGGAGGGGCAAAGGCGGGCGCGGGGAAGGCGGGTGGCGGTGCGAGGGCGCAGGAGGCGGTGCGGATTGCGAGCGGCGGGCTGATCTTCTCGGGGATTCTGCGGCAGGCGGATTTTACCGGCGGGGTGCGGGCGGATACGGACGATGCGACGATACGGGCGGCGCAGGCGACGGCGTTTCTGGAGCCGAAGGGTGCGCCCAAGGCTGCGGTTGGGGCGGGAGATGGAACGGCGCCCTCGCTGGCGGGCAAGCTGGACCGGGTGGTGGCGAGTGGCAAGGTGGATGTGGAGCGGCCGGGGCTGGCGGCGACGGGCGAACGGCTGACGTACAACGCTAGCGATCGGGTGTTCCTGCTGACGGGGGACGGCTCGACCCTGCCGAAGGCGGTGGGAGCGCAGGGGACGACGACGGGTGCTGCGCTGCGGTTCGATTCCTGCGATGATAGCGTTCAGGCCCTGGGCGCGGTTCCCGGCGCGCCAGTGCAGCGTGTGCGAACCGACGCACGGGTGAGCAGCGACCAGGTGAAGGAGAAGACCAGGCAGTGAGATCGATTTTTTCGCGTTGGCAGGGAAGAGCGGAGTCGGCTGAGATTGAGACGGACCGGGCAACTCGGGAAAAGGATGGCGCGACGGTGACAGCATCGGTGCGGAAGCTGGCGACGGAAGAGATCGGAAAGGCTTACGGGGGCCGTCAGGTCGTCCGCAGCGTGAGTATGCAGATTGCGCAAGGCGAGGTAGTCGGGCTGCTGGGGCCGAACGGCGCGGGTAAGACGACGTGCTTCTACATGATTGTGGGACTGGTGCGGCCGGATACGGGGCGGATCCTGGCGGACGGTGAGGAAATTACGCGGCTGCCGATGTACCTGCGAGCCCGGCAGCACGGCATCAGCTACCTGCCGCAGGAGCCGTCGATCTTTCGCAAGCTGACGGTGGAGGAGAATGTGCTGGCCGTGCTGGAGGCGCAGCAACTGAGCTGGGAGACACGGCGCACGCGGACGGAGAAGCTGATTGAACAGTTGAACCTGGGCCATGTGCGCAAGACGATGGGCTATGCGCTGAGCGGAGGTGAGCGGCGCAGGGTGGAGATTGCGCGCTGCCTGGCGATTGAGCCGGCGTTTATCCTGCTGGACGAGCCGTTCTCCGGGATCGATCCGATCGCGGTGCTGGAACTGCAGGAGATCATCTTCGACCTGAAGATGAATGGGATTGGCGTACTGATTACGGACCACAACGTGCGCGAGACCCTGTCGGTGACCGACCGCGCATACATCATCAGCGAGGGCAGGATTCTGTTTGCGGGGACGCCGGGCGAGTTGGGCCGGAACCCCGAGGTGCGGCGGATCTACCTGGGCGAAAAGTTCTCGATGAGTTAGGGCAGTGCGTCATGCAGTGTGGTATGGATTGTTTCTTCGTCGCCGACGCATAGCACGGGCCTTCAGAGGGCGCTCAAAACTTTCCTTTTCTTCGACGCAGTGCGCGTGCATCGGCTAGTTGAGCGCGGCGGGCAGAGTGTGTGTATTCGGGCGCACAGACTGATTGATTCAAAGGTGTTATTGCTTATGTTTGCAGGTGAAGTATAAACGGAGGATAGAAGCCTTCCCGTCCGCGGAGTAAAAGATTCTACACGCTGCACGAACGGGTGCGAGGCGTTGTAGACTGTGGCCAAGTTATCGGGCAACAGCGAAGGCGGGGGCTGCGCTATCCACGGCTCTTCCCGCTGGGGTTCGTAGCAATAAAAGGAAGATGAGGTTCTAAGGATTGCTGCAGCCGAAGCTAAATTTGAAAGTCTCGCAGCGGCAGGTGTTGACGCCTGGGCTGGTTCAGATGGTCAGCGTGCTCGCGCTGAACAAGCTGGAATTGAAGGAGATGATCAACACCGAGATGGTGGAAAATCCGGTGCTGGAGGAGATTGAAGAGTCCGCGGTAACGATTGAGGAGATGGCGGGACGTGAAGGCGACCGCGAACGCTCCGCGGAGGAGGTGGTGGCAGAGAGCGAACGGGTGGAGAAAGACCCCTTCGAAGAGATCGATTTTGGCAGCTATTTTCAGGATTACCTTGACCCGGGGTTTAAGACAGGGTCTTCGTTTGAGGACATTGAGCGGCCTTCGTTCGATAATTTTCTGTCGCAGCCGAGCACGCTGACCGACCACCTGGAGTGGCAGCTTGGCTCGATGACGCTGCACGCAGAGGTGCGCGTGGCGACGGATCTGGTGGTCGGCAACCTGAACGAGGATGGGTATCTGACGGCGACGGACGATGAGCTTGCCGATGCCCTTTTGCAGGAGCGCGGCACGGCGCGGAGCCAGCCGATTCCGTTTGAACGAGGCATCAAGGGGCGGCCGGCCTGGGAGGCACACCGTGCGGCGACAGAGGCTGGGCTGGAAGAGGCGGTTGCGGCTGCGGAGAATCCGGTAGAGCCGGGAGTCTCCCCGGAGCGAGTAGGAGCCCTGGCGACGGTGGCGCAGGCGCGCGAGGTGGTGAACCAACTGGACCCGCTGGGGGTTGGGGCGCGGGATCTGCGGGAGTGCCTGCTGATCCAGATTGGAGCGCATCGGCGCGAGGCGGAGATGGTGCTGAAGCGCGCCCAGATACGCTCGGTGGACGATGCGTGGCGCACGGCCGGTGCGCATCCTGGGGAAGAGAAGGCTCGCGAATTTGTGTCTCCGCTGGGGGACAGCGTGCCGGTGAATGGGCACGGGGCGACCAGCAACGGGGCTTCGTCCAGTGGGGCGGGGCGCAATGGCAGCAGTGCCGACGTGTTCGAGATTGCCGGGCACATTGTGGCCAGCCACCTGGGGCTGCTGCAGAAGAAGGACATGCGGGAGCTGACGCGATGCTGCGGACGCGGGGCGGAGGATGTGAACGCCGCGGTGGAGTTTATCCGCACGCTGGACCCGCGCCCGGGGCGGCGCTATAACCTGAGCGAGACCCGCCTGATTGAGCCGGACGTTGCCTTTGTGAAGCGCGACGGCGTGTACGTGGTGCTGATGAACGAAGAGGACCTGCCGACGCTGCGGCTGAGCCATGCATACCGCAAGATGCTGCGCGAAAAGGGAACTGAGAAGGATGTGAAGGAGTACGTGAAGGAGCGCTACAAGTCTGCGATTCAACTGCTGCGGAATATCGAGCAGAGGAAGAACACGATTGTGCGCACGTGCGAGGTGATTGTTCGCCGGCAGCAGGAGTTTCTGGAGTTCGGCGAACAGGGCTTGAAGCCTATGATGATCAAAGAGGTTGCGGAAGAGATTGGGGTGCATCCGTCGACCGTGAGCCGCGCGGTGGCGAACAAGTATGTGCACACATCGCAGGGCGTGTATGAGCTGCGGTTCTTCTTTACGGAGGGCGTGAACGGGCCGGAGGGTGGCGACCTGCCGCTGGTGCTGCTGAAGCGCAAGGTGAAGAAGCTGATTGAAGATGAGGACTCTCGCAAGCCACTGACCGACGACCAACTGGCTGCGGAGTTGCAGCGACAGGGGATACGGGTGACACGGCGAACCGTGGCCAAGTACCGCGAAGATATGCAGATTCCCAGCACGCACCAAAGGCGTGTACGATAACCCCACCAAGATGCATCAAATCTTCGGATGAGGTGTTTGGATGATCATTGAGTACACGGGAAGACAGACAGTCGTCACGCAAAAGTACAAGGATCAAGCCAGGATGGGGTTGCAGCGCATCACACGAATCGTGAACGGGGCGACGAGTGCGAAGGTGGTGCTGACCGTGGACAAATACCGGAAGCTTGCCGATGTGACGGTGAGCCAGGGCAGCCAGAGCATGGTGGCCGCATGTCAGTCTGCGGACATGATGACAGCGTTGCGGGATGCATTGACGAAGATCGAGCAGCAGGCGATTCGTCAGCGACAGAAGACAACGACCGCGATGCGGCATCCGCGGCCGGTGGCGAGTGTGGGTGGGATGGATGACACGACTGCGATGCAGGCGGTCGCATAAAGCTCTGACCGGGGTGTGGTGCTAGGATTCCACCATGCCCCGGAAGAGTATCGCGAAGACGAAGAAACAGCCTGTTGAACCGGCGAGCCACGACGCTCGCGGGGGTGGCCACGGCGAACTGGTGGTGCTGACCGGGATGTCCGGGTCGGGCAAACTGAGTGCGCTGAAGGCATTTGAGGACCTGGGCTACTACTCCGTGGACAACCTGCCGCTGGAGTTGGTGCCACGCTTTGCGGACCTGGTGCGGCAGTCGGCGGAGATTGACCGCGCGGCGCTGGTGGTGGATGTCCGCGAAGGGATTCGGCTGGACCGCTTTCCGTCGATTCTGAAGAAGGTGCGCAAGTCGCTGCCGACGCGGGTGGTGTTTCTGGAGGCGAGCGAAGACGCGCTAGTAAGGCGCTTCTCTGAGACGCGGCGCCCGCACCCGATGGGGCGGCAGACGGTAGTGCAGGGCATCCGGGCAGAGCGCAAGCGGCTGGACCCGATCCGCAACGTTGCGGACACGGTGTTGGATACGACCAAGTTCAACGTGCACGAGCTGCGGGCGCACATCAATGCGCAGTTTGAGCGCGGCGCGGAGAGCAAGGACCTGACGATTTCCACGACGAGTTTTGGCTTCAAGAACGGCGTTCCCGCGGAGGCCGACCTGGTGTTCGATGTGCGTTTCCTGCCGAATCCGCACTTCGTCCCGGAGTTTCGCAAATTGACGGGGCGGCATCCCAAGGTGGCGAAGTACGTACGGCAGTTTCCGCAGACGCAGGAGTTTCTGGACAAGGTGACGGACATGCTGAAGTTCCTGTTGCCGCACTATATCGACGAGGGGAAGAGCTATCTGACGGTGGCGTTCGGATGTACCGGCGGCCAGCACCGGTCGGTGTTTATCGCCGAGGAGATGAAGAAGCGACTGGAGGCCGAGGGCCACCGGGTGAAGACGACACATCGGGACATGCCGCGGTAAAGCAGTTGATCGTTGTCAGTTGCTGGTTGTCAGTGGAGAGCAAAGCGCGCTGGGGCGGCGCCTCCTAATTGCAACGCGTGCGGGTCCGATGCCCCTCATCGGCAGAAAACCACTAGAATTGACGGGATGAGCGAGAGCCGGACGAGCGGTATACGAGCGAACGCGACGCGGAGGCGGGAGCAATGAGGCGCATGGTGCGGCTGCTGCGCTATGCGCGTCCGTACGCGCTGTATTCGCTGGCGTCCGTGCTGTTGACGGCCGTGGTGGGCGCGATGGCCGGGCTGCGCGTGCTGCTGATCAAGCCGATCATCGACAACGTGCTGAGCGCGAAGCAATCGCCGGACCATGTGCTGGTATTTCCCATTCGGAATACGCGGCGGGTCATCGACCTGCAGTTCCTGGTTCCGCATCATTTCCATAATGCGTGGAACGTGGTGGCATATGCGCTGATTGTTTCGGCGGTGGTCAAGGCTGTCTGCGACTACCTGGGTACGCTGTTGGCGAACAGAGCCGGGTACGGCATGATCACGGACCTGCGCAACGATTTTTACGATTCGATCCTGCGCCGTTCGACTGCGTTCTATCAGCGGCACACATCTGGGACGCTGATCTCGACGCTGATCAACGATGTGGAGCGCGTGCAGAATGCGATGGCCACGGTGCTCAGCGACTTTCCACAGCAGTTTTTCACCTTGCTGGTGATGATGGTTGTGGTGGCGGTGACCGGCGGAACGATGGCGCTGGTGCTGCTGCTGTTTGTGCCCGTGGTGGTGCTGTCGTCGCGCAAGGTTGGCCGCAGTGTGCGCACAACGACGCGCCGCGGGCAGGACAAGCTCGCCGATATCCAGAACATTGTGCAAGAGACGATCTCCGGCCACGGCATTGTGAAAGCGTTTGGCACGGAGCACTGGGAGATGAGCCGCTTCCGGCGTGCGTCGGACAAGCTGAGGACCGCGAACATGCGCTCGGTGGCGGTGCAGGCGATCTCTTCTCCGCTGATGGATGCGCTGGGCGTGGTGTTGCTGGCGCTGCTGCTGTGGTATGGGCGCAACATCATTGTGCACGACGGTGTGAGCGGTGGCACGTTCATTGCCTTTTTGAGCGCGGTGATCATGATGTACGATCCCCTGCGACGCATGCCGGTGTACTACAACAATTTTCAGCAGGCCGCGGGCGCCAGCCAGGAGATCTTCCGCTTTATGGATGCGGAGGACGATGTGCCGGAGAAGAAGCGCGCGCCGGTGGTGCGGGGCTTCAAGGAGTCCATTCGGTTTGAGAACGTCGACTTTGCATATGAGAGCGAAGGCGAGCTGAAGACCGTGCTGCATGGCATCGACCTGGAGGTGAAGCGGGGCGAGGTGATTGCGGTGGTGGGGCCGAGCGGGGCGGGGAAGTCGACGCTGGTGAACCTGATACCGCGCTTCTTCGACGTGACCGGCGGACGCGTCTTGATCGATGGCCGCGATGTGCGCGATGTGGGGATCGCGTCGCTGCGCAAGCAGATGGGAAAGGTGACGCAGGAGACGATCCTGTTCAACGATACGGTGCGCAACAACATTGCGTACGGGCAGCCGGACGTGCCACTGAGCAAGGTGCAGGAGGCGGCGCAGATGGCGCTGGCGCATGACTTTATCCTGCGTATGCCCGACGGCTACGACACCGTGATCGGAGAGAAGGGGGTGCGGCTCTCCGGCGGCGAGCGGCAGCGGCTGGCGATTGCGCGCGCGATCCTGAAGAACGCGCCGATCTTGATTCTGGATGAGGCGACGTCGGCTCTGGATACAGAGAGCGAGGCCTATGTGCAGGCCGCGCTGAAGAACCTGATGAAGGACCGCACGGTGTTCGTGATTGCGCATCGCATGACGACGATTCGGAATGCAACCCGGATTGTGGTGCTGGAGGATGGGCGTATCACCGAGGCAGGCACGCACGATCACCTGATACAGCAATCGGGAACCTACCGGCGGCTGTACGATCTACAGTTTGAGTCGGACCGCTTTGACCGTCGTCCTGCGACGGAGGCGGCGGAAGCAGAAGTTTTGGAAGGATCAACGTGAGCGAAGTACAGGTAATGCCCGAAGTGCGCAGCGAAAGCGGCGCGAAAGAGTCCCGCCCCATCTTCTCCATGACCGGCTATGCGACGGCGCAGTCGGCTATGGAGGATGGCACGGCGTTTACGCTGACGTTGAAGAGCGTGAACCACCGATTTCTTGACCTGAACCTGCGGCTGCCGAGCGATGCCGACGCGCTGGAGGTTGCGCTGCGGCGGCTGATCAAGGAGCGGGTGCGGCGCGGGCATATCGACGTGACGCTGCATGTGGAGCGGCGGATGCGCGAGCAGACACAGACGGTGCAACTGAATCATGAGTTGCTGGCAGCACTGCTGCAAGCGTTCCACGAAGCGGCGAAGCTGCACCACTTCAACGTGGAGCCAGACCTGAACGAGATCTTGCGCATGCCGGGCGTGTTGAGCACCGAAGTGGCGCAGGTTGCCGCAGATGCGACGCGGGCGCCGGCGCTGGAGGCTGCCGTGATGGCGATTGCGCCGGGGCTGCTGGAGCAGTTGAACCAGGTGCGCGGAGTGGAGGGTGCGGCACTGGCGGTGGAGTTGCGTGCGTCCATGCTGCGGCTGCGCGCGCTGGCAGAGGAGTGCGCGGTGCTGCGGACCGGCGCGCGCGAGGCCCACTTTGAGCGGCTGCGGTCTCGCATTGCGGAGCTGCTGAAGGCGGACGCGAATGCCGCGGAGGCAGGCACAAACGTGAGCGACCAGCGAATGCTGGCGGAGGCCGCGCTGCTGGTGGAGCGGTCGGACATCGAAGAGGAGCTGGTGCGGCTGCGGGCGCACATCGAGAGCTTTGTGGAGATGCTGGACGCGGGCGGTGAACTGGGCAAGCGGCTGGATTTTCTGCTGCAGGAGCTGAACCGCGAGGCGAATACGATGTTGTCGAAGACGACGGGCGGCGATCCGGGGATTGGATTGCGGCTGACGACGCTGGGGCTGGAGATGAAGACGGAGATTGAGCGGGCACGGGAGCAGGTACAGAACTTGGAGTAGGACGTTTATGCCAGAGTCGAGTGTGCGATTCATCGGATGGGATAACGTTCGAATGAGCGTCGAGAAGTTAGTGGCAGACAGCCCCGAGCCGTTCGACCCAAATACCGTGGCCAATGTTGGGGATCTTTTGGCAGTGTGCCTCGAAAGAACTCCCGTCCCAGCGAGTGTGGATGAGGGTTATTGGAGCACTGTGAGTTTCTCCTGGGAAGACTTCGAGATCGAAGTCTTTGGAGACCGTCTTGAGGTCTACCGTTTTTATGACCAACGCAGCAAAATCTGGTACGAGGAACACCGGCCCGGCGCAGCATTTACACCCAAGTTCTTGGCTGAGATCGCCGCGCTCGCGCTGTAAGAAGTTACGGTAATGCGGACTCCCCACCATTTACACTGCTTGTAACGCATGGCAGGGATTCTGTTTATTATTTCGGCGCCTTCGGGCTCGGGCAAGTCGACGCTGGTGGCGCAGGTGCGGTCGCTGGTGGCGGGGCTGGAGTTTTCCATCTCGTACACGACGCGGGCGCCGCGCGGCTCTGAGGAGAGCGGGCGCGAGTACTACTTTACCGACCGCGAGACCTTCCAGAGGATGATTACGAACGACGAATTCCTGGAGTGGGCCGAGGTGTTTGGCAACTACTACGGGACGGCGCGGACGGCGCTGGAGCATGCGCGGGCGGCGGGCAAGGACCTGCTGCTGGACATCGACGTGCAGGGCGCGCTGCAGGTGATGCGGAAGATGCCGGAGGCGGTGTCGCTCTTTGTGCTGCCGCCGAGTCCGCAGGTGCTGGAGATGCGGCTACGCAATCGCAGCGAGGCGGAGCACATGACCGATGGCGAGGTGATTGAGCGGCGCCTGCTTCAGGCGCGCAGCGAAGTGAAGCAGGTGTGGGACTACAAGTATGCGCTGGTAAACGATGTGCTGGACCAGGCGGTGGCGGAGATGCGCGCGATTGTGCTGTACGAGCGGAGAGTCCGCGATGATGTGACGGCGATGGCGGAGAGCTGCCGGACCGATGCAAGTTCGCCGCGGTTGCGCGCTGCGCTGGGGGGCTTTGAGGCGGAGTGACTGCGAAGTTTCGGCCCAGTTATCCACCGGGATTCATCGGGGAGGGGGCAGGGACAAACGGGCTGGTTTGGAGTAGATTGAAATTATCCCCGAGGTGCAAAACGATGTCGACTGAAAACCCTCTCCACAACAAGTACAGCCTTGTGAAGGGCGCAGCGCGCAGGGCCCGCCAGCTGCAGTCGGGCGCGCAACCGCTGACCGCAACCAAGTCCATGAAGGCCTGCCGGGTGGCGCAGGATGAGATCAGCGCGGGCCGCGTGACGTTTGTGGTACACCACGAACCGAAGGACCTGACCCCGCTCGAGCAGGAACTGTAGACCAAAGCGATGGCGGTTGAGACTGCGACGGAACTTGGTGCATGGGTCGAGTATTTTCGCGACCTTGGAATCCACGATTTCTACCGCCGGGGCGAGCCTGCAGTGATCGAAGTGGCAGAGGCGACTGGGGCAGTCGAACTGAGTGCTGCCGCCGCGGCAACGCCGGAGCGCGAGGCGGATGCATTGCCAGACGTCCGTGCGATGCATGCGGCGGCTGCGGTGCCGGCTGCTGAGGTTGCGACCCCTCCTACTATGGCTGCCGCACAGAAGCTCGTATCGTTCAACCAGCTTGCTCCGATGCCTGCGGGACCGGTGCCAGCGGGAGAGCGAGAGGCTGCTCTACAAGCGATCCAGCAGGAGATTGGCGACTGCACGCGTTGTCCGCTGGCGTACTTGGGGCGGCACAGGATTGTGTTTGGCGATGGGTCGCCGACGGCGCGGCTGATGTTTGTGGGCGAAGGGCCGGGTGCCGATGAGGACGCACAGGGACTGCCGTTTGTGGGCAAGGCAGGCCAGTTGCTGAACAACATGATTACGGCTATGGGGCTGGCGCGGGCCGAGGTCTACATTGCGAATATTGTGAAGTGCAGGCCGCCGGGCAACCGCGTGCCGGAGCCGTTGGAGGCGAACACCTGCTCCCAATTTCTGCTGCGTCAGATTGACGTGGTGCAGCCGGAGGTGATTGTGGCTCTGGGGGCGACAGCGGCGATGTATCTGCTCGGCGTGAAGCAGTCGCTGAGCTCGCTGCGCGGGCGGTGGCACGCGTGTCGTGGAGCGAAGCTTGCGGTGACGTATCATCCGGCGTTTCTGCTGCGTGATCCCCGGCAAAAGGCGGAGGCGTGGAAGGACCTACAGATGGTGATGGCGGAGCTGGGGCTGCAGCCGCCCGCGCGCAAGTGAACGCGGCACCTGGGATTTTTGCGTGGTTTTCGCATCGTGGGGACAACCCCTAACATCCAAGTATCTAACCGGTTACGACGAAGTTGTCCTGCAGGTCGCAACGCTGTGCTTGCGGCGGAGCAAATAGCACAATTTGAAGGAGTCACCCCTTGCGGTTTCTTGAAAATATCTGGATTGGCGGGCGTTTGCCCGCTGCGGCATTTGCCACGCTATCGGTGGTGCTGGTGGCTGGCTGCACGAAGGCGCCTGCGCCTGCGGCGGCTGGCGGGGGGCAGGCCATGCCGGTGATGGTGCAGCCAGTGTCGCTGAGCAGCGTTCCCAACACGGAGACGTATGTGTCGACGATCAAGAGCCTGCGCTCCGCCACGCTGCAGCCGCAGGTGGAAGGCAACCTGACGAAGATACTGGTGAAGTCCGGCGATACCGTGAAGGCCGGCCAGGTGCTGATGCAGATCGACCCGCTGAAGCAGGTGGCGACCGTCGAGGCGCAGCAGGCGGCCGAACAGCCGCTGAAGGCGACCTACGACTACAACCAGGCGGACATGGCCCGGCAGGAACAACTGTACAAGGACGGCATCATCTCCAAGCAGGCCTACGACCAGGCGGTGCAGGCGTTCCAGAACTCCAAGGCCGCGCTGCAAGCGGCCGGGGCACAGACCAAGACGCAGCGCGAGCAACTGGCGTACTACCAGATCCGCGCGCCGTTCGCCGGTGTTGTGGGCGATATCCCGGTACACCTGGGCGATTATGTGGCGACGACCACGGTGCTGACGACGGTGGACGAAAACAGTGGGATGGAGGCTTACATCTACGTTCCGACCGACCGCGCGGCGCAGGTAAAGATGGGACTGCCGGTGGATCTGTTGGATGAGAGCGGAGCGGTGCTGGCGCACTCGAGTATTTATTTTGTGTCGCCGGAGGTGGACAACGGGCTCCAGGGAATTCTGGCGAAGGCGCCGATTCCGAAGTCCGCCGAGCGGCTGCGGGTAGGGCAGATTGTGAACGCTCGCGTGACCTGGAGCACGACGCAGCAGCCTACGGTGCCGGTGCTGGCGGTGACCCGCATCGGAGGACAGACGTTTGTTTATTTGGCTGCGCCCCAAGGGGCGAGATTCTCGGCCCACCAGGTGTCGGTGATGCTGGGCGATCCCGTGGGCAATTTGTATCCCGTGCTGGGCGGACTGAACACGGGCGATCGGGTGATTCTGTCGGGGATCCAGTTCCTGCAGGAGGGCGTGCCGGTACAGCCGCTGCCGGGGCCTCCGCCGGCTGCACATGCTGGGAGCTAGCGTTGTGGGTCTGAAGTTATCCGCTAATCGAGGTCCGAAATTGAGCGTGGACGGAAGCGAAATGCGGGGATTCTTCCCCTGAGCCAAGCTCAGGGTCAGAATGACAAGCAGTAAGAGTAGTGCCTGACAAGCGAAAAGAGTAACGCATTACAAGCGGGGTTGGGGCCGTGCCCGCACGTGGGTCGTAAGGCGCGGCCGCCAGAAGGAAAGGTAGAGATTCGTGGTTGAGTTCTTTATTCGACGTCCCATCTTCGCGACGGTATGCGCGCTTCTGATCGTGCTGGGCGGGGCGGTCTCGCTGCCCACGATTCCCATCTCGCTGTATCCGCAGCTTGCGCCGCCGCAGGTCGTCGTCAGTTGCAACTTTGTGGGCGCGAACTCGCAGGACGTTGAGTCCGCGGTGACCACGATCCTGGAGGAGGCGATCAACGGTGTAGAGGGCATGCGGTATATGTCTTCGACCTCGTCGAACGACGGCACCTCGCAGATCACGATTACGTTCCAGACGGGGTACGACCTGGATATCGCCGCGGTGGACGTGCAGAACCGCGTGGCCACGGCGCAGGGCCGGCTGCCTGCGGCGGTGAACAACACCGGCATCTCCATCACCAAGGCGAACTCGAACTTTGTGCTGGCGGCGGGCTTTATCTCGCCGGATCACTCGCTGTCTCCGGCGTTTATTTCGAACTATCTGGACGTGTATGTTGCGGATGCGCTGAAGCGTGTTCCCGGCGTGGGCAACGTGATCATCTTCGGCGAGCGCAAGTACGCCATGCGCATCTGGCTTGACCCCAATAAGCTTGCGGCGCGCGGTCTGACTCCGCTGGACGTGACCAACGCGCTTGCCGAGCAGAACGTGGAGGTCCCTGCCGGGCAGCTCGGTGTTCCGCCGTCCAATCCGCAGCAGGCGTATCAGATGGCGGTTCGCGTGGAAGGCCGCCTGACCGATCCAAGCCAGTTTGGCAATATCATCATCAAGTCGAACAGCGAGAACAAGAGCCAGGGGGTTTCTGCGCCCGCCAGCGGTTCCGGCATAGTGCTGATGAAGGACATCGGCCGCGTGGAGTTGGGTGCGGAGACGTATAACACCAGCCTGAAGTTCGGCGACAGCCAATTCGCTGCGGGCGACGCAATTGGTCTGGGCGTGCAGCAACTCTCCAACGCGAATGCGCTCGACGTGGACCGGCAGTGCAAGGCCGTGTTCGCCAAGCTGCAGCAAAACTTTCCGCCGGGGATGAAGGGAATTATCGCGGTCGATACCACCACGGTCGTGTCGGACTCGATCAAGGAGGTGGAGAAGACGCTGGCCGAGGCCATTGTGATCGTCATCGTCGTAATCTTCCTGTTCCTGCAGGACTGGCGCGCGACGATTATCCCTGCCATCACGATTCCAGTCTCGCTGATCGGGACGTTCGCCTTCATCAAGGTATTCGGTTTCTCGATCAATTCGCTGACACTGTTTGGCATTACTCTGGCGACCGGCCTGGTGGTCGACGACGCGATTGTCGTCATCGAAAATGTGCAACGGCACCTGGAGGGAAATGTGATCACGGGTGCGGAGGACTGCGCCCACAATCCCGTCAAGTCCACCATCGTGGCCATGGCCGAGGTGACCAGCGCGGTGATCGCGACTTCGCTGGTGCTGATCTCGGTGTTCGTCCCGGTCAGCTTTTTCCCGGGAACGACGGGCATCCTGTACAAGCAGTTTTCGCTGACGATTGCCTTCTCGATCGCCATCTCGGCGTTCAATGCGCTGACGCTGTCGCCTGCGCTGGCCGCATTGTTCCTGCGGCCGGAGACGCGCCCGACCGGCTTGCTGGGGTTGCTGCTGAACCCGGTCGAGGCGGTCATTCAGAAAGTTATCGCGGGATACGCGATTGCGGTGACCTGGGTGGTGAAGTGGCGCTACGCGTTCCTGGTGCTGTTTGGCGTTGGCCTGGGCGCCACGGCTTACATGTACAAACATGTGCCGACTGCGTTTGTGCCGGTGGAGGACCAGGGCTACTTCTTGATCCTGGTGCAGACGCCTCCGGGCGCCTCGCTTTCGTACACGACTGAGTTTGCCGACCGGGTGGCGGCGAAGGTGACCCAGGGCAATGAGAAGGACGTGTTTGGCACGTTCTCCGTGATGGGCTTCTCGCTGGCCGGCGGCAGCTCGCCGAACTCCGGGCTGATCTTTGCGCCGCTGCAGCCGGTGGATGACCGGACCAAGCTGGGCAAGGGCCACTCTGCGCACGACATTGTGGCCAGGATTGCTCCGCAACTATTTATGGTGCCGGGCGGGATTGCGTTTGCGGTGGAGCCACCGGCAATCCAGGGCATCGGCACGGTGGGCGGCTTCCAGTTCATCCTGCAGGATGGCGGCCGCAATACTTTCGGCGACATTGACCGCATCGCGCACACCATGGTGGGCGCCGCGCGCGACCCCTCCGCGGGGCTGGTGAACCTGAATACGACGTTCACGGCGAATGATCCGCAACTGGTTGTTACCATCGATCGCCAAAAGGCGGAGGCGATGGGCGTGCCGATGTCGCAGATCACAGCGGCGATGGGCACCTTTATGGGGTCGAGCTACGTCAACGACTTCAACTTCAACAACCGGTCGTACCGCGTGTATGTGCAGGCGGACGAGCCGTTCCGCGGCACTGCCGCCGACCTGCGCGAGTACTATGTGAGGTCCAACGCCGGCCAGATGGTGCCGCTGGACGACCTGGTGGCGATGCAGGAGAAGTCCGGGCCGCAGGTGATCAACCACTACGACCTGTTCCGCTCGGCGGAGATTGATGGGTCGCCGGCCGAAGGGCTGAGTTCCGGGCAGGGGCTCAACAACATGGAGCACCTGTTCGACAAGCTCAAGATGCCGGGCATGACGTTCGAGTGGACCGGGCTGGCGCTGGAAGAGAAGGAGTCGGAGGGCAAGGCGCTGCTGATCTTTGGCCTGGGGCTGCTGGTGGTGTATCTGACGCTGTCGGCGCAGTACGAGAGCTTCTTCCTGCCATTCATCATCCTGCTGGCGGTGCCCATGGCGGTGCTGGGCGCGCTGTCGCTGGTGGCGGCGCGAGGCATCAGCGACGACGTGTATGTGCAGATCGGGCTGGTGATGCTGATCGGGCTTTCGGCGAAGAACTCCATCCTGATCGTGGAGTTTGCCGAGCAGCAACTGGCGCTGGGCAAGTCAATCATTGTTGCAGCGATTGTGGCCGCGGAGCTGCGGCTGCGGCCGATCCTGATGACCAGCTTCGCATTCATTCTGGGCGTGATGCCGCTGTATTTTGCGTCCGGGGCCGGAGCGCTGGGACGCCATTCCGTGGGAACGGCCGTTGTGGGCGGGATGTTGCTGTCGACCGTCCTGAACCTGTTCTTTATCCCGGTGCTGTACGTGCTGCTAAAGACGGTGCTGGTGGCGCTGACGCCGAAGAAAGAGGAGTCGACGCTGCCGCCGTGCTAGAGAAGGGTTCGTTGGGCTCAGAGGCAAAGGCTTCCGGGGCTAAAGCCCCTAGATGCTCAAGCTTGATTCGTGGGGCTGAAGCCCCACGCTAATCCCGAAGTGCCCCACGTTAATCCCAACGGGAACCCACGCTAATCCCGAAGTGCCCCATGCTAATCCCAAAGGGAACCCACGCTAATCCCAAAAGCACCTACGCTAATTCCGAAGTGCGACGTGGATACCACCAAAGTTGCAGGGAGTGGTGCTTCCGTGGGATGGGACGGGGAGGCGAGGCGCGAGATATTGAAGGGGCTGGTGAACTCACTCACCGTAGAAAGTTGAGCCCCTACGATGCATGACGCGATGGTTTCCCTGATGTTCCTGGTGGTAATGATGTTCCCCTGCTTCCTCTCCGCAGCTTCTCCGGAGTAAGAGCGGGCGTCGAACGGGCATATGCCCAAAGATCTGCGGAGGGCTGATTCCCGCAGCAACACGATTGCGGAGCCTTCTCCCGCAGTCGGCTGAAATGCCGTGAAGATTTACGTGCTGGGGGCAGTGCGTAGGACCCACATCCCAAACTCTGGGATGTGGGTCCTTTTCTTTGGGGGACCACGCACCAGGCTAGAACAGCAGTTTGAGGCCGAGTTGGATCTGCCGCGTGGTGGCGGCGGAGGTGATGACGCCGGCGGTGGGGCTGACGGCCTGGGCCGTGGCCTGCGCGGCCGAGAGTGGCGCTCCCGCCGAGGGAACTGTCTTTGCATCCTGGGTTGGGCCGGCGGAGAAGACCGTCTCCGACGGCGTGAGCAGGTTGGTGTGGTTGAGGATGTTGAAGAATTCCGCACGGAACTGTACTCGCAAGCTCTCGTTGATCTGCGTGGATTTGGAAAGGGAAAGGTCGAGGTCGTTGTAGCCGGGCCCGGTCAGGGAGTCGCGGCTGAGGTTGCCAACCGTGCCGAAGGCCGGTGCGGAGAAGGCGGCAGGGTTGAAGTATTGGGAGACCCGCTGTGCGGTGGTCCCGTGGGTGTAGAGTGAGCCGGAGAAGGCGGGGTTCAGGTTGGGGCGGACGGGGTTGCGTGAGTCTCCGGAGCCGGTGGGGTTATAGCCAAGCTGCGGGCTGAAGGGGAAGCCCGACTCGAGGGTGGCGATGGCGGAGAGCGTCCATCCGGAGATGGCCGCGTTGGTCAGGTGGCCTGCGTTCGCAAAGAGGATGCGATTCTTGCCGAAGGGCAGGTCGTAGCTGGCGTTGATCGCGCCGAGGTGGCGGATGTCGGTGGCGGCTGGACCCCAGTCGAGCGCGGGATTGTTGGGGTATTA
>Ga0302267_10003468_pt1 | contig 18115 bp, 13 predicted proteins | sample III_Bog_E1_3_FD_194555 | JGI IMG/M metagenome (GOLD analysis project Ga0302267, IMG submission 194555) | Peat permafrost microbial communities from Stordalen Mire near Abisko, Sweden - III_Bog_E1_3 | ecosystem: Environmental > Terrestrial > Soil > Wetlands > Peat | place: Sweden: Abisko... | reverse complement strand
TTCGAGGTTCTTCATGTGATTGACCCGAGGCTTGCCAAAATATGCCAACGTTGGCACATTTTCAATCTTTCCTATGCCTTGGTTCTCCCTTCAAGCCGATTCCATCCCGCGCGCCGAGGTGGAAGCTGCCTGCCAGCGCCTCCTCGACGAGGTTTCCACGCGCCTCAAGCCCAACCTCCGCCGCGTCCTGCTTTTACCGCCGGATTTGACCCGTGCGCACAGCGGCGCCGGCTGGATCACCGAGACGATTTACAACCTGCTGGCGAAAACATGCGACGTGCACGTCATTCCCACGCTTGGCCAGCACGTGCCGCATACCGAGGCCGAGAACAAGTGGATGTTCGGCTCCATCCCGCACGCGAAGATCCATGCGCACGACTGGCGCAACGGCGTGGTGCATGTCGGCACAATTCCCGCCTCGCGCGTGGCCGAGTCGACCGGCGGCAAAGCCGACTGGGAAATCCCCGTCGACCTCAATCGCTCGCTGATGGAGGAGCCGTGGGACCTCATCATCAACATTGGCCACGTCGTGCCGCACGAGGTGCTCGGCTTCGCCAATCACAACAAGAATTACTTCATCGGCCTCGGCGGCAAGAACACGATCTGCGCGTCGCACATCGCGGCGGGCGTCTATGGCATCGAGAACAATCTTGGCAATCTCATCACGCCGCTGCGCGCCTGCTACAATTGGGCGGAGGAACAATTCCTCGGCCGCCTGCCGGACGTTTATTTCCAGGTGGTGATGAAGCGCGACGCGCAGAACAAACTCGTCCACACCGGCGTGTTCGTCGGCAATGATCTTGAGACCTACCTGCAAGCCGCGCGGTTGAGCCGCGAAGTCAACATCATCACCTTCGACAAGCCGGTGAAGAAGATCGTCGCGCACATGCAGGGCGACGAATTCCGCAGCACGTGGGTCGCGAACAAGGCGGTCTACCGCACGCGCATGGCCATGGCCGACGGCGGCGAACTGCTCATCATCGCGCCCGGCCTCGAGCGTTTCGGCGAACAGCCGGATGTGGATGCGCTCATCCGCAAGTACGGCTACGCGCCGACCAGGGAAGTGCTCGAGCTCTACAAGCGCAACGCCGACATGCAGGACCTCGCGCACGGCACGGCGCACCTGATCCACGGCACGTCTGAGGGCCGCTTCACCATTCGTTACGCGCCGGGGCATCTTTCGCGCGCGGACATCGAGCAGGTGAAGTTCGCCTACGCCGACATCAACGAGACGCTGAAGCGCTACCCGATGGACCAGCTCAAGGAAGGCTGGAATACCATGCCCGACGGCGAGGAGATTTTCTACATCAGCACGCCCAGCGCCGGCCTCTGGTCCACGCGCGAGAAGCTGATGCGGGCGACGGCCTAGCCGCAGTTGTAGCGGCGGTCTATGACCGTCGCGGGACGGGAAGAGAGCGTTCGATTCCTCCCGGTTGTTCAGCGCACGCAGCGGGACAACATTTTGTAGCGTCGCGTGCTTGTTCCTTGGACGCGACGTGGAGGCCCTTTGGGATTGTGCACGCGGGTTTGCTCTCCGGCGACGGTCATAGACCGCCGCTACAGCGGAATGGTGCGCGAGAGCGTATGCCTGCGGACGAGGGATGCAGTTGTAGCGGCGGCCTATGACCGCCGCATGAATCTTGAAATCACAGTCGCTTAGTGACTGCTGCTGGCCACCGCCAACTGGCTGGTGATACTCGAAAAGACGCTTTTGATTTGAGTCCCGAGTCTGATCAGAACCGAAATGGCGACGACGGAAATGAAAGCCAGGATCAGGGCGTACTCGACGAGGGTTTGGCCTTTTCTGGATCGCGCTTGGCGGCGGGGCTTTTTCTCAGAATTCATACAATTGCTCAGCCCCGTAGGAGGTTCCGTTTCAAGGCATGGAGTAGAGCAATGGAAATGAAGAAAACGGCCAGTGCGACGGCTTTATTAAAGAGATGTATCGGCATTTCGGCCGAAGGGACCCCGTCCCATAAATCCGTGAGGAGCGAGATCACGACACTTAAAACAGCGAGTAAGACTGCAAAGGTGGGCCCGACTTCAATCACACCGAAGCCGATGGGAAGGATATAGACGGTGAGTATGGAGGTCTGGTAGCCGGTGACGTAGTCGAGATCCCCGATCAGGAGAATCCCGATGAGACAATAGATGACAATGGCCAGTCGGCTCTGGCTGGTGAAAACGGTCCCGGTATGGCGTGCACTCATGGGCGGCTGCATGCACTAGAGTGCAAGATTTGGGACAAGACCAAAATGGGGTGAATACCCCATCTGTCGGGCCGGCGAAAATAACGAGCCCGTCGCCTGGCGGTCGACGGCTACCGTTGTGAAGAGTGTCTTCGCGTCGAAGAAAACGCGATTGGTGATACAACTTTCCGAGGCGGAAAGGCGGTGGCGGCAGGCTTACTGCTTCGTCGGCACCGCGCATCGGCCTATTGGATAGGCAATGTTGCGGGTTTGCCATAGAATCGTCGCACAGGGCGCATCAACTCCTGATAGGGTGAGCAAAATGATCGCACTACCAAATCTACAGACACGGAAGCTGGGCAGCCTGGAAGTGTCGGCCATCGGCTTGGGATGCATGGGCCTGAGTGGCGGCTACGGCACGCCGAAGAACAAGGAGGAGACGATTGCGCTGCTTCACGCCGCGGTGGATCGCGGGATCACGTTTTTCGATACGGCGGAAATCTACGGCCCCTATATTAATGAGGAACGCGTCGGCGAGGCGCTCGAGCCGTTCCGGGATCGCGTGGTCATTGCCACGAAGTTTGGTTTCAAGCTGCGCACCGATGGCTGGCCGGGCTGGACCGGGCTCGACAGCCGGCCGGAGCATCTTCGCGAAGTGGCCGATGCCTCGCTCAAGCGGCTGCGTGTTGAGGCGATCGATTTGTTCTATCAGCATCGTGTCGACCCCGATGTGCCGATCGAGGACGTGGCCGGTGCGGTGAAGGAGCTGATCGCGGCGGGGAAGGTGCGGCACTTTGGTCTTTCCGAGGCGGCGCCGGCAACCATCCGGCGCGCGCATGCGGTCCAGCCGGTGGCGGTGCTGCAGAGCGAATATTCGTTGTGGTACCGCAAGCCGGAGGCGGAGGTGCTCCCGCTGCTGGAGGAACTCGGCATCGGATTTGTGCCCTACAGTCCGCTCGGCAAGGGGTTTCTCACAGGCACGGTCGGCGCGGCCACGAAGCTGAACGGCGCCGACTCGCGGCGCACGCTCCCGCGCTTCACGCCGGAAGCACGGCAGGCCAACCAGGGGCTGGTCGATCTGCTGGTCAAGATCGGCAATCGCAAGAAGGCGACGCCGGCGCAGCTTTCGCTGGCGTGGCTGCTCGCGCAGAAGCCGTGGATCGTGCCGATCCCCGGCACGACGCAACTGGAGCGCATCGAGGAAAACATCGGCGCGGCGGAGCTCGAACTTACGCCGGAGGATCTGCGCGAAATCGAGGCTGCCGCGGCGAAGATCGCCATTGTCGGCGCGCGCCTGCCGGAGAAGCTCGAGGAATTGACGAATCGCTGACGCCCCGCGTGCGCCTAAATCAACAGTAGATTCAAGATCACCTATTTTTATAGGCTCCCGAGGCGAAATAGGGCAGGCGGCGGCTAGCGCTTCCGGAGCTTGTCGGCCGCGCCGCGGAGGAGCTGCTCGGTCTCGGTCCAGCCCAGGCACGGGTCGGTGATGGAGAGGCCGGGCTTGAGCGGTTGGCCGTCGACGTGCTCCTGGCGGCCGGTCTCGAGGAAGGACTCGAGCATGCCGCCCATGACGCGGGCGTCCTTGTCCATGTGGAAGGCGAGGATCTCGTCCCAGACGCCGCCCTGCGCGGTGGCCTGCTTGTTGGAGTTGGCGTGGCTGCAGTCGACGAGGAGGCGCGGGGTCACGCCCATCTTCTCCATCTTGCCGAGGGCCTCGTGGATGGTGGTGGGATCGTAGTTGGCGCCCTTGCGTCCGCCGCGCAGCACGAGGTGTGTGGTGGGATGGCCGTTGGTGCGGATGACGCTGACTTGCCCCTCCGCCGAGATGCCCAGGAAAGCATGCGGCTGGCGCGCGGAGCACATGGCGTCGAGCGCGGACTGGTACTCTCCGTCGGTGCCGTTCTTGAAGCCGACGGGCATGGAGAGGCCGCTGGTCATCTCGCGATGGGTCTGCGACTCGGTCGTGCGCGCGCCGATGGCGGCCCACGAGACGAGGTCGGCGATGTACTGCGGGACCATGGGATCGAGGAACTCGGTGGCGGCGGGCAGGCCGAGGTTGCCGACGTCGATCAGGAACGACCGCGCCAGGCGCAGGCCCTTGGCGATATCGTCGCTGCCGTTGAGGTCCGGGTCGGTGACGAGGCCCTTCCAGCCGACCGTGGTGCGGGGCTTCTCGAAGTAGACGCGCATGACGACGAGCATGACGTCGTTGACTTCGCGCGCTACCTTGGCCAGGCGTTCGGCGTAGGCGAGGCCCTCCTTCGGGCAATGGATCGAGCACGGCCCGACGATGGCGAGGAAGCGGTTGTCGCGCCCGGCGATGATGTCGGAGAGCTGGCGGCGGCTTTCGTCAACGGTCGCGGCCACGGCGGCGGGCACAGGCAGCGATTCCTTGAGGTGCGCCGGGGTGTACAGCGGCTCAACAGCGCGGATGCGGAGGTCTTCCAGTTTCATAACGTCAAAAATAGGGGTGCCTGAATGGTATGAGCCCTCCACCCTAGCAAACGCCCGTCGGAAGAGCACGCCAAACCGTCAATGTCAGGAAGACCGTCCCTGAGCGCCGCGATTCGTTTTGACGTGGCCGTGGTTGCAAGTTGTGCGCCGCGTGTGGAACGGCTTGTGCTTTGCAGAATTGCGCCTAAGGAGGTCTTGCCCACATGACGAAGATCACCCGACACGAACTAGACATTCCCAATCTTGGACCGGCCGAGTTTACCTCGCCCCTGCAACGGCATCGCTTTGAGGCGGATGCCGAGTTCATTACCGACGACCATCACCGCGTCCTCTTCGACTATTCGCTCGAGAAAGTCCAGGCTGCGATTGAGGCCGGCGCGGAGCCCGCTTCGATCGAGCGGGCCGGGCCACGCGAGCGCATCTTTCACAACCCCGCGCAGACCATCTGCGCCGTGGTCACGTGCGGCGGCCTTTGCCCCGGCCTGAATGACGTCATCCGCGGCCTCGTGCTGACGCTCAACTACAGCTACGGCGTGCGGACGATCTACGGCATTCCCTACGGCTACGAAGGCTTCATCCCGAAGTACGGCCACTCGCTCATCAACCTCACGCCCGAACTCGTCAGCGACGTGAACCAGGACGGCGGCTCAATTCTCGGCAGCTCGCGCGGGCCGCAGTCGCCGAAGGACATGGTCGATTTCCTGGTGGAGAACCGGATCAACGTACTGTTCGTCATCGGCGGTGACGGCACGCTGCGCGGCGCACAGGCCATCGTGGAGGAAATCGGCGCACGTGGGCTCAAGATCAGCGTGATCGGCATCCCGAAGACCATCGACAATGACCTCGAGTACATGGACAAAAGCTTCGGCTTCGAGACGGCCTTCGCCGAGGCGGTGCGTGCCGTGCGTTGCGCCCATATTGAGGCACAGGGTTATCCCAACGGCGTCGGCTTGGTGAAGCTTATGGGCCGTGACTCAGGTTTCATCGCGGCGTTCGCAGCGCTGGCCGAGAATAGCGTGAACTATGTGCTCATTCCCGAGGTGCCGTTCCAGCTCCAGGGCAAGCACGGCCTGCTTTCCTGCCTCGACGATCGCCTTGCCCGGCGCGGCCATGCCGTGGTCGTCGTCGCGGAAGGCGCGGGGCAGCACCTGATGGAAGGTCCCGGCGGAACGGACGCCTCGGGCAACAAGAAATTCGGCGACATCGGGCCGTTCCTCAAGCGGGAGATCGAAAGCCACTTCAAGCTCGTGGGGAAGGAAGTCAACATCAAGTACATTGACCCGAGCTATGTCATTCGCAGCGTGCCGGCCGGTTCCCAGGACGCGATCTATTGTCTCCGCCTGTCGCAGAACGCCGTTCACGCCGCCATGGCCGGGAAGACGAACATGGTCGTCGGCCGCTGGCATGGCCACTACGTGAACTTGCCGATGAGCGTGGTCACCGTGCGCCGCCGCAGTGTTAACCCGACCGGCGACCTGTGGATGACCGTCCTCGAGGCGACCGGCCAGCCCGCCCGCTTCATGTAACTTTCAACCCAACACAAGGAGACAGCAGCCATGGCAGACAAGACCCTGAAAGTGCCGGAGAATGTGCCGGGAAAATGGTACGTGGATGACACCTGCACCCCGTGCCACACCTGCATGGAGGAAGCCGGCGGGACGTTGCTCAAGTACAACGACGACGAGACCAAGGTCTACTTCTTCAAGCAGCCGGAAAACGCCGACGAGGAAGATGCAGCCGACCGCGCCATGAACGTCTGCCCGACCGGCTCCATCGGCAACGACGGCGAGTAGGCGTTCGATTTCCAGTCGAACTTTACGGAGGTTGCGATTCATTGGAGGGACGGGCTCCTGCCCGTCCGTAGCGCTACTTTCCTCAGGCTGCACGGACGGGCAGGAGCCCGTCCCTCCCTCCAATGTAACGCGCACCGGTACAGGCCGGCTTTCTCTTTAATGCGTTAACCTCCACGGGCATGACGTTTTTGTAATGCGAGGTCAACAAATGACTAATGAGTGACCATTTTTGCCGCGAGGGCGTCATAACAGCAGAGGTAGTTTTAAACACACACTATGATCGCGGTCCAATTCCAGTATTGCGCCTCGCCGGTGATGGCTAAGGTAGAGGAACGATGGAGGAGTCTTTGGATGTCGACGAATGCCTGCGCCGCTGGAAAGAAGGCAGCGAGGCCGCCGCTGAGGAAATCATTCAGCATCTCTACCCGGTTATTTCCAAGATTGTCCGTACGCACCTGCCCCGTCGGGACGATGAGAAGGACCTCATCCAGGAGATCCTGATGAAAACCTTCGCCAAGCTGCACCAGTACAAGGGTGACGCCCCCTTGTCGCATTGGGTTTCGCGACTGGCGCTGACCACCTGCCTTGACCGCCTCCGCGCCCAGAAAATCCGGCCGGAGGTGCGCCACGCCGACCTGACGCCGGACGAGGTCGACGCCTTCAACGCGGCGTGGCTGACCGGCAGCTCGCCTGACTCCACGAAGGCCATCGCGGCCCGCGATTTGGTGGACCGTATCCTTTCCAATCTTTCCCCGGAAGACCGCAGCCTGGTGCTGATGGTCGACCTGGAGGGCCGATCGCTTCAGGAGATTTCCGAGACGACCGGGTGGACCGTATCCAAAATAAAAATGCGGCTTTTCCGCATTCGGCCGCAACTGCGGCAGATGATTCAACGTCTGGAGGAAAGCAAATGAACAAGAACGACCCCGAAACGACCTGGAAGAACCTGCTGGCAAGCAGCGCGTCCACCTTCGAGCCTGAGCTTACGCCGCCTTTTGGGTTCGTAACGAACACGCTCTCCGCCCTGCGTGCCGAGCAGCGACAGGAGCGCGAATGCGAGCGCATCGGCTTGCGTGCCTTGTGGGCCTCGCTGGCGGCCCTGGGCGTGGCTGCGGCTGTGACGCTGGCGGTCGGCCTTCACCAGGATAATTCGGACTTGGATCCCGGCGTCCGCAGCCTTGTCCAAGTTGAAAATCTCCCCTATTCCTAGGGGTTGATGACCGTCATGGCCAATACTCGGAAGCTTGTCGCCCAGTTCGTGGGCGTCTTTGTAATTGGGGCCTTGGCGGGAGGGATGATGAGTTATTCCTTTTCGGATACCTCGCTCGCGACGGCGATGAGTCATTGGAACAATGCCGACGCGATGGAAGCGCGCATCAACGCCAAGTACGCCAAGGACTACCAACTCACCCCGGACGAGCTCGACAAGATCAAACCGCTGACGAAACAGTTGGCGCAGGACCTTTATAAGATCCGCCACCAGTTCGGCGTCGACATCATCGACACCCTCAACCGCGACCACGCGGCCATCGCCGCGCAACTCACGCCGGAGCATCGCGCGGCCTACGAGGCGAAGATGACGGACCGGACCAGCAAACTCAACACCGCCTTGCTTGGCGATCAAAGCTCGCCCACCCAAGGGCAAAAGTAGTATACTTTCGGCTTGGTGCGGCGTCTTTACTTTACTCATGCCCAACGATCTTACCCAGAACCAGCCGCCACGGCCGCAAGGCACGGCCGCGGTTGCGCATGGTCCGGGCCAAGTTAACGGAACCAACGGTACGGCTGCCACGGTCCGGCGTCCGCCGGCGGCTCCGGCCCCTTCGCCCGCGCCGTCTGCTCCGCTGCAGCCGCTCCCGCGCCGGCCTAAAAAGGGCGGTTTCGGTTTCTTCACCTGGCTCCTTTCGTTGCTCCTGCTTGCCGGGGTGGCTTGGGCAATTTATCACTTCTACTTCCAAGCTCAGCCGCAGCAGACAGGCAACGGCCAGACTGCCGCGGCCTCAGGTTCAGGCGGCGGCCATCATAAGGGCGGTGCGGGCGACAAAATCCACGTCGTTCCCGCGACTGCGACCAAGGGAGACATCGACGTCTTTCTCACCGGCATTGGGTACGTCACGCCGTACAACACGGTCACGCTCCAAGCGCGCGTCAGTGGCCAATTGATGGAAGTCGATTACAAGGACGGCCAGGCAGTGAAGACAGGGGACAAGCTCGTGCAGATCGATGACCGGCCCTACAAGGCTCTGCTCGAGCAGTACCAGGCGCAGAAGCTCCACGACCAGGCGCTGCTCGACAACGCCAACGTCGACCTCAAGCGCTACCAAGTGCTGTTCGCGCAGAACTCGATCCAGCAACAGACCCTCGCCACGCAGGAATCGCTGGTGAAGCAGGACGAAGGCACCGTGGCCAGCGACCAGGCGCAGATCGACCAGACGCAGCTCAACATCACCTACTGCGACATCACGTCGCCGATTGACGGCGTCGTCGGCCTCAAGCTGGTCGACGTGGGCAACCAGGTTTTCGCCAACAGCACGAGCCTCGTCATCGTGAACGAGATCCAGCCCATCTACGTCGACTTCACCATCAACGAAAAAGACGTGCCGTCGCTGATGGAAAAAGTCACGGCCGGGACGAAGCTGCAGGTCGACGCCTACGACGGCTCCAACACCACGAAGCTGGCCACGGGGCAGTTGCTCACGCCCGACAACCAGATCAACACTTCCACGCTCTCGCTGAAACTGCGCGCGCTCTTTGGGAACAAGGACGGCGCGCTCTTCCCGAACCAGGCCATCTACGGCCATCTTCTGCTCGATACGCATAAGAACGTCGTTATCGTCCCGGTCGCCGCCATCCAGTACGGCACGCAGGGCACGTTTGTCTACACCATCAATAGCGACGATGACCCGAAGAACGCCACGGTGACGATGGCGCCCGTCAAGGTAGGCACGATTGATGGCGACCGCGCCGAGATCACCAGTGGCGTGCAGGAGGGCGATGAGGTGGTCGTCGATGGCGTCGACAAGCTCGCCAACGGCACCAAGGTCATCGTGGCCCGGAGTGGCGACAATTCCTCCGGCAGTACCACCAACGCACCTGCCAGCGCGGCCCCGGCCCCTTAGAGTTTTCTGAATGAGTCCCTCCCGGACCTTCATCCTGCGGCCGGTTGCGACCACGCTTTTCATGGCGGCAATTTTGCTCGCCGGGCTGGTCTCGTACTTCCAGTTGCCCATCTCCGCCCTGCCGGAAGTCGATTACCCGACGATGCAAATCGTCACGTTTTATCCCGGCGCCAGCCCAGAGGTCATGGCTTCGTCGGTCACCGCGCCGCTTGAGCGCCAGTTCGGCCAGGTGCCCGGGTTGCAGCAGATGACGTCGGTGAGTTCCGACGGAAGCTCGGTCATCACGCTGCAATTCAACCTCAACCTCAACATCGACGTCGCGGAGCAGGAAGTGCAGCAGTCGATCAACGCTGCCGGCACGTTCCTGCCGACCGACTTGCCCAACCCGCCGATCTACAGCAAGAGCAACCCGGCCGATGCGCCGATCATCACGCTCGGCCTTACCTCGGACACGATTCCGCTCTCCAAGGTTGAGGATTTGGCTGACACGCGACTGGCGCAGAAGATCGCGCAGGTCAGCGGCGTCGGTCTCGTCAGCATCGTCGGCGGGCAGAAGCCGGCCGTGCGCATCCAGGCCAACCCAACGCTGCTGGCCGCCGCCGGCATCAACATGGAGGACCTGCGCACCGCGATTTCCAACGCCAACACCAACCAGGCCAAGGGCAGCTTCAACGGCCCGCAACAGACCTACCAGATCGGCGCCAACGACCAGCTTCTCTCCAGCGACGACTACAAGAACATCATCGTGGCCTATCGCAACAACGCGCCGGTCTACCTGCACGACGTTGCCAATGTCATCGACGGCGTCGAGAACGAGCGGCAGGCCGCGTGGATGGCCTTGGACGAGGGCGACGGCAAGCCGCTCAAGCAGGTGCCTGCGATCATCGTCAACATCCAGCGCCAGCCCGGCGCAAATATCATCTCGGTCGTCGACAACATCCAGAAGCTGCTGCCGAAGCTGCAGCAATCGATGCCGCCCGCGGTGCAGATGAAGGTTCTCACCGACCGCACAATGACTATCCGGGCCTCGGTCGCAGACGTGAAGTTCACGCTTCTGCTCACCATCGGCCTCGTCGTCGCTGTTATTTTCGTCTTCCTGCGCACGTTGCCCGCGACCCTTATCGCCGGCATCGCGGTGCCGCTGTCGCTCGTCGGTACCTTCGCGGCGATGTACATGTTCGGCTTCAGCATCAACAACCTGACGCTGATGGCGTTGACCATCTCGACCGGCTTTGTGGTTGATGACGCCATCGTGATGATCGAGAACATCGTGCGCTACATCGAGGAGGGCGAGAAGCCGATGCAGGCGGCGCTCAAGGGCGCGGGCCAGATCGGCTTCACCATCGTGGCGCTGACCATCTCGCTCATCGCCGTGATGATCCCGCTCCTGTTCATGGGCGACATCGTCGGCCGGCTCTTCCGCGAGTTCGCCATCACGCTGAGTTTCACCATCCTGATCTCGGCCGTCGTCTCGCTGACGCTCACGCCGATGCTCGCCGCGCGAATGGTCAAGGAGCGCAGCAAGGCGCACCACGGGCGGATCTATCAGCTCTCCGAGGACATCTTCAACGGCATCATTCGCTTTTATGGCGCGACCTTGCGCGTGGTTCTCGCTGTCCAGCCACTCGTGCTGCTCGTGGCGCTCGGCACGCTGGTGCTCACGATTTATCTCTACATCCAGATTCCCAAGAGCCTCTTTCCTGTCCAGGACACGGGCATCATCCAAGGCGTATCCGAGGCCGACCAGGACATTTCCTTTCCCGCGATGGCCGACCGGCAGAGCAAGCTGGTCGACATCATCCTCAAGGACCCCGCGGTGCAGAGCATCTCGTCGTTCATCGGTGTCGACGGCACCAACACCACGCTCAACGGAGGGCGCATCCAGATCAACCTCAAGCCGCTCGACCAGCGCAACGGCAGCGCCACCGACATCATGGCGCGCCTGCAGCCGCAGCTCAATGCCGTCTCCGGCATCGCGCTCTACATGCAGCCGGTGCAGGACCTCACCGTGGACGACCGCGTCAGCCGCACGCAGTACCAATACACGCTCGAGGACGTCGACGGCGACGAGCTCAATACTTGGGCACCGCAGTTGGTCGCGAAGCTCAAGACGCTGCCGCAGCTCGCCGATGTCGCCAGCGACCAGCAGAACGCCGGCCTGCGCGCCTCGCTCGTGCTGAACCGCGACACCGCCTCGCGCCTCGGCCTCAACACCGCGACCATCGACAACACGCTCTATGATTCCTACGGCCAGCGGCAGGTCTCGACCATGTTCACCGAGATCAACCAGTACCACGTCATCCTCGAGCTCGACCCGCAGTTCCAGCAGACACCGGCCGACCTCAACAACCTGTACATCACGCCATCGAGCAGCGGCATCGTCTCGGCCTCGGGCACGACGGCGGGCAGCGCGACCAATCCCGTGGCCAGCTCCACCGGCTCCGGCGCGGCGGCCAGCGGCTCGGCCTCGTCGCCGGCGATATCGACCAGTTCCAGCGGCACAAGCACATCGACCCAGTTCACCGCGTCGGGCCTCGGTGTCTACGCGCACTGGACGACAAAACCCGGTCCGCAGACGATCAACCATCAAGGCCAGTTCCCCGTCGTCACGCTTTCGTTCAATCTCGCGCCCGGCGTCGCGCTGAGCCAGGCGGTCGAGGCCATCGACCAAGCCGTGCTGGACCTTCACATGCCGCGCGGCGTCCAGGCCGCGTACCAGGGCGAGACGCAAGCCTTCCAAGCCTCGCTCACCAGCGAGCCGATGCTCATTCTCGCCGCGTTGGTCACGGTCTACATCATCCTCGGCGTGCTTTACGAGAGCTTCATCCACCCAATCACGATTCTTTCCACATTGCCGTCGGCGGGCGTCGGCGCGCTGCTGGCGTTGATGCTTTGCCACGAAAGCCTCAACGTCATCGCACTGATCGGCATCATCCTGCTCATCGGCATCGTGCAAAAGAACGCGATCATGATGGTCGACTTCGCGCTCGAGCAGGAACGCGAACAGGGTCTCGCCCCGCTCGACGCCATCTACCAGGCCTGCCTGCTCCGTTTTCGCCCCATTCTCATGACCACGCTCGCCGCAATGTTCGGCGGCCTTCCGCTCGCCATCGGTGCGGGTGTCGGCTCCGAGTTGCGCCGGCCGCTCGGCATCGCCATCGTGGGCGGACTCATCGTGAGCCAGCTCCTCACGCTTTACACCACGCCGGTCATTTATCTCGGCTTCGACCGTCTCGGCCGCTGGATGTTCGGCACCTCGAATACCCGCCGCAAAGAAGAAACCGCCGGCCCTGACCCGGACTTGGGAGCCGAGGCCACGTGAGTATCTCCGAGCCATTCATTCGCCGGCCGATCGCCACGACGCTGCTAACGCTCGGCGTTGCGCTGGCCGGTTCGCTCGCGTTTTACGAGCTGCCGGTATCGCCCCTGCCGCAGATCGACTTTCCCACCATCTCCGTCAGTGCCAGCTTGCCTGGCGCCGCTCCGGAAATCGTCGCATCCTCCATCGCCACGCCGCTTGAGCGTGAATTCGGCCACATCGCCGGCGTCACCGAGATGACCTCATCGAGCTCGCTCGGCTCGACCAGCATCACGCTGCAATTCGACCTGAGCCGCAACATCGACGCCGCCGCGCGCGACGTCGAGGCAGCCATCAACGCGGCCCGCAGCAACCTGCCGGCGAACCTGCCGAGCAATCCCAGTTACCGCAAGGTCAACCCGGCCGACTCGCCGATCATGATCCTGAGCCTGACCTCCGACACACAGAGCAAGGGCCAGATGTACGACGCGGCCTCGACCATCCTTGCGCAAAAAATCTCCCAGGTGGATGGCGTCGGACAGGTGACCGTCGGTGGCAGCTCGCTGCCGGGCGTGCGCGCCGAAGTCAATCCCACCTTGCTTTTCAACGCCGGCGTCGGCCTTGAGGACGTACGCAACGCGCTCTCCAACGCGAACGCGAACAAGCCCAAGGGCCACTTCTCCAGCGCCGGCCACACCTGGACCATCGACGACAACGACCAGCTCTTCCACGCCGTCGACTACAAGCCGCTCATCGTCGCCTATCGCAACGGCTCGGCTATCCGGGTGGGTGACGTGGCCGACGTGGTCGATTCGGTCGAGGACGTGCACACCGCTGGCTACGCGGGCACCAACGACAGCGGCAAACCCGAGTTCAAGCCATCAGTCCTTGTGGTCGTCTTCCGCGAGCCCGGCGCGAACATCATCGACACCGTCGACCGCATTTATGCCCTGATGCCCGACCTGCAAAGTTCCATCTCGCCCGCGATCAAGCTCGGTACGGTCATGGACCGCACCACGACCATCCGCGCCTCGATCCGCGACGTGGAGATCACGCTGGTCATCGCGGTCTGCCTCGTCATTCTCGTGGTCTTCGTTTTTCTGCGCGATGTCCGTACCATGCTCATTCCCGGCGTGGCCGTGCCCGTGTCGCTCATCGGCACCTTCGGCATCATGTATCTGCTCGGCTTCAGCCTGGATAACCTCTCGCTCATGGCCTTGACCATCTCGACCGGCTTCGTGGTCGATGACGCCATCGTCGTGACGGAAAACATCACGCGGCACCTGGAGAAAGGCCTTTCCCCACTGGACGCCGCCCTGCTCGGCTCGAAGGAGATCGGCTTCACCGTGCTGTCCATCAGCCTCTCGCTCGTCGCCGTCTTCATCCCGATTTTGCTCATGGGCGGCATCGTTGGGCGCCTTTTTCGCGAGTTCGCCATCACGCTCGCGGTGGCCATCCTCGTCTCGATGGTGGTGTCGCTCACCACCACGCCGATGATGTGCGCCATGATCCTGCGCCCTGAGAAGAAGAAGCACGGGCGGCTCTACCAGCTTTCGGAAGGTATCTTTAATCGCGTCCTCGGTGTTTATGAATGGACGTTGGTCCGGGTGCTGCGGCATCCGGTCCTCACCATGCTGGTCCTCGTGGGGACCATGGCGCTCAATGTCTACCTCTTCATGATCGTCCCAAAGGGCTTCTTTCCCGACCAAGACACGGGCCGTCTTATGGGTTCGATCGTTGCCGACCAGGACACCTCGTTCACCGCCATGAACCAGCGCTTGCAGCAGATGATCAAGATTGTTCTCGGCGACAAGGACGTGGAGTGGCTGGCGGGCTTCACCGGCGGTGGCGGAGGGTTGAACACCGCGCGCATGTTCGTCACGCTCAAGCCGCTCTCGCAGCGTAAAACCGCCGACCAGGTCATCCAGGAACTCCGCCCCAAGCTCGCGCGCATCCCCGGGGCCACGCTCTATCTTCAATCCGCGCAGGACCTACGCATCGGCGGCCGGCAGGGCAACGCGGAATACCAGTACTCGCTGGTGAGCGACGACTTCAATGAGGTCGCGACTTGGGCCCCGAAGCTGCTCGCCGAATTGAAGAAGATTCCCGCGCTCACCGACGTCAATAGCGACCAGCAGAACATGGGCCTGCAGTCACAATTGACCTACGACCGCGACACCGCCGCGCGCTTCGGCATCTCCGCGACGCTTCTCGACAACACGCTCTACGACGCCTTTGGCCAGCGGCAGGTCAGCGTCATGTACACCTCGCTCAACCAGTACCATGTCGTCATGGAAGTCGCGCCCGTGTGGCAGGCCAATCCCGGTGCCCTGCAAAACATTTACGTTACCTCCGGTGCGGGCCAGCAAGTCCCGCTTGCCTCGCTGGCTCACTGGTTTTCAAATACCGCGCCACTCACCGTCAACCACCAGGGACCCTTTGCGGCGGTCACCCTCTCCTTTAATCTCGCGGCGGGCAAGGCGCTTGGCGACGCGGTCGACGCGATCAACGCGGCCAAGGCCAAGATCGGTTTCCCGGAGGACGTGCGCGGCGCCTTTGCCGGGACGGCGGAGGCCTTCCAGTCGTCCCTTTCCACCGAGCCTTACCTGATCGTGACCGCCATCCTGGCCGTCTACATCATCCTCGGCATTCTTTACGAGAGCTTTGCCCACCCGGTCACCATTCTCTCCACGCTTCCACCGGCCGGCGTCGGCGCGGTGCTGGCGCTGATGGCGACCCATACCGACCTGAGCCTGATCGCGGTCATCGGCGTGATCCTGCTCATCGGCATCGTGAAGAAGAACGCCATCATGATGATCGATTTTGCGCTCGCCGCTGAGCGCGAGGAGGGGAAGAATTCGCGCGACTCCATTTTTGAAGCCTGCCAGTTGCGCTTCCGCCCCATCATGATGACCACCATGGCTGCCATCCTCGGCGCGGTTCCGCTCGCGTTCGACCAGGGCACGGGCTGGGAACTGCGCCGGCCGCTGGGCATTGCGATCATCGGCGGCCTCATCGTCAGCCAGGCGCTGACGCTTTATACCACGCCGGTCGTCTATTACTGCATGGACCGCTTCCGCCTCTGGGTTGGCGGCGAGGCGCGGGTGCGCGAAAAGGAACGGGAAGAAGCCGGCGGGATGACGCCGCAGGAAGCCTGATCATGAAACACCTGCGTCGTTTACCTCTTATCCTCGCACCGTTGCTCGTCGCCGGCTGTTCCGTCGGCCCCGACTACGTGACGCCGAGCGCGCCCATGCCTGCCGGCAACTACAAGGAATTCGGCGGGACGTGGGAACCGGCCAAGCCCAGCGATGACGCAATCCGCGGTAAGTGGTGGGAGATTTATCATGATCCCGTGCTCAACGCGCTCGAGGAGAAGGTCAACATTTCCAACCAGAACGTGATCGAGGCCGAGGCGCAATTCCGCGAAGCCGCCGCGGTGGTCAAGGTCGCGCGCGCGGCGTTTTATCCCACGATCACGGCGAATCCTTCTCTGACCGAGTCGCAGTCATCGCAAAATCTCACCCCCAGCAGCTCGAGCAGCAGTTCCAGTAGTAGTAGTAGTTTGGGAGGCGGCAGCCGCGAACACCAGGGCGCCGTTGACATCAGCACCTACAACCTGCCGCTGGAAGCGAGCTACATGGTCGACATCTGGGGCGAGGTACGGCGCAACGTCGAATCCGAGTCGGCCACGGCTGAGGCCTCGTTTGCCAACTTGGAAAACATGCGGCTCTCGTTTCAAGCCACGCTGGCGCAGGACTATTTCGAGCTCCACGGACAGGATGCCCAGGCGACCTTGCTCGAGGAGACGGTAAAATCGTACGAGGCATTCCTCACGCTCACGAAGAATCGCTACGCCAGTGGCATCGCCTCACAGGCGGACGTTGCGCAGGCGCAAACGCAGCTCGACACAACGAGGGCGCAGCTCATCGACCTCGGCGTGGCCCGCGCGCAATTCGAGCACGCCATTGCTGTGCTGACCGGCCAGCCGCCATCGGACTTCGCCCTCAAGCGGAAGGAACTGCCGGGAGCGCCGCCGCACATGCCCGTCGGCGTGCCCTCGCGATTGCTGCAGCGCCGGCCCGACGTGGCGCAGGCCGAACGGCAGGTCGCCGCGGCCAATGCCGCCATCGGCGTGCAGGTTGCGGGCTATTTCCCCCAAGTCACGCTAAACGGCCAAAGTGGTATCGAAGCCATCAACATTTCCAATCTCTTTACCGGCCCAAGTTTCATGTGGTCGATCGGCGCCGCGGTGGCACAGACGGTCTTCGACGCTGGCGCCACGCATGGCCGCGTGCAGGAAGCGCAGGCGAACTACGACGCCACCGTCGCGAATTATCGCCAGGTCGTGCTGACCGCGATGCAGCAGGTCGAGGATGATCTCGCCGGACTGCGCATCCTCGAGAAGGAAGCCGCGGCGGAGGACACGGCAGTGGCCTCGGCCAAGCAGTCGCTCGACGTCAACACGAACCAGTACAAGGCCGGTATCGTCGATTACCTGACCGTGATCACCTCGCAGGCCATCTACCTCAGCGACGAGGTTCAGGCTGTCAATATCCGCACACGCCGCATGACCACCAGCGTGCTGCTCGTCGAGGCCCTCGGCGGTGGCTGGTCGAACTCGGCGCTGCCCGGCCGCCACGGCGTTGCCGATGTGCCGCAGGCCCAGCAGCAGATCAACAAAACGAGGTAGCCGTCGCGCGCCGTCGCGACGGTCTGTCAAAAAGACTTTCGCTGCGCCGCGCGTTGTGGAACTCTGCCCGTGATGATGCGCCTTGCCGATTACGTCGCTCAGCAGCTCGTGGCCCACGGCGTGGGCCACGTGTTTCTCGTCACCGGCGGCGGCGCGATGCACCTCAACGACGCCATCGCGCGCGAGCCGCGCCTGCGCTACTTCTGCAACCATCACGAGCAGGCCAGCGCCATGGCCGCCGAAGGCTACGCGCGCGTGTCCGGCAAAGTCGGCGTGCTCAACGTCACCGCCGGACCGGGTGGCGTGAACGCGCTCAACGGCGTGTTCGGCGCGTTCACCGACTCCGTGCCCATGCTCGTTCTTTCCGGCCAGGCCAAGCGCGAGACGCTTTTCGCCTCGTACGATTTGCCGCACCTGCGCCAGCTCGGCGACCAGGAAGTCGACATCATCCACGCGGCCGGGAAGATGACCAAGTACGCGAAGCTGATTCTCGATCCAAACACGATCCGGTACGAACTGGAGAAGGCGCTGCATCTCGTCACGTCGGGCAGGCCGGGACCGTGCTG
>Ga0302267_10003467_pt1 | contig 18115 bp, 11 predicted proteins | sample III_Bog_E1_3_FD_194555 | JGI IMG/M metagenome (GOLD analysis project Ga0302267, IMG submission 194555) | Peat permafrost microbial communities from Stordalen Mire near Abisko, Sweden - III_Bog_E1_3 | ecosystem: Environmental > Terrestrial > Soil > Wetlands > Peat | place: Sweden: Abisko... | reverse complement strand
GCCTCACCTCAGCCTTAGAAACTGCTGGGGGTGGCCCCAGGCGGTAGCTAACTGCTTGCTATTCAGTTAGATATCGATTTTTCATCGTAAAATTCAGATTCTATTATGGTTACGGATAAGAATAAGATTCTATTGGAGTTATTCGGGTGGTTTTCCAAGGGATCATCCGTGCTTTCTTTTTCTCCATTCTTACTTTAAGGATAACAGGTTGACCATAACTCATCTGCCATCTATTTTCGCCTCTATTTCCTTGCGAATCAAGTGGTTAGGTTATTGGGGTACTTGACAGTGATTTTGGGCGGTCTTAAGTGCGCCCCTAGACTGAGTAGAGCAGGAAGCCCCGTCTTGATCCAGTGGAGAGATGGTATGCGGGCAGGTGTTGTCGTCGAGAGTATAACCATCGGGCAGAATGACGGCAGGAGGAGAGGCGAGGGGGGGAAGAGGATTTAATGCAGGGGCGGGGCCGGGGGGAGTTGCAGGCTGGCGTGGGTGCGGGGAACCGTGCTGACGGTAAGGCCACTGGAGATGCCGACCATGGCGCGGGGGTTCTGCTTGCCGTCGGTGGCTTGGGGGACGGACTGCCTGAGGTAGTTGAAGATTTCCCCGGCGGTAACTACGCCGTCGTGGTTGGCGTCGGCCTTGCCTTGGAGTCCCTGCAGGAGGAAGTAGGTAAAGACGCCGTGGCCTTCGCCCCATTTGGCGTCTTCGAAGGACGACTCACTGATGTCGCTGGCGGTGATGACGGCGCGCTGGCCTTTGGAGGCGTAGCGCTGCAGGTATTGATTGACGAGATTATTGGCATGTCTTGAACCCGCTCCGGCGCGGGCCCCGCTAAATCCGTAGCTGTGGCAGGTGTCGGCAAAGGTGATGACACGTTTGGCTTTGAGGATGCGTTCAAAGACGTCCTGCAGCTCAAACATGGGGAAGGCGGTTGCGCCCATATCGTCGGGTTTCGCATCCGCGGTGAGGAAATAGATATTACGAGGGTCGCTTGGGTCGGGTGAACCATGCCCCGCGATGTAGATGACGACGGTGTCCTGCTCCTGGGGCTTGGTGAGGAAGTTGAACAGCGCGTGGCGAACAGATTCGGTGGTTGCGTCGCCGTTGAGCAGGAGCAGCGAGTCCTGATCGGCGACGCCACCGCCGGCGGGGGACTTGAGGAAGTCCAGCACGGACTTGGCATCGCGGTCCGCGTACTGAAGGTCGTTGATCTGCTGATCGCCGCCTTTGGCATAGTGCGAGATTCCGATGACCACGGCAAAGAGCCGGCCCGCTCGTTTCTCAACGGTTTTGGCTGGGGGGATGATTTCGAACCCGCGACCGCCGGGTGTGGTTGAGGAGGGATTCGCAAAATCGAGCAGAAAATTGCAGTACTTTTGCCTGCCGAACTCGTCTTTGTATTCAAGCTCGACCGAATTCCGACCGGACAGCATGGGAAAGCCTCCGGATTTGGTGAGATCGACGTTGAGGACAAAGCCATCGAGGCCGTTGCTGCTCTGCATGGCAATGTCCGCCGATTCAGTATTTACCTTGGTATGAATGGAGCCGTAATTGATTCTTGGCCCACCGGCAGGAATGCGAAGAACGAGTTGTTGGATGGAGCCTGGCGCGCGATTCAGGGTAACTGCGCCATCGACCTCCACGCGCTCGTTGGCCTGGGGCAGTTCGAGCCAGGGGTCATTGGTTTTGGCGGGCTGGCTTGCGGCCCCTCCGAGGGAGAGCAGAGCCGCTCCTACGATCGTCACCAGTAGCTTACGAACCGCCATAATCGTCTACCCTCGCGTACCCAAAAAACCACCTATTTGAGCGTGAATTCTACTTTGACATGGTCTTTGAAAGAAAGTAAGCTAATGGCCTCCCCAGGGCCCTGTCTTACACCTTTTTTCTCACGGAGTCTGTCATGCGGATCTCTTCAAAGCTGTCGTACTTGTCTTGTATCCTGGCGCTCTCGGGCGCCTTTGCATTTGCGCAGAAACCGGCCAAAGATGCCGCCCCAGCAAAGCCGGCATCGGACAAGGCACCGGACTACTCCGACGCGGACAAGAAGAAGATGGCCGATATTGAGCAGCGACCTGAGATCAAGGATGCGATCCAGGTTGCGTGGGACGACAAGCGGCGCAGGGACATCGATTTCGCATACAACATCAATTCTTCGGCCCACTTTTCCGATATGTCGGGTCCGGAGTTTGCGACCTTCCGCGAGCACTACGGGCAACTCTACAACAACCCCATGTTGCAGCGCTATATCAATGCAATTGGACAGCGGCTGGTACCGAAGGACTCTCCAAATATCTACTCGTTCAAGCTGCTGCTTGATCCGATTCCGAAGGCAGAGGCGCTTTCGACGGGAACGATCCTGATCAGCACGGGCATGGTGTCGATGCTGGACAACGAAGCCCAGCTTTCCTACGTGCTGGGCCATGAGATTGCGCATGTTGAAAAGAACCATGCGTACACGATCGTGCGCATGGGCGTTCTGGAACCAGCGCTGAATGCGGAGAAAGACAAGGAGACGAAGGAGAAGCGCGCGGTCCTGGGTGCGGCCGTGACCTTTGCGACTGCGGGTCTGGGCGGCATTTACGGCGGGCTGAACGGCGCGATCGGCGGCGGTCTAGCGGGTCTGGCCGCCGGGATTGCCGGCGGTGGCCTGATCTTCCGCGACCACGATACGGTCACCGAATGGGCCGACATTTACGAGAACGAAGCAGACGAAGAAGCGCTGCACTACATGATCAACCAGGGCTACGATGTGCGCGAGGCGCCACGGCTATACGCCCGGCTGCAGTCGGCGGCAGCGCACGATCCGCGCATTGGCCTGGGTTTTATTGCGAAAGACACCCGCATGAAGGCGCGCACGGCACATATTCAGACGGTGCTCTCCGGCGACTTCAAGACGGTGTGGGAGGCGAAGCTGAAGGCCGGCGGGTTGACGGGGTCGAGCGGCGAGTTCTCGCTGATTATGGCGGCGTTGAAGCGGGATAACGGGATCATCGCGATCGACTACGACCTGTTCGCGATGGCGCGGGACAATCTTGAAGAGGCGGTAAACCTGCGATCCAATGATCCGCGGGCGCAGCTCTACCTGGGCAAGGTAATCTCGCTGACTGCCCGTACACCGGAAGACCGGCAGCAGGCCGAAGAACACTTCATGAAGGCGATCCAGTATGACGGGACGCGGGGGGCCTATCCCGATCCGCATCTGGAGCATGCGCTTCACCTGATCGGCGAAAACGGCGACAAGGTGGAGATCAAGAACGAGATCGAAGCCTACGTTGCGCTGTATCAGCGCGAACATATGGGAACGGTGCCGAACAACATGGCCATCCTGTACGACTACCTGACGCTGGAAGGCGAAACGAACTGGTATGCTGCGCCGGCTGCGGTGGTTTCGACGAAGAACGTTGAGGCAATCCGCATCAACTCGTCGGGTAACGACAAACCGTTGACGGGTCCGCAGGTGATCTCGTCGGCGCTTGGGCCGTCCAGCGCGGCTTCCGAATCCGCCGGAACGCCGCAGGCTACACCAACGGCGGCGAAGACTCGCACCCCAGCGAAGAAGACAGGCGGGCAATGAGACTTCGGGAGATTGTGGTTGGGCTAGCTATTCTTGCAGTCACTACGGCGGTGCCAGCGCAGCGGATCGTGATCGGCATCGCTCCTACCTACGATGCCAGCGGCGAAGACTATGGTGAGGCGGTGGCGCAACATCTGACGCTCTACGCCTACCAGGATCTGGTGGACAACAAGCAGTTTATGCCTTCGCTGCTGAACCCCGGCGGCGTATACACGCCGCTGGATACGAGTTGGCTGACGGAGTATGTGCAGGACCGTCCAGAGCTCGACCTGCTGCTAGTGACGACGCTGAAGCCGGCGGTGAATGATAAGAGTGGCGGCTATGCGGTCAACATTGAGGTTAGTCTGCTGGATCCGCGCACGGGCGATACCAAGAGTGCGTGGATCGTCTCCGATTCGATCAAGGAAAAGAACGCATGGCTGCAGAAGGGGTCGGCCATGGTGACCTCCGCGGTCAATGGCAGGGCTGACTCGTACGGCGTGTCGATCCTGTCGACGTCGACCGATTTCGATAAGCAGCCGATCGGAAAGATCACGGCCCATTTGGCGGAGGAGATCCGCGACACGCTGCCGGCGCATCTGGGGGGCCTCGCCGCCAAGACCGCTTCCGACAAGACCCTGGACGTGGCGCTGACTGGATCGTCTGCTCCGTGCGACATGCACACCAAGGTGACGTACAACTACAGGCACGTCGCGTCGCACTCGTACACGCTGCTGGCTAACAAGTTGGACCAGTCGTTGACGGTGCAGGATGGGATTAGCACCTTCAAGGCACCCGAGGGGCCGCTGCTGCTTCAATTCTCGCTGAACGATACGCCGTACCGGCTCGAGAAAGAGCCGGTGTACCAGCTTTCGACGATCCACTCCTGCAAGATGAGTACGTTGGTGATTGATGTGGGACAGGGCGGCGACGCGCACTCTCACTGGGAGTAGAGATTACTGCGTGTTCCTGCAAGTGCCGGTTAGTGAGCGGCGGTTGCAGGAACACTATGGAGTGGCTGGATTTGAATTCCCCAATTTGTAGGGACTTCCACTTCGGCGCCGAGGCCGCGGGATCCGCCGCTGGTATTGGATAGAAGCTGTGCCAGCGGCGACGTTGCTCCGCGAGTGGCTCCGCGCGCGACGCCATCGAAGTTGAGCACGGATGGGTCGGACAGCGGCTGCGCGGTGGTGAGCAGGATCATCGTGTCGACGCCAAAGGGCGGGCCAACGACCAGTGTGGGGGCGTGCCGGAGGATTATTTGGGTATCCACGTCGCCCTGGCCCGGGTACTGGTTCTCGGAGGAGTTCTGCGGGTAGACCAGGTTGCCCTTGCCGTGGCAGTCAATGTCGAGGATGTAGACCCAGCGCGGGTCCTTGACTACGCCGGTGGTTTGCAGGGCCAGGCGCACGCGATCCTTCTCGTGGACTGGGTTGCCGGGATCGAGCGCGTCGGTGGTGGTCATGGGGACGAATGCGAGCTTGTAGAAGCTTGACTCGGACGCACCCGCGGCAGGGTTGTTCGCGAGCTGCAGCCAGCCGTGGACCTTGGCCAGACGCGTGGAGTAAGTGCTGAGCGTCAAGCCGGCGGTAGGCGCGGTGGCGGCGTCGGCGACGGGGACCCAATCGCTGCGCACGGGATAGGGTGAGGTGGTGGAACAACCGGGGCTGTGGTCCGGCGTCGCGGAAGGGTGCGGCACCGTAGCGAACTCGTTCTTGTGGAACCAGGTGTAGCCGGGGTCGCCTTTTACCAGGGTGCCGGCCAGTACGTAGCTGGCGTCGGCGAGCGTGGTCGCGGGTTGGGCTTCGCTGTTGGCGTCGCCGAGTTGCAGCTTGGCCGCGAGTTCGCTGGAGGGGGGGAGGTCAACCCATAGCTTGGCGTTGGGGGCGAGGTGCGCCTTGAGAGCGGCGGCGGAAAGTTGGGAGCCTAGGCTGACTGGGCCGGTCTTCTTCTTTTCGAAGCTGAAGAAGGAGTGAGTAACCGGCGCGGGCCCGTCGGTGTGCCTTAGGGACCATACGGTGCCGTTCCAACTGAGGACGTCGGTGTAGGCTTCCTCCGCGGGATCGGAGATGGTGGTGACGGCGGAAGCCTTGACCTGCGCGGTTGCGGCGAGGATGTCGGAGGTGGGAATGGTGGGGCCGATGAAGAAGCGAAGTGCATTCAGTTGGCCGGGGATCAGGCGGGTCAGCTCGAAGACATCTCCTATCTGGACCTTGGCCCCGGCAGGACTGAGGATAGTGGCGCTGGAGCGCGCAACGCCGAGGGCCTTGTCGATGCGGAGCTTGACTGGGGTGTCGCCGGGCTTGGTGGTGATGGCGGTAAACTCGCTGCCGGGGCCGATTCCGGAGACCATGCCGATGTCGAGCCAGACGCTGCCATCGTCGTCGGCCTTGAGGGCTGCGGTGCGAACCTTGTCAGTGTGCGCCGCGCCGGCTTCGCCACCGAAGAGAGGCTGCGCGCGGCGAGTGGCGTTGGCATCGAGGTCAGGCTCCTGCTGAGGGAAACCGCTGCCTTCGAGGATGGCCTTTACGCGCTGATAGACGAGAGAAGCTGGAGCATCGGCCGGGAGCACCTGCAGGGTTTCGATGAGGGCCGCCGTGAAGGCGCCGTGCGACTCGGGATTGTCGGTGGTTGGATCGGCTTCGTTGGCCTCCTGGTCCTGCTGCACCGCGGAGAAGACGATTGCGGGGTTGTCGGGGCGCTCCGTCGGTGGAGGCACGCGCTGACCATTGGGGAGCGTGTCGGGCGGATCGTTGATGGGGCGCGGGTCGTAGGGCAGAGAGCGCTGGCGGCCTACGGCCAGGCCCCTCGTGGAACCTCCGCTGTGACAACTGTCGAAGATGACGGTGAGGTGAATGCCTTTGTCGAGAGCGGCGTTGAAAATGCGGGTCATCTCGCGGTCTCGGACGTCGTAGCCACCCTTGTAAGCGTCGGACGGCACCAGGGTGCTGTCCACATAGACGAGCTTGCCGTTTTCATCGCGCACGGTGAGCTTCTCGCCCGCAGTGTTGACGCGGAGCGAGCCGTGGCTGGCGTCGTAGAAGACGACCGTGTCCCCGGGCCGCGGCACATCCACGAGGTACTTCTGCATGGCTGCCAGGATGCCATCGCGGGTGGTCTGGCCGGCAGGCAGAAGAACTACGCCGGGACGGCTCTTGCGGGGATTCGGATTGGTGAGGAGGACAACGTTATCCGCTGGAAAACCGAACTTCGGGCTGGTGAGCACGTCGGCAACAGATTGCGCGTCGTTTACGGCGCCCTCGAGATTTTCGAAGGTGCCTAACTCGCAGCGGCCATAGACGCAGCCGGCAGGATGGTCCGCTGTGGTGCCGGCGGGCTGATACGTGTCGATGCCGATGATCAACGCTCGCCGCGTCTGGGCAGGCAAGCTGCCAAGCAGGGACAGGAACAAGGTGAGTACAGGAACGCAACGCTTCATGGACGCATCGCCTCGCAGAATAATCTACCGGAATCTTTATTAGGCTCGCCTCAAATCAGGCCGGACTAGAGCTCGGGGTTGCCCCCTCAGTGGCGGGCATGATCGGCTTCATACCGAAGGTAGCCGACAGATAGGTAATGTCGGGCTTCAGAGCAAGCGCCAAATCGATGATGGATGTGTTGGTCGGCGATCCCTTTGGCACCAGATATCCCTGCCGCAACTCCAGGCTGTCGAGGTGGGGCTTGAGTTGGTCTGTAAAGGCGTGGGGTACGAGGATATAGTCGCCGGGAACGAGGTTGACGCCTTGCTGGGTGTTGGCGGCCGCGCGAGCCTGCTGGGTGGCGAATGCCAATTGGGGGAAGCTGTTGATCAGGAACGTCGTCCGCTGCTCGAAGGCGCCGTACATTTGGCTGAATCCCTGCAACGCCTCCACGCCGATCTGGGGGAGGCCGACGATAGGCGCGAACTTGCCGACGGCACTGGAGACCGTCTTCAAAATGCCGACGAAGGCGGATTCCTTGTGAGCCATGGAGAGATTGACAGCCCACTGTCCGGAGCCACCTGGCAGGACCACCTGCTTCATCTTCTGCGAAGCTGCGCCGGGATCGAAGCTGAGGTTCTGCATCGGCGGCAAACTGCCTGAGCTGTCGGGGAAAAGAGAGGCGAGCGAGGTCCATGCCATCGGGTCGAGAATATCCTGCATCAACGACCTGGTCTGAACGACATCGATGCGGAGCTGGGCCGACTGAAGTTGCTGGAACTGAGCGCGATCCTCCTGCGCCATCCGGAATCCGTTCACGACCAGGCTGGCGGTTACGTCGCCGTTGTAATCCATCAACTCTTTCGGCTCGATGCTGGTCGCGAAGCGCATGTTCTTGTTTACGGCGTCGTAGTGGAAGAAATCGATCTGGCGATCGAGCGCACCGGCAGTCATGTCCGGCTTCTTGTGCGAAAAGAGGCCGCGGGTGCGGCTGCCCTGATCTGACGCGGGAGTCAATGAGCTTCCGAAGCTGCTCCAGAACTGTTCCGAGTCATGCGAACCCTGGGCTTGACCAACGCTTCCGCCCTTGATATTGCCAACGTTGCCCTTGGTCTGGGCTTGCATCAGACTCTCAAAGAAGCGGCTTCCCGAGGCCGATCCCAGTAAAGGAGCGAAGGCGCCGCTCATCAAGGCGTTTTGCAGGAAATCCCGTCGACTTGCACTCATATCCACGTCCCGTCCATTGGATGGCCCGCCGCTGGAATGAATTTAGAACAAACGACCTAGGCGGTTAGCATACCCCAAAAACTGGGCAGTGCGCCGACAATCCTCATATACGGATGCCGCTGCTGAAAGGACGCAGCGGCGTCACCGCAACTCTGCGCGAGAATCGGGGTCGTGGGGCAGGCTTTTCTTCGGCGCTGCTTCCTTGTTTGTGTGCTGTTCGTCACTAGCTGGTCCAATGACTCCGCTAGAGCTTTCGCAGCGCGGCACAGGCCCGGTCCAGCGCCTCCGGTTGCTTGCCGAAGCAGAAGCGGAGGAGATTCTCTCCACCGGAAACGAAGAATGCGGACCCTGCGACGGCAGCGACGCCGGTGGCCGCCAACAAGGTACGTGCCTTCTTGGCCGCGGTTTGCCCGGAGATTCGGCTGGCATCGGCGAGGACGTAGTAGGCGCCTTCGGGAATAGACGGCGGGAGGCCGGCGTCAGTCAAAGCGGCACAGAGTTGGTCGCGCTTCTGCTGATACTCGTGCGCGAGATCATCGTAGAACGCAGCGGGAAGGCCGACGAGCCCGGCGGCGGCTCCATATTGAAATGGGCCTGGAGCGCAGATGTAGACGAGGTCGTGGAAGTAGCCGATGGTCGGGATCCACTGGCTGCTTGCAGTCAGATAGCCGATGCGCCATCCGGTAATGCTGAAAGTTTTCGACAGGCCGGAGATGGTGATGGTGCGTTCGGGCATGCCGGGCAGCGTGGCGAGGCTGACGTGACGCCGGCCGTCGAAGCGGAAGTACTCGTATATCTCGTCGGTGAAGACGAAAAGATCGTGCTGAATGGTGAGGTCGGCAACGGCTTGGAGTTCTGCGAACGAGAAGATCTTGCCGCATGGATTCGACGGTGTGTTAACGATGATGGCGCGCGTGCGTGGCGTAATGGCCGCGCGGAGGCGGTCGAGATCGAGGCGCCAGTCAGGTGCGTCCAGTGTGACAGCCACAGGGACCACGCGCAGCGAGAGCATGGTGTTCCAGTGATATCCGTAGAACGGTTCGAAGAGGATCACCTCGTCGCCGGGATCGAGCAGCGCCTGGGCGGCGGTGAATAGCGCACCGGTTGCGCCCGCGGTGACAAGAATCTCCGTTTCGGGGTTGGCGTGAATGCCATTGTAGATGGCGAGTTTGGTGGCGATGGCCTCGCGCAGTTGGGTAATTCCGTCGAGCCGGGTGTAGGTGTTCAGGCCGCTTTGGATAGCGTCGATTGCGCCCTGCGCAGCGGGCGGCGGAAGTTCTGTGTCGCAGACGCCCTGGGCTAGATTGACTCCGCCGATTCGATCGCACTCAACGGACATAGAGCGGATTTCGGATTGCAGGATCAGGGGCGCGATCTGGCTGAGGCGGCGCTGGCTAGTGGCTGTCGACACGGGCAGACTCTCTTTACTGGAGTGATGTTATTCCTGAAGCAGACGAACGCCGCGGCAACTCGCGGGACTGACAACAGGATAGCTCCTGCGGGCTTATGCGAGTTTCCGCGTTGCCGTTCGCCCGTTCCCATCGATTCGCCGCTGCGCGGGCCGGAGTCGAAGGCTGTCGCGAAGCCTAAGCCCGATCTCAGGCGCTTTCCCGCCAGGGGGGCGTGTAAGAATACCGAGTGGGCAGGCGCCACGCTTTGGCGCGCAACGTCCAGAGGATTCCGTACGATGCGTCGTGTTGCACTGATTTACAACCCGGCCTCGGGCCAGCGACCGAAGCGGCGAACCGCACTGATCAAAGGTGTGGTGGCCGTACTGGAAGGCGCGGGCATTGAAGTCAACGTAATCGCAACGGAGTCGCCGGAGAGCGCTGGACCCCAGGCACTGGAGGCTGTGCGCCTGGGCTGCGACACGGTCCTGGCTTGCGGCGGCGACGGCACGGCTCACGAGGTGATGCAGAGTCTAGTGGGCGGATCGGCGGTGCTGGGCGTAATTCCGATGGGGACCGCCAATGCTCTAGCTACCGACCTGGGATTGCCTTCGTCGCCGGTGAAGGCGGCGAAAATGCTCTTGAGTGCTGCACCGGCGAGGATTTCTGTGGGCCGGGTCTTTTATCAGGACCTCGAAGAGAAGCCGCGTTCGCGATACTTTGTGGTGGCGGCTGGAGTTGGCGTGGACGGCGTTTTCTTCTCACGGCTGGATAGCCGGCTGAAGCAGAAGCTGGGCTATCTGCTGTACCTGCTGGAGGCCCTGCGTCTGGGGGCCACTCATACGTTTCCCATGTTTCGAGCTTCTTTCTTTCAGGCGGAAAACGACACGCCGCGGTCGGAAGAGGCATCGCAGATTCTGGCCGTGCGCATCAGCAACTTTGGTGGGCTGGTGAATAAGCTCGCGCCGGGCGCGGCGCTTGGCAACGACAATCTGCATGTGATTGCCTTCAAGACGCGTAGCCGCCTGCGTTACCTGCGATTCATGGTCGCGGTATGGTTCCGGCGCCATACCTACTCGCGCACCATTGAGCTAGTGGATTGTTCGGCGGTGGAATGCAGCGATCTCGCAGGGGCGGAAGAGCGCTCATTCGTGGAGGCGGATGGTGAGTTGTTGGGGACTTTGCCGGTAAGAATCGAAGTCGTGCCGCAGTCGCTTACACTGCTGATTCCGCTAGTTGGCGGGAAGTTGCGCTGAACTCCATCCACCGCCCAGCGCCATTTGAAGCTGGGCACTGGCTACGATGCGCCGCGCTACCAGTGCAGCGGCAGCTCGCTCGTCGTTGAACTCGATGGTCTGATTGGTCAGGACTTCCAGGTAAGCGGCCAACCCGCGCTTGTAACGGAGCAGTGAGAGGTCAGCGCTTCGCTTTGCAGCGTCTACCGCGCGTTGCTGCACGGTTGCCTCTTCTTCCAGTACACGCAGCGACGAGAGCTGATCCTCGACATCGCGAAAGGCCGACAACACCTGCTCGCGATAGAGGGCGGTCGCCTGTTCTCGTTGGGCAACCGCATAGTCCATCTGGGCCCTGCGCCGGCCCGCATCATAGATGACCTCGCTGGCGGATGGCCCGGCATTCCATTGCGCGCTGCCAGAGTTGAAAAGCTGGCTGATCTTGTCGGTCTCCACGCCCCCCGTGGTGCCAAGCGTGATGTTGGGGTAGTACGCAGCCTTAGCGACGCCGATCAGCGCATTGGCTGAGGCCACTCTTCGCTCGGCGGCTGCGATGTCCGGTCTCCGCTGAAGCAGTTCGGACGGCACGCCCGTGGGCACTGTGGGAGGATTGCCGGTGAGAGGCCGCTCGGCGATATGGAAATCGGTCGCGGGTTCGCCGATGAGCACGGCGATGGCGTGTTCGTACTGTGCACGCTGCTGACCGAGGTCAATCAACTGCGCGCGCGTCTCTTCGAGTTGCGCCTGTGCTTCCTGCACATCGATTTCCGTGACCAGGCCGCCTTTGCGGAGGGCTTCGGTGAGCTGCAGTGTCTGGGTGTAGGCATCGAGAGTCGACCGCAGCAACTGGGCTTGCAGGTCGAGCCCGCGCAGTTGAAAGAAGGTGACCGCGAGCATTCCTTGCAGGCTCAGGCGCGTGTTGGCAAGGTCCGCCGCCGATGCCTGCGCGTTGGCCGCGCTGGATTCAATCTGCCGGCGGATTCCTCCCCAGAGGTCTGGCTCCCACGAGATGCTGAGGGGGATAAGAAACTCCCAGTAATCCTGCGCGGCGCCTGCCGCTTTCAAAGGCGTGGTGCCGGAGATGCGATTGCGACTTGCCGAGCCGCCGATGGATACGGTTGGATACAGCGACGACCGATTGACGCGGACCAGATCGTGGGCTTGCTCGTAGGCGTGGAGTGCCGCTGCGATACTCTGGTTCGCCGAGGTGCAGCGCTGTTCCAGATCGTTCAGCTCCGTATCCTGGTAGACGGTCCACCATGCGCCGCGGTCGGCCGCGTCGGCAGGCTTGGCGGAGGCCCAATCTCCGTTGTGGCCGTTGTCCGAGTAGGCGGGCGGAGCCGGAACCGCAGGCGCTTTGTAGTTGGGCCCAACCATGCATCCGGCAAGCGCGAGAGGCGCTAGGATCGCAACCGATCGGGATAGGCAGCGGGGTTTCACTAGTTTGCCTCCGCCGGATGGTTCGAGAGGTCGGTTCCAGGCTTGACCACGCGCACCTGTTCGCCGTCGGTGAGGGAGTCGGGCGGGTTTGTGACGACGGACTGACCGGGCGCGAGGCCGCCTAGTATCTCCATGGTCGAACCGGAGTCGCGCCCCGGGACTACGCGCACGATGTGAACGTGCTGGGTTGAGTCGACGATGGCGACGTGCAGTCCATCGGGCTCGAGGATGAGCGCGCTGACGGGAACGATGAGCGCAGGTGCAGCGCTGGACACGTTGAGATGAACCTCGGTGTAGCTGCCCGGGAGCAAGTCGCCGGAGCGGTTGTCGACATCTACCTCTGCCAGCAGCGTGCGCGTGGCCGGATCCATTGCGTCTGACGTTCGCACCAGCTTGCCCTTGAAAATGCTGTTGGGATACTGCGGCAGGGTCAGCGTAGCAGTAACTCCGCTCTTTGCGTCTGGCGCATAGACCTGCGGGACATTGATGAAGACACGCAACGTGCCAATCGCCGAAATGTCGAAGACCTCCTTGCTGCCGGTTACCGTACCTGCACCGGGCGTGGTGGTGCTTCCGGCCGTGGTGATCAACTGGCCAATGTCCAGATTGCGCGCGGTGATTACGCCGTCGAACGGCGCTTCGATACGCTCGAACGATTGCAACTCTTGGAGCCTGCGCATATTCGCCTGCGCAGAGGCCACCTCGGTTTGTCTGGCGGCGAGCTGCGAAACGGCGTTGTCGGTGTCCTGCTGCGACACTGCATTCTGCCCGATGAGGCCCTGGTAGCGATCGGCAGTCACCTTAGCCAACGCCGCGTTGCTCTGCGCCGTGGCCAGGTCCGCCTTCGCCTGAGCAAGCTGCTGGTCGAGCTCCGGAGTTTCAATCTCCGCGAGCAGCTCTCCCTTGTGCACGTGCGTGCCGATGTCGTGATACCAGGCCTTGACGTAGCCTGTGGTCCTCGCGTAGATCGGAGCCATGGTGAAGGCCTGCATGTTGCCCGGGAGCACAATCTCGGTTGCGCTCTTCTCGAAGATGGGTTGGGCCAGCGATACCGGCGGCGCGGCCATGGTGTTGGTGTAGTGGATCAGTTCCGCTCGGGCATGGATGCGGCTGAAGATGCCGACGGTCGCGACGACAATCGCCAGCACCAGGACGATGAAGACCTGGGCCAGCATCGAACCGGGCGAGATATCCGGGGGCGGCGGGTTAGTTGCGTGGCTCCCCGCGCTTTCCGGCTTTCCTAATTCATCTCGATCTGTTGCTGGAAACTTCGATTCTCCGGCGTTCATGTCTGTTTCTCCGCGCGCGATTCTAGCGCTGATTCGATTCGTCTCGTTCGCTTTCGGTTATTCATGGCTGATCTCACCCCGACTTCGCGACTCAACCTGAGCGTGTGCCGGATCGTTGCGGTGCATCAGCGAGAAAAGGATTGGCACAAAGGTGAGCGTGCCAAAGGTCGCGAGCATGAGCCCTCCAATGACAGCACGACCGAGCGGCGCATTCTGTTCACCGCCGTCGCCCAGTCCCAGCGCCATCGGCACCATGCCGATGATCATAGCCAAGGCGGTCATAATCACCGGACGGAACCTTGTGAAGCCCGCGCTGACGGCCGCCTCCGCCGCGCTGTGGCCCTCCTCCATCTGTTCCTTCGCAAAGCTGACCACCAGGATGGAGTTAGCTGTTGCGACGCCCACGCACATGATCGCGCCAGTCAAAGCGGGAACGCTGATGTGGGTTCCGGTAATGAACAGCATCCATACGATTCCCGCGAGCGCGCCGGGCAACGCGACGATGATGATGAATGGGTCAAGCCAGCTTTGGAAGTTCACCACAATTAACGCGTAGACCAGCACAATCGAAAACAAGAGGCCGTAGATGAGCCCCTGGAAGGAGCTGTGCATGGTTTCAATCTGGCCACGCAGGAAGATTTGGGACCCGTGCGGAAGGCTTGCCTGGTTGTCGGCGATGACCCGCTCGACCTTGCTGGCGACGGTGGCCAGATCGGTACCCTCGACCGAGCCATAGACGTCGATGATCGGTTGCGCGTCGTAGTGGCTCACCAGGCCTGCTTCGACGCCCCGTTGGATCGATGCGAGATTGCCGAGAATCTGCGGTTGCTGGGTTGAGCCGCTGATCGAAATGGGAAAGTTTTCAAGCTCCTGCAGACTCTTCACGTCGTACTGCGGCGTCTGCACCGCGATGTTGTAACTGACGTGGTTCTGCGGGTTGAGGTAGAAGGTCGGAGATGTTTGAAAGCTGCCACTCAAGCTGGTGAGCAGATCCTGGGCGATGTCCCGCTGGCTATAGCCAACCTCCTGCGCGCGTGTCCGGTCGACATTGACCGTCCACTTCGGCAGATCGAACGGCTGCTGGATGCGGAGATCGGTAGTACCGGGGATACGGCTGATCTGCTGCATCAATTGCTCGGCCAGCGCACGATTATCATCCACTTTCAAACCCGCCACCTGTACGTCGATCTGCGCGGGCAGGCCAAAGTTCAGGATCTGGCTGACCATGTCTGTCGGCAGAAAGTAGAACTCCGTTCCAGGAAAATCGCGCGTCAACCGTTCGCGCAGCGCGTGCATGTACTCCGCCGTAGGCCGGTGTTTCTCTGCTAGCGACACCAGTATGTCCGCGTCGCCGGTTCCCACGGGGGCCGAGTTCGAGTAGGAGAGATTCAATCCGGAGTACGGAAGGCCGATGTTATCGATGATCGTGCCGAGTTGCGCCTTGGGGATTTCGCCGCGGATTACCTCTTCGACCTGGTCGCACAGGCGCGCCGTATCTTCAATACGCGTGCCTGTGTGCGCACGTACATGCAGCTTGAATTGGCCGCCATCCACCGACGGGAAGAAGTCCTGCCCCAGCCACGGGTAGAGCACTCCCACTGACGCGATCCAGAACACGCCCATCGACACAAGAAACAGCGCGCGATGCTCCAGACAAACCTTTAATGTTCCGTGGTACCAGGTGCGCAGCCTCTCAAAGTAGTGCTCGAAAGTGATCTGGAACCGGACCAAGGGATTGCGACTCGTTCGCGCTTGCTCGACCCGGTCGTCCTCGTGTCCTTTCAGCAGGTACTTCGCCATGGTTGGCACGATCGTGCGCGACAGGAAGTACGAAGCGAGCATGGCGAACACGACAGCCTCGGCCAGAGGCACAAACAGATACCGGGCGACGCCGCCGAGGAAGAACATCGGCACAAACACGATGCAGATTGCGAGGGTCGAAACAAAGGCGGGCACCGCGATCTGCGAGGCTCCCGTTAGAATCGCGTCCTCAACTTCCTTGCCCAGTTCCAGGTTGCGATTAATGTTTTCGATCTCTACGGTCGCATCGTCGACCAGGATGCCGACCGCAAGCGCGAGCCCACCCAGGGTCATGATGTTGATGGTCTCGCCCAGCGCCGATAGCGCGAGGAGCGAGCAGAGGATGGACAGCGGAATCGACACCGCGATGATGAGCGTCGACCGCCAGTTTCCGAGGAATATCAGGATCATTACCGCGGTAAGGCAAGCGGCAATTATCGCTTCACGCACTACTCCCCGGATCGCCGACCGAACGAAGATGGACTGGTCCGCGATGGGCCGGATCTGAAGAGTTGGAGGCAGTTGGGCCTTGATTTGCGGCAACTTCGCGCGCACCGCCGAGATGATGTCCAGCGTGGACGCATTGCCGGTTTTCTGGAGGCTCATGAGTGCCGATCGCTGCCCATCGACGCGCACGATGTTCGTCTGTGGCGGAAATCCGTCGCGCACATTGCCGATATCGCGAACGTAGATGGTGGCCCCGTTGACGGTCTTGATGGGGAGGTTATTGAGGGCCTCAATCGAGTCTGGAGCGCTGTTGGTTTCTACCTGGTAGTCGACGTGGCCCATCTTCACGTCACCGGCGGGCAAGATTATGCTTTGCGACCCCACGGCATTGACCACATCGGAGGCGGACAGCCCGTGTGCCTGCAGCTTCTGGGTATCGATATCGATCTGCACCTGCCGCTGCTTGCCACCGTAGGGAAACGGCATGGAGGCGCCCTGCACCGTGGCGAGCTGGGTGCGAATGAAGTTCGTGCCAAAGTCGTTCAGTTGTTGCTCGTTCAAGCCGGCACCTGAGAGGCCTAGCTGCAGGACTGGGACGCTCGACGCGCTGTACTGGATGACGAGGGGAGGAGTGGTTCCCTGAGGATATTGCCGCAGAGACGTCTGCGCGATGGCAGTGATCTGCGCTACCGCCTGGGAAATATTGACGTTGGGGTGGAAATATACCTTGATGACGGAGACGCCATTCAACGTCTGTGACTCGGTATGCTCGATGTCATTGACCGTCGTGGTGAGGCTGCGCTCGAACTGCACCACAATGCGGTCGCTCAATTGTTGAGGGGAGAATCCAGCGTAGTTCCAGATCACGGACACAACAGGGATATCGATATTCGGGAAAATATCGACCGGCGTCCGCTCGATCACCACTGGCCCCAGGAAGAAGAGCAGCAGCGCCAGCACCACGAATGTGTATGGTCTCCTAAGTGCGAGACGGACAATCCACATCAAATCACCTTTAGTCGAGAACTTTGCCGGCATCCGCCGAACAGCACTCGCATCGATTGCAGTAGTGGGTCGTGCAAAGAATGGCCAACTTCACTGAAAGGCTTGCTAAACGTCTCGTTCAGTAATTAGACGTTTCAAGGTTCCCGCAGGATTCAGCCGTGCTCATCACGGCCCCTTCACACTCGAGCCGTTTCGCTTCGGCTTCGCGACGTGGCGATACTTAGATCGTCTCACGCCAGCGAACACGGCTTCAACCAGTGCCTGCGACTCCTGTGGGCCGAGCGAGCCGTGGCCTGCCAGCAGACGAAAGATCATCGGGCCATAGATCATGTCGAGGACGATCTCGCTGTCAATCTCATGCCGGATTTCGCCTCGGTCAACACCGCGCTGCCACATTACGCGGGCGGCGGCGCGGCGGGCATAGAGAAAGCGCTCGCGAAACAACGCGAGAAACGACGGGTCGCTCTGCCCTTCCGCAATAAACTGCCCAAAGAGCCGCCCCAGTGGGCTGGTGTAGAAGACCATCAAGAACCTCAATTGCCGGGTAAAATCCACCTCAGCAGATCCTGTATCCGGTGTCGGGACCTGCTCCGTCATACCGGCCAGATAGGCGTCGAGCGCCACCAAACTCTTGTTGGGCCACCACTTGTAGATTGTCGCCTTGCTTACTCCCGCTCGCTGCGCTATTGCGTCGGCAGTCACCTTGCGGAGCGGTTGACGCTCCAGGAGGTAGAGTGTGGCCTTAAGGATGGCCGCCTCCGCCTCTAGACTTCGCCTTCGCCCGCGAACCTTCGGCTCAACAACCACTGGAGATGGATGTGTCTTTGCGATCTGCGACTCCTCCGGGTGCATCGCACGCGCCCTTTGATGATAATAAACTATACGTTCAGTCTAGAATATCACTGACTGATTCTTCTATGGGTTGCGGCGCTTTCGCATCAGCGTGGTAAGAACTCAGAATTCACGCCACGTGACTGCGCATCGGACCGCGGCGCTGCGTCGAACACGTGGATCGCCGGAAGCGCCTCGTGCCGATCGTCGAACAGATCGCGCTTGGCAATTCCGCCTCCGGCCATCGGCTCCCACCAGAAGATGCCCCGCACTTTGCCTCCTGGAGCCTCCTGCACCACGCGATCCAGCGCTGCGAGAAAGTCGCGCTGCCCCTCCGGCGTTTGGGGGAATGGCGCTGTCTTGCCCTTGAAGTCCTCGCCCGTCCGCCAGTCGTATGCTGTCTCTGCCACCACCACACTCTTGTGATAGTTGTTCCACACAAACGCAAGATTGCCCTTGAGATCGTCTAGGCTATCCCTGCCAC
>Ga0302267_10003466_pt1 | contig 18116 bp, 15 predicted proteins | sample III_Bog_E1_3_FD_194555 | JGI IMG/M metagenome (GOLD analysis project Ga0302267, IMG submission 194555) | Peat permafrost microbial communities from Stordalen Mire near Abisko, Sweden - III_Bog_E1_3 | ecosystem: Environmental > Terrestrial > Soil > Wetlands > Peat | place: Sweden: Abisko... | reverse complement strand
TGCAACCGTGGTGGGCCAGCGGCAGCAATACATTTTTGCTGCTGGGCGAAGGCACATTGGTCGGTGCCGTTGGCGTCGCTGGACTGTGGCGTTTCGGCCTGACCGCCGCTGACCGCGAGAAAATGACCAGCAAACTTGGCCGTAAATTTGGTGCGAAAGCGAAAGGCATTTCCGCATGAGCCGCGCACGAATTCTTTATCTCGACGTGCCGTTCGAGAGCGAATCCGGCGGCGACAAAAACCGCAGCCGTTTTTTGTTCCACGCACTGCGCGAAAATTTTGAAGTGGATTTGCTATTGATCGGAAGCGAAGGCGCTTCGGCCAAACCGGCGTGGACCAATTTCAAGCCGCTGGCGATGTTTGCGCCGCAGCCGCCGCCATTTCCGCGCCCAGCTTCCACACCATCATTTTTGCCCGCTGACCAAGAAAAATTCATTTCGCTGCTCCGCGAGAAAAATTACGCCGCCGTTTTCTGCCGGTTCACCATCGGCTGGGAATTGCTCGAACTCGTCCGCGCCAACGCGCCGGAAACCGCCGCCGTGGTGGACGTGGATATGGTGTCGTCGCGGCTCGTCGCGCTGACGTGGGCGGCTAATCCGTCCTTCAAGAAGCGCTGGTTTCTCTTCGAGAAGTGGAAATTACAGCATTTCGAGCGGCAACTTTTTCACGAGCCGTGGCTGTTCCTGTTCACAAATTCCACCGAGTTGGCCGACGTGCGTGATGGCGTTGCACCACGTCCCGCGTCCGGTGAATTCGCGCTGCTGCCAAACATCATGCCACGCGCCGCCGAGCCGACGGTCGAGCGCCAGCCAGTGATTTTATTTTTCGGTAGTCTGGATTCTTCCGCCAACGTGGATGGCTTTCAATTTCTCGTGGACGAAGTGCTGCCGCAAATTGAAGCAGACTTGAAGCGTCACAACGTCAAAATTCATATCGTCGGAAAAAATCCGCCCGACGCGTTCGCCGAACGCTTGCGCGCCATCGGCACGGATCGTGTGAAGCTCGTCGGCCCGGTGGATTCCATCGAGCGCGCCATCGCGGAATCGCTTTTTGCCCTGCTGCCACTGCGCATCGCGTCCGGCACGCGCACGCGGATTTTGGAAGCCGCCGCCGTCGGTCGCGCCGTCGTCACCACGACCATCGGCGCGGAAGGGCTCGATCTCGGCGACACGGTTTTGATTGGCGACACCGCGCAGGATTTGGCCGGGCAAGTTCGGAAACTTTTGGAAGCCACCAGCGCGGCGGATGAATCCGGTCGCCGCCTGCGCGAACGCAGCACCGCACTTTATGCCGCCGTAAATGTTGCCGCTGATCTGGTCGCAAAGCTCGAAAGATTTTTGCAGAAGAAAAAAGGAGGCGGACGATGAGCGATCCGTTCGTCAGCATCATCATGCGTTCGTTCAACGAGGCGTGGGCGCTCAAAGGCACTTTGCCCGCACTCGCCGCACAGGAGTTCAAGAACTGGGAACTCATCGTGATTGATTCCGGTTCGACGGACGGTTCGCAGGAATTAATTCGCGCCGCCAAGCCCGCGCATTTTGTCCAAATCACGCCGAAGGAATACAATCCCAGCCGCGTGATGAATCAAGGAATGCGGCTGGCGAAATCTGAATTTGGCATTTTCATCAACGCCGACGCCACGCCGCAGGGAACGAACTGGCTGCGTCCGCTCGTGGATGCTTTACAAAATCCGAAAACGGCGGCGTGTTTCGGGCGGCAGATTCCGCGGCCCGATTGCCATGCCGTTTTTGCGAACGACTACGACCGTTGCTTCGGCCCGAACCGCGAGTCGGTGAAGTGGGAACATTTTTTCAGCATGGTCAGCAGCGGCTTGCGCAAGGATGTCTGGAGCAAGCGCGGTTTTCGCGAGGATTTGCAATACGCCGAGGATGACGAATACACGCGCTGGTGCCGGGCGCAGGGCTACTCCGTCGCGTATGTGCCGGAGTCGGTCACGATGCACTCGCACAACTATACGCCAGAACAAAGCTACAAGCGCGCGTTCGGCGACGCCCGCGCCATCGGCAAGGCGTGGACTGGCTCACCGGCAGAATTTAATTTTGCCAAAAACGTTCTGCTCGGCTGGGCGAGCGACTTGCGACACGATTTAAAATTTTGCGCCCGCGAAAAACGGCTCGGCGAACTCGCACACGCGGCACGCATCCGCTGGCAGCAGCGCAAAGGCAAGCTCGCCGGTTTCCGGCAAGGCTGGCAGGAGGCGCATCCGGCATGAGTGAGCGATTTACGATTGACGGCAGCAGCGCGCTGGAATCGCATCTGGCGGCGGTGTGTGAAAAAGTTTTGGCCGGTGTGAAATCGCTCGTCCCAGCGGCGAAGCTGGACAGTATTTTGCTCGGCGGCGGTTACGGTCGCGGCGAAGGCGGTGTTTTGAAAACGTCGGCGGGCGACCAGCCTTACAACGACTTGGAGTTTTACGTTTTCATTCGCGGCAACGCGATTCTCGCCGAAAGAAAATTCCGCCAGCCGCTGCACGAACTTGGCGAAAGATTGTCACCGGCAGCCGGACTCGAAGTGGAGTTCAAAGTTCTCACCCTCGAAAAATTGCGCCGCAGCGCGCCGTCCATGTTTTACTACGACCTCGTCGCTGGACACCGCTGGCAACTTGGCGACGATGCGCTGCTTGCCGGCTGCGAACACCATGGCGACGCAGCGAAAATTCCGCTGCACGAGGTGACGCGGTTGCTGATGAACCGCTGCTCCGGCCTGCTGTATTCTGCCGAGCGGCTGGCGCGGAAAAATTTTAGCGAAGCGGAAGCGGATTTTGTCGGGCGCAATCTGGCGAAGGCGCAGCTTGCATTTGGCGATGTGCTGCTGGCGGCGAATGGGCAATACCATTGGAGTTGTCGCGAGCGCCACGCGCGGCTGGCGAAATTGTCAGGCACGGAAAGTCTGCCGCTGGTGGATTTGGTGCGGCATCATGCCGCCGGTGTGGAGTTCAAATTGCACCCAACGCGCTCGGCTGATTCGCGTGAAGTTTTGGCGGCGCGGCATGCGGAGCTTTCGGAGCTTGGAAAAAAACTCTGGCTGTGGGTGGAAACCAAACGGCTTGGAACAAAACTAACGTCGCCGCAGGATTACGCATTTTCTGAAAATAATCTTTGCCCGGAGACTTCGTCGCTGCGGAACCGGCTGGTGAATTTTCGCGCGTTTGGTGCGTGCGGTTTGTCGTGTGCGCGTTACCCGCGTGAACGGCTGTTCCGCGCGCTAGGGTTATTGTTGTGGGAGAAAAATGAATTTGAAAAAGTTCGTTCGCAATTGCGGACGAGCGCGCCGGATTTCGCCGGACTAGTTTCGGCTTATGAACAGCTTTGGAAACGGTTCAACTAATTTGCCATGAAAAACATCACCATTGTTTCCGCCTGTGACCGAAATTTTCTCTGGGGCGCATATCTGCTGGCCGCCAGCTCGGCGCGTTTTTTACCGCAGACGCCTGTGCATATTTTGCAGACCGGATTTAATGATGCCGACAAGCAATTGCTCGAACAGTTTCCGACCGTCAAGGTGCTGTCGCTGCCGGACAACGATCCGCGCAACGTCGCGAACCGAAAATCAGAGGCGCTGTTGAGCGCGGACACGGATTTTGTCGCGTGGCTGGACGCGGATTGCATGGTCATCGGCGACATTTCGCCGCATTTGATTCCGAAGAACGGCGAGTTCCAAATCCGTATGCGCGCCGCCGCTGAAAACGCGTGGGTCTGGCGTAATCATTACACGCCGGGCGAACCGCGCGGCGGCTTGCCAAAATCGGTGCTGGAAAAATGGCGCGCGGACGTGGGCCAACTGGAAAAGCCGGTGGTGGATTCTGCGTGCGTGACGAATTGTTTCGTGTTGCACAAGCGCCATCTGGATTTTGTGCGGCAATGGAAATCGCAGATTGCGAAAGTGATTCCGTCGGCGCACGCGGGCGTGGTGGACAACCGCAATCCGGCGTATTTCATGACGGATGAATCGGTGATGACATCGTTGCTGGCGTTCTCGAACATCGCGCCGACACCCGGCGACTTTTTGCTCGACCGCGATGCGAAGGCGCACGTTGCGCATTTTGGCGCAAACCCGAAGCCGTGGACGCAATGGCGGTTACGGTTGTGGTATTGTCATCCGCACATCATGAGCCTGCTCGAATGGGCACGGGTGAGCGGATATAAACTGCCGCGGGTGCCGTGGAGTTTTGAAAAGCGGAACCGCCTGCCGGCTTACGCGCTGGCGCTAGCCGGAGAAGCCAAGGCGAAGGCGCGTAGCACGGCGGGAAAAATTCTACGGATGATCAAGAAATAATTTCAAAAACCAAATGCAGCTTTAACCAATACAAAAAACATGAGCGAAAAAATTGTTTTCACCGGCATCACCAGTTTCCGCAACCACGGCGTCGAGGCGTTGGTCGTCAGCGCCATCGCGCAACTGCGCGAGCGGCTGCCGAAGGCCACGTTCACGGTGCTCGACCGCGAGCCGGAGTTCGACAACTCGCGACTGTCTGCGGGCGAGGTGAAATTCACGCAGGACTACACCATCCGCCCGCTTTACGCTAGCAAGCTACGCAACACGCTCACCCGCGCGGTGCCGTCGCTGGATAAATACGCGGCATCGGCGCGCGCCGAAATTGAGTCGGCGACAGCTGTTATCGCCAGCGGCGGCGATGTGTTCGCGTCGGAATACGGACATCGTTCCTTGCTCACGCATCTGCAGCCACTAAAGATTGCGCGGAAGCATGGCGTGCCGTTCTTTTTCGCGGCGCATTCCATCGGGCCTTTCAAGAATGATGCTGACCGCAAAGAATTCCTCGACGTCGCGAAGGATTCAGCGGGCATCACGGTGCGCGAGGCGAAGTCGTTTGAATATTTGACCAAGCAGCTTGGCTTGCCGAAGTCGCTGGTCACGCTGACGGCAGACGCGGCGTTTCTCTTGAGCAAGCCAGAGCCAGCGCGGCTCGCGAAATTGCGCGCATATCACGGCTTCACCGGCGCGCGTCCGGTCATCGCGCTGACGCCGAGTCAGGCGATCTGCAACTGGATGAACTCGAATTACGAACAGCATTTCAAGGTCTGGTGTGCTGTGGTGGACATGCTGCTGCGCGAACTGGATGCCGGAATCATTTTCATCCCGCACGTTCAGGAAACGTCGCCGAAGAATGACGATCGCGTGCTGGCAACGGCGATTGTGCGGCATTTTAATTTTGACCCGCGACTGCAGATCGCCGGCGGCGACTATTCGGCAAGCGAATTCAAGGGCATCATCAGCCAGTGCGACATGGTGGTGGCGGAGCGGATGCACGCCTGCATCGCCGGTTTGTCGAGCGCAGTCTGCACGGTGGCCATCGGCTATTCCGTGAAGGCGGAAGGAATTCTTTCCGACCTGTTTGATCTGGAGCAACTGCAAAACGGGCTGCTGCTGCCCATCAAAGATTTTCTTGATGAGAAAATTGCCTGCGAAAAAGTTCGCCGAGCGTGGCAGATCCGCGACGCAGTGAAAACGCAGTTGCAGGCGAAGCTTCCCGAGGTGCAGCAGCGCGCGGGGAAGACGTTTGACTTGATCGCCGCAGCATTAAAGCAGGGCAAAGCCAAACGGAAATAACGCCGTCAATTCAGTGCGCGATTTGATTTGTCTTCGCGTTACGCTGCTGCACAAGCGAGAACAATGCGAGCGTCGGGCCTTGAGCGTAATTCGACGGCTTGAATGATTTAGCATAATGGCCGACGCCGTTGCACTCGACCAAGGCTTGATCCACCAAACCATTGGGATGCGTGTGACGCAACACACCGCGCAGGGCATTCTCCGACAGAGTTTGCCACGATGAATTAATGGCACCGGCTTGAACGGCTTTTTCGACGGCGTAGCCAATCATCGCCGTGCCGGAAGTGTCGAGTTCCGCCACGGGATTGTTCACGTCCCAGCGCCAGCAGCCGTCCGGTTCTTGATAAGTGCGCAAAGTTTCCAGCATCTTTGTTAGTGCGGCGGCAAACTCGGTGCGGGCTTCATGATCTCTCGGCAGATAGGTGAGCGCATCCGCCAAACCCATCGCCAGCCAGCCGGCACCGCGCAGCCAAGTATCAGGGCCAAATTTGCGGTCCAGCGCCAGATCATAGGCATGATACGGCAGGCCATCGGAATCATTCAGGCCGTGCTGGAGAAACACGCGGAGCTGCCGCACGCCCAAATTGAGCGATCCGGCATCGCCAAATTCAGCACCGTAGCGAATCAGGAAGCCGCAAATCATGCCTTTGTCGTCCACCATTAACACATCGGGATGCTCGGCACGATAGGACAACGCGCCGAGTTTATTGGTAGGATAATTCATAAGCCAGCGCGCCATTTTTTGCGCGCCAACGCGGTAAAAATCTTTTCCGGTGCGCTGATACATTTCGAGAAAAACTTCGCCGGCGCTGAAATCATCGATCACCCGCAAGCCGGGAACCAGTGTGCCGGTGGAATCCACATTGCGCGTGCAGTATTTATCGAGCGCGACGAAGGCGGGCGAGTTGGTCGCGGGCTGGCTGACCGCGATGCCGATGGCCAGCAAGGCATGCGCCGGATTGAGTTTTCGTTTTTCAAAACCTTCGCGAAATATTTTTTCAATGGGGCCATAGTCGGAAGTTTCGGTGCGGTTCATCGGCTTGAGATGATTCAAGTCGGCGACGGTTTGCTTGAGAAGCAGATTGAGATTTTGGTCGTTGAATTTTCCATCCAAAGTGCCAGCGGGCATTTCCCAGCGTGTCGCAATCCGGTCAAACAGGCGCGCCTCGTAGGCGGCCACGAGTGCCGTCACGCAGAAGAATGCGATAAACAGCGTCCGCCAAAAACGACTACCACATTTGTGGTTCGAATAGCTGCCGCTGGAATGTTCTGTCGGGTTGTTTGCGTTCTGATAATTCATATTAAGATGTTTGATTATTCTTTCAGCGACGCCACCAGGAAATCTGGTCAAACGCCTCCACTTGTCCGTCCGGCAGCAGGCGGATGGTCACGCGGTGGCCGCCGCGCGGGCGGATGAGTTCGCCGTCCCACTTCCATGGCGGGTCGGTGGCAAGTTCGAGGTGGATGCCGCTTTCGGCACCGTCCGGTTTGAGCGCAAGGTTGACAGATTCCTGGTCGGCAAGTGTAGGAAAAGTCCGCGTCTGGCCGCAGGCGCGGACGAGGAGCGGCGGCAGCGGGTTGTCGGTCTCATTGTAAACCACAATGGTCGAGGCGTCGGAATTCACAAACGCGATGAGGCCGGTGACGCCGATGCCAACTAATAGAACCAGCGGGAATAAAATCCGCTTGCGCAGCCACCATGGGCGGAGTGGATTTAAATTCATGCGCTTTTGCCGGCGAGTTTTTGCTTCTTGGCTTCACGGCGCATGACTTCGAGGCGGGCGGTGATGCCGAACAGGATGAGCCAGAGCATGAGGTTGCGTGGTTGGACGAGGACGCGTTCGAGCGTGCTCTGGCCGTAATTTAGCAAACAGCCCATGAAGATACCGAGGCTCAAACAGCGGAGAAACGAGTGACCGAATGAAAAGAACGCCCGGACGTTGCGCCAAAGTCCGACGGTAATCAATACCAGCCAGGCTGACAGGCCGACATAACCGTTTTCGGCGAGCAATAAATAGTAATGGCTCTCGACAACGGGGTTGGCCTGGTCCGGCCGGACCTTCATGTTACGGCTGCGAACCCAGTCATAATAGATATCTGCATAAGGAAAAGGCGGGTTGACGACGAGCGCGTAGTTGTTCCAGCCGATGCCGAGCGGGTGGTCGTGAACCATGGCGCGGCAGGCATCCTTCATCACTTCGCGCAGTTCGCCGCTGGAGGCATTGCCCTTGTCATGGAAACGCGAGATGATCGTGTCCAGGGCGAGCACCAGTCCGAGCGCGCCGATGATGCCCATCGAGGCCGTCAGCAGCACGCGCCGCGACGTGACTTTTTCCATCAGGCTCGCGCCGGTTACGGCAATCGCGCCCAGCCCTAACATTACTAGTGCGCCGCGCGACAAGGTGCATTCGACGATGGCGGCGCAGGTGAGAAAGCCGAACAAAACCCAATTGGCGCCTTTGAATGGCGGGCCGAGCGCGGTGGCTAGGAATACCATGCCAATCAGAATGGCATACATCGCCAAAGGGTTCTGATGTTCGAATGTGCCGTGCACTTGATACATATGCTGGAGATATTTCATTTTCAGACACACGAAAAGTTCCCACGCCATCACGCTAGTCATGACGCGCAGGAAAAATTTCAAATCGTCCTCCGTCCGCAGCGTGTTGAACGTGGCAATCATCAGCACGGCGGCGAAAATCTGTTTGTGGGCGGCCATGTAGCAAAGATTTTTGTCCGGCGCATTCACCAATGAAAGCAGGGAAATACCGCAATACAGCAAATACCAGCCGAGTCCCGGCGGCAGCCAGCGGAAGGATTTTTTGTCCTCGCGCCATTTCGCAACGATTAGCGCAATCGCCAAAGCTTCGTTGAAAAAGAAATGGTAGCCCTTGGTGTGCCCGCGATACGTCTCAATCGAATCAATGGTCAGGCCCCAGTTGCCAGCGGCCAGCAGACCGTTGATGGTCATGAAACACATCGCGGCAAAGACGCCACGCTGCCACGCCCGACGGTCTTTCAGGAAAATTCCGGCGACAGGCGCCAGCATGAAAAACAGCGGGCCAACAATCGCGAGCTTGATGAAGTCAACTGTCGTCAATCTCGCGAGCATAACGAAATTTCCCCGGCGGCAAACGGATTTTCTCGGCTTGGAGTTTGGGGTGGAGAATGCTAAACCTCTGGCCATTCATGCAGGCACCACCGCCAGCCGATCAGACTGACCGCCCGCCCATTGCCATTTTGGGCGTCCCGTTTGATAATGTCACCACCCCGGAAACGCTGGCAGCAATCGGCAAAATGATTGCCTCCGGCCAGCCGCATTATGGCGCGACGGCCAATGTGGATTTCATCGTGCAGGCGATGAAAGACGTCGAGCTGCGCCGTATTTTATTTGACGCGCATCTGGTGCTGGCCGACGGGATGCCGATTGTTTGGGCTTCAAAATTCCTGGGCAACCCGCTGCCGGAGCGCGTGACGGGTTCAGGCATGATTCCCCAACTGCTCGAGTTGGCGGAACAAAAGCGTTGGAAAGTTTTCTTTCTCGGCGGCACGGAACAAAGCGTGGCCACGGCTGCCGAAAAAACGCGCGCCAAACATCCGAAGCTCCAGCTTGTCGGCGCGTATTCGCCGCCATTCAAACCGCTGCTGGAAATGGATCACGCCGACATTTTGCGGCGCCTCCACGAAACCAAGCCGGACATTGTGCTCGTCGCGTTCGGCTGTCCCAAACAGGAAAAGTGGATCAATATGAACTATCGCGCGGCCGGCGTGCCGTTCATGGTCGGCGTTGGGGCGACGATCGATTTTCTCGCCGGCACGTTCAAACGCGCCCCCGTGTGGATGCAAAAATCCGGCACGGAATGGATTTTCCGGATGGTTCAGGAACCGAAGCGGTTGGCGAGCCGCTATGGCACCGGATTGCGCGTATTTACGTTCGCAATTTTGAAACAATTATTTCGGCTGCACGCTTGGCTGCCTTCGTTTCAAAAATCTAAAGGCGCCGAGATTGTTCATGATTTACAAGGCAATTTTGTTATTCAAGCGCCCGGGCGTTTGGGCGCGACCGAGGTGAAGGCGTTCCGCGATGAATGGCTGCGCGCCGTGGAAAACGGCCATGTGATGCTTGATTTATCTAACACCACTTTTGTCGACAGCACGGGCATCGGCCTGCTCATCCGACTGCGCAAACGCGCGCGTGAACTGGGCTATGAATTTTATCTGATCGCGCCGCGGCCACCAGTTGTGGCGGCGTTGCGGATGATGAAGCTTGATGAATTTTTCACCGTGCAGGCAAGCGTCGCCGGCGCCCAGTTCATAATGGATAGCGTTGCCCGTTCGCCGGTCGTCAGCAGTGTTATGGAAGCGACCGAACTCCGGATTCGTTGGTCCGGTGAAGTCACCGTGCTAAACGCTGTCGAATTGGGCGTCCACACTGAATCTGAATTATCCCAGACCTCGCCCGGTATGAGGGTGGTGATTGACTTGTCGCGAGTGGTGTTCGTGGATAGCACGGGCATCGGCCTGATGCTGCGGTTCAAGAAAAATCTCCACCGTCGCAACATCCAGCTCAAGTTTGTCAATCCGGCGGGTCCAGTTAGGAATGTGCTCCGGCACACCCGGCTGGAGGAATATCTTCTGGGCGAAGCGAAATGAAGATCGGCTTCTCCACCTCCGTCATCCAGCGCGGTAAAACCGGCGTGGCGCAATATGTTTTCGCGCTTCTGCGGGCGATGCTCGCCCATGCGGATAAACACGAATTCAACTTGTTTGTATTGGAGGAAGATTTGCCGCTGTTCGAATTCGCGAAAGGCAAAATGAAGTTGATTCCCGTCGCCGAAAAATTCCGGCCGGCGGTGAAAAATGTGTTTTGGCATCAGGCGGAACTGCCGAAGCTCGTGAAAAATCTCGGCCTCGATGTGCTGCATGTTCCCAGCTATCGCCGGATGCTCTGGCGTGCGCCGTGTCCGCTCGTCGCCACCATCCACGACCTCGCGCCGTTCCATATCACCGGCAAATACGACTGGAAGCGCATGATTTACGGTCGCGTCATTGTCAAGCGGCTGGCACGACGGCAGGACGAAATCATCGCCGTCAGCGAAAACACCGCGCGCGATCTGGAAACTTTTTTCGGCCTCGGCCGCGACCGCGTGAGCGTCGTCTGGAACGGCATTGACCACCGGCGCTTCCAGCCCGGCGATGTGGCCGCTGCCAAAAAATCGGCAGCGGAAAAATGGAAACTGGATCGTCCGTTTTTTCTCTTCGTCTCAAGGCTCGAACATCCCGGCAAAAACCACGTCCGGCTCATCGCGGCATTCAACCAGTTCAAGACCACGACGAAATCCGACTGGCTGCTCGCGCTCGGCGGCAGCGACTGGCACGGCGCGGAGGCGATTTATGCGGCGGCAAAATGTTCACCGTTTACCGCCGACATCCGGTTTCTCGGTTTTGTCAGCGACTCGACACTGCCGGAGCTTTACCACGCCACGGATGTTTTCATATACCCGTCGCTGTTTGAGGGTTTTGGGTTTCCACCGATTGAAGCGATGGCTTGCGGCGTGCCGGTCATCAGCTCCACGCGCGGTTCGCTGCGCGAAGTCGTTGCGGACGCCGCGCTTACCGTCGAGCCCGAAAACATTGCGGACATTGCCGGCGCCTTGGCGAAAATGTCCGGTAGCGCCGAAGAGCGCAACCGCTGGCGCGCGGCAGGTTTTGTAAACGCCAAGCGTTTCGATTGGAACGAAAACGCCGCGCAAACTTTGGCAATTTATGAGCGGGCGCGCCGGCGGGGAAGGTGCTAGAATGCGCGCGGCAGGTTTTGATGACTTTTTGATCATGGATTTGTTGCGGCATTGGAATTTACGCGAACGTCCCTTCGAGGCGACGTGGGATACGCGTTTTTTTTACGCCGGCCCGGATCACGAGGAGGCATTGAGCCGGCTGTTGTATCTCGTAAGCGAGACGACGATGAATCTCGGCCTGCTCACCGGCGAAATCGGCAGCGGCAAGACTTTGACGCGCGCGGTTTTTGCCGGGCGCATTGACGCAACGCGTTTTCACGTTCTCACCGTGGAGAATTCCGGCTTCCAGCTCGACGAACTGCTGGGCTCGATTTTACGCCGGCTTGATCCGCAAATTCATATGAATGGCGAAGGCAAGCTCGCACGTTGCGAAATTTTTGAACAGCTTGTCCGCAAGGTGAATGCCGGTGGTCGCCATCTGGTTTTGCTGCTCGACGAGGCGCAGGACATGACGCCGGAGACAATCCATGAGTTGCGCTGGCTCACCAATTTCAACGGCGGCGGCGCGTCGTTGCTCACGCTAATCCTCATCGGCCAGCCGGAATTGCGGAAGATGATCCTCGGCGACGCCGCCATCAACCAGCGCGTCAGCCTGCGTTTTCACCTGAAGCCGCTGCGTGCGGACGACATGGAAAATTATCTTCGCCACCGTCTGCGCACTGCCGGTCACGCCACCGGCAACCTATTTTCGCCGACGGCGGCGCTGGAAATTTTCCACGCCACCCACGGCATTCCGCGCGAGGTCAATCGGCTTGCCAAACTCGCGCTGGAACACGCGTGGGTCGGCGACGCGGCGAAGGTCGAGGCCGCCGCCGTCACCGCCGTCGTCCGCGATCTGGAACGGCATCAACTATTGCCCGCATGAACGAACCCGAAGCTTTCAGCGTCAGCGCCGTGCAAAAAAAACGCGAGCAGTCCGCCATTGCGACGCCGGCAGTGTCCGCGCCTGCGGCGGTGATGAATCCGTCGTCGCCCGTGGCCAAGCTGGAAACGCCGGCGGCGAGTGAAGTGAAAGGTGGTTTGCCGTTTGATCCATTGCGGCTGGCGGTGGCCGTTTTGCGGAAGTGGAAACAACTGCCGCTGGCAGGCTTTGCGCTCGCGCTGCCGATTTTTGCCTTTGCCATTTTCAAGTTCCATACGAGTTACACGACGACGATTCAGCTCATCCGGCGCGAGGTCACGACGACCATCCGGCAGTCGCAATTTGGCGAGCCTTTCAAGCCGCGCCAGGTCACGGCGGGCACGATTGTCAGCGTGATGCAATCACCGAAGCTGTTGGAAAAGGTCGGGCGCGCGGCGCATCCGCCAATGAGCGGAGACGCGTTGCTGGGCAGCCTGACCATTGCGCTGGAACGCGAAACAGATTTGATTGATGTGACGCTCAAAGGCGGCGGCAGCCCCAAGGCGACAGCGGATTTGATCAATGCCTACGGCAATGAAGTGGTGGCGCTGACGGCGCAGATGCAATCCGAAGAGGCGGCCGAGCTGGATAAATTCTTGCGCGACCAGATTTCACGCGCCGACGCGGAACTGGAAGAGGTGAACAAGGAATTGTTGGAATTCAGCCAGACCAGTGAATTTTTCGGTGCCGACCGCGAAGTGGAGGCTTATCTGCATCAGTTGGGCGAGGCGGAAATGCAGTTGGAGACGGCCAAGACGGATTTGCAGACGACAGACTTCCGGCTCGGCAGCGTCGAGCGCGAACTCGCGTTGCAAGATCCGCTGGCCATGCGTTTGAATCAGGCACGCCAGGATTTGAACAACCTGCGCACCACTTATGCCGACGCGAATCCCATCGTGAAAGACGCGCAGGAAAAAATAGCCGCGCTCGAAAAGCAACTGACTGATGCCATCGCCAGCACGAATCCGGCACCGTTCCAATTCACCGGCAACAGCGTGGCCAATGATCTTTATTTGCAGGTCGTCAATTTGCGCAGCGAGCGCGAAGGCCTCACGAAGCGCGTCGGTCAGCTGACCGATTTTTACGACAACGTGAAGCAGAAGCTGAACGGAGTTCCGGAAAAAAGCCAGCGCTTCGCCGAGATCTCTGCACGCCAGCAGACGTTGCAGGCGACGCGCGACCTGCTCGCCGGCCGCCAGCGTGAGGCACAGGTTTACGAGGCCAACTCGCCAGGACTTTACCGGCTGTTTGCGCCCGCAACCGAAGACAGCGTGGAAGTCGGCAACCGCTGGAAAAAAATCATCCTCATTACCATCGCCGGCTTTATTTTCGGACTCGGCGCGATGCTTGTCTGGATTTGCGGGCGCGAGCTGATGGATTTGCGCGTGGTGTCGGCGGGCGATTTGCGCCGCGCGACCGGCGTGCCGGTGGTGGCGCGGTTGCCGGACACGGTGAATTTCTCGGCGTCAGAACTGGCGCAATGGCGTTTCCGCGCATGGTCGCAGTTACTGCGGCAGTTGAAATTGCAAAACGAGCCGCGCATGACGCTCGCATTCACGTCGGCGAAAAACGGCGAGGGCAAATCCACCTTGATCGGCCTTTTGCGCGACGCGGCGCATGACCGGCGGCTGCCGGTGGTGACGGTGACCAATCTGCCGTCAGCGAGTGCGGAAATAAAATCGGTTGCGCTGGCCGAAGCACTGGCGGCACCGGAAATCTTGGTCCGGCATTTGCGCGAGCAGCCGGGCGTGCCGCTGGAATTGCGTTATGACGCAACTTGGCAGTGGAGTCTGGAAAATCGCGCCGGCTGGCAGCGCGCACTGGAAGCGTGGCGGTCGGTTCCATCGTTGATTTTACTCGTCGAACTACCGGCGATGACCAGCTTGGACGCGGTGCTGGCGGCAGAATTGATGCCGGCGGTTGTGTGGGTCGCGGCGAGCGGTGAGTCACAGCAAAACGAGCTGGCGCAGACGCTCGAAACCGTCGAGGCCGGCGAGGTGACGCTCGCGGTGGCGGCGCTGAATCGCGAACCGGCGGATTTTTCGCGCGTGGCGTTTCTGGAGAAATTGTTGCCGCTGGCGCTGATAATTTTAGTTTTGGGAGCCAGCGCGGCGCGCGCGACGGAAACCAATCTGGTGGCAATTGACGGATTTTCCGGCTCCACGCAGACGCCGTTTTATGCGGACTGGCAGCAGCATTACACCGTGGGCGCGGGCGACATTTTTAATCTGCGGATTTATGGCCGCTCGGATTCCGGCCACAATTATGTGCCGGTGGGGCCGGATGGGCGCATCAGTTTTTTGGAGGCCCAGAGCGTTATGGTCGCCGGTCTGACCGTGGATGAGATGCGCGCGAAGCTGGACGAGGAACTGGGAAAATATTACCGCAACGTCCGCACCATCGTGACGCCGGTGGAATGGCGCAGCAAACGGTATTATCTGATGGGCGCAGTGGTGGATCGCGGCGCCTACATCCTCGACAAGCCGCTGACGATCATCGAGGCCGTGGCGCGGGCGCGCGGCATCGCCACCGGCCTTTACGAGCACAACACCATCGAGCTGGCGGACATGAAACGCGCATTCATCGTGCGCGATCAAAAGCGGCTGCCGGTGGACTTTGAGCAGTTGTTCGAACACGGGGATTTGGCGCAAAATATTTTGGTGGCACCGGGCGATTACATTTATTTTCCGTCCGGCACGGTGAACGAAGTTTATTTGCTCGGCGCGGTGGGCGCGCCGGGACCGCTCGGCTTGACGGCGGAAAACACGCTGGTCGGCGTGTTGACGGTGCGCGGCGGATTTTTGCCGACGGCTTATCAGCAGCGCGTGCTGGTGGTGCGCGGTTCGCTGCAAAAACCGGAGACATTTGTTGTGAACTTGGCGGCGATCATGGCTGGCCGCGAAAAAGATTTTGTGCTGCAGCCAAAGGACATCATTTACGTCGCCGACAAACCGTGGCAGAGCGCGGTGGATTTGTTGCAACTGGCGCTTAACGCCTACGCGCAGGGCATGACGACGACGTGGGTTGGCTACAACATCCGGCCGCTGACCACCTCGCCGATCTTGCCTTCAATCCAGTGATGCGCGCCTTGTTCCAGTTTTTATTCGTGGCCGCCGTCCTGTTCGCCGCCGGCTGCGCGAATGTGCAGCATGGTCCCACGTTTGACCCGCGTCAGCCGCAAACCGGCGGCTTTCATGATTTGGGCGGCACCAACGTGCTGGATCCGGTTTTATTGCGGCCGCCCACGAATGAATTCCGGCTGGGGCCGGGTGATCACATGGACATTGAACTGCTGGGCAACGGGCAAGGCTCGCAGCCGACGCTGGTCGGGCCGGATGGGAAAATCTATTTCGATTTGCTGCCGGGCATCAGCGTGTGGGGGTTGACGCCGACGCAAACCCGCGATTTGCTGGAACGCGACCTGGCCCAATATTACAAGGAGCCGCAGGTGTCCGTCAGCTTGCGCGAGGTGCGCAGTTCCCGCGTCTGGGTCTTGGGCCGGCTCAACACGCCGGGCATCTATCCGCTGGAAGGGCCGATGACGATCATTGACGCCGTCACGCGCGCCGGCGGCCTGTATAGCGCGCAGTTCACCGGCACGACGGAAGAACTGGCGGACTTGCAGCACAGCTTCCTGCTGCGGCACGGCAAGTTTCTGCCGGTGAATTTCAAGAAGCTCATCCACGAAGGCGACATGTCGCAAAACATTTACCTCGAACCGGATGATTTTATTTTCCTACCCTCGGCGCTGGCGGCGGAGGTTTATGTGCTCGGCGCGGTGGCTTCGCCGCGGCCGGTGTCATTCAAGGATCAAGTCACCTTGAGTTCAGCCATCGCCAACGCGCACGGCGCACTTCCGGATGCGTGGCTGGGCGAGGTCGTCATCATCCGCGGCTCGCTGACGGATCCGCATTATGCCGTGGTGAATTATCTGGATATCCTCAAGGGCAAGGCGCCGGAAGTGCCGCTGGAGCCGCGCGACATCGTCTATGTGCCGGATCACCCGCTCGGCATGTTTCGTAATACGGTCAAAGTTATCGTGGACACGTTTGTGCGCACCGTCGCGGCCAACGAGGGCATCCGCGCCGGTGGTGGCCAGCAAAGCATCGGCGTGGGCGTGAACGTCGGCCAGTGATTCACGGCGCGTGGCAATGCAGCGGCCGGCCGGCCAGCACGTTTTCAATATTATTTCAGAGCACCACCGTCGTGATGGCGGTGAATATGCGCCAGTTCAGGCAACAAGCCCGCAGCAAGAAGCCGCCACTTCGGCTATGAGATCGCAGTCATTGCCCGGTGGCACCGGAAAAATTATGACCCTGCAAAAGGGCGCGGCGGGACTGAAAGTCTTGCCGGTGATGCTCGTTGCCGGCAGCATGATAGTGTTTGTGCAGCCGCTGGATCGTGAGAGCACGGACTGGGATCAGTTGCCGGCCCAATTGCCCGGCTTGTTTAACTTTTGAAACATGAAATTCACCCTGCTCCTGCTGGTTGGTGGTATAGCACTAAACGCCTTTGGCCATCCCGACCAACCGCCCGCCAATCCCAAAGCCAGTCCTGCGGCGCAGGCTGTTCTCAAGTTCATTCAAGGCCTGCAAAATCGTCCCGATAAAAAGCTGTTGTCCGGCCAGTTCACCGACTTCGGAACGAACGCCGGCAACAGCGCCAAAATTTTTGAACTAATCCAACAACGCACCGGTTGCTATCCGGCCATTCTCGGCGTGGATTATGCCGACTGGCATGACGGTAGCATCGCCGCCGCCGCCCCGAACGCTGCGGCGCTCAACCAGTGGCGACACGGTGGACTGGTCACCATCAACGTCCATTTCTTCAATCCGCTGCGCACCAATCTCGCCGTCAGCGGTCTGCGTGATAAAAACGTGGACATCACTCCGCTGCTGGATCCGACGTCGCCCGCCCATGCCGTTTGGATGCGCGAACTTGATGACATTGCCATCGGCTTGCAACAGCTGCGTGATGCCGGTGTCGTGGTGTTGTGGCGGCCATTTCACGAGATGAACGGCGGCTGGTTCTGGTGGGGCGCAAAAAAGCCGGCGGTGTTCATTCAACTCTGGCGACAGATGTTCGACTACTTCACGATTCAGAAAAAATTGAACAACCTGCTCTGGGTTTATGCCGCCAACACCGGCGGCCGCACCGCCGATTACTATCCGGGCGACGGCTATGTGGATTTGGTGGGCGTGGATGCCTACACCGACTTCGTGGACGCGCAACATATCCAAGGCGTCCCGGAATTATTGCACCTGCCCAAGCCATTCGGTTTTACTGAATTCGGGCCGCACGGACCATTTCATCCGCCCGGCGATTACAATTACCTCCGGTTCATTGACGGCGTGGAAAAACATTTTCCTAAAGCCTCGTTCTTTCAGGCGTGGAGCGTCAACTGGGGGTTGACCACCAACCAAAACGTCAGCGCCTTGCTGCATCATCCGTGGGTGGTGAACCGCGCCGGGCTGCCGGATTTTTTAGATTTCAAACCTTGAAAAGCCAGAGCCGTGCTTCGTTCTCCACCATCCGCTTCTGGCAGGAGGCAAACTTGCCTCTGCACTGAATGAGCTTGCCCTGATTCCGATAATGTGCAGAATTGTCGGCGCTTGACGTATAGTGGCAAAGGTTTTCGCCAATTCTGCTAAATACGCCCGTGCGTGAGTAGGTCGTTTGTATGCCCCTCACAATAGTGTGTAGCTGCGCGGCGTAGCTGTAGAAAATTGCGAGGCGAAAAATGGCTGTATGTCATTGATGTTTTGGATGGGGTCTTAGCTCAGTTGGTAGAGCGTCTCGTTCGCAATGAGAAGGTCAGGAGTTCGAGCC
>Ga0302267_10003465_pt1 | contig 18126 bp, 21 predicted proteins | sample III_Bog_E1_3_FD_194555 | JGI IMG/M metagenome (GOLD analysis project Ga0302267, IMG submission 194555) | Peat permafrost microbial communities from Stordalen Mire near Abisko, Sweden - III_Bog_E1_3 | ecosystem: Environmental > Terrestrial > Soil > Wetlands > Peat | place: Sweden: Abisko... | reverse complement strand
CGCTTCACCCTGGACGCCATGCCCGGCAAGCAGATGAGCATCGATGCCGACCTCAACGCCGGCATCATCTCGGAAAAGGACGCCCGCGACCGCCGCAAGAGCATCGAGAAGGAAGCCGACTTCTACGGCGCGATGGACGGCGCCAGCAAGTTCGTGCGCGGCGACGCCATGGCCGGCGTTCTTATCACCGGCATCAATCTCATCGGCGGCTTCGTCATCGGCATGGTGCAGATGGGACTGAGCGCGGACGAATCCGTCCAGCAATTCTCGCTGCTGAGCGTCGGCGACGGCCTCGTCTCGCAGATTCCCGCGCTGCTCATCTCGACCGCGGCCGGTATTCTCGTCACGCGCTCCGGCTCGGAGTCGGGCCTCGGCGAAGATTTCATGCGCCAGATGCTCGCCAACCGGCGCGTCGTCGCGACCACCGGCTTCATGCTTTGGGTCATGATGCTCGTGCCGGGCTTCCCCAAGCTCGTGCTGCTCGTCATGGGCGGCATTTTCGTCGGGCTCTCGCGCATCCTGCCGCACGGTGAAACCGCGACCGCAGGCGCAGGCCAGACCATTGGCGGCAAGAAAGTCGAGCCGAAGAACGGCAAAGCCAACGAGCCCGCGCAATTCATCCCCAAGCCCAACGAAATCCTCACGCTCGAGATCGGCCTCGGCCTCCTGCCGCTCGTGCAGGGCAACATGCAGAACCTGCTCGACCGCGTGCTCGCGCTGCGCCGCACGCTCTCGCAGGAAATGGGCGTCGCCGTTCCGTCCATCGTCATCCGCGACCAGAGCTCGCTCGGCACGCATAAATACCAGCTCCTGCTGCGCGGCCATCCCCTCGCCTCGGGCGAAGTGTTCTGCAATCAGCTCATGGCCATGGGCATCAACAAGGCCGGCGCGAAAAACCAACTGCGCGGACGGCCCACGGTCGAGCCCGCCTTCGGCATGCCCGCCATCTGGATTCCGGAAACGGAGCGCAAGGCGGCCGAGCGCGGCGGCTACGTCGTCATCGACCCGCTCACCGTCATGGTCACGCACTTGAGCGAAATGCTGAAGCGCAACCTCTCCGACATGATCACGCGCCAGGACATCCAGGAGATGCTCAACCGCCTCAAGGAAACCAACGGGGCAGTCGTCGCGGAACTCGGTCAGCTCCAGATCAGCAACGGTCTCATCCAGCGCATCGTGCAGAACCTGCTGCGCGAGGGCGTCTCCGTGCGCGAGTTCTCGGTCATCCTCGAGCGCCTCTGCGACCAGTATCCCTACACGAAGAACATCGACGAACTCAGCGAAGCGTGCCGCCGCGCGCTGCACCTCGAGATCGCGCGCCAGCTCGATTCCGACGACGGCCGCCTCAAGGTCATCACGCTGCATCCCGACGTGGAGCAGCGCGTGATCGAGAGCGTCCGCCAGAACCCGCAGGAAGTCATGCTCGTGCTCGACCCGCACCTCGCCGGCCACATCCACGCCGAGCTCAAGAAGGGCATCCAAATGATGGCCGGCAGCGGCCGCGCCCCCATGCTCCTCTGCGCCCCCTCCGTCCGCATCGGCCTCAAGAAATTCTTCGAGGACAGCTTCCGCCTCCTCAAGATTTTCGCCTACAACGAAATCTCCCCCGCCCTCAAGCTCGAGCCCGCCTACACCATCGCGCCGATGAAGGCGTAGGTCTCCGCTTTTGACGGAATTACGGAATTTTCGGAATTAACGGAATTGGAGCGGGAGGGGCAACCTCCGGCCTGCCCCTGATTTTTCGCGCGGAGGACTGAAGAGGACCGAAGAGTTGGAGGGACGGGCTCCTGCCCGTCCGTGCGTTCTCTATTCCTCGTGCCCTTTCGCTCTCGGCATTGGGCTGGGTTTGGGCCAGATTAGGCGATGCCTTCCCTTCCCGCCGACCTCGCAAAAGTCATCGAGTTGGCTGGAGTCAGGCAACCCACACAAGCTCCCACTCCCCAGGACTGGGAACGCCTAGAAGCGAAGACTGGCCTCGTTTTCCCTTCCGACTACAAACAACTCATTTCGGGCCTTGGAAAGGGCTACTTCGGAATGAATCTGAGATTCGAAAATCCAGCAGATTCATACAACCCACTTAGCCACGCGCTCCTTCTGGATCATCTGGAATGGTTCAAAGGCATTATGGCCTGTACCTCGCTAAAATTTTATCCGGAAGAGGGAGGATTGGTCTTTGTTGGTCACATTGACCGCCACTACTTCTTCTATCTACCCGAAAAGAGATCCAAAAACCTCCGGCAATTGGTGTGGATTGATTCCAACTATAACGTGGTTTACCCCCTCGACGGCTCTCTCCCGTCTTTTCTCTATAAACTCTACATGGGCGAGTACCCCAAACTTTTTCCCGTGAAGCTGGAAGATTTGCGCGCGACCATTTGGCACGACCGGCCTTTCTTCACTGCGCATAAAGCCTAACAGCGTGGACGAGTCGGAAGTGGTAGCCGTCGACCGCCGGGCGACGGGCTCGGTGATAATCGCAACCCCGATCGAGATTGCGCACGCCAGCTCGCCCCGCGCCCGGCGGTCGCGGGCTACCACCGATGTTGCGGTGCAAACTACTTTTTCGGCGCGGCGGAAACTGCAGCAGCAGCAGGAACAGCTTCCTTCAACCACCACAGCCAGAAATCACGCCGCTTGATGGGATCGGAGCCCCTGTCCCATGGCCCGCCATTCGCGTAGACGATCGAGGCTGTCAGCGCGGCGTCGAATTCGAAGGGATCGATGCTATTGTTGGGAAGCTTGGGATCGAGTTCCCACGAGTTGAACCGCTCATCCCACAACGCCACATAAAGAGCGCCCGTGGCGGCGGAGCAGACCAGGACCGCGTTCGCCGCATCCTCTGTCGATTCGGGACCCGACAACAAGTCCTCGTCGCAGGCCTGATATTTCTCGTAGAGCTTGCGCGCATCGGCCCGCGACAAACGTCCGGCCAGCACATCGTCGCCCTTCACAAGAATCTCCTCGATTTTCTCGGCGGGAAAATACTTTTGCCAGAACGGCAGAACTTTCCGCACCGTTATCTTGGCCAGCTCGTAACGCCGGATTTGCCCGAGCGTCACCGGGCCCTCCTTCGAGGCATGATCACCGAGACACGACCAGATCGCGTGACGCGCGCCTGCGGGCAGATCGTGATCGTCGGAATCAATGACGGCCCGCGCGCCTTCAATGATTGCCTCTTCCAAGTCCTCGATCATGGCCCCCGCTTCTTGACGTAAGTTTACTGCCGATCCTGGACTCGGGCGAGGCGGAAGTGACGGATTCCGACTGCAAGTAGTTAACGCGTAAACATCTCCGTCAGCCGCTGCCGGCGATAATCGAAAATGGTCCGCACATCCCGTTTCACGAAGAGCGTGTTGATGATCCAACCGCCGATCGGATAGTAGCGCACGTCATCGGTGCAAAGCGTCCCGCCGTCCTTTTCGGTGAAAGTGTGCGTGTGATGCCAGAGCCGGTACGGGCCCTTGAGCTGCACGTCGACGAAGCGGTGCGGCGGTTCCCACTCGACGATCTCGGTGCGCCAAGTGATCGGAATTCCGTGGACCTTGATCTGGTAATCGATGAGCGCACCCCGGCGCATCTCGATGGGCGTGGGTGTGACGACGTGGAAGTTGAGCCATGGCGGCGTGATCTTCTCCAAATTCGCGGCGTCGGCAAAAAACGGGAAGATTTCCGCGACCGGGCGCGGCAGCCAAAGCTCGTCGTGGAGGGTGAAAGGCGTCATGCCGGTGCAGTAACGTGGCCTTCGTGCGGCTAAACGCAACCCTCTGAAAAATAATAAGCTCCGCAAGCTCAGCAGTCTTTGCAGAGCTACCGCCTTTCCTCGGTTTCTGGTAGCATCCCTTGATGACACTCGAACGTTCGCGACTTTCCCGAGCCACACCGGTTATCCCCTCTCATACCACATTATAACGGTACATCCCGCATCCCCCTCCCCCCTTCCATTTCCCACGCCTCACACGCCTGATACGCTTATTTTTTTTCACGGGCTCCTCGCCCCTAAATCTCCAATTCGTCTCGCTTTGCGGCGGGAGCACGTTATTCCGTAATCACTTATGAAGACCCCGCTTTGTCCCGAGAAGATTCGCATTGGAACGCTGGCCCCGGCCGACAAGGGCGCGGGCTACATCGCGCAGATCCTGCCACACGGCTTCGAGAGCTTTTCGCTCACGTTCTGGCAGAAAATCGGCGACATCGACCTGAGGAAACTGGCCGAAGACGTGAAAAAGGTCCTCGGCGATTCCGGCGCGGTCATCAGCTCGCTCGGCATGTTCGGCAATCCGCTGGGTGAGCTTCCGTTGGACAAGGTGACGGCGGACGGTTTCAAGAAACTCATCGATGCGGCGCATCTCTTCGGCGCGGACGTGATCTGCGGTTTCGCCGGGCGCGTGCGGGGCAAGTCGATCCCGGACTCGATCCCGCGCTTCAAGAAAATCTTTGCGCCGCTGGCCAAGCGGGCGGCGGACAAGGGCCTGCGCATCGCCTTCGAAAATTGCTCCATGGGCGGCAACTGGACAACGGGCGACTGGAACATCGCGCACAACCCGGCGGCGTGGGAGCTGATGTTCGACGCCGTGCCGGACAAGAACATCGGCCTCGAGTGGGAGCCGTGCCACCAGATGGTCGAGCTGATCGACCCGATGCCGCAGTTGAAGGTCTGGACGCCGCGCATCTTCCACGTCCACGGCAAGGACGCGACGATCCATTGGGACACGATCAATAAATCGGGCATCGGCGGCTGTGAGCCGTATGTCTTCCATCGCACCCCCGGTTTCGGCGACTGCAACTGGACGGATATTATTAGTGAGCTGCGCCGCCACGGCTTCACCGGCTCGATCGACATCGAGGGCTGGCATGATCCCGTGTACCGCGGCGACTTCGAGATGACCGGCCAGGTGCACGGACTCAACTACCTCAAGCAGTGCCGCGGCGGTGAGTTCGTGCCCAATCCGAAGTAGTCCTGCGAAAACTAAATAAGCGGACTCGGCTGCCGATATATCCCGGTGCGCCCGAAATCGGGGTTTTGGGGCGCGAAAGTGCCGGATATAAGGACTAATTTTCCACGCTCGCAAGTCCAACTAGGAAATATCTTCCTTTTTTCGAGGGCATTACACTTTGAGCCATTTTCCTCAAAAACTAGTAAGATGTTATAGTATAGATAGTTAGAAGCTAGGCAATTCGCAGCACATCGCGATGGCCTCTCCATTGCTAAATGGATGATGCCATGAATACCAAGCTTCCCCCTTTCATCTCCCGCCTGTCCTTCCTGTTTGCCCTCGTCGGCGCCTTCATCGGTGTCCTGATCGGCTTGGGCAACGGCGATGAGTTCGGCTGGGCCCTGATGCGCGGCGTCTGCCTCTTCCTCGCCTTCGGGATCCTGACCCGCTGGTGGCTCGGTTCCATGGCCAAGGCCTGGCTGGAAAGCCGCCTCGAATCCCTTCAAACGACAGCAGTTAAAACCACCAAAACCAACGAACCGCGTCCCGCGATGGGACGCTAATCCCGACAGAAACCCGATAGCTAAACCTGGAGATACCCCATGATCGCCGCACAAGAATTGCAACAGGAGTGGATGACAGTTGATACGGAGCTGAAGGAGGTCCCGCGCGATCGCGATGAGACCATCCAGAGCCTCCTCTACCTCGTCCAGCACATCGCTGGCCGCCTGGTCGCGAAACTGCCCTCGCACGTGACGAAGGATGACCTCATCAGCGCCGGCGTCGTCGGCCTGATCGACGCGGTGGACCGCTTCGATGCGACCAAGGGTTGCAGCCTCAAGACCTACGCCAGCCTGCGCATCCGCGGCGCGATGGTCGACGAGCTCCGCAGCCAGGACTGGGTGCCGCGCACCGTGCATCGCGACGAGAAGATTTACGAGGCCGCCGCCGAGAAGCTCGGCCAGAAGTACGGCCGCGAAGCCACGACCGAAGAGATCCGCAAGGAACTGAAGATGACCCCGGCGCAGTTCGAGGCCTTCAGCGAGCGCACGCAGAGCCACTCCTCGTTCTCGCTCAACGAAGCCTGCTCCGATGAGGACGGCAACTCGATCGACCGCGGCGAAATCATGCCCTGCGTCTCGACCCCGACCGCCTTCGAGGAAATCCTCCGCGGCGAAGACCGTGAGATCCTCCACGAGGAACTCAATCGCCTCCCGAAGAACGAGAAGCTCGTGCTCTGCCTCTACTACATGGAAGACCTGCGCCTGAAGGAAATCGCGCAGATCCTCGAGGTTTCCGAGTCGCGCGTCTCGCAGATTCACACCGAAGCGCTGCGCCGCCTGACGGTCGCGATGCGCAAAGCACACGCCGCCTAGGTCTGGCAACACGGAGTCTCCGCCCATGTTGTTATTTGTAGGCTGGCTCATCGTATCGGTCGCATTGCTCGGGGGATTCATGTTCTCCGGCGGCAATCCCGGCACGCTATTCGTGACCGGCGAGTACATCATCATCATCGGGATCTTTCTCGGCTACATCGTCGCGTCTTCCAGCGGCGCGGTGTTGAAGATGATGCTGAAGTCCATCCTCACCGCGTTGAAGGGCTCGCCCTACAGCCAGAAGCGCTACGTCGAGCTTGTCTCGGCCATCTATGAAATCCTGGTACTGGCCCGCGAGAAGGGCGTCATCGGCCTGGAGGAACACATCCTCCAGCCCAAGACCAGCACGATCCTCGGGAAGTACCCCAGCTTCCTCAACGACCACCACGCGGTCCACTTCCTCCAGGACACGTTTCGCCCGCTGCTCGACGGCAAGGTTAAGCCGGAGGAACTCTCGCGCTCGGTGGAGAACCAACTCGACAACTTTTTCGCGGTGCACTCGCAGCCGACGGCCGTTCTCACCAAGGCCTCGGACGCGCTGCCCGCCATCGGCATCGTGGCCGCGGTACTCGGCATCGTCATCACCATGGCCAGCATCGCCGGCGACAAGGCGGTCATCGGCGAGCACGTCGCGCACGCGCTCGTCGGCACGTTCCTCGGCTTGCTCCTCAGCTACGGTTTCGCCCAGCCGCTGATCAACCGCATCGAGACGATCCACGAGGAGGAAATCAGCTACCTCGCCGTCATCGGCCGCATGGTCATCAGCTACGCGCTCGGCGCGCCGCCGATGATGGCCGCCGAGGCCGGCCGCCTCACCATTCCCGTGCACCATCAACCGACGTGCGACGACATGGAAGCGCTCCTCAAGAAGACCAACGGGTAATCATGGCCAAACGCGGACATAAAGGCGGGCATCACGGCGGCGGCTGGAAAGTCGCCTACGCGGACTTCGTCACCTCGATGATGGCGCTGTTCCTCGTGCTCTGGCTCGTCGGTTCCGACACCGAGACGAAGCTCGCGGTGCAGCGTTACTTCCGCGGCGAACTCACCAAGCAGGGCCGCAACGGCAACCAGGAATACGCCAAGCCGGAGCCGTTCGAGACCCAGATTCACGACAAGGCGAGCAAGGACCTCATCGAGCGGCAGCAGGACGTCAAGCGCGAGCTGGAGAAACTGCGCGAGCAGCTCAACAACAGCAGCCAGGCCGGCGACGACCAGATCCGCTACGAGTTCATCGCCGATGGTGTGCGCATCACCGCCATCGACAGCGCGTCGAAGCCGTTCTTCGAACCCGGCACGGCCAAGCTCACCTATTACGGCGAGTGGGTGCTGAAAACGACCGCGTGGTATCTCGACCGCTTCCCCTTCACACTTGAGGTCGAAGGCCACACGCAAAAGGGTGCCGAGCAGACCGGGGACGGTCCTTCCAAGAATTGGGATCTCTCCACCGACCGCGCCATCGCCGCGCGCGACATGCTCCAGGACTCCGGCCTTCAGCCCGACCGCTTCTGGCGCGTCATCGGCTACGCCGACCGCATTCCGCTCGAGAACACGAAGCCCGAGGCGGAAGAGAATCGCCGCATCACCATCGTGGCCCGCCTTCAACCCGACACCGCCAAAACCCTTACCCCGGATGACGTCCCATGAAAACCCCCACCAAAACTAATCTTTCCTCTATCTTCCGCCGTGACGGCGAACAGCCCGTGCGCCTGATCAAGGCCGCGCAGGCCAGCAAGCTCCTCGGCGGCGGTCACAACCACGCAACTGCATCCACTCCTCACGCGAAGCCGGAAATCCGCCTCGTGAAAGCGGGCCCGGATTATTGCGACCTTGAGGTCGTGTGCGGCTGCGGCGAAAGCACGCAAGTCCGCTGCTGGAACGCGCCCGCCGCACAGAACACGCAAGCCGTCGCGGCGTAGGCTCGCCTCGCACGGAATCCCGTGCTTTCGTAGGCTGGCATGATATCGCGTCTCGCCCTTCTGTTGCTGGCCTCGCTGTTGCCTGCTCAGGCGAAGGTTGAGACGTTTTACCTCGGCACTTATACCGACGGGACCGGTAGCCAGGGGATCTACGCGGGCACGCTGGATACGGACACCGGAAAGTTCGGCCCGCTCCATCTCGCGGCAGCAGCCACGCCGGACCCGACGGGCCTCGCGCTTTCGCCGGATCACCACGTCCTCTTCGCGGCGCTCGGCAACGCGGTTGCCTCGTTCTCCGTTGCGCCGGACAATAGCCTAAGTGCCGTCAATCGCCAGCCGTCCAGTGGTCCAAACACGTGCTACGTCAGTCTCGACCAGACCGGTCGCCAGCTCTTCGCCACCAGCTACGACGGGGGCTCCATCGCCGCGTTTCCGGTCGACGCACGAGGTAGCATCGGCCTGCCCACGGCGACCCAAAAGCTGACAGGCGCGGGCCCCAACCACGGCCGCCAGCTAAGCTCGCATCCGCACTCGGCCTACGTCGACCCGGAGAACAAGCACCTCTACGTGCCCGATCTTGGCGCTGACCGAATCTGGATCTTTCGCCTCGGCGACGGCAAGCTGGCGGCGACCGATCCGCCCGCGGTCAAGGCCCAGCCCGGCAGCGGGCCGCGCCACCTCGCGTTCAGCCCCGACGGCAGCCAGGTCTACGTGGTCAACGAGCTGGGCGTCAGCACCTGCGTCTACTCGCGCGATCCCGCCACCGGGGCGCTCACGCTGATGAAGAGCTACGCCAACGTGCCCTCGAAGGACCCATTGCCCCGGCGCACCGGCTCGGCCGAGCTGGCCATCGACTCCTCCGGCCAGCACCTCTACGTTTCCACCCGGTACCGCGACTTCTTCACCGTATTCAAGATCAACCCAGCCGGCAGCGACCCACTGACGCTTGAGCAGGTTGTCCCCTCGCCGGTGAAGTTCCCCCGCAGCTTCGCCATCGATCCCTCCGGCCAATGGCTCGTCGTCGCCGGCGAGACCGAGGACCGCATCGGCCTGATGAAGATCGACCCGGCCACCGGCCATCTCTCCCCCTCGCCGGAAACGCAGCCCCTCGCCCGGCCGGTTTGCGTCCTCTTCGCGCCGTTTTAGGCCGATTGCTGCCTAGGGGCGGCTCCGCCGGGCGAATCCTCCGTCCGGAGAAGAAAAATCCTCCCGGATGGACTTTTCTTCCGCTGCTTCTGGGGCACGCCGTGGCCAAATCGTTGAGTTTCAGAGGTAAAACCCGAAACAGGGTCAAAAAAATCCCCGTGGCATGGCAGGTGCGAAGATGAGCCTAAGTATGAACGTCGGCTTATACAGCAGCGCTGCTGGAATGCGAATGGGCGAGGCCTATCAGGATCTCGCCACGGAGAACCTCTCCCTGCAGTCCGTGCCCGGCTTCCGCCAGTCGTTCCCCGTTTTCACGACCGACCCGACGATGGTGTCCACCCAGGCCGGCGTGGCCAACGGGGGCAACCCCGCCGCGGTGCGCATGACGCGCATGACCGACTTCTCGCAGGGCCCGGTGACGCCCTCCGGCAGCCCATACCATCTCGCCATACAAGGCCAGGCCTTCTTCCAGGTGAAGGAAACCGACGGCACGACGAGCTACACGCGCGACGGCGCTTTCGAACTCTCGCCCACGGGCAAGCTCCTCACGACCGACGGCGCACAGGTCCTCAGCCAGGGCGGCGCGCCGGTAACTATCAGCACGGCGGGCGGCACGCCCTCCATCGGCCCGGATGGCTCCATCCAAGTCGCCGGCCAGCAGGTCGGCTCCATCGGCCTCGTCCATTTCAAGAATGCCGCCACTTCGCTCCAACCCGCCGCTGCCGGCCGCTTCGTCGCGCCGCAGCACGATGCCGTGCAGGGCCTCGCGGCGAACGACCAGGTGATGCAGGGCAAGCTCGAGGGAAGCAACGGCAACCCGGTGGCGGAAATGGCCAACATGATCCAGGCCGTCCGTCTCTACGAAGCCAACCAGAAAACAATTCAGGCCGCGGACTCCAACCAAAACCAATTAATTAACACGCTAGGCGGACGCCCGCAGGCCTGACCTCTTTCAAGCTAACAAAGGAAACCTAACATGATTCGATCACTCTGGACCGCAGCAAGCGGCATGGAAGCCCAGCAGATGAACCTGGATGTCATCGCCAACAACTTGGCGAACGTGAACACCAACGGTTACAAGGGCTCGAACATGGTCTTTCAGGAAATGATGTACGACACCGAGCGCGCGCCGGGCGCAAGCTCGACCGACTCGAGCACGGTGCCGACCGGCATCCAGATCGGTTACGGTTCGCAGCCCGTTTCCACCGAGCGCAATTTCTCGCAGGGCAACCTGCAGCAGACCAGCAACACCTACGACACGGCGATCCAGGGCACGGGCTTCTACAAGATCACGCTGCCCGACGGCACCAACGCCTACACACGCGACGGTTCGTTCCTCGTCAACCAGGACGGCCAGCTTGTCACCGGCCAGGGCTATCTCGTCACCGGCGTCGGCCAGATCAGCCCGCAGGCGACGAACGTTTCCATCGGCTCCGACGGCACGATCTCGGCGAGCGTCAACAACGCGATCGTAAAGATCAGCCCGATCACGATCTCGACCTTCCCGAATCCCGAGGGCCTGCAGAGCCTCGGCAACAACCTCTATCAGCAGACCTCGGCCTCGGGCAACGCACTCGACGGCCAGGTGCCCGGCACCAACGGCATCGGCACCATCGCGCAGGGCTACATCGAGACCTCCAACGTCCAGGTCGTCCAGGAAATGGTGAACATGATCCAGGCGCAGCGCGCGTATGAAATCAATTCCAAGGCCATCCAGACCGCCGACCAGATGATGCAAATGGCCGACAACATGAAGAGCCAGTGATCATGAAAATTCTGACCCTGCTCTCCCTCTCGCTCGCGCTTCTCACCCTGCAGGCCCACGCCGCGGTGCTGGAACTACGCGCGAAGATCACCATGACCGGCAGCACGCTCACGCTCAACGACCTGCTCTCTTCCTCGCAGGGCATCAGCGCCGACGACCTCAGCGCACCCGTCGCCGATTCACCCACGCTCGGCAATTCGCAGACATGGACGCGCGACGAGCTCGCCCAGCACCTGCCGCCCGCGCTCAAGGCCGATACGATCCAGTGGATCGGCGCGACGACGTGCGAAGTCGATCGCCCCGTCGCCACCTGCACCGAGCACGACGTGCGCGGCCTCATCACCGCCGAGCTGGCCAAGCATCTTCCCGCCGACAGCGACTTCTCGATCCTCGAGATGCCGAACACCGAGTCCTTCATGATCCCGCAGGGCCAACTCGACACCCGCGTGAATCTCAGCGCGGGCTCGCTGCGCCACGAGTGGGCCGACGCCACGCTCGAGTTTCGCTACCAGGGTCAACTGGCCGTGACCAAGAGCGTGCGGTTTCATTGGGCCTATACGCGCCTCGTCTGGCAGGCGACCAATACGATAAACTCGGGCGACCCGCTCAGCGCCGCAAGCTTCCAGCAGGTCGAAGCCAACGTGCTCAAGCTGCCTGGCTCGCTGCAGCCGGCAACCGATTTCCCCAGTGCCAAGAACGCCGCGCACTCGCTGCCCGAGGGTAAAATCCTCATGGAAAGCGACTGGGTCGAGCCGGTGCTGGTCAAGCGCGACGACCTTGTCACCGTTCTCTACGACCACCACGGTGTCTCGATCACGGTCGAGGGCAAGGCGCTCTCCAACGGTTCCCGCAACGACGTCATCGCGGTGCAAAATGTCAATTCCCACAAGGTCTTCAACGCGCGTGTCGTTGATCAACGGAGTCTCGTTTATGATGAATAAAGCCCTCTACACCACCGTCTTTACCCTCGGCGCGGCCGGCCTGCTCGCGGCCGACCCGTACGTGCCGGCCGTCGGCTCGGTCTGGGGTCATCCCGGCAGCCAGGCCAATCCGAACACCTCGGGCTCGGCCTCGGTCTTCAGCGATCCGCTGGCGCACAATGTCGGCGACACGATCACCATCATCGTCGACCTCTCGAACTCGATCACCAAGGACCAAAACACCAAGACGGCCAAGACCGCCTCGGTCAACGACACGATCAGCTCCCTGGTCTATCCGTCCGATGGCTCGAACAAGGGCTTTAGCTTCTACAATCTCCACGGCGTTAACCCGCAGATGGCCTGGAGCGCCAACCAGTCCTTCAACGGCGGCGGCACGGTGGCCAACACCGAGGCCGACTCGACCACCATCCAGGCCCGCGTAGTTGAGGTGGAATCCAACGGCGTGATGCGCGTCGCAGCGACGCGGCTCTCCAAGGCCGGCGACGAGGACACGCGCATGGTGCTCACCGGCCTGATCCGCCCCGAAGATCTTAACACCGACAATTCCATCGCCTCGAGCCGCGTGGCCGATCTCCAGATCGTCCAAAAGGGCAAGGGCGCCCTCAGTGAATCCCAGAAGAAAGGCTGGCTGACCAAGCTTTATGAGTTCCTTAGCCCGTTCTAACATCAACTTTCACGGCTTCGAGCCGCACCGCTTAATCGCCAACGCGCTGCTGATCATCATCGCGCTGTTGGCCGTGACCGTCCTGGCGCAGGCGCAGACCCGCATCAAGGACGTGGCCACGGTCGGCGGAGCACGCGACAATCAGCTCATCGGCTACGGCATCGTCGCCGGCCTCGACGGCCAGGGCGATTCCGACAAGCAATTCACGCAGCAGACTATCTCCAACATGGCGCGCAAGTTCGGCATCATCGTCCCGGCGACCGACATCACCAACAAGAACGTCGCAATCGTGATGATCACGGCGAACATCCCGCCCTTCACCAAGCAGGGCACGCGGCTCAACGTCACCGTGGCCTCGCTGGCCGACGCGAAGTCGCTCCAGGGCGGCGTGTTGTTACAGACGCCGCTGGTCGCGGGCGACGGGCAGGTCTACGCAGTCGCACAGGGCAGCGTTTTCCTCGGCGGCTTCGATGCGGGCACGGGCGGCGCGGGCGGTTCGTCCGTCCAGAAGAACCACACCACTTCAGGCGTGGTCACCGACGGCGCCATCGTGGAAAATGAAATCCCCACCACGATCTTTTCCAAGGGCCTGCTCGAGATCGAGCTGCGCCAGGGCGACTTCACCTCGGCCGTCCGCATGGCCAACGCGATCAACGACCAGATCGGCCACATCGCCGAGGCGGTCAGCCCGACCACAGTGCAGGTCTTCGTTCCCAAGGACATGCAGTGCCCGGAAAAGCAGATGGAGTTCGTCGCGCGCATCGAGAACGCGCAGTTCATCCCCGACGTTCCCGCGCGCATCGTCATCAACGAGCGCACCGGCACCATCGTGGCCAACGCCAACATCCAGATTGCAAAAGTGGCCGTGGCCTACGGCAACTTGACCGTGGCGATCACCAACACACAGACCGTCTCTCAGCCGAATTCCTTCACCGGCAACGGCAACACCGTCAACAGCGGCAACACCAACAGCGGCACGATCAATAACAACGGCCGGGGTGCCGGTTCCGGCGGTGGCAATGGCATTCATACGCAGGTCGTCGACAACACCACAACCAGCGTGCAGGAAGAAAAGCGCGCGATGGTTGTGCTCAATGACATGCCGACCGTCGAGGACGTCGCCTTCGCGCTCAACTCGATGGGCGCCACGCCGCGCGAGCTGATGTCGATCCTGCAGTCGATGAAAGACGCCGGGGCCCTCAACGCGGAGCTCGTGCTCGAATGAACGGCTACGCTTCACTCGGCGCGGTTAGCGGCGTGCTGCCCCCGGATTTCAACATCAACATAAATACCGTCGGCAACAATGAGACCACGCGCATCAAGGCGGTCTCGAAAGCGATGGAAACGATGTTCGCCAACCAGCTCAGCGAAGAAATGGGCAAGGAAATCTCCGGCACCGATAACACCGACGACCCGGACGGCGGAAAGAACCAGTACAGCGACTTCATCCAGCAGGCGTTGAGCCAGGGACTGACCAGCGGCAAGGGCCTCGGTCTCGCCCAGCAAATCCAATCTTACCTCACCAAGCGCGAGCACCCGGACGCCGCGCCTTACATGCACCCCTCTTTGACTCATGTCCACTCCGCCAAATAGAAACATTTCCAGTCCGGTCCTCCAGGAATTCGACCAGCTTCTCGAGAGCATGATCGGCCTGCAGAAGAAGGAGCAGGAGCTCATTCTCTCCCGCCGCACCGACGACCTCGCCGTCACGACGCAGTCGATCGAGTGGATGGGCATCCGCATGCAGAGCATGGAAATCGACGTGAAGCGCGAACTGGCGGACGCCCGCAACGCGCAGGAATACCCGGAGAGCAGGCTCAAGGAGAAGCTCGACAAGATCCGCCGCATCGGCCAGCAGAACCGCACGCTGCTCGAGCACTCCCTCTTCTTCCTCCAGCAGCTTTTCCAGCAGGTGCTCGATCGCGACACCCCGCTTCACCTCTACAACCTCAACGGCCATAACTTCCAGAGCGATCTCGGCGGCGGCATCCTGGAGACGCGCATTTAGCGCACCACGATCATGAGTGTTCAAAGCCTCGGACTCAACGGATCGCTTTACATGGGCGCGCAGGCGCTGCAGGCGAACCAGATCGCCATCCAGACGACCGGCAATAACATCTCCAACGTCAACACGACGGGCTATGTTCGCCAGCGCGCCAACTTCGCCACCGACGTGCAGGACACCTCCACCGGCGAGATTGATTACGGCACGCAGGTCACCAGCGTCGAGAACCTCACGAGCAACCTGCTCAACACGATGGTGCAGCAAACCCTGGGCTCGCAGGGTTACGCCGACAACCAGTCGACCCTGACCTCCACGGTGCAGGACGCCCTCGGCGAGCAATTCACCTCCAACGGCAGTTCCTCTACTTCCGCCACCACGCAGGCCGGCGAAGGCGCGATCCAGAACGCGATGACCACGTTCTTCACCGATTTCCAGAACCTCGCCAACAATCCCACCAGCACCTCCGCGCGGCAGGTCCTGGTCTCGGACGCGCAAACACTCGCCACGAGCATCAGCAGCGCCTACCAGCGGATGCAGTCGACGCAGTCGCAAGTCGCCAGCGACGCCAGCAGCATCACGACGCAGGTCAACCAGCTCTCCACAAAGATTGCGAGCCTCAACCAGCAGATCGTCACGCTGCAGGCCTCGGGCACGAGCGCCAACGAGGAGGAAGACGCGCGCCAGTCCGACATCGAATCCCTCTCCAGCCTCGTCAACGTCACGGCCACCACGCAAAGCAACGGCATGGTCAACGTCGCGCTGGCCGATAACTCCGGCGTCGTGCTGGTCAACGGCATCGACAGCAACGGGACCGGCACCACCCAAAGCCTAAGCACCACCTACAGCGCCACGGGCAATCCGCCCCTCACCGTCTCCGGCAGCACCACGGGCACGCTCGGTGCGGGCGTTCCCTCCTCCGGCTCGCTCGGTTCCGATCTCGACGTCGCCAACAACGTCATCGGCTCGCCCGCCGCCAACGGCAACACCGGGATCCTCGGCCAGCTTGACAGCGTCGCCTCGGCGCTGATCACCGCGGTTAATTCGCAGAACGCCGCAGGTTACGACCTCAGCGGCACCAAGGGCGGCACGTTCTTCTCCGGCACGGGCGCGGCGAGCATCGCGGTCAGCTCGGGCATCGTCAGCAATCCCTCGACCATCGCGGCGTCGGGCACCGCCGGCAGCACGCTCGACGGCAGCAACGCGCTGGCCATCGCCAATCTTCAGACCAACAACGCCGCCATCCTCCCGGCGTTCCAGACCATGATCTCCAACTTGGGCGAGACGGTCTCCACCGCGGCGAGCAACGCGACCACGCAGGACCAGATCACGACACAGGTGCAGGACCAGCGCAATGCCGTCTCGGGTGTCTCGATCGACGAGGAGATGACGAACCTGATCAATTTCCAGCAATCTTACGCCGCCTCGGCGCGCTTCCTGAGCACGATTGCCAGCATGTACGACACGCTACTGAACACAGGAACCCAATAATAATCTATGCGCATTGACTCCAACGCCCTCACTCAATGGGTCGTCAGCGGCTCGCAGTCGTCCCAGATCCAACTGGCCCAGCTCGAGCAGGACCTCTCCACCGGCAACGACGTCACGCAGGCGTCGGACAACCCGCTCGCCTATTCCCAGGCCTCGCAAACGCAGGCCAGCCTCTCGCAGCTCAACGCCTACAGCAACGCCATCTCGACCGCGACGACGTCCACTTCGGCCAATAACTCCGCGATGACCAGCATCTACAACGCCGTCTCCCAGGCCAGCGAGAACGCGACGTCGGTGGCCAGCGATACCTCGACCGCCAACATGCAGGACTACGCCACCGAGATCAGCTCGCTCCTGACGCAGGTCATCAGCACGGCCAACCAGAAAGACGTCAACGGCAATTCCATGTTCGGCGGCACCAATAACCAGGCGCCGCTCAGCTCGACCGGCACCTTCAACGCCTCCGCCAACGGCACGGTCAACTCGACGTCACTCGCCCCAGGCAATTCGGTGCAGACCAGTATCGTCACTGGAAATCCCAACGGCAGCCCGCCCACGGACGGCTTCCTGTATGACTCCGGCACCGGCGTCAACGTGATTAGCGCGTTACAGCAGACGATCAGCGACCTCAACGCCGGCAACGCAACCGCGGTGCAAACGACGGACGTGCCCGCGCTCAACAAGGCGCTCGACCTGGTCTCCTCCTACGTCGGCAGCACCGCCGCCAGCATGTCCGCCGTCTCGACCGCGAAAACGCAGAATGCCTCGCAGGTCGCCTCGGAAGGCAACAACCTCAATTCGCTGACGCAAACCAACGTTGCCACCGCCTCCGTGCAGTTGCAGCAGATCCAGAACCAGTACGAGGCCACGCTGGAAGCCGGCTCGCGCATCCTGGGTCTCTCGATCCTGAATTATCTTGGATCGACCTCGACCAGTTAATATTTGCACTATCCTCTCACTATGGAAACCGCCACCGCCCAACCCCCCACGATCGAAAATATGCGCAACAAAGTCATCGAGTTCCACCAAGGCCTGCCCGGCTTTCCGGCCAGCCGCGAGTTTGTCATGGCCCAGGAACCCGAGGAGCGGCCCTTCGCGTGGCTGCAATCGGTCAACGAGCCGAACGTGCGCTTCGCCGTGGTCGACGCTTATGCGTGGGACCGCGACTTCGCGCTCGAGGTTGACGACGAGGCGCTCAAGGAACTGGGCTCGCTCGATCCGCTCGACTACGCCGTCTATTTCCTGATCCACATCCGCAAGGACGGAAAGGGCACGACCCTGCAGGCCAAGCCGAACGCGCCGCTGCTGGTCAACGTGCGCAATCGTCAGGCGCGGCAGGTGGTCGTCGCGGCCTCCGATTCGACAAAGAGCGCGGAAGCCCTTTGCCTCCAGCTCTGAATCTGCTAAGCCAGTTCAATGCTCGTTCTAAGCCGGAAAGTCGGGGAGTCGATCAAACTCGCCGATGACATCGAGATCACCGTTCTCGCGCTGGACAATACCCGCGTCCGGCTGGGCATCCGCGCCCCGCGCCACATCGACGTGCGCCGCAGCGTGCCCGAGATGAACGTCGGCGAAGCCAACCGCGAAGCCGCCGTCACGCCCGATCCCGCCGAGATCAAAGGCCTCCTGAGCAAAGCCGCCACCGAAAAGAACCGGCAGGGTTGAGCCCGCTTCAGTAAGTCCCATAGGTCCTATCGGTCCTATGGGTCGTAAAAGTCCTATCGCGCCAGCGCGGCAACCGGCGTGCGCTTCTTCGTCGAAGCTCCATTCCGCTTTGCAACCGGCGGTTCCGCCTTCGGCGCCACCGGCACGTTCCGCTTGTGCGCGAAGACAATCTTGTGCAGCTCGTGGAGAGCGCGCATCAACACGTTCGACTGGTCGGTTAGCT
>Ga0302267_10003464_pt1 | contig 18127 bp, 18 predicted proteins | sample III_Bog_E1_3_FD_194555 | JGI IMG/M metagenome (GOLD analysis project Ga0302267, IMG submission 194555) | Peat permafrost microbial communities from Stordalen Mire near Abisko, Sweden - III_Bog_E1_3 | ecosystem: Environmental > Terrestrial > Soil > Wetlands > Peat | place: Sweden: Abisko... | reverse complement strand
CGCGGAGGAGAAGCGCTTCTCCGGCGCCTTCTCCAGCGCGCGCTGGAGCGCGAGGCCGAGGCCGGGGGGGAACTTCTTGCCGGGGATGCGCTCGTCGAGCGGGATCGGCGGCTTGGTGACGTGCGCCTGGATGTATTCCATGGGCGTCTTGGCGTCGAAGGGGAGCTTGCCGGTGAGCACCTCGTAGAGGATGACGGCCAGCGAGTAGATGTCGCTGCGCGCGTCGAGCACCTTGCCCTGCGCCTGCTCGGGCGACATGAACTCCGGCGTGCCGAAGACCATGCCCTCCTGGGTGAGCATCACCGAGCCCGGCCGCAGCTCGCGCTCGGTCACCTTGGCGAGCCCGAAGTCGAGCACCTTGGGGTAGTCGCGGAGGCCGCCGTTGGTGGAGAGGAAGATGTTCTCCGGCTTGAGATCCCGGTGGATGATCCCCTGCAAGTGCGCCTCCTGGAGGGCCCCGCAGCACTGGATGAGCACCGGCACCGCGCGCTCGGGCGCGAGCGGGCCCTCCTTGCGGACCACCTGGTTGAGGTTCCGGCCCTCCAGGTACTCCATGACGATGTAGAGCGACCCGTCCTCGAGCTCGCCGAAGAGGAGCACCTTGACCGTGTTGGGGTGCTCCAGGTGGCTCATCGCCCGCGCCTCGCGGCGGAAGCGGGAGACCAGGTCCTTGCGGTTGGTCAGCTTGGGGTGGAGGATCTTGACCGCCACCATCCGGTTCATCGCCGGCTGCGCCGCCTTGTAGACGGCGCCCATGCCCCCCGACCCGATCTTCTGCAAGATCTGGAACTGGCCATCGAGGATGTCGCGGCCGATGTTCGGGTCTTGAGCGGTCATGGGCGGCTGAAAATAGCACGCTGCTCCCTCGGTTCGTCTATTTCGAGGAGAGGCCATGGAAAACCAGCCCGCACCCCCGCCGCGGGGCGCCCCCGCGCCGCAGACGAGCCCCCTGCTCGCCGCCGCCGGGTTCCGCCATGCGTTCTTCACCCGGCAGGGGGGCGTCAGCCGGCCGCCCTGGGACACCCTCAGCTTCGCGGTCTCCGTCGGCGACGATCCCGCCAGCGTCCACGAGAACCTGGCCCGCGCCGCGCGCGCCCTCGGCGTCCCCGCCGCGCGCCTCTACATGCTCAGCCAGGTCCACGGCACCGCGTCGCGCGCGCTCACCGGCGCCGAGGATCGCGACGAGGTAGTGCGGAGCTCCGGCGACATCACCCTCTCCCTCACCCCCGGCGTGGCCTGCGGCGTGCGCAGCGCCGACTGCGTCCCGGTGCTCCTCGCCGATCGCGCGAGCGGCGCCGTCGCGGCCATCCACAGCGGCTGGCGCGGCACCGTCGCCGGCGCCGCCGCCGCCGGTGTGGCCGCTCTGCGCGCGCTCACCGGCCACCGCGGGGACTTGCTGGCCGCCATCGGACCCCACATCGAAGCGTGCTGCTTCGAGGTCGGCGAGGACGTCGCGGCCTCGCTGGCGAGCTGCTCCACGGCGGGCGCGACCGCGGTGATCGCCGGCGAGGGTCGCCCGCACGTCGACCTCCGCCGCATCGTCCGCGCTCAGCTCGAGGCGGCGGGGATCGAGGGGAAGCTCATCGAGGATGTGGCAGGGTGTACGGTGTGCGACGTCGAGCGCTACCACTCGTTCCGTCGCGACGGGGCGAGGAGCGGGCGGCTGCTGTCGGCGATCGTGGCGGGGGCTGCGGGGTAGGGCCGTCGGGGAACGCTCTCGGGGGTTCCCCAGGGTGAGTCGGGGAACGCTCTCGGGCGTTCCCCAGGGTGAGTCGGGGAACGCTCTCGGGCGTTCCCCAGGGTGGGCACTCAGCGGTGCTCGGCCGGATGCTCGCCGGGCTTCTCCGCGGGGTGCGTCTCGCCGGGCCGGGCCGGAGCGGGCTTGGCGCCGCCGCCGACCCACGCGCCGGGGTGGTGCTCCCAGCGCCCGTTCGCCTGGACCCAGCGCGCCTGCTGATAGGTCTGACCCGGGTGGCCGGCTTCCCAGCGGCCCTTGATCCAGGCGAACTTGCCGCCGTTGTTCTTCCACGTGCCCTGGACCCAGGTCTCGCTGGGGCTGGGCGCGGGTCCCGGGGTCTCGGCCTCGGGGGCCGGCGGGGCGGCGGTGGCGGTGTCGTCGGGAGTGGCGTCCGCCGTGGCGCCCGCCGCCGAGGTGTCGGTCGTGCTGTCGGACGGCTTGTTGCACGCGACCGTCGCCATCGCTCCGATCATCATCGCCACGGTCACCAGCACGCTTCGGTTGAGCTTCATGTTTCCGTCGTCCTCCTCAGAACGCTTCGTTGTCGTCGTGACGCCGAGCCGGGGAGCTTAGCAACGGCTGCGCCTGCCGTATCGGGGCATGATTCCGCGGCAGTTGGTGCGCCAACGATCTCCGGGGCGCGGTGCCGAGCCCGCGGGTTGAGGGTCCAGGACCGCAGCGTCGCTCCTCCCCGACGCGAACCTCCGGACGAAGGCGCGACCGGTCGCAGGATGGGACGTCGGGGAACGCTCTCGGGCGTTCCCCAGGATGGGACGTCGGGGAACGCTCTCGGGCGTTCCCCAGGATGGGACGTCGGGGAACGCTCTCGGGCGTTCCCCAGGATGACTAGCTGGCCTTCTCGTCGGTCGTCGCCCGCTTCTTGGCGATCTGCCGCGCGATCTCGTCCTCGTCGGCGTCCTCGTCGACCTCGATCTGGATGACCCGCTTCTTCTTCGCGGTGGTCCCGACGACGAGCTGCTTGGGGGGCGGGGCTTCCTCTTCGTCGGCGTCTGCCTCGACGACGCGGGCCTTCTTGCGCGGGGGCGGCTCTTCGTCGTCCTCCCGCAGGCCCTTCTTGAAGTTGCGGATGCCCTCGCCGAGGCCCTTGCCCATCTCGGAGACGCGGCTGGAGCCGAACAGGAGCATCGCCACCACGAGGACGACCAGCAGATGCCAGATACTGAAACCACCCATGTCGTCAGCGCTCTCCTCACGGCCGCCGTGCCGGTCCACCAAGCCGTACCACCCTCGCGACGAGCCGGCAACGCGCGCTCATGCGGCTCGCCCGAGCCGGCGGGCGAAGGCCGCGGCGGCGAGCAAGGCGGCGAGCCCGGCCGCGGGGACGCCCAGGTAGGCCGCCGCGGGTGAGGGGGCGCGCTCGAGGGCGGAAAAGACGAGGAGTGCCGCCGCCGGGCCTGCCGCGCCGAGGGCGAAGGCGGTCGCGCGGCTGCGGATCCCCAAGGCCAGGGCGAGCCCGCCGGCCACGGCCGAGAGCGCCGTCGCCGACACCGCCAGCAAGAGGGCGCGGGGGACCACGGCGAGGTTGGAGGCGCGGCCCACCGGCGCGATGCCGCGGATCGAGGCCGCGGCGGCGTGGATCCGGGCCTCGGGGCGGCCCTCGACGGCCGGGACGAGGATCTCGAGGTCGGTGGCGTCGAGGCTGCGCAGGTCGTCCGAGACCACGATGGCCGTGGCAGCGAAGGCGCCGGCGCCCACCGGGGCCTGTCCGATCACCCGCGGCGGCTCGCCCGCGAGGCACACCCAGGAGACGCCCAGGAGGGGCACGTCCGCCGCCGCGGGGGGAGGGGCGGACGTGCAGGCGGTGCGGGCCTCGGCCAGCAGATCACGGAGGGCTCGCCCGGGCGCGGAGGCCTGGCGACCCCAGACGGCGGCGGCGAGGGCGGCGGCGGCGGCGACGGCGAGGGTGGCGGGCCAGCCGGACGCGATCACCCGCAGCGGGCGCACTCCGACGGCGAAGAGCGCCCGCGCCTCGCCGCGATCGACGAGGCGCGACGCGGCCAGCGCCCAGGCGATGGGTGGGGCGAGGAAGAGCGCGGTCTCCAGGGACACCCCGGCGATGCCGCGGGCGAGGACCGGGGCGAGGCGGAGGGGGACGCCCGACGCGAGAAAGAGCGGCAGCACCCGCACCACGCCGGCGATCAGCGAGACGGTGAGGATCCCCGCGGCGATCGCCGCCGCGAGCCTCGCCGCGGGAGCGGCGAAAAGCCGGGCACTGGGCACCCGGCCAGCCTACCGCCGAGGACATCGCTCCGCCGATGAATCCCGTGGTAGGCTCGCGCAACTCTTGAAACGGGCGTCCGGCTCCGGCCGGTCTCCCCTCGTGCCTCGTCCCGGCACATCTCGCGCTTTTCAACCTGGGGAACGCCCGCGAGCGTCCCCCCGACCGATCTCGGGGATCCTCGAATGTCCTTGGGCCGCCTTCAGAATCCACTTCGCAATCGTGCCGCGGCCCTCGCCGCAGGCGCCGCGTTCGCGTCCGTCCTCGCCGCCACGGGCGACGCGGGGGCCACGGGCCCGGTCGAGGTCACCGGCAAGGGCATCGTCGGCGGCGGCTTGCTCGGCGCCGAGGTGGTCACCATCACCATGGGCGCCATCGGGGTGGAAAAGGGCTGGCCGTACTTCGTCTTCGGCGGTGTCGGGATGATCGGCGGCGGCATCGGCGGCTATTTCGTGGAGAAAGCGACGGCCGTCACGGTCACCGGCACCACCCAGAGCGGCGGACCGGCCGAGCCCGCCCTCTACATGCTCGCCGGCGGCATGGCCCTGGTCATCCCCGCCCTGATCGTCTCGCTCAACGCCACGGCCTACAAGCCCCCGGACAGCGACCGCAACGAGCCGGCCAACAACGAGCCGGCCAAGGAGGCCCCCAAGCCGGCCCCCGGGCCCTCGCCGGGCGCGGCGCCTCCCCCCGCAGACGCCCCTGCTCCCGGCGGCACCGCGCACAACACCTACCAGTACCGCTCCCGCTTCCGCGGCGAGCTCGCGGGTCTCCCCGGAGGTCTCCCCGGAGGCCTCCCCCACATCCCCGTCTCTCTCCTCGACGCGTACAAGGGCAAGCTCGGGCTGGGCGTCCCCGCGGTCGAGGTGCGGCCCCTCTACACGCAGCGCGAGATGTGGACGTACGGCGTCGGCCAGGGGACCGAGGTGCGCCTCCCCCTCTTCAAGGCCATGTTCTGATCTCGGGGCGCGCCGTGCCCCGGGGGAGGGCACCGTGCCCATCGTGCTGTCGGTGGAGGCGTACTCGTACGCCTCGCGCTTCGTCCTGAAGGACCTGGTCGCCTGCTTTCCGTCGTCGGTGGCGACGCGCGCGACCAAGACGCAGCTCGTCATCGAGTGGCGGCGGGACTCGGTCGTCTACGCGTACGACTTCGGCGCCCTGGTGTTCGTCAACGTCCCCGAGGCGACGCGCCGGGAGATCCTCGCCGCCGTCTTCCGGATGCTCCCGCGCGAGCCGCACCCGCCCCTGCACGAGGACTTCCTCGTCGAGGTGCGCCCCGGATCGGCGATCGAGATCGCGCTCTCGTTCGACCGGGTGGTGGTGCCGGAGCTGGGGCAGAACACGCTCGAGGTCATCGCCATGGTGGTCGCCCAGTCGGTGACCATCGACTACTACGACGAGGACGCCCAGGCGATCCTCGACCGCATCGCCGCCACCGGGGCCGAGGTGGCGCGCGCGGGGCGGCCGATGGGCCGGCAGCGGGATCTGGTGCGCTTCACCGGCGCGGCGATGGCGTTCCAGGCCGAGATCATCGGCGCCATCCTCCTGCTCGACAAGCCCGACCTGACCTGGGAGGACGAGTACGCCGATCGCCTCCACGACAAGCTCCGCTACCACTTCGAGATCGGCGAGCGCTACAAGGCGCTGGAGACCAAGCTCGTCACCATCCGCGACACGCTCCAGGCGCTCCTGGCGATGGGGGCGGAGCGGCGGATGTTCTTCGTCGAGGTCGCCGTGCTGGTCCTCATCGTCATCGAGGTGGTGACGGGCTTCGTCCACGTGCACTAGTCGTCCTGGGGAACACCCGGCAACCAGGCTACCCTGGGCCATGACCCCGATCCTCGACCCGGACGAGCTGTTCCGCCGCGTGCTCGCCCTCCTCGACCAGATGGAGACCGCGCAGGCGGACAAGGTCGTCGAGCTGGCCCGCCGTATCAAGCCCGGCCTCACGGCCGAGGACATCCGCAACCCGCACGACTTCCCCGACCTCGACGACCCGGACTGGCACTTCGAAGACGGGCAGCTCGCGGGCATCCAGTCGGTAAGGTTTGCGATCCGCCGGCTGTCGAGGGAACTTGTCGCCGATGGCGAAGCGGGCCAAAGCGACCAAGACGGCGGGCACCCGTCCCAAGACGGAGCAAGCTGAGCCGTTCTTCCGGCCGTTCTCCAAGCTCAACGCGGCCCGCACTCGCAAGATCGCCGACCAGAAGGCCGCCGACGAGAGCGCTGCCGCGAAGGGAAAGCCCGCCCCGAAGCCCGCGCCCAGCGCCTCTCGCCGGACGGGCGGTCACGCTCCCCCGCCGCCCGCCGTCACCCCGCCGCCCGCCGCGCCCCTCGATCCGCACACCTTCGCCGTCTACATGGCGGGCGTGCGCGCCTTGCCCGAGGACCGCGGCCAGCGCATCCCCCTCGGCGCGAGCAAGATCGAGCGCGTGGCTCCCGCGACGGGGACCGACGACCCCGACTCCGACGCGCGCTCCCGGATGCGCTCGCTGGTGAGCGAGGGGCTCCGCTTCGAGACCGTCGACGACGGCGAGCGCCTCGAGGGCCGTCGCCTCGACATCGACCCGCGCGAGCTGCGCCGCCTCCGCCGCGGGCAGCACTCCGTCGACGGCCGCATCGATCTCCACGGCCTCGGCACTGACGAGGCGCGTCAAACCGTCGAGGCCTTCGTCAAGAAGCGCGCGCAGGAGGGCGATCGGGTCGTCCTCGTCGTCCACGGCAAGGGCCACCACTCGCCGCGCGGACACGCGGTGCTGCGGGGCGAGATCGCGGCGTGGCTGAGCCAGGGCCGGTCGGCGCGCCACGTCGCGGCATTCACCACCGCGCCCGACGAGCACGGCGGGACCGGCGCAGTGCTGGTGCTCTTGGCACGCTGACCCGGACGCGGTAATCGAGCCGGACACTCCGCGACAACGAGAACCACGGCGAAGGAGCCCGCAGATGGTCGACAAGGTCAAGAGTATCTGGATGGAGGGGGAGCTCATCGCGTGGGACGACGCCAAGCTCCACCTCCTCACGCACACGATGCACTACGGCCTCGGCGCCTTCGAAGGGATCCGCGCCTACCAGCGCACCGACGGGACCACCGCCATCTTCCGCCTGCAGGAGCACCTCATCCGGCTCTTCGACTCCTGCAAGCTGATGATGATCGAGCCTCGCTTCACCCGCGAGCAGGTCACCACCGCGTGCATCGCGCTCCTCAAGGACAACCGGATGGACGAGGCCTACCTCCGCCCCATCGTCTGGGTCGGCGACGGCGCCATGGGCGTCTACGCGCCCGACAACCCGATCCGCACCGCCGTCGTCGCCTGGCGCTGGGGCGCCTACCTCGGCAAGGGCGCCATCGAGAACGGCATCCGGGTCAAGATCTCCTCCTGGGCGCGGCACCACATCCACGTGAGCCTCGCCAAGGGCAAGATCATGGGCCAGTACACCAACAGCATCATGGCCAAGCGCGAGGCCAAGATGGCCGGCTACGACGAGGCCGTGCTCATGGACGTGCAGGGCTACGTCAGCGAGGGCTCCGGCGAGAACCTCTTCATCGTCAAGAAGGGCAAGCTCATCACGCCGCCCCTCTCGGCCTCGATCCTCGAGGGCGTCACCCGCGACACCATCCTCGCCCTCGCCCGCGAAGAGGGCATCCCCGTCTCCGAGGAGATGATCACCCGCGACCAGCTCTACCTGGCCGACGAGTGCTTCTTCACCGGCACCGCCGCCGAGGTGACCCCCATCCGGGAGGTCGACAACCGCAAGATCGGCGAGGTCGGTCCCATCACCAAGCGCCTCCAGGCCCGCTACTTCGACGTGGTCAAGGGCAGCGACACCTCGCACCCGGAGTGGCTCACCCGGGTGTAGTCTCGGCGCGAGCCGTGCCCTCCCTGCGCCGCCTGCCCTTCGCCTGCCTGGCCCTCCTCGGCTGCGGATCCCCGCCCGAGAAGCCGGCGGCGCCGCTCCCGCCACCCCTGCTCAGCGCCCAGCCCCCGGTGCCCCCGGCATCCCTCGCGGGGGCGGCGTGGGGCACCTTCCATTCGGAGCGCTTCGAGCTGCAACTGCCGCTGCCCGACGGGCGCGCCTGGCACATCGACGACCACGGTGGCCCCTGGCTCACGGCCACTCACGCCGCCTCGCAGTCGATGCTAGTGGCCCGCACCTGGACCGAGGACGGCCGTGTCTCGCGGCAGCGCTGCGAGGAGCGGGCGCGCCTGTGGCGGACCTTCCCCGATCCAAGCCGCGCGGAGGAGGTGAACGCTCGCTCCATCGAGGCGCCGGCGGGGTTCGACACCTTCGTGAGCGTGGGCGTGCTGCCGGGCAAGCAGGATGGCGTCGTCTCCGGCTTCGCGGTGGCCTTCGGTGGGCACGCGCACCGCTGCTTTGCGTGGGTCTACACCACCGCGGCGAGCGGGGCGGGGGCGGGGCCCGTCCTCGGCGAGCGGCTGGCGACGATGGTGGAGCGATCGCTGGGCCGGGTGGTCATCGAGAGCGAGCTGACGCCGCGGATCCCGCGGGAGGAGCCGGGGGGGCGCTGAGGCGGGCTCACCGGTACGCCGCCGGCCGCGACCGCGCATCCAGCTCCGCCGCCAGCTCGTCGTCGCCGATCGCCCGCGCCTCGTCCGAGAGGTCTCTCGCCTCCGGCGTCTCCAGGATCTCGATCCGCCCCGCGTCCAGCCGCAGCCGCACCAGCCCACGCAACCGAGCCAGCGGGCCGTCGGTGACGCCCGCGTGGTCCCACGCCGCCTGGATGGCGGCGAGCCGTGGCAGATCGTTCCACGCGTCGGCCACCACCTTGCGGCCCAGGCAAAGGTCGAGCTCCCGGCTGCCGCTGGGCAGCGCCGCCACCGCTTGCTGCGCCGCCCCGGCGGGCCCGCCCACGCCCAGCGCGCTCATCGCCCCGACCGCGTCGAGGAGCTGGAGCTCCGCCGGCCGCAGCAGGTCGCGCTGGATCTGTGGCACGATCGTGCTGGCCACGGCGTAGCGCCCCTGCCGCACGGCCGTGATGGCGTCGGCGAGCCGCAAGAGCGACGTCGACGTGGTCGTGGCCGCCGTGAAGCCCCGCGTCGGCGCCTCCACCAGCGGACCCCCGTCGAGCGCCCTGGAAGCGGCCCGCCACACCTCGTCGCGGGCCGCGGCGACCTGGAGGGCGGCGCTCCAGAAGAGCAGGAGCAGCACCGCCGGCAGCGCCCAGCCGGCGTAGCCCCACTCCATCGAGAGCACCAGGCCGAGCACGAAGAGGCCGACGCAGCAGGCGATCAGCTGGCCGAGCTTGCTGCGCACGGTGACGCCGAACATCTCGGCGCACCTCTCGACGACCTTCTCCCACACCGGGGGATCTCAGCACAGCCGGCTCGACTGCGCGACCCCTGGGGCGGACGGACGGACTGTACTAGGCTGCCGCCCCCATGGACCTTTCGTTTGGACCCGAGCACCGCCGCTTCCGCGAGGAGGTCCGGGAGTTTCTCCGCACCGCCCTCCCTCCGCACCTCCAGGAGAAGGCTGCCGTCGACGGCAGCTTCACCCACCACGAGATCATGGAGTGGCACCAGATCCTCGCCCGCAAGGGGTGGGCGGCGCCGCACTGGCCGGTGGAGCACGGCGGGCCCGGGCTCGACGTCACCAGCCGCTTCATCCTCACCGAGGAGCTGGAGCTCTCGGGCGCGCCCACCGTCTCGCCGTTCGGCCTCTTCATGGTCGGCCCGCTCATCATCCAGTTCGGCACGCCCGAGCAGAAGGCGCGCTTCCTCCCCAAGATCCTCGCCGGCGAGGAGGTGTGGTGCCAGGGCTACTCCGAGCCCAACGCCGGCAGCGATCTGGCCTCGCTCAAGATGCGCGCCGAGGACTCGGGCGACGGGCACTTCGTCGTCAACGGGCAGAAGACGTGGACCACCTACGCCCAGTACGCGGACTGGATCTTCATGCTGGTGCGGACCGATCCCACCGCCAAGAAGCAGAGCGGCATCAGCTTCCTGCTCTGCGACATGAAGACGCCGGGCATCACGGTGAAGCCCTTCCTCACCACCGGCGGCACGCCCGCCTTCTCGGAGACGTTCTTCGAGGGCGTCCGGGTCCCTCGCGAGAACCTGGTCGGCCCGCTCAACGGCGGCTGGACCATCGCCAAGGCGCTGCTCGGGCACGAGCGCACCCTCATCGCCGCGGTGGGGCTCTCCGCGCGCGCGATCCGCCGGGTCAAGCGCATCGCCGCCGGCACCCGCGCGGGGGGCGCCACGCTGCTCGACGATCCGGGCTTCCGCGGCCGCATCGCCCGCCTCGACATCAAGCTGCGCGGCCTGCAGATGGCCAATTACCGCGCCATCGCCGCGGCGCAGCTCGGCCACGCGCCCGGGCCGGAGTCGTCGATCCTCAAGCTGCGCGGCTCGGAGATCCTCCAGCAGAGCATGGAGCTCGCCATGGACGTCATGGGCCACGACGCGCTGAGCTGGTTCAACGAGCCGGGGGTGGTGCCGGCCGCCGAGGAGTCGGTGCCCTCGGTCTTCAACTACACCCGCGCGACCACCATCTACGGCGGCTCCAGCGAGATCCAGAAGAACATCATCGCCAAGCTCATCCTCGGGCTCGGTTGAGCGACCGCCCCACCTCAAGGTCCCCCTCATGAACTTCGATCTGACCGAAGAACAACGCCTCCTCGTCGACACGGTCGCCTCCTTCGCCCGGAAGCAGTCGCCCCTCACCCGGATGCGCGCCCTGCGCGCGGATCCCCGCGGCTGGTCGCCCGAGCTGTGGAAGCAGATGGGCGATCTCGGCCTCCTCGGCATCTCCATGCCCGAGGCGGTCGGCGGCGCGGGCGGCACCTTCGCCGACGCCGCCCTGATCCTGGAGCAGCTCGCCGCCACCCTGGTGCCCGAGCCGTTCCTCGCCTGCCTGGTCGCCGCGGCGCCCATCCTCCGCCTCGGCACCGAGGAGCAGCAAGCGCGCTGGCTCGCTCCCTTCGCCGCCGGTGACGCCAGCCTGGCCCTGGCCTGGGCCGAGGCGCAGGGCCGCTTCGACGTCGCCGACGTGGAGACCCGCGCGGTGCCGTCGGCCGACGGGGCCTCGTTCACCCTGACCGGGGAGAAGCGCTTCGTGCTCAACGGGCACGCCGCCGACTTCCTGGTGGTCTCGGCGCGGACCTCCGGCGCGGCGCGCGACGCCTCCGGGATCTCGCTCTTCGTCCTCGACAAGGACACCCCCGGGCTCACCGTCCGCGGGGTCAAGACCATGGACGGCCACCACGCCGGGATGATCTCGCTCCAGGGCGCCGTGGTCGCCGCCGATCGCCTCCTCGGGCCCGCCGGCGGCGCCCGCGAGGCGCTCGAGGAGGCCATGGACCTCGGCGCGGCCGGCGCCTGCGCCGAGGGCGCCGAGATCGCCCGCGTGGTGCTCCACATGACCGCCGACTACCTGCGCACGCGCGAGCAGTTCGGGGTCAAGATCGGGAGCTTCCAGGCCCTCCAGCACCGCGCCGTCGACATGTTCGTCGAGGCGGAGCTGTGCAAATCGATGGCCATCCTCGCGGCGATCCGCGCCTCCGATCCCGACGTCACCGAGCGCCAGAGCGCCGTCTCCGCGGCCAAGGTGCAGCTCTCGGCGGGCGGGCGCCAGGTCACCCAGCAGGCCACCCAGCTCCACGGCGGCATCGGCGTCACCGACGAGCACGACGTGGGCCTCTACTTCAAGCGCATGCAGGTGCTCAGCGCGCTCTTCGGCGACGAGGAGCACCACGTCGCCCGCTACGCGCGGCTGCCCAGCTTCACCGCGGGGCTCGAGGCGTAGCCGCGCCGGCGGGGGCGGGGTACCCTCTCCGTCCCCCACCGCGCATGACAGCCCCCATCACCGAGCGCCGGATCGTCTTTCTGGTCGGCGCCGTCCAGTTCATCAACATCCTCGACTTCATGATGGTGATGCCGCTCGGGCCGGACTTCGCCCGCAACCTCGGCTTCGAGGCGTCGCGGATCGGGCTGGTCGGCGGCGCCTACACCGCGGCGGCGTGCGTGGCCGGCCTGATCGGAGCGCTCTTCCTCGACCGCTACGATCGCCGCAGCGCCCTGGCCGTGGCGATGGCGGGGCTCATCGCCGGCACGGCCGCCGGGGGCTTCGCCACCAACCTCCACACCCTGATGGCAGCCCGGGTCATCGCCGGCGCGTTCGGCGGGCCGGCCACGTCCATCGCGCTCGCCATCATCGCCGACGGCGTCCCCGTGGAGCGCCGCGGCAAGGCGCTCGGCGCGGTGATGGGCGCGTTCGCGGTGGCCTCGGTGCTCGGCGTCCCCGCCGGCCTGGAGATCGCCGCCGTCGGCGGGTGGCGCGCGCCCTTCTTCGCGGTCGCGGGGCTCGGCGTGGTCATCGCCGCCGCGGCCGTCGCCCTGTTGCCGCCGCTCCGTGACCACCTCGGCCCCGGCGGCGCGCGGCGCGAGCAGGCCCCCTTCGCGGACCTCTTCCGCCGCCCCGCGGTGTTGCTCTCGTGGGCGATGACGGCGAGCGTGATGCTCGCCAGCTTCTCCGTCGTCCCCAACCTGTCGTCGTACTTCCTCTTCAACCTCGGGTATCCGCGCAAGCGCCTCGGGGTGCTCTACCTGGTGGGCGGCACCATGAGCTTCTTCGCCACCCGCGGGGTGGGCTGGCTCGTCGATCGCTACGGCTCGTTCCGGGTCGGCACGGCGGGGACGATCTGGTTCGTCGGCGTGCTCTACACGTGCTTCGTCGCGCCGATCGCCGGCGTGCCGGTGATGGCCATCTTCCTCGGGTTCATGCTCTCCAACTCGCTGCGCGGCGTGCCCCACAGCGCGCTCACCTCCAGGGTGCCCGCCGCGCCGGAGCGGGCGCGGTTCATGTCCATCCAGTCGGCCGTGCAGCACCTGGCGTCGTCGCTGGGCGCGTTCACCTCCGCCTTTTTCCTCCGTGACCTGCCAGGCGGGCAGCTCGAGGGCATGCCCACGGTGGCCTCGTTCGCGATCGGCCTGGCCCTGCTCTTCCCGCCGCTCGCCTGGGCCGTCGAGTCGAGGGTGGGGGCGCCGCCGCCCGTGGTGGCCGCGCCGACGAGCTGACGGCGCTCCCCTGGACAACCGGCACCGCATTGCCCTGGACGCGCCGGATCCGGGCCGTCGCGCCCTCCTCGCGCGGTTGGCAACGCGGTGGATAATCCGATAGCCTGAGGGGCCCCCGGCTGCGCTGGAGGGCCACGCGGCACACCATGAAAGAAGCGCCCGTCAAGGTGGGAGACGTGCTCGCCGGCAAGTACCGGGTCGAGGCGATCCTCGGCATGGGCGGCATGGGCGTGGTGGTCGAGGCCACCCACCTCGATCTGCAGGAGCTGCGCGCCATCAAGCTGATGCTCCCCGACGCGATCGAGGAGAAGGAGATGGTCGACCGCTTCATGCAGGAGGCGCGCTCGGCCGGCCGGCTCAAGAGCGAGTACGTCGCCCGCATCCACGACGTGGGCCGGCTCGACAACGGCTCGCCCTATATCGTGATGGAGCACCTCGAGGGCGCCGACCTGCGCGCGGTCCTCAAGAAGCGCGGCCGCCTCGCCGCGCCCGAGGCCATCCACTACGCGCTGCAAGCGTGCGAGGCCCTCGCCGAGGCGCACGCGCTCGGCATCGTCCACCGCGACCTCAAGCCGGCCAACCTCTTCCTGACCACGCGCACCGACGGCACGCCCTGCATCAAGCTGCTCGACTTCGGCATCTCCAAGGTGCTCGGCGCCGCCGACCTGGAGATGACCAAGACCCAGACCGTGCTCGGCTCCCCCTCGTACATGTCGCCCGAGCAAATGCGCTCGCCCCGCAACGTCGACGCCCGCACCGACATCTGGGCCCTCGGCGTCATCCTCTACCGCCTCCTCACCGGCGAGCTCCCCTTCCGCGCCGAGAGCGTCCCGGAGCTGGTGACCAAGGTCGCCCAGGGCGCCCCCAAGAACCCCTCCAGCATCGTCACCGACCTCCCCGCCGACCTCGACGCCGTCCTCCTCCGCTGCCTCGAGCGCGACCTGAGCCGCCGCTACGCCAACGTGGGCGAGCTCTCCTCTGCCCTCCTCCCCTTCGCCCCCAGCGAAGCGCGCGCCTCCATCGAGCGCATCGCCCGGGTGCTCGCCAGCGCCAGCCACGGCCGCGGTGCCCTCCCCTCGGTGCCGCGCGTGACGCCGACCATCGAGCGAGCGGGAGCCTCGATCCTGGCTGATACCAGCCCCGTCACCGTCAGCGTTCCCGCCACGACCCCGGGGATCACCGCGCCGACCGCGTCGACCGCGTCAGGCGCTCCCGTCGCCGGGCAACCCGGTCCACCGATGCGGGTGGCCAGCGGCGACGCCTGGGTGAACACCGCGTTCGGCGGCGGCACCATCGCCGTCCACCGCTGGAAGCTGTGGGCCGTCGGCGCCGCGGCCGGCGCGCTGGTCCTCGGGGGCGTGGTCGCGCTGGTCGCCTCGCGCCTCTCCCAGCCCACCCTGATCGCCTCGCCCGCAGCCGTCCCTCAGCAAAACCCTGCGGCCGACCGCGTCGCGGAGACCGACCCGCGGCCCCCGCCCCCGGTCCTGGCGCGGTCGCCCGCTGCCGACACTGCGGTGCCCGTGATGGTTGCGGCGGGGCCCCCCTCGACCCCTGCCCTCGTCAAAGGCCCCCTGCCGGGCGCGCGCCCCGCCGGGGGAGCCGCTCTGACCCCCGGGCCGCGTTCGGCGACCAAGGCCGTCGAGCCGCCTCCACCGACCGCGACGGCCGTCGTCCCCACTGCGGCGCCCACCGCGGCGCACCGCATGTTCGGCAGCGAGAACTGATGACTGCCGCCGCGCTCGCGCCGCGAGTGTCGTCAGTCGACGAGGGTGGCGCGTAGCCACGAGAGGAACGGGGCCACCGCCGCGGCCTCCGCATCGAGGTAGCGGGCCCTCATGGCCAGCCCCAGCGGCTTCCCGGGCTGCTCCTGCGCAGCGAGCCAGGCGTGGATGCGGGCCTTGGAGCGATCCTTGGCAGCGAAGCGGCGTGCGGGGAGCGGAATGCCGTCGAGGAAGGCGTCGACGAGCGGCAGCAGGGCGTCGCCGCTCGGGATGAGGAAGGCCAGGAAGTCTTCAAGAATGCCGGGGAGGCGATTGTCGGGCATCAACCAGATGCCCGCCGGAGGGAGATCGGCGTCGTGCACGATGGTGCCCCCGGGCGCGGGCTGCTCGGGCAGGTCGCGGTAGCCGGCGGCGCGGAGGGCTCCGCGGGCTTCGGCCCAGCGTTTCTCGAGATCCGTGTCGGCGTCGAGGATCGCCGCGAACCGCTCGAGACCGCTCGCCTTGGGCTCGCTGCGCAGCAGCTTGAGCACCTCGCGGTCGTTGCCGGCGACCTGGACGACGAAGGTCTCGGGCAGGCGTGCCGCACGCACAGGTTCCACATGACGTGCTGATCGTCGGGGCCCTCCACCAGCAGGACGCGGCGGCCCATCAGCGAACCTCGATGTGGTGCTTGGTGACGGTGGGTAGCTCGTCCTGATCGAAGAGCACCGCGCGGTGCGCCGTGCCCTTCTGCTCCAGCCTCATCAGCAAGGCGGAGCCCTCCGGCTCCTCTGCGGCGGCCTGCTGGAACGCCTCGATGCAGTCCCAGGAATGGGTCGTGGCGAAGACCTGGATGCCGCGCTCGCGGGCGGCGCGGAACAGGTAGCGCCACACGTCGAGGAGGGCGCTGTAGTGGACGCCGATCTCGACCTCGTCGATGAGGAGCACGGGCTCGTCGAGGGCGAGGGTGAAGAGACCACTGCCGACGCGGAGCATGGTGCTCATCGGCTTGTCGGCCGATGCCGCGAACTCGGTAGCGAGCGCGAGCTCGAAAACGCGGAGCATGCCGTCGCCCAGGCTCGCGAGCGACACCGGCTCCATTCCGTGGGCGATGCGAGCCATCACGATCCGTGCCCCTTCAGAGTAAGAGGCCGGGGCCGCAACGAGCGCGATTCCCTCTACGGGAGCAATGACGCGCAACGCATTCACGACGTTCGCTTCTCGTGACGTGAGCGCCACCCGATCCCATAGCCAGCCCATGTGGGACGCGGCCATCCGGCTTGCTGGCAGGAATGCGGGTGCCTCCGGCGACCAACTGGCCTCTCCCGGGGCCATGAGCCACTGCGAGACGTCCGAAACATCGAGCTCTGCATCTTGCGCACCGCGACGAACGCGGAGTGTTCCGCCCCGTACTTGGTCGATGTGTAGAGCTGCCGCCGGAGTGGTCGGATCACGCAGGCAAATGGCGTCGTTCGTTCGAAGCTGCGTCGGACGACCATGGAAGAGCGCTTCGAGTCGAAGTTGCGCCTCCGCGCTGCGACGCGACGCGAGTGCGATGGCAGCTACCTCGTTCCGGGTCAGGAGAAGCCTCCCGATGCTGGCGAAGCTCGCACCGTCGACGTACAACCTCAGCGCCTCCAGCAGCATCGTCTTGCCGACGTTGTTCCTTCCGACGATCAGGTTCACCCGCGCCAGCCGGTCGATCCGCAGGTGCTCGAACGTGCGGAACTGATCAATCTCGAAGCTCTGCAGCACGTCGCTTCCTCACCTCCGCCCACGCGCGGCCTCGCGGAGTTTGCGCGGCTCCACGGGTGCGTCAAGAACCCGGATCCGCCTGGCCGTCCCCTTGCGGCCTGGCCTCCGCCTTGATGTACCCTGGCGCAATGGCGACCCTCCGCTGCCTGGCCCTGTCCCTCGGCCTCGTCGCGTGCAGCCGCTCCGGTGGCGCCAACCTCACGCCGCCCGCCCCGGAGCCGTCGAGCGAAGATCCCGTCCGCTCCGACCCGCCCGAGCTCGCCCCTCCCGCCGCCAAGGTCGTCCCCGACACCGTGACCGCGACGCCCGCGGGGCCGTCCGCCTTCACCGTCGAGACCGCGCACTACCAGCTCTACGCCGAGGCGCCGGAGGACCAGGCCCTGGACATGGGCCACCTCCTCGAGGCCGCCTACGGAGCCTTCGGTGCCTGGTTCCACGCCGCGCCGCCCCTCGCCGCCGGCGAGCGGCTCCAGGTGCGGTACTACGCCGATGCGGTCCGCTGGGCCTCCGCGCTCGCCGAAGGCGGCATCGTCGCCCCCACCGAGGCCGCCGGCTACTACGCGCCCTCGACGAGGACCGCGTACCTGTTCCAGCAAGGCAACCCGTACTACTCGCACGTCCTCCTGGTCCACGAGGCGACCCACCAGTACCACCAGCTCTCGCGCACCCGCGGGCAAGAGCTCCCCTTCTGGTACGGCGAAGGCCACGCCGAGTACCTCAGCCGCCACGACTGGGATGGCCGCACCCTCCGGCTCGGGGTGACCCCGATGCTGAGCTGGGAGGACATCGCCGCCCATGCCGGGTCCGCCGTGTCCGGCCTCGACGTCGCGGCCATCGTCTCCGGCGCCGCCGCGCCGGACCGCGCCGCGGCGTGGGCGCTGTTCCGTCACCTCGACCAGGGCCCCCAGCACGATGCCTTCCAGCGCTTCCGCGACGCCGTCGATGCCGGCGAGATCGACGCCGCCCGCGGGTTCGCCGCCTTGGTCGGCGACCCTGCTGCGGTCTCGGCCTCGCTGGACGCCTGGCTCCCCGGCGCTCAGGAGCCGATGAAGCCCATCTTCACCGAGTGGATCCACGTCGGGCCGGGCGCCGTCACTGCCGAGAGCCGCTCGTACTTCAGCCTGGCCATCGTCAAGGACCCGGTCTCGCACTTCGAGGCCAGGTGGGACGCGACCCCCGTGGCGACCGGGGCCGTGGGCGTCGTGCTCGCCTATCAGGACGACAAGGACTACGAGGCGCTGGTGGCGGCGCCCGATGGATCGCTGCGGACCTTCACCGCGACGGCGGGGAGCACGCAGTGGAACGACGCGGGCACCGCGCCGGCGCCCTCGGGGAGCGTCGGGACGATCGCGGTCGACTTCGGCGCGGGAGGAGCGGTCACCGTGACCGTCAACGGCGCGGCGTCGACGCGCTCGATCGGCACGCTGCCGGCGAGCGCCGGCCTGGCGGTGAGCGACGGGCGGGTGGCGTTTCATCACGTCGCGTGGAGGTAGGCGGGCGCCTGCAGGCGAGCGGGCTGGCCAGGGATCTTTTCCCGCGTGACGGGCTGGCGCCCGCGTTCGCCAGGGATCTTCGCCCGCGCGCCAGGCCGCCGACTGCGTTCGCCAGGGATCTCCTTGGGCGCGCCAGGCCGCCGACCGCGTTCGCCAGGGATCCT
>Ga0302267_10003463_pt1 | contig 18134 bp, 10 predicted proteins | sample III_Bog_E1_3_FD_194555 | JGI IMG/M metagenome (GOLD analysis project Ga0302267, IMG submission 194555) | Peat permafrost microbial communities from Stordalen Mire near Abisko, Sweden - III_Bog_E1_3 | ecosystem: Environmental > Terrestrial > Soil > Wetlands > Peat | place: Sweden: Abisko... | reverse complement strand
GGATCCGCTCCCCTTCGACGTCCTCTACTGGGGCTCCGACTCCACCAACATGCCGCGCAAGATGCACAGCTACTACCTGCGCAACATGTACCAGCACAACCGGCTGCGCGAGCCGGGCGCCCTCACGCTCGGGGGCCAGCCCATCGATCTGGGGGCGGTGACCATGCCCCTCTACTACCTGTCCGCGCGCGAGGACTACATCGCGCCGTGGAAGACGACGTATCTGGGGGCGCGCCTCGTCGGCGGGCCGGTGCGCTTCGTCCTCGCCGGCTCCGGTCACATCGCCGGCGTGATCAACCCCGCCGGCTCGAAGAAGTACGGCTACGCCACCAGCCCTGCCGGCGCGGCGCTCCCGGAGACGGCCGACGCCTGGCTCGCCGCCTCGGAGGCGCACGCCGGATCGTGGTGGTCGGACTGGCTGGCCTGGCTCCTCCCCAGCTCGGGTGAGCAGGTGCCGGCTCGGACGCCGGGCGCCGGCGCCCTGCCCGCGCTCGAGGACGCACCGGGGACCTACGTGAAGGTCCGCCACGGCGGGTCGGTGGCGGCGCTGCCCGCGCCTCCCAACGCTCCCGCGCTCAAAGGATCGTCGCGGTCTTGATCCGATCGAGCTCGGGGAAGCTCTTGGCCAGGTAGGCCTCGCCTTCCCGGCTCGCCCGCGAGCCGTCCGGGCCCCTGCCCTTGGGCGCCGTCTCGCCGTAGCCCTTGTAGAGCGAGTCGACCACCGCCATCCCCTCGACGACCTGCCCGAACGGGGCGAAGCCCATGGCGTCGAGGCGGCTGTTCTTGTCGGCGTAGTTGATGAACACCTGCGTCGTCCGGGTGTTCGCCCCCGCCATGGCGAAGGTGACGAACCCGCGCGTGTTGCTCTTCGTCACCGGATCGTCGGCGATGCCCGCGCGGTACCAGGCCCCGTTCACGGAGGGATCGCCGCTCAGGCCCCACTGCACCATGAAGCCGTCGATGGCGCGGTAGAAGCGGGCGCCGTCGTAGAAGCATAGCTTGATCAGGTTGTAGAAGCGATCGGCCCCGTTGGGCGCCCACGCCCGCGTCACCGCGATGACGAAGTCCCCCTTGCCGGTCGAGAACTTCGCCTTGAACGTGTCCGGCGCCTTCTCCGTCGCCTTCTCCGGATGGAAGATGGGGGCGTCCCCGTTGCGTGCCGGCACGGTCGCCTCGGTGGTGACCGCGGCGACCGGCCCTCCTGCGGACACCCCCGCGGACCCTCCCGTCGACGAGCTCGTCGGATCCGCGCTCCTCGAGCAGCCGGTGAGCGCAGGGCAGAAGAGGACCGCGAGGACGGCGGACGCTGCCGTCGAGGGCAGCCCGCGAGACGAGCCGGGACGCATGCGTCGGCAGAATAACCGAAAAGTCACGCCACTTGGCGCAATTCGTTCGCGGGCCAGGGCGGTTCGCCTTGCAAGGCCAAACGCGTCGGGCTACGTTGGCCTGCCACACGAAACGTCCCTGGCCGCTCGGCTCGTCGCGCTCTCCTTGAGAATTCGGCACGCTCGGAGACTGGATGACGCACCGTGAGCGCCGCGGGCATCGGGGGCCCCCCTGCCGGGGGTCTTCCGCCGCGCGGTACGTCACTCTTCGAGCCGGCACGGCTTCATCGAACGGTGGCGCGAACGGCGTCCTCCTTGGGCGCCCTGCAGAAGCCGTGAAAGCAGCGGATCCATGGGTAATCGTCTCTATGTCGGGAATCTCTCGTTCAACACCACCCAGGCGGCTATCGAGTCCGCCTTCGCCGCTGCCGGCGAGGTTCGCGAGGTGGCGATGCCCACCGATCGTGAGACCGGGCAGTTCCGCGGCTTCGCCTTCGTGACCATGGGCTCCGCCCAGGCCGCGAACGCTGCCATCGCCCAGCTCAACGGGATGATGCTCGACGGGCGCTCCATCAAGGTCAACGAGGCCCAGGAGCGTCAGCCCCGCGGCGGCGGCGGCGGCGGCGGCGGCGGTGGGTTCGGCGGCGGCGGCGGCGGTGGCCGTGGCGGCGGCGGGCGCGACCGCTACTAGCAAGTAGCCAAGCAAGGGGGCGGCGGCGCCCCCAACCCCCCGGCAGTCGATGCCGGCAGGGGCCGCGAGGGCGGGGCGCGCAAGCGCTCCGCCCCGTTTTCGTTTTGTTCCTCATGCTGCGGAACGCCCGAGAGCGTTCCGCGACCGGGCATCCTGCAGAACGCCCGGTAACGCTGGCCTGACGTCCCGGAGTGTTCCGTCCAATTTGTGACGCGAACGCGATATCGCTCCCGGGACGTACTCGCTAACGTTCGACATTGGACCCCAGTCAGCAGGAGCTTCCAATGCCGGACCCGTCGCCTCGCTCGAGCCCCCCGCCGCGCCGTCTCCCCAGGGAGCGGCGGGCGTGTCGATGATGAAGGGGCGGCGCCTCTGGTACATCGGCAATCGCGCCTATGACCTCTCGGACTGGTTGGCCCGCCACCCCGGCGGCCGCGACCCGCTCCTCCAGGCCGAGGGAACCAACTGCACCGAGCTGTTCCGGGCGTATCACTTGATGCGGACGCCCGCGGCGACGCTCCTCGCCCGCTATGAGGTCGCCATCGACGCGGCCGATCCGGCCCACGTCGAGGGCATCGGCGGCTCGCACTTCACCTTTGCCGACGACGGATTCTACAAGACCGTTCAAGCCCGGGCCCGCGCCCACTTCGAGGCCTCGGCCCTCGGCTGCAAGGCGAGCCCTGCCGGCCAGGCGCTGGCGCTCCTGCTGGTGGCGGTGGCCATCGGGCTCACCTTCCCCGCGTTCATCCTGGGGAGCGCCTGGGCCGCGCTGGCGCTCGGCGTGCTCAAGGCCATCACCGCCGTCGGGCCGGGCCACAGCATGTCGCACTTCTCGCTGTTCCCGCGCGGGCCGTGGAACACCCTGGTCTTCCGCGTCGCCTCCCCCTTCATGGTGTCGAACCCGGCGATCTGGAGCAAATCGCACATCCAGAGCCACCACGTCTTCACGCTGACCGAGCACGATCTCCAGGACAACTATCCCTTCAAGCGGGTCCAGCCCGGGCTCCCCCACCGCCCCTGGCACCGCGGCCAGCACGTCTACGCGTGGCTCATCTACCTGTTCGGCCTGCCGCTCTGGGCCATGCAGGACTTCTCCCGCAGCTTCGTCAGCCTCTTCACCGGCATGCACGCGAGCATCCGCTTCACGCTGGCGCAGCGCCTCGAGAACACGCTGGTGATCGGGGTGAACCTGATCTTCTCGATCGCGCTCCCGTTCTTCTTCCTGCCGTTCAAGCAGGCGCTGCTGGTCTGCCTGCTGGTGAACGTGCCCAGCAGCCTGCTCCTGGTGCTGCAGATCGCCGTCAACCACGAGGTGCCCGAGACCCAGGGCCAGGTCGTCCCTGGCGCCCCCATCGACTGGGGCGTCCACCAGGTGCTCACCTCGCACAACTACTCGGTGAAGTCGCCGATGGCGCTGTACTTCTCGGGGGGGCTCAACATGCAGATCGAGCACCACCTGTTCCCCTCGGTCCACTTCAGCCACTACCCCGCCCTCTCGGGCCTGGTGCGCGAGGCCTGCGCCGAGTTCGGCCTGCCCTATCACGAGTCGCTGACCATGCGCGAGGCGGTAGTCAAGCACTACCGGGTCCTGCGCCTCCACAGCGTGCCGTAGGCACGGACGCCATCACCCGCGCTGCTGCTTGCGCCACTCCGCCGGGGTCAGCCCGGTCTTGGCGCGGAACAGCAGGCCCAGCGCGCGCTCGGAGATGCCCACCCGGGCGCCGATCTCGGCGAGCTTGAGATCGCCGGATCGCAGCAGCCCCTGGGCGCGCGAGAGCCGCACGGCGACGACCTCGTCGTGGAAGGAGGTCCCGTGGCGGCCGAGCACCCGCTGGAGGGATCGCGGCGACATCCCGAGGGCTCGGCTCACCTCGTCGAAGGAGACGTCGAGGCGCGCCTCGAGCAGCTCGCGCGTCCGGCGGACCTCGCGCGGGACGCCGCGCAGCGGCTCGGCGATCCTCTCGACGTCCGCGCAGAGCCGCGCGCCCTCGTCGCCGGCGACGACGGCGAAGGCCTGGGCCGCGTCGGTGAAGATGCGGTAGGGCTGCGTCTGCCCGGTGACCGGCATGAGGCCGGTCAGGAGCAGACCGATCGGCCCCTCGGGGATGATGCACGCCTGGAGACGGATGCGCTGCGCGAGGTGCCCCATGCGCGCGACCATCCACGAGAACAGGATCCCGAGCGGCAGCGGGTCGACGGCGTCGACCCCGCGCGTGTCGAGGATCATGTCGAACGACGGTCTCATCGCGCGCATGCCGTGATCGAACAGGTCGAGGATCTCGCGGGTCTCGGCCTCGGACTGGCGCCCCCAGAGGTACGCCCCCGCCAGCGACGGCGAGGCGCACCACAGGAACGAGGTGCCGACGACGCAGAAGGTGCCCACGGGGGCGCGCATGAACGTCTCGTTGGGCGTGTGGATCATGGCGGGCGCGCGCGAGAAGAAGACGGAAGTGCACCATGGTAGTCGAAAGGCCCGCTCGGCGACCACCCCGGCGCGGTGGCGCCAGCGTTCCGACGGTTGGCCGAAAAGTGCGGTCCGATCGGGCCTAGGATGCGGTCGTGACCGTGCTCGCCGCGCGGTCGGAAAGCCGATGCTCCCATGCGACACCTCGCGATCCGGTGCGCTTCCATCGCTGCCGCTGCCCTCTTCCTCGTCCCGGCGGAAGCAGGGGCGACGTGCGAGCCGCCGACGGTCGACTGGAGCCTTTTCCCCGCGGCGTCGGAGTGCGTGGGCGGCGTGCTGGGGTTCGTGGAGGCGTACTTTCACGTCCCCTTCCCGAACTCGGTGGGCGGCAGCATCCCGCACGGCTGCGAGGACCCCGGCGCGTGCATGGAGTGGGTCTACCAGCTGCCGATGAACGTGGCGCCCGCGAAGGGCCACTGGAACGCCCACCCGTGGGGATCGGTGGCACCCCAGGCGTACGACGTCGTGGTCTTCCCGCCCGCCACCGGAGACCCCTACGGCCACATCGCCATGATGGACCACATGGAGGGCGGCACGCTCTACCTGATGGACGACAACTGGGGCGGGCTGCACAGGAAGTCCTGCGCCTGGGAAACGGGGCACACCGGCTACGTGCACTCGACGATCTGGCAGCCGTACGGCTTCTTCCGCTGGGCGGCCCTCGAGCCCGAGCCGTGCACGTGCACCTCCGGCGAGACCCAGACGGAGCCGTGCGGCTGCGGCACGCGCTCGCGGAGCTGCGGGTCCTGCCAGTGGGGCGACTGGGGGGACTGCAGCCTCCCCGACTTCGCGGCGTCCCTCGTCGACGTCTCCTATCCGCAGGCGCTCCCCGCCGGCGAGCAGGCCGTGGTCTGGGCCGACTTCCGCAACATCGGCACCAAGCCCTGGCCGCAGAACGGGCTCTGGCTGGGCGCGCTCGGCGCCCCCGACGGCGGCGCCAGCGCGCTCTTCTCGCCGGCCGACACCTGGCCGGCCTGGGACGTGACCGCGGTGCTCGACACCGCGGTCGTCCCCGGCGACATCGGCCGCTTCACCTTCCAGGTGACGGCGCCCGCCACGCCCGGCGCCGTCATCGCCGAGACCTTCCAGCTCCAGGTGCCCGGCGCGGGTCTGATCGCCTGCCCCGGGGCCCAGATCACGCCGTCGATCCTGGTCCTCCCGGCCGCAAGCGGCGCGGGCGGCGCGGGCGGCGCGGGCGGCACGGCGAGCGCGGGCTCCGCGAGCGGGTGCTCGCAGGCCCCCGGGGGCACGGGATGGGCGTGGGGCGCGGAGATGACGCTGGCGCTCCTGCTCCTCGCCCGTGCCCGGCGAACCGGCCGCAGCGCCGCGCGGCTCGACGCGCGCTAGACCCGGGCTCACGGTCCCTCCCTCGATCGGCGAACAGTCATGGCGAATCGGTATCTCGCGCACCGGGCGTGCCCGGCGGCCCTCCCGGCCTTGCTCGCCGCGGCCTTGCTCTGGTCCTGCCACGGCGACAGCCTCGGGATCACCACCGCGTCGCCGACCCAGATCTCGGCGCGCGGCGGGGCCACGGTGACGCTCCACGGCACCGGCTTCCCCGACGACGCGGTCGTCCACCTGGGCGGCGAGCCGGTCACCGCGCTGAAGATCGTCTCCTCGAGCGAGTGCACCTTCACGGCCCCGCCCCTCTTCGCCGGGCCCGCCGACGTGCTGATCTCCGCGGCCGGCGGACAGTCCGCGACGCTGGCCTCCGGCGTCGAGGTCCTCCGCCTCGATCTCCGCTTCGTCGAGGCCCCGTCCTATGTGCTGCCCGGGGCCCCGGATGGCGGAGCCCCCGATGGCGGAGGCGCGGCCGGAGCCGCCGATGGCGGAGTCCCGCTCCCCGAGCCGGCCGGCACGGTCGCGGGCGCGGCGCTCGCGGACTTCGACGGTGACGGCCACCCCGATCTGGTCACCTGCGCCGCGGGCGCCCCCTGCCGTTTCCTCGCCAACGACGGGCAGGGCAACTTCACCGATACGCCCGACCGCTTCCCCCTGGAGACGCCCGACACCCGCGCCCTCGTCGCCGCGGACTTCAACGGCGACGGCAAGCTCGACCTGTTCCTCGGCGTCGGCACGGGCGGCCCCGGCGTCCTCTATCAGAACCAGGGCCAGGGGGTCTTCGTCAACGCGGGCCCGGGCGCCATCCCCGCCGACACGGACTCCTTCTCGGCCGTCGCCGCCGGCGACCTCGACGGTGACGGCGTCCCCGACCTGGTCATCGGCAACGCAACCGCCGACCTGACGCCGTTCCGCGTCTACCTCAGCGCCGGCAAGGGCGCCTCGATCCAGCTCACCGCGGCGGCCGCGGGCGTCGTGCCCGCAGCCGACTGGCTCGTCTCGGCGATCGCCCTGGCGGACTTCGACGGGGATGGGAAGACCGACATCCTGCTCGCCACCACCAGCGCGGAGGACGGGATTGCGCTGCGCTTCCTCCGCAACGAAGGGGGCGAGTTCCACGAGGTCGAGGCGGGGCTGCCCACCCAGCTCCCTGGCACCATCCGGGCCCTGGCGGCGGGCGACGTCAGCGGCGACGGCGCGGCGGATCTGGTCGTCAGCGGCGACGGCCAGGACCGCCTCTTCGTCAACGACGGCACCGGTCACTTCTTCGACGCCACCGTCGCCTCGATGCCGGTCGACGACTCCCCGGGCACCTCGATCGCGCTGGTCGACGTCGATCGCGATCGCCACCCGGACCTCCTGATCGGCAACTACGGGGCCCAGACCCGGCTCTACCTCAACGACGGGACCGGGCACTTCGCCGATCACACGCCGCTCTTGCCCATCGTCTCCGACCCGACCGTCTGGGTGGGTATCGCGGACGTGAACGGCGACTCGGCCAACGATCTCCTGGTCATCAATGCCGCGCCGGTCCCGGCGCACCTGTACCTCTCGGTGGAGCCGCTGCCCAATGACACGCCCTGATCGCGAGCGGCTGGCCCTCGCCCTCTCGCTCGCCTCTCTCGTCGTCGCCTGCTCCAGCGGAGAGGGAAAGCTCGCCGCCGTCTCGCCCGCTCAGGGCACGGCGCGCGGGGGCGAGGTGGTGACGCTCACCGGGAGCGACTTTCCCTCGAACCCGGTGGTGCGCTTCGGCGAGACGCAGGCCGCCGTCACGTCGGCGAGCGACACCCGCATCGAGGTGGTGGCCCCGCCGGGGATCGCCGGAGCCGTCGACGTCGCGGTGAGCGCCGGTGGCAACCAGGCCGTCTTTCCGAAGGCGTTCACGTACCAGGCTCTGCCCCTGACCCTCATCGACGTCGCCTGGGCCCGCCTGCCGCCGCTGCCGGTCCACGGAGGGTCGGCGGCCATCGCCGACGGCGACCACAACGGCCACCTCGACGTCTTCCAGGCGGCGCGCACCGAGGGCGTGTGGATCTACCCCAACGGCGGCAAGGCCGCGTTCGGCACACCGCAGCTCGTCTCCGTCAACGCGGCGCCGACGATGGGCACCCCGGCGACGACTCCCCCGGTGGACGTGCGCTCCGTGGTGGCGGCGGACCTCGACGGCGACGGCAAGATCGATCTCTTCCTCGGCACCACCGGCGGGACGCCGAGCCAGGTCCTGCTCGGCGACGGTGCGTTCGGGTTCACGCCCTCCGCGACGGCGCTGCCGGCGCTCTTCGGCACGGAGCAGCGCGCGGTCGCCGTCGACCTCGACGGGGACGGCGCCCTCGATCTGGTCACCGTCGGCTCGGCGGCCACGGCCACGGGGACGCCGGGCGTCGCCATCCTCCTCAACGACGGCCACGGCACCTTCACCGACGTCACCCAGGACCGCCTCCCGGAGGGCACGTGGAGCGCGTCCGGCGTCGCCGTGGGAGACGTGGACGGCGACGGTCACGTGGACCTCTTCTTCGCCGGCGACAAGGAGCCCTGTCGCCTCTACCTCAACGACGGCAAAGGCACCTTCCAGCTCGCGTCCGCCGACGCCATCCCCGACGACGCCGCGCCGGGCGCCGGGATCCCTGCCCTCGGCGACCTCGACGGCGACGGCAGCCTCGACATCTACCTGCCCACGGCCACCCAGGATCGCGTCTTCTTCAACGACGGCACCGGCCACTTCAGCGACCTGACGGACGTCCGCCTCGGCACCGAGGCCAGCGCCGGCGTGAGCGCGACGCTCGTCGACCTCGATCTCGACGGCCACCTCGACGCCGCCGTGGTCGACGGCGCCGGGCGGGTCCGGGTCTACCGCAACGATGGCAGCGGGCGCCTCTTCGACTACTCCGGCGTGATCGCCGGCGACGGGACGCTCCCCGTCGGCGACGTCGCCGTCGCGGACCTCGACGAGGATGGGGTCCCCGATCTGTTCGCCAGCCGACCGGACCTGTCGCGCGCCGCGCTGCTGGTGAACTGGTCGCCCCTCTCGCTCCCCGACACGGATGGAGACGGCGTCCCCGATGCCGTGGACAGCTGCCCCTCGGTCCCCAACGCGGACCAGGCCGACGTCCACAACCTCCCCTTCCACTGCGCCTCCGCGACGACCTGCGCCGCGGCGACGGGGTGCGAGCTCCAGGCGCTCGCCGAATCGTCCTACCTGTTCTGCAACAAGGCAGCCGCCACCTGGACCGACGCCGCGGCCGCCTGCACGGCGCTGGGCGCGACGCTGGTCACGGTCACCGGCGCCGACGAGGACGCGTTCCTGGTCTCGATCGGCGCGACCGGCGCGTGGATCGGATACACCGACACCGCCGTGAAGGGCACCTTCGCCTGGACCTCCGGCGATGGCAGCACCTACGCCGACTGGGGCATGGGCAAGCCCGACACCACCGCCGGGGACGACTGCGTCGTGCTGCTCGCCGACGGCACCTGGAGCAACGTGCCGTGCAGCGGGACGCACGCCTACGTGTGCCAGGACCAGCGCTTGAAGCCCCCCGGGCCCGGCGACGCCTGCGACTGCTCGATGGGCAGCCCCGCCGACGGCGGCACCTCCGCCTGCAGCGACGGTGGGGCGGACGGTGGCGACGGCGGGCCCTGAGCTCGTCGGACGCCGCTGCCACTCGACAGTCGGGGTCGGGGAACGCTCTCGGGCGTTCCCCAGGATGACGACCTAGCCGACGACGTCGTAGTCCAGGTTCGGCCCCAGCCAGCGCTCGGCCTCGGCGACGCTCATCCCCTTGCGTACGTGGTAGTCGGCCACCTGATCGCGGTCGATCTTGCCGACGCCGAAGTAGCGCGCCTCGGGGTGAGCGAAGTAGAGGCCGCTGACGCTGGAGCCGGGCCACATCGCGAACGACTCGGTGAGGCGCATCCCGGTGTGCTTCTCCACGTCGAGGAGCTCCCAGAGGGTGCCCTTCTCGGTGTGGTCGGGGCAGGCGGGATAGCCCGCCGCGGGGCGGATGCCGCGGTACTTCTCGGCGATCAGCTCGTCGGGCCGGAGGCCCTCCCCGCGGCCGTAGCCCCACTCCTCGCGCACGCGCTGGTGCAGGTACTCGGCGAAGGCCTCGGCGAGACGATCGGCGAGCGCCTCGGCCATGATGGCGTTGTAGTCGTCGTTCTGCGCCCGCTTCTCGTCGCAGAGGGCCTGGAGCCCGATGCCGCTGGTGACCGCGAAGGCGCCGAGGTGGTCTCTCAGCCCGCTCGCCGCCGGAGCGATGAAGTCGGACAGGGACCGGTGGGGCTCGCCCTTCTCGTGGGCGGCCTGCTGGCGGAGGAAGTGAAAGCAATGGGTGGGGTGCGCGCGCGCCTCGTCGGCGTAGAGCTCGACGTCGTCGCCGACGGCGGCAGCCGGGAAGAGGCCGTAGACGCCGCGGGCCGTGAGCAGCTTCCTGGCGATGATCTCGTCGAGGAGGGCGTTCGCCTCGGCGAAGATCTGGCGCGCCTGCTCTCCGTACCGCTCGTGCTCGAAGATGCGCGGATAGACGCCCTTGAGCTCCCAGGTGTGGAAGAACGGCGTCCAGTCAATGTAGTCCCGCAGGGTCGCGAGGGGGACGTCGGCGAGGACGTGGACTCCGGTGGTCACCGGCACGGCCACGTCCTCGGCGCGCCAGACGATCGGGGTCCGGTCGGCGCGGGCGGCCTCGAGCGGGACCAGCTTGGCCCGGGGCTCGGCGTGGCGCCTGCGGAGCTTCTCGTAGTCGGCGCGGAGCTGCTCGACGAAGGCGGCCTTGCCGTCCTCGCTGAGGAGGCTGGTGGTCACCGGGACGGCGCGGCTGGCGTCGAGCACGTGGACCACCGGCTGGCTGTAGTGCTGCGCGATCTTGACCGCGGTGTGGGCGCGGCTGGTGGTGGCGCCGCCGATGAGCAGAGGCAGCTTGAAGCCCTGGCGCTCCATCTCGCGGGCGACGTGGACCATCTCGTCGAGAGAGGGGGTGATGAGGCCGCTCAGGCCGATGAGATCGGCCTTCTCCGCGCGGGCGCGCTCGAGGATCTTCTCGCACGGGACCATCACCCCCATGTCGATGACCTCGTAGTTGTTGCAGGCGAGCACCACCCCGACGATGTTCTTGCCGATGTCGTGGACGTCGCCCTTCACCGTGGCGAGGACGATCTTGCCCTGGGCGCGCTGCACCTGGCCCGCGGCCGCCATCGCGGCCTTCTCGGCTTCCATGAAGGGCGTCAGGTAGGCGACCGCCTTCTTCATCACGCGGGCCGACTTGACCACCTGGGGGAGGAACATCTTGCCCGCCCCGAAGAGGTCGCCGACGACGCCCATGCCGTCCATCAGCGGGCCCTCGATCACCGCCAGCGGCCGCCCCAGCTTGGCGCGCGCCTCCTCGGTGTCGGCGTCGATGAAGGCGTCGATGCCCTTGACCAGGGCGTGCGACAGGCGCTCCTCGACGGAGGCCTTGCGCCACTCCTCTTCCTTCTTCTCGGTCGCGACCGCGCCGGCGCTCCGGGCCTTGAGCCGCTCGCCGAAGTCGACGAGGCGCTCGGTGGCGTCGGGGCGGCGATTGAGCAGCACGTCCTCCACCAGGGCGCGCAGCTCGGGATCGATCTCCTCGTAGACCTCGAGCATCCCGGCGTTGACGATGCCCATGTCCATGCCGGCCTGGATGGCGTGGTAGAGGAACGCCGAGTGCATCGCCTCCCGGACCTGGTTCATGCCGCGGAAGCTGAACGAGACGTTGGAGACCCCGCCGCTCACCTTGGCGCTGGGCAGGTTGGCCTTGATCCAGCGGGTGGCCTCGATGAAGTCGACCGCGTAGTTGTTGTGCTCCTCGATGCCGGTGCCGACGGTGAGCACGTTGGGATCGAAGATGATGTCCTCGGCGGGGAACCCGAGCTCGTCCACCAGGATGCGATAGGCCCGCTCGCAGATGCGGATCTTGTCGGCGAGGGTCGCGGCCTGGCCCTTCTCGTCGAAGGCCATCACCACCACCGCGGCGCCGTACTTCATCACGGTGCGGGCGTTCTGGCGGAACTTGTCCTCCCCCTCCTTGAGCGAGATGGAGTTGACGATGCCCTTGCCCTGGAGGCAGGCGAGCCCGGCCTCGATGACCTCCCAGCGGGAGGAGTCGATCATGAACGGCACCCGGGCCACCTCGGGCTCGCTGGCGAGGAGCGAGAGGAAGCGGGACATCGCCGCGACGCCGTCGATCATCCCCTCGTCCATGCAGATGTCGATGACGTTGGCCCCGTTCTCCACCTGCTGGCGGGCGACGCTCACCGCCTCTTCGTAGTTGCCCTCCTTGATAAGCTTGGCAAACCGGGGCGACCCGGCGACGTTGGTGCGCTCGCCGATGATCATGTAGACGCCCTGCTGCTGGGTGAAGGGCTGCGATCCCGAGAGGCGCAGGGGCCGAGGCGCCGGCGCGGCGGCGCCGAGGTCGGGCGCGGGGAGCGGCCGCGGGGGCTGCCCCTGGAGGGCCTGGGCGATGGCCCGGATGTGCTCGGGGGTGTTGCCGCAGCAGCCCCCCGCGATGTTGAGGAGGCCGGCCCGGGCGAACTCGCCGAGGTAGCGGGCCATGTCCGCCGGCTCGAGATCGAAGCCGGTGGCCGCGAGCGGGTTGGGCAGGCCGGCGTTGGGGTAGCAGGAGATCGCGGCGCTCGAGAGCGACGACAGCTCGGAGAGGAAGGGATACATCAGGTCGGGGCCGAGCGAGCAGTTGAGCCCGACGGAGAGGGGCCTCACGTGCTCCACCGCGTTCCAGAAGGCGGGGGCCGTCTGCGCGGAGATCATCGTCTCTCCGCCGCGGCCGACGGCCGCGGAGATCATCACCGGCAGCTCCCTGCCGAGCTCGTCGAAGACCTCGCGGATGGCGACCAGGGCGGCCTTGGCGTTGAGCGAGTCGAAGATGGTCTCGACCAGCAGGAGGTCGGACCCGCCTGCGATGAGCGCGCGGATCTGCTGCGTGTACGCCGCCTTGACCTGGGCGAAGGTGACGACCCGGAACCCGGCGTCGTCGGCGTCCGGGGAGTTGGAGAGCGACACGGTGAGCGGCCCGATGGCGCCGGCGACGAACCGCGGGCGCCCGTCGGCGCTGGCGACGCGGTCGGCCCACTCCCGGCACTGGCGCGTGGACTGCTCGTTGATCTCCCAGGCCAGGTCCCCGAGGAACGTGCTCTCGATGATCTCCTGGTAGAACGCCGGGTCCTTGCGGCCGCCGCGCTCGCGCGGGTCGTCGACGAAGAACTCGCTCTGGGTGATGCTGGTGGCGCCGAAGGTGTTGGTCTCGATGATGTCGGCCCCGGCCTCGAGGAAGCGACGGTGGATGTCGCCGATCATCTGCGGCTGGGTGAGCGAGAAGAGGTCGCCGTTGTTGAGCAGGTCCTTCTTCGCGCCTCCAAAGCGGGAGCCGCGGATGTCCGCCTCCTTCATCCCGTAGGTGCGGATGGTGGTGCCCATCGCTCCATCGATGATGGCGATGCGGCTCTGGAGGACCTTTTCGAGCGGATGGAGCGGATGAGAGGACACGATTCAACCTGCCTTGGCGCCGCGGGGGGAGGCCCGACGGACATCTGATTTCGGCTTGTCGCCGATGGCCAGCACCACCTCGAAGTGAGGCTTCTTCGCCTCGCGACAGGCGAGCTCGGATAGGACGACGGTGAGCCCGGCGCGGCCGAGCAGCCCGCGGAGGGTGCGTGGCGAGAAGCCGGGGTGGCGCTCGCCGTAGGGCACGGTGATCTCCTGCTGCTCGTGCCGATCGAGCGAGAGGACGACGAGGCGCCCGCCCGGGCGCAGCACCCGGACGCACTCCTCGAGGGCCTGCCCGGGGCGCTCGGCGTAGGTCAGGGTGTGGAAGACCAGCACGGCGTCGAACGACGAGGCGCGGAAGGGCAGCTCGTGGACGTCGGCCACCTCCGCGCGGACGTGGGCCTGGCGGGCGAACCGCTCCCGGGCGGCGTCGATCATCCGCTCGCTCATGTCGACGCAGGTGAGCGAGCGGCAGTGCGGCGCGAGCGTGCTCGCCGCGGCGCCGTCCCCGGAGCCCACGTCGAGCACGTCCCCGAGGCGGAGCAGCCCGGCGAGACCGATGGCGAGCGACTGCCAGGTGCGCCCCGGCGAGTAGTGCCGCTCCATCTCGCCGGCGAACGCCTCGGGCAGGGCCCCCCGCCGCTCCGCGTCGAGCTCCCGGAGCCGGCGCTGATCGCCCTCGAGGGTGGGATCGTCGGAGCCGGTCGCCTCTTCGAGGACGGCGCGGGCCGTCTCCGGCAGCGTGTCGGTGGCGAGCGCATAGAAGGCCTGGGGCCCGTCGCGGCGGTCGCGGACGAAGCCCGCCTCGCGCAGGCGGCCGAGGTGGGTGGAGACGCGCGACTGCGAGAGCCCGGTCACCCGCACCAGATCGGTGACCCGCAGCTCCCGCTCGCGGAGGAGGGCGCAGAGCCGGAGGCGGCTCTCCTCACCGAGCAGGCTCAGCGTCTCGACGTACTGGGACAGGTTCATACATCCTGCTATCTCGATGCGCGGATGGACGATGGTCCCGCCCCCGGACGCTGTCAAGCCGCGCTGGCGGCCCTCGCCCTGCCGGGGTGCGCCGCCGCAGGGTGCCGGCACGCTCAGGGGACGTACGCGAGGCGCGCCTCGCGCTCGAGGGTGAAGTGGGTCGGCGTCTCCAGGCACCGCCCGGCGATCACCAGGTAGCTGACGCCGAGCAGCGCGTCGGCGCTCCCCGGCTCGAGCGCGACCCGCGGATCCTTCAGCCACTGGACGATGCCCCTCGGGTTCGCACCGCGCGAGTAGTCGATGACGAGCCCGCGATCGAAGCCGCGTGGCATCGAGACGCCCTCGGGTGCGATCACCTCGTCGCGCCACTCGGTCACCGGCCGGCCGCCGCGCAGCTTGGGCCGGCTGGGCGTGCGGTGGTCATCGCGAGCGCAGGGTAGCCCGACTCGCGGCACACGATACGCAACGTGCTCCCGCGCCGATTGGCGACATTTGGGGCCCCCTCTATTGTGCATCGCCACTGCACTCGGTAAGGTGACCGGATCGGGGACTTCCACCACGGCATCGTGCCCTGCCTGGAGCACCGGGCGAAGGTCGGCGATGCCGGAAGCCAACAGGCTCGAGCTGGTGGTGGTGGGCGCGTCCGCCGGGGGAATCGAGTCGATCTCGCGACTCCTCGGCGCGCTCGACCCCCAGTTCTGGTTGCCCATCGTGATCGCGCAGCACCTCGATCCGACGCACGAGAGCCACCTCGTGGAGGTGCTCGCGCGCCGCTCGGCGCTGCCCGTCCGGCTGCTCGAGGCGGGGGTCCCGCTCGAGCGGGGCGTCGTCCACGTCGTGCCTCCGGGCCATGACGCCGAGATCACCGCCGCCGGAGCCACGCTCACGCCGCACGAGCGCCCCGGCCCCACCCCGTCGATCGATCGCCTGCTCCGCAGCGCCGCGAGCGTCCATGGTCCAGGCCTGATCGCGATGATCCTCAGCGGCGCCGGCTCGGACGGCGCCGAGGGCGCTCGGGCGGTGAGGGCCGAGGGAGGCACGGTCCTCGTCGAGGATCCGGCGACCGCGAGCTACTCCTCCATGCCGGGGGCCGTCCCGCCCGCGCTGATCGACGGCATGGCCCCATCCGGACGCCTGGGCGCCCTCCTCGAGCGCAGCGTCGTCGAGCAGGCCATGCGCGGCGACGATACCCGGGCGCTGGCCGCCGTCCTCGATCGGGTCCGCGATCGGAGCGGGCTCGACTTCACCGCCTACAAACCGGCGACGATCCACCGCCGCCTGCGGCAGCGCGTCGCGGCGACGGCCACCGACGGCCTCGAGGGCTACGGGCGCTACCTCGACGACCACCCTGACGAGCACGCGCGGCTCGTCAACAGCTTCCTGGTGAGGGTCACCGATTTCATGCGGGATCCGGACCTGTTTCAGGCGCTCGGCGCCGGTCTGCTGCCGGAGCTGATCGAGCGCGCCCACAAGCGAGGCGACGAGCTCCGCATCTGGTCGGCGGGCTGTGCGACCGGAGAGGAGGCGTACTCGATCGCCATCCTCTTCGCCGATCTCCTCGGCGATGGGCTGGCGGGCAGGGTTCGTATCTTCGCCACCGACGTCAACCCGGAGGCGATCGCGCAGGCACGGCAGGGCATCTACCCCGCCGCCGCGCTGGTCAGCCTCTCCGACGAGCGCGTGGCCAGCTATTTCGTGCGGCTCCCGGACGACCGCTACCAGATCAAGAAGCACCTGCGATCGTGCGTGGTGTTCGGCCAGCACGACCTGAGCCAGCGGGCCCCGTTCCCCCGCATCGATCTCGTCGTCTGCCGCAACGTGCTCATCTACTTCTCCACCGAGCTCCAGCAGCGCGTGCTCCAGCTCTTCGCCTTCGCGCTCCGCCCCGGGGGCTTCATGGTGCTGGGCCGGGCCGAGACGGTCGGCCGCCTGGGTGAGCTGTTCGCCCCCGACGAGCGCTTCCCCAAGGTCTACGTGCGCAACGAGGGCCGGGCCCCGATCCCGAACCTCCAGCCGCCGCTGGCCCGGATGCGAGGGCCGGCCGGGCCCGTCGCCGTGAAGGGGGCCGCCTCCCCCGTGACCGTCGCCACCGCGCCGGCTCCGCCGCGGGCGCCGTTCGAAGCGGTGCTCACCAGCCTGCCCCTCGGGGTGGTCGTCATCGACCGGCGTTACGACATCGTCGAGATCAACCTGGCGGCGCGGCGCCTGCTGGGGATCGACACCCTGGCCGTGGGCGAGGACTTCGTCCATCTCGCGCACAAGGTCCCCCACCGCGACCTGCTCGGCCTGATCGAAGGTGCCTTCCAGGGCACGTCACCGCCGGCCGTCGAGGTGCGGGTCGAGCCGCCGGAGGCCGGGCCGCCCCGTCACCTCGAGATCACCTGCTTCCCCCAGCACCTCGAGGGGGAGTCACCGGCCAACGCGTGCGCGCTGGTGCTGGTGACCGACGTCACCCTCTCCCGGAACCGCATCGACGAGCTGTCGCTGGCCGCGGCCAGCGACAGCGCCGTGAAGACCGAGCTCACCCGGACCGTGGCGGAGCTCCGGACGAAAGCGTCCCGCGCGATCGAGGACAAGGAGCGGCTCGAGGCCGCCACCGTGGAGCTCCGGACCGCCCTCGACCTCGCCGCGGCCGCCAAGGCGGAGAACCAGGCGGCGGTCGAGCGGCTCGGCGAGACCAACCGGCGCCTCCTCACGGCCAACGAAGAGCTGGCGGCGAGCATCGAGCGCCTCCGCAGCTCCAACGAGGAGCTCCTCGTCAGCAGCGAGGAGACGCAGGCCGCGCACGAGGAGATGGAGACGCTGAACGAGGAGTTCCAGGCCTCCAACGAGGAGCTCGAGACCCTCAACGAGGAGCTCCAGGCCGCGGTCGAGGAGCTCACTACCACCAACGGCGAGCTCGAGGCCCGGTACCGCGACAACGTCGAGCTCACCCGCGCCGCGCAGGCCGAGCGGGAGAAGCTCGCGGCCACGCTCCTCGGCATCGGGGACGCCCTGCTGGCGGTCGACGAGTCGGGCCGGCCCCTGTTCCAGAACCCGGCGTACGTGGTGACCATCGGCACCGACGCCGCGCTGCGCGACGCGGAGGGCGCGTCCATCCCCCCGGAGCAGATGCCGGCTGCGCGGGTGGCGCGCGGTGAGGCGTTTCGAGCCGAGCTCACCATCGACGCGCCGGACGGGCAGAGGCGCTACTTCGACGCGTGCGGCAACCCGATCCTGGGACCCGGGGGCCACGCCGGCGGCGTCGTGGTCTACCGCGACATCACCGACCGGAGCGTGCGCGCGCTCCAGGACCGCTTCCTCGCCATGGCCAGCCACGAGCTCCGCACCCCGCTCGTCCCGCTCACCGGGTACCTGGACATGCTGCTGCGGATCCCCGACGGCGTCGATCCCCGGGTGCGCCGGTACGCCACCCAGGCTCGGCACGAGGTCACCCGCTTCACCGGGCTGGTGAACGATCTCGTCGACGTGGTGCGGCTGCGGACGGGCAAGCTCCGGATGGAGCACGAGCTGGTGGATCTGGGCGCCGTCGTCGCCCGCGCGACCGAGGTGGCCCGCGCCACCGCGGGTGGAGTGGAGATCCGTGAACAGGAGATCTTGCCGATCTCGGTGCGCGGCGACGCGGCGCGCCTCGAGCAGGTCGTCATGAACCTCCTCATGAACGCCATCAAGCACGCCTCCGGCACGCTCCACGTCGACGTCCGGATCCAGCCCGCGGCGGGGGCCCCGGGGCAGGCCGAGATCGTCGTCCAGGACTACGGCACCGGGATCTCGGCCGCGGATCTGCCCCACATCTTCGGGAGCTTCTACCAGGTGGAGCGCGAGGAC
>Ga0302267_10003461_pt1 | contig 18141 bp, 18 predicted proteins | sample III_Bog_E1_3_FD_194555 | JGI IMG/M metagenome (GOLD analysis project Ga0302267, IMG submission 194555) | Peat permafrost microbial communities from Stordalen Mire near Abisko, Sweden - III_Bog_E1_3 | ecosystem: Environmental > Terrestrial > Soil > Wetlands > Peat | place: Sweden: Abisko... | reverse complement strand
GCCGACCCTCTCGCCTACCATTCAGCGGGCTTTATTGATCGTAATTAGGGGATGTTGCACTAGGGCCGTTCCTGGATAGAGCTTAAGGTTCCTCCCTTTTCATGTTCTTGAGCAGCGCTACGGCCATCCGATTCAGGGGCGTGGGAATGCCATGCCGGTCACCTCTGCGGACAATGACCCCGTTGCGGGCATCGATCTCCATGGCGCGTCCGGCCAGCCGGTCGGCCAGCAGGGAATTGACGGAATCCGGCGCCTGAGCCCGATAGCCTTCGAGCACCCGCTGGGCGGTGCCCTCCTCCAGCTTGGCGCCCTCGGCCTGGGCGACCGCGATGCACTCGGCCGCGATGCCCACGGCCAAGGCTCCCAGTTCTTCGTCGTGCAGGACCCCCGAGGGGGAGTTGGTCAACGCGCAGACCACCCCCGCGGAGTTGAAGGACAGTTTGCGCCAGGCCGCGGTCACAAAGTCTTCGGTCAGCTGGACGTCAGCCTTGCTGCCGGCGAACAACTGCGCGAACTCCCGGCCCGCCGCGCCGGTCTCCACAAACAGGTGGGCCTCGCTGCGCTGGAACACCCTGCCGTCCGCTCGACGCTCGACCTGGCAGTCAATGATCACGGGCAGGATCCGCTCCTGGCTCAAATGGGCGGCAAACCGATCGCGATGCTCAACGCCGTTTTGCACCACGGCCACCCGGGCGCCCTGGGCGCAGAGCGCGGGCAGCCAGGCCGCGGCACCGGCGGCATCGAAGGTCTTGGTGGCGACCAGGACCCAGTCGACCGGTTCGGCCAGCCCCGGCTCGGTCCGATTCACGGCCGTCACGTCCACGACCCCGTCCGGCGTCGTCACGGCCAATCCGGCCAGTGGCCGGCGGGTGCAAAGGGTGATCTGGTGTTTCCCGGTAGCCTCCAACAGCGCAGCCAGCACGCTCCCGATCGCTCCAACTCCAACTACCGCCACTTTGGCCATCTATCCACCTTTCCATTGCAGTATGAACTGTCCCAGCGCCGGGCTATCCGGCCTTTTCCTCCAGGGCGGCGACGATCCGGGTGATCCCTTCCCTGAATACCTCGGTCGGGGGCAGCAGGCTCAGCACCAGGTAGCCGTCCCCGGGAAGGTCGAAGTAATGGCCGGGATGGACATACACTTGGGCGGAGCGGAGCAGCCGCAGGGCGCACTCCTCGCCTGGGTCCACCGCGGGGCGCCGGAGCAGGACTGACCAGCCGCCCTCCACCGGTAGCCGGGTCAGGTGGGGACAAGGGACCAGGACCCGGTCCAGGGCCGCGAGATTGTCCCGCATCCGGGCCAGGATTCCGGATTGGATTGCCGGAGCCAGCCGCAGCAGTTCCGGGGCCGCCGCCTGGGCCGAGGCGGAGACGGAGAGATACTGGTCGGCGATGAAGGACAGGGAGTCCAACAGGGTCCGGGCCTGGGCGCCGACGGCGGCGATCCAGCCCAGCTTGATCTGGGGCAGGGCCGCGATCTTGCTCAGGCCAGAGAGTACGAACAGCGGGCAGCCGGGATCCGTGGCCTCCAGGGCGGTGGGCAGGCGGTCCGCCCCGGGCTCCAGGGCATAATCGCCGAACACCTCGTCCACCAGGAGGGCCAGCCCGCGGCTGGCGCAGAACGAGAGCAGGCCCGCCCATTCCTCCCGGGATAGGAAATGCCCGGTGGGATTGTTGGGGTTCACCACCACCACGGCCCGGGTGCGGTGGTTGCAGGCCGCTTCCAGTCCGGGCAGGTCCAGATTCCACCGCTCGTGCCGGATGGCCGGGACGGTCACCGCCGCGACCCCTTCCAGGGCGGCCAGCCATTGGAACAGCGGGTAGCTGGGGGACGGCACCAGCACTTCGTCCCCGGGATCGCACAGCAGCTTGAACAGCCAGGAATAGGCTTCGGAGGTGGAGGCGGTGAGGATCAGGTCGTTCGCCCCGAGGCCATGGCCAAGGTAGCCGGCGACGGCCTCCCGGGCAGCGGTCTGGCCTCGGGAATCCGGCTGGTAGGCCAGCACCTCCGGCCCGGCCAGGGCGGCCAGGATCTCCTGCTCCGGGTACTGGAACCCGCAGCGGGTGGGGTTGGAGACGGTCATGTCCAGATAAACACCCCCCTCCCGCCGGAGGGCATCCAGTGCCGCCGAGAGGGCGTTCGGTTCCATGGAGGGCGGGAGACGTTGGGAGGCCATGGGATCAGCATAAGCCGTCTGCCTTCTTTCCTGTACATTCGGAGGTAGGCCGCAAAATTGCATGAAACGGTGCTTCTCCCGTTGCAAGGCACCGCGATCAGGCGAAAGCCGCCGCCTCGGCGATGCGCACCAGGGTAGGCGCCAGCCGGCTGCCCCGGTGCCAGGCCAGCACCAGGGTGCGGAACGGGGCCGGCTTGCGGAACGGCCGGGTCACCACGTCGGCACGGGCCGATTCCGTGGCCGCGGCCAGTTCGGGCACCAGGGTGATGCCAGCCCCTCCGGCCACCATCTGCAGCAGAGTGGGCAGGCTGGTGGCGCGGTAGCCCAGCTCCTCCACCTTGGCGTCCCGGCAGGCGGCGATGGCCTGGGTGCGCAGGCAGTGGCCCTCGTCCAGCAGGAGGATCCGCTCCCCTTCCAGCTCCGCCAAGGACACGGGGCCACGCTTTTTGGCCAGGCGGTGATTCCTGGGCAGGGCCAGGAGGAAGGGGTCGCGCCCCAGGGGTGCCAGTTCCAGATCTTCCAGGTCCGCCTCCTGGGCCAGGATCGCCCCATCCATGCGTCCGTCCTGGAGGGCCCGCACCAGGACCGACGTGCGTTCCTCGGTCCACTGGGGCTGAAGCTTGGGGAACGCCGCCCGCAGCTGGGGCACCAGCCTGGGCAGGAAATACGAGGCGACGGTGGGGATCAGCCCCAGGCGCAAGGGGCCGGAGAGCGGATCCTTGAACCGCGCGGCCTCCCGGGTGAGGCTCTCCGCTTCCCGGAGCACGAGCCGGGCCTGCTCCAGGACGGCCTCCCCGGCCTGGGTCACCCGCACCCCACCCCGGCCCCGCTCGAACACCCGCACCCCCAGGGCCGCTTCCATGGCCGCCACCTGGCTGCTGAGGGAAGGCTGCACCACCGAGCAGAGCTCGGCCGCCCGATGGAAGTTTCGGGTTTCGGCCAGGGCCAGGAGGTACTGGAGTTGCCGGAGGGTGAAGGGCAGGGGGGTGACGACCATGATCGCTACAGACTATCAAAACAATAAAAATGATGTGTTGGAAAGATAATTCACCGCGGTCGATACTTCTGGCACGGGGCACCCAGAACCCAGCCCCCCTAAGGAGAATCACTGATGCTGACCGTTGGAGATACCTTTCCCGCCTTCGCACTCCAGGCTGTGGTCAGCCGGGAAAAGGACAAGGCCTTCACCACCCTCACCGACCAGAGCTTCCCCGGCAAATGGAAGGTGCTCTTCCTCTGGCCCATGGACTTCACCTTCGTCTGCCCCACGGAGATCGCCGGCTTTGGCCGCCGGAACGGGGACTTCCAGGACCGGGAGGTGCAGGTGCTGGGCGTCAGCACTGACACCCAGTTCGTCCACCTGGCCTGGCGCAACCAGCACCCGGACCTGGCGGAACTGCCGTTCCCCATGCTGGCGGACACCCGCCGGGAGTTGTCCCAGGCCCTGGGAGTGCTGCACAAGACCGAGGGCGTGCCGCTGCGGGCCACCTTCATCATCGACCCCGAGGGGATCATCCGCCACGTGAGCGTCAATGATCTGAGCGTGGGCCGGAGCGTGGACGAAGTGATCCGCATCGTCGACGCCCTCCAGAGCGACGAACTCTGCCCCTGCAATTGGCAGAAGGGCGAACCCACCCTGCAAGCTTGAGTCGAGGAGCAGCCATGACCCCCCTTACGCTGGAAGCGATCCGGGAAGCCCTTCCGGATCGGTCCAAGGACTTCAAATTGAATCTGCAGACCGTGCTGTCCGAGGACTCGCTGAGTCCCGCCCAGCGCCTGGGGGTGGCCCTGGCCTGCGCGGCAGCGGTGAAGAGCGTGCCCCTGCGGGCGGCGCTGCTGGCCGAGACCCTGGCCCAGGCCGGGGAGGCGGTCGCGGAGGACGCCCTGGCGGTGGCAGCGCTCATGGCCATGAGCAACGTTTTCTATCGGTTCCGTCACCTGGTGGGCAACCCGGAGTACGGCCAGCTGCCGGCCCGCCTGCGCATGAACCGTCTGGCCAAACCTGCCTCCAGCAAGGTGGACTGCGAACTGTTCGCCCTGGCGGTGAGCGCCGTGAACGCCTGTGAGGCCTGCGTCCAGGCCCATGAGCGGACCCTCCGGGAAGCGGACATCACCCAGGCCCAGATCAACGATGCGGTGCGGATCGCCGCCACCATCGCCGGTTGCGCGGTGGCCCTGGGCGACCTGGATTCATAAGAACCCAGGCGGTGGAACAACAAGCCGACGGTTGCTGCGTCATCCTATAATGATCCCCTGGAATGGAGGTCGCCATGACGCGCAGCCTGAACATCGCGGTTCTTTTAGCCGGTTGCGGACATGTGGATGGGGCGGAGGTCCGGGAATCGGTGTTCGCCCTTCTGGCCCTGGATCAACATGGGGCAAGCTACCAGTGCCTGGCGCCCAACGCCAGCCAGGCATCGGTGGTGAACCACGCCACCGGTCAGCCGGTGTCGGGGAGCGTGCGGAACATGCTGGAGGAAGCGAGCCGGATCGCCCGCGTCGGCCAGTGCCTGGATCTGGCCAAGGCCGACCCCGGGCAATATGACGCCCTGATCCTGCCCGGCGGGGCCGGCGTCGCCAAGAACCTCTGCACCTTCGCCTTGGACGGGCCCAAGGCCGAAGTGCGGGCGGACGTGGCAGCGTTCATCACCGCTTTCTTCCAGGCCGGTAAGCCGGTGGGGGCCATCTGCATCGCCCCGGCCCTGGTGGCTCTGGTGCTGAAGGGCATGGGCCGGCGCGCCACCCTCACCCTGGGCAGCGGGGACGGGGTGGCCGCCGCCATGGAGAAGCTGGGCGCCAGGCACCAGTCCGTGGCTTCCTCCAGGGAGATCGTCATCGACGAGGACCTGAAGCTGGTGACTACGCCCGCCTATATGTACGACTCCGCCCGTCTGGGCGACGTGTGGGTGGGGATTGAGCGCTGCGTGGCCGAAGTGCTCAAGCGGGTCGCAAGCTAACGTTCACCTGGCCCAAGGGAACCGAGGTTGTGCTTGAGTTCCTCCAGGCTGAAGGGCTTGGAAAGAAGAATGACCCCGGGGAAGGCATCGACCAGATCCAGGGCAGTCTGATCGGCCCGGCCCGTGGCGAGCAGAATGGGAATCTCCGGGTGGATGCGGCGAAGCTGGCGCAGGGTCGCCGCGCCGCCCAGCCCCGGCATGTTGAGGTCCAGGATGACCACGTCGGGGAGGCAAATCCCTTCCAGGCTGACCAGGGCCTCCTCGCCGCTGTAGGCAGCGGTGACCTGATGGCCCAGCATTGCCAGGATCTCCTGCATGGAGCTCTGCACCAGGTCGTCGTCATCAACCAGGAGCACCTCGAGGCGGCTTCGGGCCGGTTCCGGCGCCGCCGCCACCGCTGGGGTCGCCGGCCGGGTGGCCGGGAAGCACAGCCGCACCTGGGTCCCCCGGGCGGGTTCGCTGGAGATCTCGATGGTCCCCTGGTGGGAATGCACCGTCTTGTAGACCATGGCGAGACCGAGCCCGGTGCCCTTGCCCTGGGCTTTGGTGGTGAAGAAAGGATCCATCGCCCGGTCCAGGACCTCCTTGGCCATGCCGGTGCCGGTGTCCTCCACCAGGACTTCGACGGTGTCCCGGTCCCCGTTCCGGGTCTGGATGGACAGGACGCCGCCCGCTTCCATGGCTTCGATGGCATTGAAAAAGATGTTCATCACCATGTGGGTCAACGTGTTCGGGTCGCCGAGGATGGGGTGCAGATCCGGCGCGGGGTCCAGCTCGATCCGGATCCGGGACAAGGTAGTGCGTTCCAGGAAATGCACCTGCTCCTGGAGCAGTTCGTTCAGATCCACGGCGCGCATTTCGGAGGGGCTTTGCCGGGCGAAGTTCAGGAGACTCTGGACCATCTTGCCGCCCCGGGTGGCCGCTTTGGCGATGATGTCGAAGGCTCGATGGGCCGGGGAGCCTTCCGGCTGGAGCTGCTGGTGGGCCGAGGCCATGCCGAGAATGGCTCCAAGCACATTGTTCATGTCGTGCGCCACGCCGCCGGCCAGAATGCCCAGGCCGTCCATTTTCTGAGCGCGCTGAAGCTGGGCCATGAGTTTGGCCTTCTCCCGTTCGGCCCGCTTGGCATCGGAAACATCCAGGATGAATCCGCGCAAGCCCACCGCGATCCCCTCCTGGATGATCGGAGCCGAGTAGGCCATGGCCTCGAAGGTGGAGCCGTTCAGGCACTGCGCCTGGTATTCCATGAATCCCCCGGTCAGCCCCGCCAGCCGCTCCCGGGTCCGGTGCCGCACCAAAGGCCGGTCCGCCGTGACCACTCCCTCGGCCAGGCTGTAGCCCTGGTCGAAATCCGCCGGCGTCAAGCCGAACTTCTGCTGCCCATGCTCGTTGGCGTAGGTCAACCGGCCGGCGGTATCCGCCTCGAAGATGGTTTCAGGGAAGATCTCCGCCAGTTGCCGGAAGCGCTCCTCGCTGGCCCGCAAGGCCACCTCGGTGGCCATGTGTCCGCGGATCTCGGCTTCCAGCTTGGCGTTGGTCCGCTGCAAATCCGCGTTGGCCTCGGAAAGCTGGCGGGTGCGTTCGGCGATCTGCTCCTCAAGGAAATGATTTCTTTCCTCAAGGCCTTCCAGGGGATAGACCTCCCCTTCCCGGACCAGATGATAGGGGATGGAAATGCTGCTGTGGGCGATCTTCCAGCCGCCGGGTTGGCGGTGGAAGACGAGCACCAGCCGAGCCGTCTCCCGGGACAGGATGTGATCCTTCATGGGCAGGTGAATATGGAAGAAGGCGGTCGCCACGGCGACCGAATCGGCCAGGGGCTGGATCGCCAGGTCCTTCAGGTCGATGCGGATCGGCTCCGGCACCTGGGCGAAGTCCTGGCGGGTGATGGCGACCCATTCCACCCGGCTCTGGATCAGGGACTGGCCTCCCCCGGTGAAGCCGGAAAAATCATCACTGAACTGCCCGGTCAGTTGGTCGTCGCGGGATGAATACATCCGCAGGTAATCGTCGAGCAGGTGGCGGATCTGCTGAAACTCGGAGGCTTCCATGATTCCCCTTACCACTATTCCGTGAACTCGGCCTTTTTGGCGCCGGGTACGGTTTCCATCTGCCATGGATGATCGCACCTGGTCGCATGGTTTGCTTTTCTCAATATGCATTGGCAACTCCAGGGGGACACGTTTTCCCATCATTCCTCTTCCCGCGCTTTCGCTTGGAGGGAGGCCAGGAACCAGGTTCTCCGGGGACCACCCCTGGCACGGCCACGGTGCAGCTGACCGTTACGCCTGACCGCTGACTGGAGCCTGTCTCCATAGGGAGGGGGCCGGGAGTGCGACCATCCCGGTGGCGACGGAGGCTACGCTCTGGGCGCCGCCGGCTCGATAACCTCATCCCAGTCCCCATCGCCCCGGGGCAGGGCCCAGGCCCGCACCATCCGCCGCAGGGCCGGATGGGTGAGGCCAGTGGAGGCGTTCAGCCGCTCCTCGGCCGGCAGGGCCAGGATCCAGGGCGCCGCCAGGCCCAGCACCAGACCGTTCTCCGGGTTCTCCAGGCCCTTGTCCAGGGCCTGGAGCACCTGAACAGCCACCGGGATGATCTGCCGCCAGCGGGAATCCTGCAGGGCCTCGGCGTGGGCCAGGGTGAGGCGCTGCAGGATCAGGACGTCCAGCGCGTCCGGACTCAGCCGCGGGTTCAGCAGGAAGGCCGCCAGGACGCCCACGTCCCGAACCTTCCAGATGGCCGGCCACAGGGCCGGGGGCGCCAGGAGCGCAAGGCTGCGGCGCTCGCCCATGGTCATGGCCGGCCAGCGGGAACGGAGCCGCTCCAGGGCGTGGGCCCGGGCCTGGGGATGGGCCGAGGCGTCACTGGCGATGGCCGCCAGCGCCCGCCAGGGCAGGGTGGGGAGGAGCCGGTTGCGCAGGTGGGCGGGCGCCTGCAGGTGCTGGGCGATCCAGCGCAGGAGCATGGGTCTTTTCAAGACCTCCCTCAGCTCGGCCGCGGCCTCCAGCCACCCGGGCGGTGGTGCCGGATGGCGCAGGCGCCTGAGGAATTGGGGCCAGGGCATTTGGGGTGGGAGCGGCCAGGTCACTCGCCCATTGTCGCGCCAATGGTGCAAACTGGTGCCATGGCAAAACTCTTTTCCATTCTGGGCCGGGGCCGGGCGGGACAAGCCCTGGCGTCTGCCTGGGGCGACCGGGTCGAGCTGCTCCCCGGCCAGGCCAGCCCGGAAGGACTGGTGCTGCTGGCGGTGCCGGACAGCGCCCTCTCGGCCTGTGCCCGGCGCTTTCCGGGCCGCTGCGTCCACCTTTCCGGCAGCTGCCACCTGGAAGGGGTGCCCTCCGCCCACCCCCTCACCAGCTTCGACGGCCAACCCGCTGACTGGACCGGAACCCCTCTGGGCCTGACCGGTCCGGTGCCCGAGGTGATCCGGGAAGCATTCCTGTCCCTGGGTTTCGTGCCCTTCCCGTTGCCGGCGGAACGGAAAGCCCTCTACCACGCCTGTGCCGTCCTGGCCTCGGGCCATGCCGCGACCCTCTGGCTCGGGGCCTCGGCCCTGCTGGCCGGCGCCGGGCTTGCCCTGCCGGGCCGCGGGCTGGGGCCCCTGGTGGAGGCGACCGCGCGCAACATCGAGCGCTGCGGCGCCGCCGGGCGCACCGGGCCGTTCGTGCGCGGGGATGCCGCCACCATCGCCCGGGACGCCGCGGCGCTGCCTGAACCCTGGCGGGGGATCTTCCTCGCCCTGGGCCAACTCTAGACCCCTCCAGGAGACCCCCATGCCCCAAGTGCACCGCCAGCCAGAGCCCGTGCTTTGCGTGGTCCGCCCCCTGAACCTGGCCATGCACGAGGTCGAGGTGACCCTGACCCTGGCCGCCTCGGCGGTGGCGGCCCCGGTGGTGCTGGCCCTGCCGGCCTGGACCCCCGGATCCTACCTGATCCGTGACTATTCCCGGTTCCTGGATCGCCTGACGGCGGTGACCGGGGACGGCCTGCCGCTGGCGGTGGAGAAACTGGACAAGCAGCGCTGGCGACTGCCCGCCGCCGCCGGCCCGGTCACCGTCAGCTACCGCCTGTACTGCAACGACCTGACGGTGCGCACCAACCATGTGGACGCCGGCCATGCCCATCTGGTCGGGGCCGCCACCTTCCTGTACCTGGAAGAACCGGCCCCGAGGCCGTTCCGGGTGGAATTCCAGGGCTGGCCGGAGGCCTGGAAGGTGGCTACGGCCCTCCCGGCGGCGGGAACCGGCTTCCTGGCCGAAGACCACGACGTGCTGGTGGACTCGCCGTTCGAGCTGGGCACCTTCCGGATGCACGGATTCACCATGGCCGGCTGCGACTTCCGGTTCGCCATCACCGGGGAGCACCCCGGGGACGAACTCCGGATCCTGGCCGGCACCCAGGCCGTGGTGGCGGCCTGTGTGGTGTTGTTCGGCGGCCTGCCCTGCGCCGCCTATCTGTTCCTGCTCACCTTCAGCCCCGGCATGCGCGGCGGGCTGGAACACCGGAACTGCACCTCGTTGCTGGCCGACCCCAGGCAGACCGAAAGGGCCGACGGCTATCGGGACCTGTTCCTGCTCATCGCCCATGAATTCTTCCATGTCTGGAACGTCAAACGGCTGCACGACCGGGCCCTGGGACCGTTCGACTACCTGCGGGAAAACCCCACTCGTCTGCTCTGGTTCCATGAGGGTTTCACCAGTTTCATGCAGTACCTCATCGTCCTGCGGGCCGGGCTGGCGCCCTGGTCCTGGGCGGCCAAGCGGCTGGCCGGGTCCTGGACCGACAACACCACCCGGGCCGGGCGGCTGGAACAGAGTCTGGAGGAGGCCAGCTTCGATGCCTGGATCCGCCACTACAAGCCCACCGAGTTCTCCGCCAACAGCACCGTGAGCTACTACGACAAGGGGGCGATGGTGGCCTGGATGATGGATGCGGACCTGCGTCTGGCCTCCGGCGGCGAGCACGGCCTGGATCGCTATTTCGCCTGCCTTTGGCAGCGGTTCGGGGACTCGGTGGTGACCGACGGGGATCTGCGCGCCGCCTACGGGGAACTGGCCGGCAAGGATCCCGGCCCATTCTGGGGCGCCTTCATCCAGGGCAAGGCGGAGCTGGAGCCTTCGGCCATCGAGGCCGCCTACGGGCTCAAGCTGAGGGCCAAGGCGCCCTGGGAGCTCCTGGGCAATGGCGAGGCCGAGGATCCGGACGCCCTGCGGCGGGCGAGGGTCTACGCCGGGCTGTCGTTGGCCGAGGACGCGCCCACCGTGGTGAACGTCGCCCCCGGCTCGCCGGCGGATCTGGCCGGACTGGCCCATGGCACCGAGATCCTGGCGGTGGATGGGGCCCGCACGGTCTCCGCCGCGGAGGTCCAGAACCGCCTGGGGGACCGGGGGCCCGGCGATCCGGTGGAGATCCTCTCAGCCCAGCGGGGACGGGTCCGGGCCTGCACCCTCATCCTGGCGGAGAATCCGAACCGGACCTTCCAGATCAGCCCGGACCCGGAGGCCACCGAGGCCCAGCGGCAGGCCTTCGGCGCCTGGACCGGCCAGCCGTTCCCGGCCCCCGCCCGCAAAGCGGTCCGATGAATCCCCTGGATTGGGATCTGGGCAACATCCCCCCGGGCATCCCCTGGGGCGGCGTGGACGAAGCCGGCCGGGGGGCCTGGGCCGGGCCGGTGGTGGCCGCCTGCGCGGTCCTGGACCATGCCACCGTCGAGCGCTGGGGCCAGGTGCTCCGGGCGGCCAGGGACAGCAAGCTGCTGTCCCCGGACAAGCGGGAAACGCTGGCCGCCGAACTGAAGAGGATCCTGCCCGGCTGGGCCGTGGCGGAGGTGGACAACCTGGCCATCGACCGGGAGAACATCCTCGAGGCCTCCATGTCCGCCATGCGCCAGGCGGTGGCCGGGTTGGCGCTGCGTCCGCGGATCCTGCTGGTGGACGGCAACCGGGCGCCGCACTCTGGCCTCCCGGAGCGGCTGGTGGTGGATGGCGACGCCCTGAGCTGCGCCATCGCCTGCGCCTCCATCCTGGCCAAGACCCACCGGGATGGGCTCATGCGGGAACTGGACCTGAGCCTGCCGGGCTACGGATTCGCCCGGCACAAGGGCTACGGCACCGCGGTCCACCGGCAGGCGCTGACGACCCTGGGGGCATCCCCGGCCCACCGCCTGAGCTATGCGCCGGTGGCCGCGCTGGTGCGGCCCGAGCCTTCCCTGCGGGCGTCGCTCATGGCCCAGATCGAGCTGTGCCGCTCGGTGGCGGAACTCCAGGCCTGGGTGGAGGACAGCCTGCGTCCCGCCTACGGCGGCCTGGAACTGGCCTGGGTCGAGACCTTGCGCGGACGCTACGGGGAACGGCTGGCCTTCCTCGCCGGCGGCGGCCAGGATCCGTCTTGACCTGCGTGGACGTGGCCATCGCGCTGATCCCCCGCCGGGGGCTCTGGTTCGCCCAGAAGCGCGGTGCCGGTCCGGTCTTCCCCGGCCTCTGGGAATTCCCCGGAGGCAAGCGGGAGCCCCTTGAAGCCCCGGAGCAGGCCCTGCTCAGGGAACTGCGGGAGGAGGTCGGCTGGGTGCCGGAACGGACCCGTGCTTTGCCCGTCCTGCGCCACGCCTACCCGGGGCAGGTGGTCCAACTGCACCCCTTCCTGTGCCATGGCGCCTCCGACCTGGAGGGGCCGCGCACGGCCCTGGCCTGGGGCTGGTTCACCACCGCCCAACTGGCCCGCCTGCCCATGCCGGCAGCCAACCTCGGCCTCCTGAGGATGTTTTCAACCCAATGTTTTGGACCCGGGTATATCATGGGCCTATTGCCCTAAAGAGGGATGATGACGCGTTTTGAAAGCATGAGATTTGTTTCTGGCATCGGAGTAAACATGAAGCAATTAGTCCTTGGGCTTTTGATGGCTCTTGTTCCGGTCCTTTGTGCCCAAGCGCCGCCTAGCCAGGAAGTGGTGCTCTCCGCCTCGTCGGGTTCGAAACTGGGCGTCGCCCTGCCGTTCCCCAAGGTCTCGGGGCTGCCGGAAGCCACAGTCACCAGTGATTTCCAAGGTGTTCTCCGCAAGGATCTGGACGAGGCGGGTCCGTTCACCGTGGTCAGCAAGAACCTTCCCGCCAGCACCGACCCGGCCAGCTATGCGGCCTGGGCCCAGCTCGGCACCGAATGGCTGCTCAGCTCCACCGTCAACCAGCTCGGCGGCGGGGACGTGGAGGTGATGATCACGGTGGAGGACGTCGTGGCCGGGCAGGCCAAGAAGGCCAGGGTCGCGGTGTTCAGCAAGCGCTACACCGGCAAGGCCGGCGCCCTGCGCCGGATCGCCCACAAGGTTTCCGACGATCTGATGTCCCGGCTCACCGGGGAGGCGGGAGTCGCCTCCACCCACATCGTCTTCGTCAAGGAGGCGGGCCGGGGCATCAAGGAGATCTACCAGGTGGACCGGGACGGAGCCAACGCTTCTCCCCTCACTTCCTTCCGCAGTCTGACCATTTCCCCGGCGGTGGCCTCCGACGGCCGGCTCGCCTACGTCACCTACAAAGGCGGCGCCCCCGAGATCTGGGGCCAGCGCACCCCCGGCGGCCCTCAGGTCAAGCTCTACCCCATCGCCGGTAAGACCTCCGAAGGGCACTGCTTCTGCCCCTCCTGGTCCCCGGACGGCAAGCGCCTGGCCCTGGTGCAGGGGGACCGGCGCGGCAACACCGACATCGTGGTGCTGGACATGGCCAGCGGCCGGGTCCGCCGCATCACCGACAGCAATTGCATCAACACCGATCCCAGCTGGAATCCGGCCGGAACCCAACTGGCCTTCACCTCCGACCGGGAGGGCGGGCCCCAGGTGTTCCTGATGGGCGACGACGGCTCCAACGTGCGCCGGCTCACCCAGGAAGGCACCTACAACGGCAGCCCCGCCTGGAGCCCTTCGGGGTCCATGATTGCCTACGTATCCCGCTTCGAGGGGAAGTTCGATCTTTTCGTCTATAAGCTTGGCGAGGGAAAGTCTTACCAGATCACCACCGGGATCGCCAGTTCCGAATCCCCCTCCTGGTCCCCGGACGAGCGCCGCATCGTATTCTCCAGCGGCAGCCGGGGCGGAATGGAGCTGTATACCACCGACCTTTCGGGGAATACTTTGCGCAAGCTGATCAGCCTGCCAGGCTGTCAGAGTCCTAAGTGGACACGAGCCCGCTAAGAAAAAAGAATGCCCTGGATGTTCCAGGACTTGTTAACCTTATTCGCGTTGGAGGAGCCAAACATGAGATTCGTTCGAAACCTAATTCCCCTTTCCGTGATTCTAGCTCTGGGAGTGGGTGTGGCTTGCAAGAAGCCGGCCCCGGCTCCCGCCGAGCCGGTGAAGCCGGCTGAAATGGTCGCGCCGCCCAGCACTGACAACTCCGCCCAGCAGCAGGCTGATGCGGATGCCGCCGCCAAGGCCGCCGCCGACGCCGAGGCCGCCCGCAAGGCCGCCGCCGCCGCGGAGATGGAGAAGGCCAATGCGTTCAAGAATGCCGCCACCGCCGCCCTCCAGGACGTGAATTTCGATTTCGACAAGTCCGATATCCGCGAAGTGGACAAGGCCAAGCTTCAGGCCATCGCCGACTTCCTCAAGGCCTATCCTGACGCCAAGATCCAGATCGCGGGCAACTGCGACGAACGTGGCACCGTGGAATACAACCTGGCCCTGGGCGAGCGCCGCGCCCATGCCGCCCAGAACTACTTGACCGGGCTGGGCGTGGGCGAAGCCCGCCTGACCAGCATCAGCTACGGCAAGGAAAAGCCGAAGGTTGACGGGCACGACGACCAGAGCTGGCTGATCAACCGCAATTGCCAGTTCTCGCTCCAGTAGGATCCAGGTTTCAAGCTGCTTTGGGAGCGGAGGGACCAGGTTCCTCCGCTCTTTTCAACATTGGAGGAGTCGTGATGCAGGTTCGCCCTTGGATCGCCGGATTGGCCCTGGCCGGTCTTTTCGTCTGCGTCGGCTGCGTGCCCCAGGATGGGTTCAAGAACGTGGAAAACGAAGTCGGCGACATGAAGATCGAAGTGTTCAAGCTTCGGAGCCAGCTGGAAGAAGCCAACAAGAAGATGGACGAGGACCGCGCCGCCGGCGCCGAGGGGCGCGCCCAGGACCGGCGGTTCCAGGCCGATCTGCAGGAGACCTTGCGTCAGCTGCAGGACACCACCCGGGTTCTCAGCAACCGGCTGGGCAGCGGCGGAGGGTCCAAGCCATCGTCCAGGCCGGCACCCGCCGTGGTCTCCCCGGCGGATCCCAACGCCGGCTCCAGCGACGAGGACAAGGCCTTCTCGGCCGCGGTGCTGGACTACAACCGGGGCAATTATGCGGTGGCGGCGGACGGGCTGAACCTGTTCCTCAAGGCCAGCCCCCAGTCCAGTCAGGCCTCGGAGGCGTTGTTCTACCTGGGGCTCTGCTACTACAACCAGAAGCAGTACGACAAGGCCAAGCCGGCCTTCGAACAGATCCTCCGGGACCACGCCAACTCGGCCCAGTTCCTCCCGGCCAAGCTCAAGCGGGGCCAGTGCCTGCAGAAGATGGGCCTGAAGCCGGCGGCCATCAAGGCGTTCAAGGAACTCACCGACGGCTTCCCCGGCTCCCCGGAGGCGCGCACGGCCCAGCAGGAATTGGCTGATCTGGGGTTCTGAACGTCGTCGCGGGGCCGAATAATACCTGGACAGGCTCCTGAACCGCCCAACATCCGTCCCTGGCCGGCATCCAAGGCACCAACGTGATCCGCTACAACGCCAACGATACCCCCACCAAGCAGACCGCCTTCAGCCAGTACGACCGGCCCCAGGCCCGGCACCGCTACGGCGAGATCGCCCTGCGCCTGGGCCTGTCCGGCCGGAACACCGGCGAACGGATCGACAGCCTGCTGGCCTGGGTGGAGGAACTCAAGCGCACCCTGGACATTCCCGCCTCGATCAAGGAGGCCGGCGTGCCCGAGGGGGAGTTCCTGGCCAGGGTGGACCAGGTGGCCGAAGCGGCGTTCGACGACCAGTGCACCGGCGCCAACCCTCGCTACCCGCTCATCAGCGAGTTGAAGCAGATCCTGCTGGACTCCTATTACGGCCGGCCGTTCCTGGAGTCGCCGGGGGGCTGACTGGCTCCGAAGATCCCGTTCAACGCATGGGTCGAATGGGAGAAAAAATAGGTAATTACGTAACGACAGTCCCGGTCTTGGAACCCAGGATCGCGAAGGCCGCGTCCCAGTCATCGGCGGTCAAGGGGAGCATGGTGGAGGGCTGGCTCAGGTGTTCCCGCAGCCGGTCGTCCCGGGCGCCCAGGGGCACCGCGGCCAGGGCGTCCGGTGGGACCCAGGCCAGCCCGGCCGGGGCGGCGGGGGCGCGCTCCAGGTGGATGGCCAGGGGGTGGACGGTCTGCCGGAGATGGCTGTAGACCTGCACCCATCCGGGCCAGGAGCGGCCCTCGCCCGCGCGGTATGGGTGGCCGGCTTCGGCGGCTCCGGCGGCCTCCCCGGCCAGGGTCCAGGGCCAGCTCCAGAGCCCGGCCAGGAGGCCTGTCCGGGCCGGCGGGCGCAGCAGCCACCCGGCCGGGGAGGAAATGGCCACCAGGTACAGTTCCGTCTCCTTCGGCTTGGCCCTTGGCTGAGCGGGGGGGATGCGGTCGGCGCAGCCCTGCAGATGGGCCTGGCAGACGCTCCGGAGCGGGCAGGCGGGGCATTGGGGCGCCGGGCCGCACAGGGTGGCCCCCAGCTCCATGAGCGCCTGGGTGAGGCGGGAGGGCCCGTGGGCGGCCAGGGCCGGCTGGAGCCAGGTCCTCAGGGCCGCGGCGGAGCGGCGGGGATCCCCTTCCATGGCCAGGAGCCGGGCCACGACCCGGAAGGCGTTGCCGTCCAGGGCCGGAGTGGGCCACTGGAAGGCCTGGGCGGCCAGGGCCGCGGCGGTGTAGGGGCCCAGCCCGGGCAGCGCCAGCAGTCCCTCCAGGTCCGCGGGCCAGCCCCGGAGGGCCAGGATCCCGGCGGCCAGGTGGAGGTTTCGCGCCCGGCGATAGTAGCCCAGGCCGGCCCAGTGGCCGTGGACCTCGTCCTCACTGGCGGCGGCCAGGGCTGCCAGGTCGGGGAAGCGGGCCATCCAGCGGTGGAAATAGGGAATGACCGTGGCCACCTGGGTCTGCTGCAACATCACTTCGGAAACCAGCACGGCGTAAGGGTCCGGATGAAGCTGGTCCAGGTCCTCGGAGCGCCAGGGCAGGCTGCGCTTCACGGATTCGAACCATGGGCCCAGGGGGGCCAGGAGCTGCTTGGCGTCGGGAGTCGTCATGGGGACAGTGAAACCCAGGGCGCTCCGCTGCGCAAGCCCATGCCGTGGTATCCCTTGCCCGAATGTCGGGCCCCCCCCTATGGCCTGCCCGGCAGGTTCCTGCCGCTGGGCTGGACCGTTTCCGCGGCGCCCAGACCCATCTCCGCACCCTGCCGCACCGCCTGGATCTGGGCGCTGTCGTCCATCAGAGTGGGGGTGATGAAGATGGCCAGCTCGGTCCGGCTGCGGATCTTTTCGCTCTTGCTGAACAGCGAGCCCAGCAGCGGGATGGTGCGGAGCCAAGGCACGCCCCGGTTGTCGTCGGACTCCTTGGTGATGATGATTCCGGCCAGCACCAGGGTCTCGCCGCTGGCGACCCGGACCACGGCGTCCAGGTCCCTCCGGTCGATCACCGGCAGGGTGAAGCTGGCGCCGCCCGCACCGGGGGCGGGAAACGGCTTCTCCGAATTCAATTCGGAAATGCTCGGGCTCACCTCCAGGGTGATGATCCCGTCGTCGCCGATCTCCGGCTGGATATCCAGGACGATCCCCACCGGCACGATCAGGGGGGTGCTCTGGCTGGTGGCCACCGCCCCGCCGGCGGCGGTGCCGGGGGTGATCTGGCTGCTGGGCAGGGCGTAGGCCTGTTCGGTCACCACCCGCAGGATGGCCTTCTGGTTGTTGAGGGTGGACAGCCTGGGCGAACTGAGCACCTTGAGCCGATTGTCCCGGGCCAGGGCCTGCAGGGTCGCCTGCACCCGGCCCTGCTGGGCCACCAGTTGCAACAGGCCTTGGGAGGCGTTCACGTTGGAGTTCAAGGTGGGGCCGCTATGGAAGAACGACCCGGCGGGGTTGATGCCGCCGTTCAGCAAACCGTTCCAGTCCACGCCCAGCTGGCTGTCATTGTCCAGGTTGACTTCCACGATCCGGGCTTCCAGCAGCACCTGCCGCTGGGACCGCTGCCGGGTCTCCTGCAGGTAGGCCGCGACCAGGGCCTGGGTGGCGGCATCGGCGCCCACGCCCACCAGGCCCTGGTTGGGCTGGATCAGCAGGGTCCTGCCGTCGCTGGCATAACTGCGGGAGCCGGGGGCGGCGGTGGCCTGGCTCGCCGCCGCCGTCGTGCCGAAGATCAGCAGCCTCAGCCCGGTCTCCAGGTCCGCCCAGGGATCCAGGTTCTGCCCCATCTGCAGGCTGGAGGTATAGGCCGAGCTGGATCCGCCGGCACCGGCGGAGCCGCCGGCGCTCCCCTGGCCCTGCATGCCCTGGCTGGAGCCATTCACCTGGAAGGATTTGCTGCCGTTGCGCGCCATGGCCAGCTGGTCCACATGGTAGAAGTGGAACTCGCTTTCGGTCTTCTGGATGTACAGGTTGCGGCCCTGGCGGACGCAGCGCAGGCCCAGCCGGGGCAGGACTCCGTCCAGGATCTCGTCCAGGGTCATGGCCTTCAGGGTCAGGCCCTGGACATGGGTATCCAGGCCCGGTTCGAAGATGAGGTTCAGATCGGTGTCGGCGCTGGCCGCCCGCAGGAGGTCCTTCAGGTCGGCGTCGCCCACGGTGATGTTCATCCGCTCCCCGGCCAGGAGCGGACCGGGTGGGACCAGGGCCAGGAGGCGCAATAGCAGGAGCAGGCCGGCGATTCTCATGGATGCACCTCATCGCCTTTCCGGGGCTGACCGGGAGCCGCCGGGGCGGTGGCCCTGGCGGAGTTCAGGAGCAGTTCGTGGTCGCCGTCCGGGCCCGAGA
>Ga0302267_10003436_pt1 | contig 18205 bp, 15 predicted proteins | sample III_Bog_E1_3_FD_194555 | JGI IMG/M metagenome (GOLD analysis project Ga0302267, IMG submission 194555) | Peat permafrost microbial communities from Stordalen Mire near Abisko, Sweden - III_Bog_E1_3 | ecosystem: Environmental > Terrestrial > Soil > Wetlands > Peat | place: Sweden: Abisko... | reverse complement strand
GTTTGCTTCCTCGGTGGGTGGCGCCGGAACTGCGTTCTCGTCGTGCGGAGTGAAGAAGCGAGCGCTTTCCTGGCCGTGCTCGCCTAGCACGTGGAGGCGGAGGAAGTTGGTGGAACCGGACTTGGTACGGGTTCCGGCGACGATGGCGATGACTTCCTTTGGCCTGACGTAGCCATGCTGCTCAAGCAGGCTCTCAGCCACGTCGACCAGGGCCTCAGTGGAGTTGACCTTGGGGCAGCGGATGGGGGTGGTTCCCCAGAGCAGATTGAGGCGGTTGATGGTGACTTCAAGCGGGCTGAGCGCAAAGATGGGCGCGGACGGGTGGTATTTCGAGAGCTGGCGGGCAGTGGCTCCGGACTCGGTGAAGAGTGCGATGCCGCGCAGGTCAAGATCGTCGGCGGCGTGGGCCGTGGCTTCGCAGATGGTTTCGGCGATGGAGAGGCGGCTCTGACGCTGACGTGGCTCGGAGTAGGTGAGTTCCTTGATGTGGCGCTCGGCTTCAGTGACGATGCGGCCCATCATGGCGACGGTTTCGACCGGATACTTGCCGACGGCTGATTCGCCGGAGAGCATGACGGCGTCGGTTCCGTCATAGACGGCGTTGGCCACGTCAGAAACTTCGGCGCGGGTGGGGCGCGGGTTCTCGATCATGGATTCGAGCATTTGCGTGGCGGTGATGACGGGCTTGGAGTACTCGGCCGCGCGGCGGATGATGTGCTTCTGGATGGCGGGAACTTTTTCCGGCGGAACTTCGACGCCGAGATCGCCGCGGGCGACCATGATGGCGTCGGCTGCGAGCAGGATGCTGTCAAGGTGTTCGATGGCCTGGGGCTTCTCGAGCTTGGCGACGATCCAGGTTTCGCTGCCGTAGGCGGAGACGCGATTGCGGACGAGGCGAACGTCTTCCGCGGTACGGACGAAGGAGACGGCGATGGCGTCAACACCGTTCTTGAGGGCGAATTCGAGGTCCTGCGAATCTTTTTCAGTGAGTGAAGGAACGCGGACGGGGATGCCGGGGAGATTGATGCCCTTGTTTTCGCCGAGGAGGCCGCCGTTGATGATTTCGCAGATTACATCGTCGCCGTCGACCTCGTGAACGCGGAGTTCGAGCAGGCCGTCAGAGAGGAGGATGCGGGAGCCCTGTTCAACGTTTTCAGCGAGGGTCTTGAATGTGGTGCCGACCAGGTTCGCGGTCCCGGGAACGTCACGGGGGGTAATGGTAAGGCGGCTGCCGGCTTTAAGCAGCACCGGGACATGATCTTTCAGTTTGGAAGTGCGGATTTTGGGGCCCTGCAGGTCGCCGAGGATACAAAGCGGCTTGCGCTCTTCGCGGCTCACCTTGCGGATCATCTGGATGAGGGCCAGCTTTTCCTCGTGGGTGCCGTGGGAAAAGTTGAGGCGGACGACGTCGACACCGGCACGAACGAGGTCCCGGAAGACGGGTTCGGTGTTGGAGGCGGGTCCGAGAGTGGCGACGATTTTTGCGCGGCGTTGCGAGGGATTATCGCTAAAGCTGTATTCAGGGTAGGGCATGGGATTGCTCCAAAAAGGTTCAAATCGTTATGAAACGCGAGTGGATTGGGACCCGCTTCATTGTACACGGGGGTGGGCTTGGTCTCCCGGGCGAAGTCAGGTTGGTTAGGGCCTCGCAGGCCGAAAATCCGGCTCTTCCAGTATGCACGGCGAACAGGACGCTGGTCCGTGAGAGGTATCACTGACGAGGGGGCAGGAGTTCGGATTGTGCGGCGGCATCCGATTTGGCCAGGCGACTGAGGTACATGGCGCCGTTGAGTTCCGCTCCGACGAGAACGCTGAAGGCGGTGAGATAGAGCCAAACGAGGGTGGCGATTCCTGCGCCGAAGGAGCCGTAGAACATGGAGTAGTCGGCGATGCGGGTGACGTAGAAGCCGAAGGCCAGAGTGGCGGGAAACCAGAGAAATGTGGCAGTGATGGCGCCGGGTGCGACGCGCTTCCAGGACTCCTTGTGACTTGTGCCGAAGTGGTAGAGGGCGGTGAGGACGGTGACGCTGGTGACGAGAGCGATGGACCAGCGAACGATGCGCCAGAAGACCAGCACAATGAAACGCAGTTCGTGGTTGGCGTTGAGGATCATCCAGTCCTCGATCTGGTGGCCGAAGACGACCACGATGGTGGCGAGGGAGAGCGGAAGCAGGGCGAGGGGGACTAGGAGAAATGCGCGGAAACGGCGCTGCCAGAAGCCCCATGTATCGCGCGGGAGGTGGTTGGCGCGGCGGAAGCCCTCCATGAGGGAGAGCATCATGCCGAGACCGGCAAAGATGCCGAGGCTGGAGGCGGAGAGAATGACCTGGGCGGAGTGGATGTGGCGGCTGAGGACATACTGCTGTAGCAAGTCCATGGTGTCAGCGGGCAGGAGTTGATAGAACGTGGCACGGAACCCGCCGGCGATGTTCTTTCCTTCAGGGACTTGAGCGACGAGGGTGGTGAGAACCAGGGCGGCAGGAAAGAGCATGAGCATGCCGGAATAGGCGACCGCCTTGGCCGTGTTGATCACGTCGTGGGCAAGGGCAAGGCTGAGGGCTTTGCGGAGATGGATGAGGAAGGATTTCATGCTCGTCACTGGCAAGATTAGAGCATTTGGCACCACTTGCGGTGCGGCGGACGCCACCTGCGGTGGGACAGACGCCACCAGCGATGCGGCAGAAGCTCGCGGGAGGCTCGCTCTGGCTTCATCGAGACAGTCCCGCTCATCGCGATAGTGCTGGGATGAACGGGGCACAGTTCCGCACAGTTTCGCCAGTAACGGCTCTCCTTCGCATAAACGGCTCTGCTTCCCATAGAAGTTCGAGTGGTGTATGCTGTTCTTCCATAGAAGTTCTAGTGGAGGGGCGCGGATGACCAGGAAAGACAAGACGGACTCAGAGATGCTGAAGGGCACGCTGGACATGATGATTTTGCGGACCCTGGTGACGGGAGACGCGCACGGACACACGATTGCGAAGGTGATTGAGCGGACTTCTGAGGATGTTCTGGAGGTGGAGCAGGGGTCGCTGTATCCGGCGCTGCATCGGCTGGAGGATCGCGGGTGGGTTTCTTCGTATTGGGGGCCGAGTGAGAACAACCGGAAGGCGAAGTTTTATTGTCTGACCGTGGCGGGGCGGAAGCAGCTTTTGCTGGAGACGAGCCGCTGGCGGCAGATGAGCCGCGCGATTGGGCTGGTGATGGGTGAAGAGGCTACGGCAGATGGAGGCATTCAATGAGCTGGCTCAGATTTTTTCGGCGCAAACGGGCTGACGCGGAGATACAGGAAGAGATGGATGCATTTCTGGCTGAGGAAACAGCCGAGAACATTGCGCGGGGAGCGGATCCGGAAGAGGCACGGCGCAGAGCGAGGATCAAGCTGGGAAACCCGCAGAGCGTTCGCGAAACGCTTTGGCAGCAGAACACGGTTGCGTTGGTGGACGCGGTGAACCGCGACTTGAAGTATGCGATGAGGACGCTGGCGCGGACGCCGGGGTTTTCGCTGATCGCGATTGTGGTGATGGCTTTGTGCATCGGGTCGACTACGTCGCTGTTTACGGTGGTGCGTTCGGTGTTGTTGCGGCCGCTTCCGTTTCGCGATCCTGACAAGCTGGTGATGCTTTATGAGCATTTTCGCGATGCGCGCAGCAACCAGGAGGGATTCAACTACAACGTGGTGTCGCCGGGCGACTATCACGACTGGCGTGCGCAGACGCATGGATTCGAAGACATGGCGGCGTGGCGCTTTGCGCAATACAACCTGACGGGCGAGCACGGCGATTTGCCGGAACTGGTGAGCGCGCGCGGCGGGAGTTGGAATCTGTTCCCGCTGCTGGGAGTGCGTCCGGCGCTGGGGCGGACGTTTACCGAGAGCGAGGATCGTCTGGACGGAAACGCGGTGATGCTGACGTGGAATCTGTTTGAGCGGCGGTTTGGCGGGGATCGAGCGATTGTGGGCAAGCAGATTCACCTGGACGGAAAGCCGTACACGGTGGTGGGTGTGCTTCCGAAGGGATTTATTTATCCCGACGCGAAGGTGGAGTTGTGGGTTCCGTATGAGTCGGGGGTACCGCCGGAGGTGATGAAGCATTACGACTTCCACTTCATACGCGTGGTGGCGCGGCTGAGGCCTGACGTAAGTTTGGCAAGCGCGTTGAGCCAGGTGGGGGCGGTGCAGTATCGGCTGCATATGGAGAATCTGCATGCGCCGGTGGCCGAGGATGTGGCGCCACGGACGATCAATGACGATCTGGCGCGGGATGTGAAGAAACCGCTGCTGCTGTTGATGTGCGCGGTTGGCTGCATGCTGCTGATCGGCTGTTTGAATGTGGCGAATCTTCTGGTGGCGCGTGGGGCGGCGCGGCAGAAGGAAGTGGCGATCCGAGGAGCGCTGGGGGCACAACGGTGGACGCTGATCCGGGGGCAACTTACGGAGAGCCTGCTGATTTGCGTGGCTGGCGGCGTGGGCGGAATTTTGTTGTCACTGGCGGCTACGGAATGGCTGGCCACAGCGTGGAAGGGATTGCCGAGCGCGGAGAACATTCACGTGGACGGTGTGGTGCTTGGGTTTGCATGCGCGCTGGTGTTTTCGGCGGCATTGTTGGCGGGTTTGTTGCCGGCCATTTCATCGACGGGCAAGGCAGTATTTGCGACGCTGCAGGCGTCATCGCGCAACGCAAGTGGGAACGTTTCGCGCGCCATGCTGCGCAAGACGCTGCTGACGGTGGAGATTGCGGCGACGGTTGTGTTGCTGGTGGGCGCGGGGTTGTTGCTGAGAAGCTTTACGCGTTTGCGCAGTGCCGATGTGGGGTGCGTGACGAACAATGTGCTGACGCTGGACTATAACCTTCCGGCGGAGAAGTACAGCAGCCCTGAGAAGGTGAACGCATTTAACGAAGGCCTGTTGGAGAAGCTGCGCGCGATGCCCGGTGTGCGCGGCGCTGCGCTGGCTTCAGGTTTGCCTGGAGAGGGATATGGGGGCGACGATATCTTCACCATCAAGGAGCATCCCGCGATCAAGCCCGGCGATGTGCTGCCCGATGCGATTACACGCTGGGTTGACCCCGGTTATTTCAGCGCATTGGAGATTCCGCTGCTGAAGGGTCGCTATTTCACGGGCGACGACCGGCTGGACCGGTCGAGGAAAGTGATCGTCAGCAGCGAGCTTGCGCGGCAATACTTTCCGGGAGAAGATCCGGTTGGCAGGACGATTCATGTTGCTGCATACAACGACGCAGATTACGAAATAGTGGGCGTGGCCGGGGATACGCTGTGGCAGGTGGGTAAGCCGGCGTTGCCGACGATGTATTTCCCGATTCTGGATGGCGGTTTCAACAAGGGCCAGTCGATTGCGGTTCGGACGGATGCTGATCCGCTGGCAATGTCGGTTCCGGTGCAGAAGCAGATTGCAGCGCTGGACGCGGAGTTGCCTGTTTCAAACGTGCAGACGATGCAGCAGGCGATAGGGGACTCGCTGGGGAACGCGCGGTTGAGCGCCACGCTGGTGCTGGGCTTTGCGGTGTTGTCGCTGGTTCTGGCTTCAGTGGGTTTGTATGGCGTTCTCTCTTACCTGATGACGCAGCGGACGACGGAGCTTGGCGTGCGCATGGCGCTGGGCGCACAGAGGGAACAGGTGATGCGGATGATGCTGTTCGATGGATTGCGGCCGGCAATCATCGGGTTGGCGCTGGGATCGGCAGCCAGCGCAGCGATCACACAACTGATTGGCTCGATGCTTTACAACACCGAACCGCTCGATCCGGCAGTCTATGTGGTGGTGATTTTTACATTACTGATGGTGGCGACGCTGGCCTGCATGATTCCGGCGTGGCGCGCCTCGCGACTGGATCCGATGCAGGCGCTGCGGGCGGAATGATCCGCAACGCCGTGTAGAGCTTAAAGAATGTTGACGGCCCGCGCTGCCAGCAGGGCTACGGTGGCGAACGAGATTAGCGCTTGCACCATCATGAGTACCTTGGCCCACGCGGACAGGACCGGGGAATCTGTGGGAGAGAATGCGGTGCTGGTGTTGAAGGCGAGGAATAGGTAATCGACGAAGCCGGGGCTCCAGGAATCTTCCTGCATGTCGCGGCTGCGCTGGGGGCTGAGGGTCATTTGTGGGAAGAGGAATGCGCCGTCGGTATGGACGCCGCGCTGTTCACGGGCGTGGGGGCCTCCGGCATCGAGGCGCCAGTACCAGGACGCGAAGACGAGGATGTTGGTGATCCAGAGGGCGGCAGCGGAGCGGAGCAGGTCTTGTGGGGATTGCTTATGGCCAGGCAACGCCGCGAGGAGCAGGCCGAGGGACCAGACCATGTCGATGGTGACGATGGACGTCAACACATAGCCGAGAACTTTGCAGAGATGAAGCAGGCCGCGCATGCGCGCCCATTCCGTGGGAATCATCAGGACGGCGACGACGGTGATGAGGAGCCAGTCTGGGCCTACGGAGAGGGATTCCGGGAGGGCGAGGCGCAGGCCGCCGACTGCCAGAAGGGCTAGCATGGCGGGCCAGCGGGGTTCGAGGCGTTTTGGGGTGGTGGGCGGTGTGGTTTTCATTTGTTGGTGCCTTTGGTCTGGGAGAAGGACCTGCCTTTTGACGGGAATGGCCCTTCGTTGGACTGGTGTTTATTGAAGCATAGTGCGGCGGGCCGGTTCGGCGTTTTTGATTCAACCCCCGAACTGAAACGTTGATAGATACAGGTGATTTGTGATATAATACTAAAGGGCGAATCGTCCTGGACTTCGCTTTGTTGCAAGCCAAATAAAAGCGGGGCAGAAGACAAGAGGAGGGGGAGATGGATCAGGTTGTGGAGGAATTTTTCCTGCGGTATGAGAGAGCGAATGGCTCTTTAGATGTTTCGGGGATCGGCGGACTTTATGCGGATACGTTCATGTTTGGCGGGCCGAAAGGTGTTCAGACAGTTAAAAAGGAGGACTTCCTCCGAGTCGTTCCCAAAATGAAGTCTCACTACTCATCTTTGGGGTTGTCTGAGACCCGGCTTCATTCTGTTGATGCGAGTGCTCTGGATTCCAAATTTATGCTCGCGAAGGTGGGATGGAGGATGACGCTCCAGCAAACATCCGGAAGCAGAGATTTGGACACATTTGCGACTTACGTTTTGGAGCGTGGGAACGGAGATGCGTTGTCGATCGTTTTCCAGATTGACCATCAGGATCTGGCGAGCGTGATTAACGAAATGCAAAACACTCAAGTGGGCAGACAGGGGTTGGGAGATTAGGGGGTAATCTCCGTAACCGTCATAAAGGCCGTTACAATCGCAAAATTTAAGGAGTCACCCGATCTGGCATGACCCCCTCTACATGATCTATGTTCTTACTGGTGTGGCGGATGAAATGCTATTTTCCACTGGTTCCGCGACCGAGCAGAAACCCGACAGCGAGGCCGATAGTCACCGAAATGAGAACAGATTGGATCGGGCTGCGCTTGACGCTCCTGGCCGTATCGTCGATGAAATCTTCCACCGCGTCACGTCCATCTTTAACTGCATTCTTGGCTGTCTTCATACCATCGTTGACACTACCGGCCACGCTGGATGTGAACTCCGAAGCTTTGCGGAATGATTCGCCAACATTGTTGGCTTGATCCACCAGGGTTTTCGCGACTTGGTCTACGACTGACTTTTGCATCTCGTCACCTCCATACAAGTCCGATGCCAGCGTGGGTCGGGAGGCTGCCCCGGCCTTTCGATTCATCTTCCGAGGGCGGAGGAATGGGGCTGCTCTGGCTGGACCGACTTGGTCTCTCGACAGCGACCCTGAACCCATCAATATGATCCGCCGATGGGTACCTCACCTCTGTGATTCGGGCGTTTAGCGTCCACCAAGTGGAGTTTTGGAATCCATCTTCCCAGTTCGTTTTCCACCAACAGGTTGGTCAACGGGAGAACGGCGAATTCACCTGCGGGGGAGCAACTGTTCGCCAGCTCCTTGAGTTGTTCGAATGAATTGTAGTCTCCCCAAGTCGCAGCGGCCCGAGCGCCTACGGCGGGATATCCAGCTGCGATGAACTCGCGCGTTGGATTTCCATCGAGCCAGTCACGGACCTCTTGAAGTTCAATTTCCGTGATCCGGTCAGCCTGCTTCCGGATCAGCAAAGCGCTCTGTTGAGCAAGCATGGGAACCGACCATAGAGTGAACCAATCCCCCGGCCGGCTGTTTTCGATCGCGACCATGTAAGAATTCAGGTCAACGAATGCACACGGTTCCGGCCCTCCACCTGCGCAATAGAAGGCATGGATCCCGCAGAGAATTCCTGCCTCCAGCGCGTCGCTGACTTTCGCGACGATGTCCGGCGACAGGAGGTTAGCCGGCTCCGAACTCCAATCGTGTTGCATGAATTCAAGATACATGCGAAGACGAGTTGTGGCTGTCAGGTTGAGTTGTAGTCGAGTTCTTGGCGCACCAGCGGCTCACGCGGTTCATGCGAGCGTACCTGTCAGACCTGCTTGATCCTAATTTGGAATATGACGGGATCTGACGGTGGGTCGGGCCACGGTTTATGATGGCCGAGCCATGATTATTACTCTGCAAATTGCTCTGAAACCTGTGCTTTGTGTCCTGACTCCGTTGATGGTTCTGGTTGGTTCCTGCTGTATGACCGGCGCGGCTCAGACCAAGGCCCCCTCGAATGCTCAACTCGCTTCAAAAGAGGTGAACACGCGGGTGGAGGCGCTGCTGAAGCAGATGACGCTGAACGAGAAGATTGGGCAGTTGGTGCAGTTTTCAGCGGGGTATGCGACGGGGCCGAATGCGTCGAATATGCGGTATGACGATCTTGCAGCGAAGGGGCAGGTGGGGTCGTTTTTGAACGTGGTGGGAGCGGAGGCGACGAACCACTATCAGCATATTGCCGTGGAGAAGTCGCGGCTGCATATCCCGCTTATTTTTGGGCAGGACGTGATTCACGGGCACCGGACGACGTTTCCTATTCCGCTGGCGATTGCGGCGAGCTTTGATCCGTCGGCGGCCGAGACGGCGGCTCACTATGGGGCGGTGGAAGCGCGGGCGGACGGGGTGCAGTGGGTGTTTTCGCCGATGGTGGATATTGCGCGGGACCCGCGGTGGGGACGGATTGTGGAGTCGGCGGGCGAGGACCCTTTTTTGGGGTCGGCAATGGCGCGGGCTTGGGTTAAGGGATACCAGGGCGACGACCTGACCAAGCCGGATGCGGTGGCTGCGTGCGTGAAGCACTTTGCGGCGTATGGCGCGGCGATTGCGGGGCGCGACTACAACGCGACGGACATGGGTGAGGGTACGCTGCGGCAGGTTTATCTGGAGCCTTATCGGGCGGCGGTTGAGGCCGGGGCGGCGACGCTGATGAGTTCGTTCAATTCGATAAACGGGATTCCGGCGACGGCGAATCCGTTTACTTTGAACCAGGTGCTGCGCAAGGAGTGGGGGTTCAACGGGTTTGTGGTTTCGGACTGGGGCGCGGTGGGGGAGTTGCTGAACCACTCGATTGGCGACAAGCCGACGGTGGCGCGGAAGGCGCTGGAGGCGGGCGTGGAGATGGACATGGAGGGGAACCTCTATGGGACGGTGATCGCCCAGCAAGTGCGCGACGGGAAGATTCCCGAGAGTGTGGTGGACGAGGCGGTGCGGCGGGTGCTGCGGGTGAAGTTTGCGATGGGGTTGTTCGACCATCCTTATGCGCCTGAGGGGCCGGCTTACGTTGCGACGCCGGAGCGGCGGGAGGCGGCGCGGAAGGTGGCCGAGGAAACGTTTGTCCTGCTGAAGAATGAGCCCGTGGAGGGGATTGGTACGCTGCTGCCAATGACCGCGAAGGCAAAGAAGGTGGCGCTGATTGGTCCGCTGGCGGATAACCAGCTGGAGATGCTGGGCGCGTGGGCGGGCCATGGCGATCCTAAAGATGCGGTGACGCTGAAGACGGCGCTGACGGAGCGGCTGGGAGATAAGCTGCTGTACGCGCCAGGGTGCGAACTGCTAAGCGGGGAGGATGCCAACGTTTTGAAGCGGCTGAATTTTGGTGGGCCGGAGGGTGCGGATCAACACTTGCCGGTTCCGGATGATGATAAGACGATTGCCGAGGCTGTGGAGACGGCGAAGAAGGCTGATGTGGCGATTCTGGCGTTGGGTGAACCGACGAACTGGATGGAAGGTGAGGCGGGGAGTCGCGTACACCTGGGATTTACAGGGGCGCAGGAGCGGCTGCTGGAGGCGGTTGTGGGGACGGGGAAGCCGGTGGTGCTGGTGGTGCTGGCCGGGCGTCCGCTGGAGCTGAAGTGGGCGGCGGGGCATGTGCCGGCAATTCTGCAGGCGTGGAGCCCGGGAGTGGAGGCGGGACACGCGCTGGCCAATGTGCTGTTTGGCGATGTGAACCCGTCGGGCAAGCTGCCTTCGAGTTTTCCGCGCGCGGTGGGGCAGGAGCCGCTTTATTATGCGCAGCTACCGACGGGGCGGCCGGCGCATGGAGATCTGAGCCGCATGCCGGCGAATTCGCTGGAGAAGTTCATGTCGCGGTATGTGGATGAGGAGAATTCGGCGCTGTTTCCGTTTGGGTGGGGGCTGAGCTATACGCGGTTCAGCTACTCGCAGCCGACGATCAGCCGCGGCGAGGTTCCGGTGGGGGAGATTCTGGGGTCGCGGAACGGGCCGGTGGCGAAGGTGGGCGTGGACGTGAAGAATACCGGGAGCGTGGCGGGGACTGAGGTTGTCCAGATGTATATACGCAACACGGCGGCTAGCGTGGAACAGCCGGTGCGCGAGCTGAAGGGCTTTGCGCGGGTGACGCTGGCGCCCGGCGAGAGCAGGCATGTGGAGTTTCCGGTGGGGTTTGACGAGCTGAATTTCTACAACGTGGAGATGCAGCGAACGGTGGAACCGACGACGTTCAAGATTTGGGTGGGGGGGAGTTCGCTGGCTACGGCGGAGACGGCGCTGGTGGTGGAGTGAGAAAGCAGTGATTAGTGGTTAGTGATTAGTCCTCAGAGACCGGGACCTGTTCTACCGCAGCTCGATCGTGGGTGATATATATTTGGGCATCCGATTTGGAAATTGAATTTGGGATGCTGTGATGCGACGTTTCGTCCTGCTGAGTAGTGCGGCTGTGTTGCTGGTGGCGATGTGTGCGCCGCTTGCGCTGGTTGCGCAATTTCAGGAGCCGACCAAGAGCGAGCTCCAGATGACGGCGGATGAGAAGGCACCGGGGGCCAGCGCGGTCTACCTTTATCGAGAAGATATTACGGACCAAAAGAGCCGGACGCGGACTTTTTCCGAACAGATCAAGGTGCTGACGGAAAAGGGCAAGGAACTGGCAACTGTGCGGTTGCCGTACGATCCTGTGACTGACAAAGTGGATGTGCAGGGGCGGACCATTCACGCGGATGGGGCGATTATTCCGCTGACTGAGAAGCCTGCGGATATTGAGGGTGTGAAGGCAGGGAAGTTCCAACTGGACATGCTGGTGTTTACGCTGCCCAGCGTCGAGGTGGGGAGCATTCTGGAGTATCGGATCACGGTGACTTACCGCGAGATCCCGGTTGATCCAACGTGGGAGATACAGCAAGCTTACTTCGTTCACAAAGCCCACTACGTTTACAGACATCTTGGTCCCTGGTCTATCACCTATGGGTCGCGGCTTGGGCCCGACGCCAAAGTGGAGAAGGACGACAAGGGGACGTGCACGCTGGACCTCGCGGATATTCCCGCTTTGCCGGATGACGACTGGATGCCGCCGTTGAATACCGTAGGTTGGCGGGTGTGGTTCTTTCGCTCTCCGTACGGTACGCCGCAAATATATTGGTTGATGACTGGATTGCAGTGGATTGATTTTGTGAAGGAGTATACGAAGACCACGAGTACGCTGAAGAGCGCCGCGGCCGGGATGGTCGATCACAGCGACACGGAAACACAGAAGGCGCAGAAGATTTATGCGGCAGTGATGAAGCTGGAGAACACGGACTATACGCGTGAAAAGTCCGCGGCTGAGAGAAAAAAAGAGAAGATCAAGGACGTTCACAATGCGCAGGATGTTTGGCGGGAGCAGAGCGGGAATTCCGACGAACTGGCGCTGCTGTTTGTTGCGCTATGCCGGGCTGCAGGGCTGGACATGGATCCGATGCGGGTTACCGACAGGAGTCGGGCGATCTTTGACTATGGCGTTTTGTCTGCAAGGCAATTCGAAGACTACATCGCGGTAGGAAAGCTGGACGGCAAGGATATGTATGCCGATCCCGGCGAGAAGTTTTGCCCTTTCGGCATGCTGCAGTGGAGGCATACATTGACGTCGGGGTTCCGGCCTGGGGCCAACAAATCGGCGGCGATTGTGAGGACGCCAGGCACGAGCGACGAGTCGTCTGGTGTGGGTCGGGTGGCCGATTTGACGATTGATGAAGCGGGAAATGTGAAGGGCCAGGTTCGGATCATCCTGAGCGGCCAGGATGCGCTACGGTGGCGCCAGATTGCGATTCTCAACGACGAGAGCGAGGTAAAGAAGCGATTCAACGAGTGGATTGCGGAGTATCTTCCTGAAGGAGTCCAGGGGGATTTCGATCACTTCCTGGGGCTTGAGGATTACAACGTAAATCTGCTGGGATTTGTGCGCGTTACCGGTAGCCTGGGGACGACTACCGGCAAGCGGATGTTTCTTCCGGGGATGTTTTTTGAATCGAAAGGGAAGCATCCGTTTGTGGCTCAGGATAAGCGGACAATCTCAGTGGACGTGCAATACGCGCGGTCGGAAAACGACGACGTGACGTATCGCCTGCCGGCTTCGTACAAGGTGGAGAGCAGCCCGGAGGCGAGCCATATTGAATGGGCGGATCATGCGAAGCTGGCGATTACTACGACGCTGGATGGGGACGGAGTGCATGTGACGCGGAGCCTGGCTAACAACTACACAATTGTTGATCCGAAGGATTACGAAAAACTGCACGAGTTTTATCAGAAGTTGGCGGTGGCCGATCAGCAGCAGGTGGTGCTGGTGAGAAGTTCAGGGAACAGGGAATAGGGCCTCAGCTGGATGGCGAGAGATGGCTGAGGAGACTGTCGAAGCAGCCGGGGATTTGGGCGTCCCACTGCGTCCAGTCGTGAATGCCGGGTAACGTATGTATCTCGACATTGAAGTGGCGGGTCTCGGCTAAGTTGGCAAAGCGGACGATGGGTTCGAGGAGCGGTTCCTGCTGTCCGGCGGTTAGATATAGATAGGGTGTTGGGGCAGAAAAACGTTTGGGGCCCCTTTCGCTCCTGATGAACGGCCTCATGCTTCCCGCCTTTGCGCCAGGAAAAAGGCGCAAAAACGGGGCACGGAGCCTTTGTACCCAATCCGGTGCGGTTTCATTCCAGCCGTAACTCGACTTGGTGAGTCAAGATACTCAGGATGACTGGCCAATTGTTGATTTGGATTTTGGATACAGGATGCTAAGTTTTGGCGGAATCGAGGGTGAAATAGAAGGTTGCGCCCTTGTCGACTTCGCCCTCGGCCCAGACTTCTCCACCATGGCGGCGGATGATGCGCTCAACTGTGGCGAGGCCGATGCCGGTGCCAGGGAATTCGCTGACCGCGTGGAGCCTTTGGAAGGGCTTGAAGAGACGGTCGGCGAAGCTTTGATCGAAGCCTGCGCCGTTGTCACGAACAAAAAAGACGGTTCGGCCGTCGCGCTTGGTGCAGCCGAATTCGATTTTGGCGGGCTGGCGAAGTCCGGTGAATTTCCATGCATTGCGGATCAGGTTTTGCAAAGCGATTTGCATCAGGCCCGGATCGGCGTTCACCTGGCATCTCGATTGAATCTCGATCTCCACCTGCCGGTCGGGATTCGTCTCAGCGAGGCCGTTGAGGATGGAAGTGGCTACCAGGCTCAGGTCCAGTTGCTGCAGGTGCAAGGCGGAACTGGTTGAGCGGGAAAGGTCGAGCAGGTCATCGATCATGGTCGACATGGCTTCAACGGATGCATTGAGCTGGACGAGCATGGGCGCCCTGTCCCCTGAGAATTCACCATGGTCTGTTTGCTGAATGAGGTAGCAGATGTTGGTGAGGGTTTGCAGCGGGGCGCGCATGTCGTGGGCCACGGTGTAGGAGAAGGCCTCGAGTTCGCGGTTTGCGGCCTGCAGTTGAGCGGTGCGTTCTTCCACACGGAGTTCGAGGCTGGCTTTGGATTGCTCCAGTGCGGCGTCGCGCTGCTGGATTTCAGTGAGCATCTCGTTGAAGGCCTGTGTTAGGGACTGGAGCTCGTCGTAACTTTGCTGGGGCGTAAACCGAAGCGAGTAATCGCGATAGCGCGAGACCATCCGTGCCGTCTCAGAAAGGGAGACAATGGGCCGCGCGAGGAAGCGGCGGAAGATGTTGCCAACGAGCAACGCGACGAACAAGCAGAGCAGGAGAACGACTCCGGCGATGGTGGCGTATTGGATGGCCTGTTTGCGCAGACCATGGAGCCGCGCCTGAATGTAGACTGTGCCCGCGACCTTGCCTTGCAGCACGATCTGCGAGCCGGCCAGAATATCGAGCCCGTCGACCCAGTCGGCGTGCGTCGAGCCCTGGGGGATTTCGCGAGGCATGGGAGGTAGATTGGCGCCCTGCACGTATTGAGCGAACAGATCGCCGGAGGGGGTGTAAATGGCCGCGGACACAACTTCGCTTGAACTCTTCAAAGCGGAGAGAGTGATGCGTGCTGAGTCCACGTCGTTGAAGATGATGGCGGAAGCGCTGTTTGACCCGATGATCTGCGCCTCGCCGGAGAGACTGCTGATAGCGGCCTGGCGGTAGGCGTAAAGGTTATAGGCGAGGAAAGAAACATAGGCCAGCATCAAGCCGATGCCGCTGACCAGGACATTCATCCACGTGAGCCGGGCGGCGATGGAGGTGCGGCGAACAGGAGGCTTCATTGCGTCGCCTCCTGGGCCGGCTTTGTTGTTACGTAGACGGCCACCTTGAGAAGTTCAGAGCTGAGTTGAAGGCCGGCCTGCCCGGCGGCGGGCACGTTGACGGCGAAGCGGACCTTCCTGTTCTGGAGGATGAATTGAATCATCCCGCCGTGGTCCAGAAATCCCGGAAGGCTGCTGACGGTGAGGATGGGTTTCTTTTGCAGGGCGGTCAGGTCTTTCGCAAGCCGGCTTTCTTCGGATTGACCGATGAAGAGGATCTGGCAGTCATTGCCTGCCGCCGCGGATGACAATCGGCGCACGACGAGCTTACGTCCCTGGTGAGTTTCATCCGCAATGAGGGAATTAAGCGATTCGCCAAAACTGTCTTCGCCGAGGATGCAGATAGCGAAAGGGGCGGAGTCGTGGCTGGAGTCGGAAGGCCAACTGACAAACTTTTCAAAGTTGTATAGATAGGCAGCCTCAACGTCGGAGGTGGTTGGGACTACGACCGATTCCGCGGAGCTGAAGAATGAGACGGAGAGCAGAAGAAGGAGAACGCAGGCGCGGAGGACGCGGGCGAGCCTCATTCCGCGCGCGACACTGACTTGGATAGTCGATCTCACTGCCGATCTTCCAGAAAGAATGCGCTCAGGACCCGTTGGGCAGCGGGAAATACGCGAACCATTGTCGTGCTCCAGAATCTGGCCTGCAGGAGATGCGGGATGTGGCTGGGGTGTTCGATGTTCACCGGATTCAACCGGTTGCCTGAGGGTTCAGATTTCTTTGTCGGGGGTCTTGGTCAATTCGCGGAGGGTGGAGAGGAGCAAGGCAGGGTTGCCCTTGCGGACGAAGCCCTGCACCAACGGCGCTATGTCAGTGGGAGCGTCATATACATCGGACAAAAGCACAATCGGAGCGGACGGATATTGGTGGCGCACCCGCTTGGCAACGTCGCAGGCCGAGATGTTCGGGGCGAGGCGGTAATCGAGAAGCACGGCGTCTACCTGCTCCCCCTCCGGGAAGTCGAGTCCGCGCATGGACACAAGGACGGGCAAGCCTCTGAACCCGGCCGTTTCCACGATCAATCGATAGATCTGCAGATGCGCTGGGTCGTCGTCGATGAGGAGAATGGAAATCTTTTGGTTCATTGGACTTCCGATTCAAGGGGAATTGAATGGAACAACCCACAGTATCACAATCCTTACGAATTCTTCAGCGGATATGGGTTGGATATTGCGGTTCGGGAATAGCCGAGGACTTCATTCTCAGGCGGGGATCAGAGAAGGGCCGTGCATTTGCGGGTGCCCTGCGAATTTCTCTCGACCATTGGGAGGGGTGTACAGGTACACTGACGGGACACAGGAGGAACACCCATGCAAACGCGGATACAAGGCACGACTATGCCCGTGCTTGATGTGCAGCTTAACCCGAACGAGAGTGTGTTTTCAGAGAGCGGCGAGCTTTCGTGGATGACGGCGTCGATCCAGATGACGACGCATACGCAGATGGGCGGGGGCGGCGGCCTGTTTGGGATTCTGAAGAGGGTGGCCGGCGGCGGCAGCCTGTTTATGACGGAGTACCGGGCGTACCAGTATCCCGGCGAAGTAAGTTTTGCCACCAAGGTGCCGGGACACATTGTGCCGATACAGGTGCAGCCGGGTCAGGAGTTCATGATTCACCGGCACGGGTTCCTGTGCGCGACGGATGGGGTGACGATCGGCGTGGGCTTTCAGCAATCGCTGGGAGCGGGAATTTTTGGCGGGAACGGGTTTCTGCTGCAAAAGGTGGCGGGGCAGGGAACGGCGTGGCTGGAGTTGAGCGGTGAGCTGATCCTGAAGGACCTGCAACCGGGCGAGGTGCTGCGGGTGCATCCAGGACACGTGGGCGCGTTCCAGGGGTCGGTGGCGTTCCAGATCACGATGGTTCCGGGATTGAAGAACGCGATTTTTGGCGGGGATGGGATTTTTCTTGCGGTGCTGACGGGGCCGGGACGGGTTTGGCTGCAGACGCTGCCTATTTCGCGATTGGCGCATCAGATTGGTGAGTACCTGCCGCGGGGTGGCGAGTCACGGAATGTTGGACCGGCAACTGGCGGAGCTCTTTTGGGCGGGATTGTGGGATCGATTCTTAGCGGGGACCAGTAAGAAGCAGTGGTTAGTGATTAGTGGTTAGTGATCAGTAAACGCTGCGTGTTTCGACCGGAAAGACTTAATGGCAGGGGTAAGGGAAAAGCCGCGCACGCTTCGCAGCGACATCGTGTTTGTATTTGCGCTGGCGTTTGCGTGCGCGCTGGCATGGCTGGTGCGCGACGTATTGCTGCTGCTTTATGTGAGCGCACTGTTTGCCGTAGTGCTTACACCGGTGGTGCGGTGGACCGCCGAATTGAGGGTGGGCCGTTTTCAGCCATTCAAGAAAATTGCTGTGCTGGTGCTGATGCTGGTGCTGCTGGCGCTGCTGTTGACTTTTGGTTTCACGGCGTTGCCGCCGGTGGTTCGAGACCTGGAGCAGTTTACAAAAGAAGCACCGGGTCGGCTGCCCCAGATATTGGCGAAGCTCCAGAAGATTCCCCTGGTTGACCGCTTGAACCCCACGGAACTGAGCGCAAAGGTAGAGGACTGGGGCAGTACCGCCGCGACGCAATTGGTGCTTTCCATACGGGATTGGGCGGGCGGACTTTTTCGCATTGCGATGGGTGTCATCCTGACCGTGTATTTTATTGCGGAGGGCGAAAAGGCTTACAAGTGGTTCCTATCATTTTTCCCGGTGGACGGGCGGGAGCGGCTGGACAAAGCGTTGCGGCGAGCCGAGATTCGGATGGGGAAATGGCTGCTGGGGCAGGGAAGCCTGATGCTGATTCTGGGCGTGACCAGCACCGTTGTGTTCGCTTCTCTGCATGTTCGGTATGCGTATGCGCTAGGTGTGCTGACGGGGCTGCTGAACCTGATTCCCGTGCTGGGCGCGGCGATCAGCATTTCGATTGCGCTGCTGGTGGCGGCGATTGACTCATGGACCGCTGTGGTCTGCATCCTGGTGTTCTACGTGCTGTATCTGCAACTGGAGAACTCGTATCTGGTTCCCAGGATTATGCGGAGCAGCGTGGATTTGCCTGGCCTGGCGATCCTGGTGGCATTGCTGCTGGGTTCGGCGCTGGAAGGGATTGTGGGCGCGATGGTTTCAGTGCCGACGGCGGTGCTGGTGGCGGTGTTGCTGGACGAGTACCTGGTGCAACGGGAAGTGGAAACCGAGGCGGCTAGTTAGCGAGTTTGCCTAGATCCGGGATGGATCCCAGATCCCAAACACGGAACCTGGGATTCCCGGTATTCCTCTGGTGGATTAGTAGCTGGTGAATTTCCATTGCTGC
>Ga0302267_10003435_pt1 | contig 18205 bp, 9 predicted proteins | sample III_Bog_E1_3_FD_194555 | JGI IMG/M metagenome (GOLD analysis project Ga0302267, IMG submission 194555) | Peat permafrost microbial communities from Stordalen Mire near Abisko, Sweden - III_Bog_E1_3 | ecosystem: Environmental > Terrestrial > Soil > Wetlands > Peat | place: Sweden: Abisko... | reverse complement strand
TCAATACCTCAACCCCGCAGCATTTGTAGCGCCGAAGGATATCTCCACCGTCCCCGGCTTCCACCAGTACCTGATCGGCAATGTGTCTCGTACCGCGCCTTATGGCCTCCGGAATGAGGGTACACAGAACGGCGGAAACGTCTCGATACGGCGCTCCTTCCCGCTGCCGCATGAGTCTTCATTTGTCTTCCAGGCTGACCTCTTCAACCTGTGGAACAAGCAGACCTTCGGCGGCCCCAGCGGAGGCTGGTCAGCTGGCTCAACCTCCTTCGGTAACGTCGGAGCTCCCGGTGCCACAAGGAACTGGGCGTTTTCCGGACACCTTAACTTCTAACCACAACCCGAAGCAGGACATCGCTGCAAACACTGGCCGAGCGGCCTTGAGCCGCTCGGCCAGTGTTCTTTGTGTGCTTGGGAAATGCCCCCCGGTTGTGCATCCCAGAGATAATTGCATCGGGATTTATTTTCCTATTGACAGTAATCGTTTACTAAACTTATAGTGCCGTTCGAAGACAATTCTTACCGTCTATACGACTTCACCAAGGTCTTGCGTCATTTCAGGAGGCAGTATGAAGGTTGCACGTTTTCCCCTGGGCTCTAGAGTTAATCTCCTCACCTATTTTTTCTTGCTTTTGGCGCTATTCCTCAGTGCACGCGTAGCGATGGCTCAGACCGCCGGTGAAGGCACCATCTCCGGCACAGTAAAGGACTCGACCGGCGCGCTCATCGCCGGTGCGACGGTCACTGCGACCAACACCGCGACCAACTACTCGACCCAGCGCACAACCTCCTCGGACGGGCTCTACACCATCGCTCCGCTGCCTCCGGGACTCTACACAGTCACCGTCGACGCCAAGGGCTTCAAGACCTACAGGCAGGAGAACCTCGACGTTGTCGGTCTGGGCGTGCTGGACTTTAGTCCTTCGCTGGCCAATGGCACAGAGGCAGAGACCGTAACTGTCACGGCCGCTCCTCCGGTGCTGGACACCGATAGCGCCATCCTGGGCACCGTCATGGAGAACCAGACCTACTCCAATCTGCCGATCCTGCAGTCCACGTCGCAGGCGCGCGACCCGACCGCGTTCGCCACGCTCTCACCCGGCTCTCAGGGTGGCTCCCGCACACCGCTCATCGGTGGCACCGCCAACTACTCGGGCTACCTCTACCTGGATGGCTTGCCCGTGGAGACGATCAACCAGCAGGGAGACAACCGCCCGGTGGCGCTCAACGTCAGCATCGAAGCCGTGGACCAGTTTCAGGTCCTCACCAGCGTCCCCCCAGCGGAGTACATGGGCGCCGGTTCCACCAACTACACCATCAAGTCCGGCGGAAACCAGTTCCACGGCCAGGTGTCGGGGTACTTCCGCAATACGCTGTTTCAGGCGTGGTCCTTTACTGCAAAGGCCGCCACAATCAAGAACGCGTCTGGCGTGACCGTGCCCGCGCCCAAGCCCTATGAGCACCCCAATGAACTCTCGGCATCTATCGGGGGTTTTGTGCCGCATGCCAAGCACAAGGTGTTTTTCTTCGTCGCGTATGACCGCTATCACTCTCGTGTCTCGGACACGCCGGGGCTGCTGACGTTGCCTTCTACGTTAATGGAGAACGGCGACTTCACGGAGATCTCCAACGGCGGTGCCTTTATCGCCGGCGGCCAGACGGGCACTGGCGCGACCAATCCTGCAGTGATCTTCGACCCCACGACCAACAGCTGTCCGGGCGCCGGAAGCGTCTGCACACGGCAACCCTTCCAGTCCATGAAGAACGGGATGCTGACCAACAATGTGATTCCGACTGCGGACATCTCTCCGATTACCATGAAGATGGAATCCTTCCTGCCCAACTACAACAACCCCACCGCGGCCAACTACAACAACGCAGTCTTCTCGAACAACTATCTGGGCACTCAGGTCGCAGGAAAAGACAGTCATCTCTATGACTACCGCGTAGACATCGATCTCAGCTCCAGGAACCGGGTGTCGGCTGTGGGCGGCTTCGGTCAATATGTCTACCTGAACAACTTCGGCTCACCTTACCTTCCGCTCCCTTACGCGGTCGGCGACTATGCCACCATCGTTCCCAAGGTGTATGACGTGGAGGATGCCTATACCATCACCAGCCACCTGACCAACCAGCTCAAGTTTGGCTACACGCGCTTCTACATGCCCATTACCAATCCCACCCAGGGCGTTACGCAGTATGAGATCGGTACCTTCGGCGTAACCAATCTGCCGGCGGGCCAGGGTGGACAGGAGTTCCCGGGCGTGAACTTCGGCACCCCGGGCAAGAGCCTGGGCAGCGTCTCGCCCACCACCTGGACCACCGACGGCAATGCGGCCTCCACGCAGCTCACCATTCCGAACAACTACGCCATCGTGGACAACCTGCAGTGGGTCAAGGGCCGGCACATCATCACCGCCGGTTACACCTTCCAGTTTGAAGGTCTGAACAACGCCAACCCGGCTACGTTCACCGGTGTTGTGCCACTGCAGTTTGACCAGTACGCCACAGCCAACTTCACCGCCGGCAAGAATACCATCGACACCAGTAACACAGGCTTCGGCTATGCCAGCTTCCTGCTGGGTGCGGTGGGAGCTACCGGCACCGGCGGCACAACCGGCCTCACCCTGCCGCTACAGAATGTAGCCACCATCTACAGCCGCATCAAGGCCCAGGCACCCTTCGTGGAGGACAGTTATAAGGTCAACAAGAGGCTGACGGTGGACTATGGTCTGCGCTGGGACTACCTGCCGCCCCTGCATGAGAAGTTCAACCACTTCACCTTCCTCAATCCCACGGCGACCAACGCCGCGACCGGCTATGCCGGAGCCCTGGAGTTCGATGGAAGTTACGGCGGACCCACGGTCAGCTGCGGTTGCAAGACGCCGGTGAATACCTACTGGAAGGACTTCGGTCCCCGCGTCGGCATTAATTTCTCGGCGGACGACAAGACCGTCTTCCGCGCAGCCGCGGCCATCGTGTACTCGCAGGGCGGCGGTACCGGCGGCGGACGTGTCACCGGTGGCCCCGGCGCGTCCAATGGCGCAGGACAGGCCCTCGGTTTCAATACCAATGCTGTGGCGCCCGGCGACATCACCACGGGCGTAACCTCGGGGCCGTCGTTTTGGCTCAACAGCAATGCGGGCTACCTCGGAGCCAATGCCAATACCTCCCTCTTTGGCCCGGGCTACACCTACCCTTCGGCCCCGGCCTTCGGAGCCGCCAGCACCATCCTGAGCGCGGGCAACTATGTCAACGGAGCCGGAGCCTTCGTCACACCCTCCTCCATGGGCTATGACGACCCCTACGCCTCCGGCCGGGCACCGACCTACACCTTCTTCAACGCCGGAATGGAGCGCTCCCTCACTCGCGACATGACCCTGCAGGTCAACTATGTCGGCAATGAGTCCCATCACGCCTGGGACGGCAGCTCAACCAATGCACGAGGCTACTGGAACAATCAGCTCAATCCGGCTTACCTTGCGGCCCTGGGCGGCGTGAACGGCAAGAACAGCTCTGGAGCCACGGTCCCGCTGCTGACCGCTCCGGCAACCACGGCGAACGTTGCCATCCTGAATGCAAATCTTCCGGGACAGCCGAACCCCGTCTCGTTTATCGCGGCGGCCAATGCGTTTCCCACCCAATCTACCGTCACCATCGCGCAGATGCTAGTGGCCTTCCCCCAGTACAGCAGCGTGCAGGACGGCTGGGGTGGCGCGTTTGAAGGGAACTTCTCTTACAACTCCCTCCAGATCACGCTAAGCCAGCGCGAGGCTCACGGCCTGACCTTCAACATCAATTACACCTTCTCCAAGAACATCGGTGACGATGGAACCTTCCGTAGCGGTTACCCCATCCCGACCGGCGCCATCGACGGCGGCGGCCCCGGCTGGAAAGCGAACCGTATCGACCGCTCGTGGACCACGGTCTCTATTCCGGAGATTATCAACGCCTACGGTGTCTACAAGCTGCCCGTCGGCGGCAAAGGGCAGTTTGGGGGCAACAACTGGGCTTCGCGAGGCCTTCTCGGCGGATGGCAGCTGTCGTGGGTCTATACCTACAGCGCCGGTACTCCGGTTGTGGTCACATGGAGCGCCGGCGGTAACTGCGCCAATGCTGCTCCCAACGCGGGGCAGTGCATGGAGTCGCTCAATCCGTCCTTTACCGGGACCCCGCGCAGAAATGGTAGCTACGGCAGCGGGCCCAACGGATTCAATACCTGCAATATCGGTATTGGTGCCGGCTGCACCGCGATCAGCTATGTGAATCCAGCGGCCTTCCAGCAGCCGGGAGATCTCTCCACGGTTGCCGGTACCCACCAGTATCTGATCGGCAATGCACCGCGCACCGCTCCCTACCAGCTCAGAAATCCGGGCACGGAGAACCTCAACGCGTCGATCCGCCGCTCCTTCCCCTTGTCTCACGAGGCGGTCTTCGTCTTCGAGGCGGATTGCACCAACGTCTGGAACAAGGTCACCTTCGGCGGCCCCAGCGGCGGTTGGAGCGCAGGCTCGGCTACATTCGGCCAGGTCACCGGCACCGGCGGCAGCGGCCCGCGCGACTGGCAGTTCGCCGGCCACATCAACTTCTAACCCTCCAGAGATACCCAACCACTGGCCGAGCAGAGATTCATCGCTCGGCCAGTTTTATTTAAGCGCGATGGATAGCGACGCACGGCTCCAGGCAGATTTAGATCGACAGGCTGCCGCCCCGCCACCAGTCTGCGATAATGTGGACGTTCCGTGGTTGAGAATCCATCCACCCAGGGCAGATCTATCGAGGTCAACGCGATGCGCACGATTGAAGTTCTTCCGAGTCATACGAGACGTCTGTCTCCGGCGCGCTGTAGTTGGTTGATTCTGCTCTGTGCCGCGCTCGCGCCTCGTTCCATGCAGGCGCAAACTTCAAATTCTCCCAACGCGGGTGGATCTTCCGGAGCGAGTGGATTCTCCATCGAAACCGAGATGCTGACCTATCGAGCTCTCGAGTCCGATAGTGAGGCAGTAGCCTGTGACGTTGCTGCCTATCTGAACGGGACCTCCGCGAACTTTACCAATCCACCGGCAGGCTCCGTCTGCGACGTCAAGTCCGGCTCCTCTCGGACGACCGTGGTCGTGCTGCCCTTCGATCGCGGCGAGTTTGCGGACTTCCAGCTCTGGCGCGTGGATATGATCACCATGGCTGAGCTGAGGAGCAGGGCGGCTGCCTTCAACTGTCCGCCCAGGGCAAGCAAACGTGGCGCCACCGCCCTGGATGCCGCGCTGGCAGCCACGCCGGTCGGGCCGCCGCTGGCACTCGCCCAGAGCGTGCTCGCCATGCTGTCCTCAGACGAATCCACGTCATCGGTTGGGGGAAACATTCAGGATCTGGCGTTCTCGAATGAGGTAAGCCGACAGTTGCGAGAGCTCCACGTTCAGGTGATGATGCCGTCCAGCTATACACCGTACTCGCTCGCTACGGTCGATCCAGCGAAGTCGCCGTTTCTTGCCGGCGTCGACAGGTTGATGGATTCCCGCTCCTGCCTCGCCGGTCTGGAAGCCAAGGATGACACCAAGAATAAAGATGCGATCGCTGAGACCGTCCAGTATATGGATGCTTTTCTCGGCACGTTGAGCGGAGGGGCGTCGTCCAGCAACACTCCCGCTCCAACGATCAAACCCGTAGCTTCCGGCGCTCCGGCATCTCCGACAGACAACAAGAAAGCAGCAGCTCCGGTAATTCCACAAGTGGCTTCGATGCCGGCGCCGACCTCATCCTCGCACTTGTTGGCGGTACTCTCGGCAGATGGTTTAGCGCAACAACTTGGCGTGGACCCAACCACGGGCAGATTGCCCGACAATGGAGCCTTTGTTCATATTCTGCTGCTCAAGGCCCTGGAATCCGGGGGCACGGTGACCAAGAATACGAACGTTCTGGGATCGAAAATTAGATATAGCGGCGGGGCCGTTGGAACCTATGCGCTGTTCAATATCGATGGGGCGATGGACTGCTCCGGAAACGTCTATGATTACGCCGGCTCCATCGCGGCGAAAGACTTCGAAAAGCAACTCGGCGGCTATCATGTTGACCCTTCCAAGCAGACGATCTTTCTGCGCGGGAGTTGCAGCGTTCCCCCACAAAACCAGTAGGTCGTGGATGGGTGGAGTTACTGTATTTGTAGGTCGATTGTCATAAATTCGGTACGAATTGATTCGATCCCTCTCGCCTGAAGTTGCTCTCAACTGCTAGCATGATTTGCCGAGGCGATCGAGGGCCGGAGAATGAAGTCAACCATCTTACTTGTGGCCCTTCTTGTCGTCGCTATGAGCCCGCCAGCGGACGCCGCGCTCAAGCGGACTACGCGATATGTCGTCACGGACTATGGTGCAGTCGATGACGGTAAGACTGTCAACACCAAATCTATCCAGGCTGCGATCGACAAGTGCGCTGCATCGGGCGGCGGTGTCGTAGTGATTCCAAAGGGGGTGTTTCTCAGTGGGGCCATCTTCCTCAAGCAGGGAGTGAATCTGCTGGTGGAAAAGGACGGCGTGCTCAAGGGCACAACCAACCCCGACGACTATCCACAGATCCAGACCCGCTGGGAGGGAACCGAAGAGATGTGGACCTCGGCCTTTATCAACGCGGAAGGCGTGACGGATCTGGTTATCTCCGGTGAGGGCACGATTGATGGCTCAGGCGAAGAGTGGGTGCAGAAGAACCCCTTCCGCCGCCTGCGCCCGCCGGCTGCTGCGGGGGACGCTCCCACAGGTGCGCCTGCGGCCGCTGTTCCGGTTGCGCGGCCGCCCATGGGAGGGCCACCGCGCCGCGGACGCCCACGCTTGATCGGAATTCAAAACTCGAAGCACGTTCATATCACCGGTCTGAATCTGCACAATCAGGCGGTCTGGTGCCTGTTCATCCTCTACAGCGAGGACGTGCTCGCCGACAATCTCCGCATCACCGCGGAGCACAACATACCCAGCTCGGATGGCATCGACATCGACTCCTCGAAGCACGTGCACATCAACCACGTGTACATCGACGATGACGACGATTGCATCTCCATCAAGTCCGGCAAGGACGCCGATGGTCTCCGCGTCAACCGCCCGGCGGAGGACATCCTGATTGAGAACTCGCACTTCGCTTTCGGCGAGGGCGGCGTTGCGATGGGCAGCGAGACCTCAGGCGGCATCCGCAATGTGATGGTGCGCCGCTGCATCTTCGACTCCGGCAACTGGGCGCCGATACGCTTCAAGACCCAGCCCAGCCGCTCCGGCGTGGTGGAGAACATCACCTACCGCAACATCACGCTGCACCAGACGCGGCAGGCGTTTGAATTCAACATGGCGTGGCGCATGGTGCCGCCCGTCGCACCTCCGGCCAAGGTGCTGCCGGTGGTGAAAAACGTAAAGATCATCAATGTCTCGGGCGATGTGCAGTCGGTCGGCAGCATTCAGGGCCTGGAGGGAAGTCCGATTCGCGGCATCACCTTCAAGAACACCCACATCACGGCGCAGACAGGCCTCAAGCTCGAGCACGTTCGCGACGTAGACATGAAGGGCCTGACGCTGGATGTGAAGCAGGGCCCGCCGGTGACGAAGACGGACGCGAAGTAGGCCGTTGCTAAGGATTCGTCCGAGGCAGGACGGTGAGCGTCACCTCGGTTGACTCCGGGAGAACACCATCGTTCACAGTGAACATCACGGTGTGCGCTCCGGCCTGCTGCGTCGTTGGCGTCCAGGTGAAGATGCGAGTCGCCGGATCGAAGCTGGCCCCCACGGGCAGATGAGCCGCTGAGTAAGCCAACTTGGCATTCGCGGCAAGGCTCGTCGCATTGACGGTGAACTTCAGCTCGTCTCCCACCGCGACGCTGCGGGTGAGGATGGAGTCGAAGATGGGGCGGTACACCGTCAGCGGCCGAGGGTAGGTGTCGTCTGCGATGGCATAGCGGTAGGGGTGCTCGGCGGACGGCGCGGTCGGATAGGCATAGAGATCGTCCGGAGGAGTTCCCGGTGATGGGTGGTCGACCGTGACACGCTCGACCTTGACGGATGGTGTGACCGAAACTCCGGTGACATTGGTAGTGAGGTACGGCGTGTTCTTGACGTACTCACGTTCCGACTCACGCTTGCGCGTGTTGCGAACCTCGACGAGGGTGGCAACACCAGGCGCAGTCGGCGCAGTGAGGCCGGTGATGTGCGCGGTGGTCACGTCGTCCAGCACGACGGCAGGCCGCTTGTCCTCGACATCGAAGTGCATCTGGATATCGTTCAGGCGGAGTCCCTGAACGTGCCGAGCATAGATTCCATAAGCAGGCAGAATGCCCAGGATGCTTGGCTCGGGGTACTCGCGCGGCATCTCGGGGACGTTGTAGGCATCCGCCTTCCATGCTCCCGCGCCGCCATTCGCCGCCGGGTCCCAGTCGATGCGCGGTAGTAGCGCCTCGTTCTTGGCGAAGAAGGTGTTCACCAGCCAGGGGATCGACTGCGTGACCGGAGCGGACTTGTACTGGCTATAGGTGTACATGTCATTGATCTGCCGCTGGTCTGTAGCTTCGTCCAGGCTCAGCCCGCCTCGATAGGTGACGGAGATATGGTCAATGCTGACGTCTTGGATAGGATGGCCGACCAGCCCGCTGAGAAGGATGGGATAGCGCGGGTCGGCGTCTTCCACCACCACGTTGCGGATGACGATATTCCGGATGCGCGCGAAGCCAGGGCCCTCGGCGTTCGCGTAGATCGGATCATCCGGATGGATGGAGTTAGGATTCAGCCGGGTCGGCATGTTCGGGTTGACGATGGTGAACGGATGCGTCGCACCTTCGATGTAGATGGGATGCGCCTTGTCGTAGGAGGGGAGATAACGCGTCGGCGGGTACTTGGTATAGGCGGGGCTGGCAGGCAGTATCCAGCTCGTGTCGTTCAGCCGCACGTTGTTGGCCGGGGAGACATCGTCCTTCGCGCTGTTGCCTGTCACCGGCGCCCGTCCGCGATCCGCGAGGTCAATGAAGATGGGAGAGCTGCTCACATGCTTCATGCGAATGTCCGTGAACAGGATGTTCTTCAACTCGGCGCCGTCCACCGATTCCAGCGCGAAACCGCGCGAATGGTCGAAGAGGATGTGCCGTATGGTCACGGTATCCAGTCCGCTGGTGCCTTCGGTGCCGAACTTTACGCGGCCGGTGGGGCCGTCGCGGTCGGCGGCGATTCGCTTCTGGGTGGAATAGACCTTGTCCAGCACCGACCCGGCGTCGTAGCCACTGACGGTGTCGTTCTCAATCAGGATGTTGGTGGAGGTAAGGTATCTTCCTGCCCCGAACGAGCCCTTCAGGACGATCGCGTCATCGGTGAGCGAGTTCACGACCGAATTCCTGACCGTAACGTTCTGCGAGGTGTCGATGTCGAGAGCGTCGCGATTGGTGTCGATGATCAGCCCATCAATCGTCCACCGGTTCACCGCGGTGCCAAGAATGGCGAAGTGGCCGCCATTCTTCAGGCGAAAGTCGCGAAAGATGATGTTCGTGGCGTTCTCCAGGCCGATGGCTTTGTTTGCGCCTCCCGGGACGCCCGCAGCCGTTCGCACCGTGACCTCACGAGGCTCATTTCTGGGAAGGACATTGATAGTCATTCCAGTCCCGTCAATGGTGCTGCCGTCGATCAGCCCGGGTCCGGAGATCATGACATTGCTGACGTTGATGCCGTAGATCAGGCTGTTCGCCCAGTGGGAGTGGCCTTCGTCCTGGATTCCAACGTAGAGGTTCTTCTCCGGCGCGTCATAGAATCCGCCGTCCTCGTGCTCGCCCGTCCCCGGAATGGCTGCCTGGAGAACGGAGTCCGTGGCCGCAAAGTGTACGCCGACGTTGCTCTTCAGCCGCACCGAGTAGGTCTTAAACGTTCCATGCGGAATGACGACGGTTCCTCCACCGGCCTTTGCGGCCGCGTCAATCGCAGCGTTGATAGCCGCCTGGTTCTGAAGTGCCTTACCGCCGGGCACGGCTCCGTAGGCTGTGATGTCGAAGAAGGGCCCCTTCGGGCTCGGCAGCGTCAGTACGCCGCTTCCGGTGGCAATCTTGATTGGCGAATGCGTTCCAGCAGCAGCAGACTGCGCCGCGGCCAAGGAGGCGCCCCCATCAGGCAGCAAAGCAAGGCTCGCCGTGGCGAGCGCTATCGTAAGGAGTGGCTTGCGGAACATGTTTGCCTCATGTGTTTGTCAGTAGGTTGCGCGGCCGCCGCTTACGTCATAGCATTGCGCCGTAACAAACGAGCAGTCGGGGCTGGCGAGAAAGTGGACAACGGCCGCGACCTCCTCCGGCTTGCCGGCGCGCTGCATCGGAATGCGGTCAGTCATATACTTCACCTGCTCCGGGGTGAGCTGGTCGAGGATGCGTGTTTGTACCACTGCCGGCGAGACGGCGTTCACGCATATGCCCTCGGTCGCCAGTTCCTTGCCGAGCGATTTTGTAAACCCGATGACGCCGGCCTTCGTCGCTGAGTAGGGCGACATGCGCGGATTGCCCTCCTTGCCCGCGATGGATGCGATGTTCACGATCCGTCCATAGGAGCGGCTGCGCATGGAAGGTACGACGGCCCGGCAGAAGTTAAAGACTCCGGTTAAATTGATGGCGATATTCCGCTCCCAATCTTCGTCCGTCTGCTCCCAGACGTAGGCGGCAGGGCCGGCGATTCCAGCATTGTTCACGAGCACGTCAATCTGTCCGGTACGCTTCAGAATCTGCTCCACGCCTGCGCGAACGGAGGCAGCCTGCGCGATGTCTACCTCGACGGCGAAAGAGTCATTCGGCAGCTCTGCGGCTACCAATTGAGCCTCTGCCAGGTTCAGATCGACAACGGCAACCGTTGCGCCCGCAGCAGCGAGCCGCGTGGCGATGGCTTTACCGATGCCGGTAGCTGCGCCGGTTACGATGGCGGTTTGTCCTTGCAGGCTGAACATTGCTGGAACGGTTGGGGTGGCCACGGGAGGATTGTAAGGATGGTATGTCACAGTGTCAAAACCCGCGAAAATACAGGGCTTGACAGAGCAAAACACCGGCATGTATGACGTTACGGAACAATTTACGGAGAGAAACATGGTGCCCAAAGGCAACTTTCCAAGGATGGATCGGCGCATGGTTTTGAAGTCGCTGAGCTGCGCCGTCGTGGCAACGGCGTTGCCTTCGACGCTGCGGGCTGCTGCGGCAGCCGGGGCTTCCGCTAAGCCGTTGAACGGCTTGTTCCCCATCGGCCAAACGCCTTTTACGCAGGATGACAAGCTCGACCTCGATGCCCTGACCTCGCAGGTCCGGTTCTGTAACCGGGGTCGCGTACCGGGCTTCATCTGGCCCCAGATTGCCAGCGGGTGGTCCACGCTCTCCACGGAGGAGCGCTTCAGCGGAACGGAGGCCATCCTGGCCGACGGCAAACATGGCAGGACGGCGCTCGTCATCGGCGTTCAGACCAAGGGCAACGATCTTTCCGGCGCGATCGCCTTCGCCAAACACGCTGCCAAGAACGGAGCGGATGCCATCTGCTCGCTGCCCCCTGACGGCAGCGATGCCGACATCCTCAGCTACTACAAGTCCATCGGGGCTGCGACCGATCTTCCGCTCTTTGTGCAGACGATTGGCAATATGTCGGTGGACCTGGTCGTCCAGATGTTCCAGTCGATTCCGACCATGCGCGTGGTGAAGGACGAGGCTGGCGATCCGCTGCAGCGTGTGACGGAACTCCGCCAGAAGACCGGCGGCAAGCTCGCTGTCTTCGCTGGGAAGGGCGTCCGTCTCATGGTGGACGAGATGCAGCTCGGATTCACGGGGTTCTGCCCCGTCGTCGCGCTCGCGGATGTCTATCAGCAGGCATGGGAGCTCTACAAGCAGGGCAGGAAGCGCGAGGCGTTTGACATGTTCGGCAGGATACTAGCCTTTGACTCTATTACGAACGCCGACCAGTATCTGACGGTAGCGCGGGGAATCTTCAAAGAGGATGTGAAGTTTCGCCCCACCCCCGGAATGGGCGAAGGCAGAGCCAAGCAGCCGCCACTCACCGACGCCGAAAAGCAGGCTGTCCGCGACGACCTCAACACCTACCTTGAGCCCTATCTCCTCGGCTAAGCTGTGCAGCCAAGGCCGCCCCATGTTCCGGGAGTTCTCTGCGTCTCCCGCATTGTCACCATCGTCCATCTCACTGGACATTCCTGCTGGATGAAATGAATTAGGAGCGGCCCTTGAGCAGAAGATACTCAAACTCTGCGACGACAACCCAGCTGAGAACGCTGGCGGGAGCGCTGGTGCTGGGCTGCGTACCTATTCCGGCGTTCTCGCAGGGTCCGCCGCCGCAGGCTCCCCCACAGTTCATCCAGACCTGCGCGCTGTGCCACGGCAGCGATGCGGCAGGTACCGACCGTGCGCCCGCGCTGGCGGGCGTCATCGCGCTGCGTGACATGCCGGATGCAGACGTCTCCCAGATCATCGTCAAGGGTAAGGGCAGAATGCCCGGCTTTCCGCTGCCTTCAGCGGACGTCGACGCGCTGACGCGTTACATCCGCATCCTCAACAGCTCGGCCTCGGACATCAAGATCACCGGCGATCCCAAAGCCGGAGAGCGTCTCTTCTTCGGCGATGGACACTGTTCGGTCTGCCACATGGCGCTGGGGCAGGGCACCAGCTTCGGCCCGGATTTATCCAACGTCGCCAAGCGGCTTAAGGTGGCCGACCTGCAGCAGGCGCTGCTGGATCCTGATAACAACATCACGCCGGGCTACGGCCAGGTCACGGTTACTTTGAAGAACGGCACGAAGCTGCACGGCTTCGCCCGCGCCCAGGGCAGCCATGACCTCGTTCTGCAGACGAACGACGGCAAGCTCCATGTGCTCGCAGAAGGAGACTATCGCTCGCTGGTCGCGGAGAAGACCGCCGCGATGCCCCCCTTCTATGGGAAGGCGGACCAGCAGAACGATCTGGTCGCGTATCTCAGCACGCTGAATGGAACCGGAGTGGGGCCGTTGACCGGGCCTCGCGCGGCTGCGCAGGTCCCGCCTATCCCCGCCGAGATTGAACAGGTCCTCCATCCCAGGGCAGGGGATTGGCCGAGTTACAACGGCACCCTGGACGGCAATCGCAACAGCCATCTCAACCTTGTAAATCTGTCGAACGCCGCGAAGCTGCAACTCCAGTGGTCCTACACCATTCCCTACTTTGCACTGGAGACCACGCCGGTGGTCGTGGATGGCGTGATGTACGTGACCGGCAACAACCAGGTGGATGCCATCAGCGGACGCACTGGCCGCGAGATATGGCACTACGAGCGCCCAAAGAGTCCTGCCTCGACTATCTCGGGTGATGCTGCCATCGGTGTGAATCGCGGCGTTGCAGTGCTGGGTGATCGCATCTTCTACCTCACAGACGACGCGCACCTCATCGCGCTGCACCGGCTGACCGGCGCTCTGCTGTGGGATGTTGCAACCCCCGAGGCCGGCGCGAAGGGCTTCTATGGCGGCACAGCGGCGCCGTTGGTGGTGGGGGACCTGGTCATCACGGGCGTCAGCGGCGGCGATCAGGGCATTCGCGGATTCGTCGCTGCTTACAACGCGACTACCGGCGAGCAGCTTTGGAAGTTCTACACCATTCCCAATCCCGGAGACACTGGGCCCATCGCCGACACTTGGAAGGGTAGTGCGCTGGAGGAGGGCGGCGGCGCCACATGGACCACAGGCAGCGCCGACACCGATGCAGGCGTTCTCTACTGGCCGGTCGGCAACCCGCACCCGGATACCGACGGTGACCGCCGCCTTGGCTCCAACCTCTATACCAACAGCGATCTCGCGCTCGACATCAAGACCGGCAAGCTGCTCTGGTACTTCCAGTACACACCGCACGACTTGCATGACTGGGACGCGAACCAACCCATCGTCCTCGTGAATACCCGATGGAAGGGACAGGATCGCAAGCTGCTGTTGCACGCCAATCGCAATGGGTTCTTCTATGTGCTGGACCGCACCAACGGCAAACTGCTGCTGGCGACCAGGATGGTGGACACGCTCAACTGGGCGAGCGGCATCGACCAGAAGACCGGAGTCCCCAACCTGCTGCCGGCCAATGAGACGACGGTGAAGGGAAGCGTCGGCTGCCCTGCGGTGCGCGGCGCCACCAACTGGTACTCCACGGCCTACAGTCCGGCCACGCGTTTGTACTACGTGATGACGGTCGAGGACTGCACCATCTACCGCAAGGCCGACGATGGCGGCTATGGACGATACCTCGATCCCGCCCATCCTGCCCAGAAGATACTACGTGCTTTCAATATCGAGACAGGCAAGGCCGTCTGGAAGATTGTGCTCACCGGCCCTGTGCAATCGAACTACTCCGGCGTGCTCTCCACCGCCGGAGGCCTGGTCTTCTTCGGCGAGAACAGTGGAGGCTTCGCCGCGGTGGACGCCCGCACCGGTAAATATGTATGGCACTTCGAGACCAATCATGCGATAAAGGCATCGCCTATGACCTACACCATCGGAGGAAGGCAGTACATCTCCATCGCCTCGGGCCCCAACATCCTGTCCTTTGCTCTGCCGCAGATCCCCACGCCGTCACACACGCCGTAAGAAAGAGCCCGATATGAAGACCAACCCATCGCGCCGTAACTTCCTCGCCGCCTCAACCGGATTTGCAGCCGCCGGCTTCGCCTCTCTCGCCAATCCCATCGCTGCCGCTGCGCAGTCGGTCGGTGTCAAATCCGCCGATCTGCCCGACCTCACCATCAAAGAGGTCAAGGTCTACGTCGCGGACATCAGCAAGATTCACAAGCTCAACAGCCCCGAGACCGGCGAGATACTCTCCGTCGTTACGAACAGTGGCTTCGAGGGCAACTACACCATCGGAGACCGCAACGCCACTCCGGGTTGGCTGGAGTGGGCCAAGGCGACGCTGCTCGGTAAGAGCGTCATAGACCTCCTGCCGGTCCTTACTTCGACGACTGGCATGAAGGGGCCTGGTGGCTATGACTCTGCTTCGGCGCGGCGGGCGGTCGTTCCCGGCTTCGCGCCGCAGGCTGGAGGAGCAGGCACGCACAGTGCGTTTGATGGACCGGCGCTGCAGGGCTCCGGGCTTTCCACCCGCGGCGGCGGCACCTGGCCCAACTACTACACCGCCGCGGCTGACGTCTGCCTGTGGGACATCCTCGGCAAGGCCGTGAACCGGCCAATCTATAAGATCCTCTCCGGCGGCACCCCGACCAAGGACAAGATGATGGCCTACGCCAGCTCCCAGCATCTGCCCACCGTGGAAGACTATGTGCCCGACGTTCTCAAGGCAAAGGAACTCGGCTACCGCGCCTACAAGATTCATCCCGGGGCTGGCCAGCACGCGACGGGACCGCCGATTCCCAGCTACATCGGCCACATGGAAGAGATTCGCGAGGTTCGCAAGGCCGTGGGCGACGAGTTTGTGCTGATGCACGATCCCGTGCAGCGCTACAACCGGTCGGAAGCCATGACCGTCGGACGCCTGCTCGATGAGTTGAACTACGCCTGGTTTGAGGACCCCGTGCGCACCACCGATCAGGAGGGCCTGATCGAGATCTGCGCTGCGTTGAACCTTCCCATCCACGTGGGCGAGTTTATCTACTCCATCGCGGACTTCGCCGAGTACATCAAGCGCGATGCACTGGATGTCGTCCGCCTCATCGCCGACAACGTCGGCGGCATCTCGGGAGCCATGCGCGTGGGCCTGCTGGCCGATGCGCACGGACTGGAGTGCACACCGCACAACTGGGGCAACGTTCCGGACATGGCACTGCACTTCCATGTAGAGCTGGCGCTGCCGAACTCCTACTGGTTTGAGATGCCGTTCCCGGCCGAGTACGCCGACCGTCCTTACTACAAGGACAAGTTCCGCATCGACGCAGACGGCTTCGTGAGCGCTCCAACGGCTCCCGGCCTTGGCTATCCACTCGACTTCGATGCCTTGGACAAGGTGCTCAAGCGGGTCGATAAGTAGCAGCGAGGAATGTCACCATGAATCTGAAACGATCGAAGAGTCTTCGAGATATTCTGCCTCTATTGCTCTTGCTTTCACTACTGCTGGCAAGCCCGCAACACGCCGGCGGCCTGGAGCGGCAGGATGTGGTCTTCAAGGTCTTTCAGTTTCCGCCCAACATGATTCCGCGAATCGACGGCAACGCCGACGACTGGAACATGGTGCCGGACAGCTACGCCATCGGGATGGACCAGCTCGAGGATGACGAGCTACCCGGCCAGGCCGCTGCTGCTCGCGACCCCAAAGACCTCGACGTCAAAGTCAAAGTCGGCTGGGTCAAGGGCCTGAACCGCCTGTACTTCCTCTATCAGGCCTACGACAACTACTGGGACTTCTCCCGTCCCGACCTGCACAACGACATCTTCGAGGTCGTTGTGGACGGCGACGCATCGGGTGGTCCGCTCATCGACATCTACCACCGCGACGTGTGGACGCAGCAGGCGGTTGGCGATATGTCGCAGCTCGACCCGCGCATTACCAGCTCGGACGCCTACTTTGCCACGCAGGGAGCCCACGCGCAGAACTACCACATCTTCACGCCGTCGGAGGGCAAGGACTGGGCCATGGACTGGGGCTGCGCGCAGTACACCAAGGACCTGCCCTATGCCAACCACGCGCAGAGCTACAACTTCCGCCCGGGCCAATCCGGCAACTATACGCTGGAGTTCTACATCACTCCCTTCGACTACGCCGGATGCGAGGGCCCCGAGCGCGCCGTGGAGAGTGTGCTGACGGAGAACAAGATCATCGGCCTCGGTTGGGCGGTGCTTGACTACGACGACGTCAACTCCAACAAGCACACCTTCTGGACGCTCTCGCACAAGCACACCTTCTTCGGCAATGCATCGCAGTTAGTCGCGTTTCGCCTGATGCCGCTGGAGCCGCAGTTTCGTAAGCCGATTGACGCGCACTTCAGCTTCAAGGTCACCGATGTCGATGAGCGCATCGTCGCGTTTAAGGATGAGTCCGATGGCGCCACCGCTTGGAAGTGGGACTTCGGCGATGGCAGCAGCTCGACCGAGCAGAACCCGGTCCATCAGTACGCCAACAAGCCGGGCAAGGAGGGCATCTACACGGTGATCCTCAACGTCACCGGCCCCGCCGGCGCCTCGCGCTTCGCACGCGTTTGGGATGTCCACGTTAAAGGCAAGCCATAATCAAAGCGAAGGGTTTGGATCATGAGTGAAGTCCAGCAACCCGCGCACGGCGCCCGCCTGCCCATTCGTTATGTGTTGGTCTTCTGGCTCTTCGTGCTCAGCGCGGTCGCGTATCTCGACCGCACCAACATCTCCATCGCCGGTGTGCAGATCGGCAGCGACTTCCACATCGACAAGATCCACCTCGGCTGGGTCTTCAGTGCGTTCCTCGTCGGATATGCCTGCTTTCAGATTCCTGCCGGACTGCTAGCGCGCAAGCTCGGTCCGCGCCGTCTGCTGGGACTCGGCGTCCTGTGGTGGAGCGTCTTTACCGCCATCACCGCGCTGGTTCCAGCAAACATCCGCGACGCGCTGCTGGTGCTGGTACTGGTCCGCTTCGCGCTCGGTGTCGGCGAGGCCACCATGTACCCCGCGACCAGCCAGTTCGTTGAGCGCTGGTTCCCCATCGCAGAGCGAGGCAAAGCCAACGGACTCATCTTCGGGGGCGTTGGCATCGGCGCGGGACTCACTCCGCCGCTCGTCACCGCGATCATCCTGCACTATGGCTGGCGCGCCTCCTTCTGGTTTAGCGCTCTGGTGGGAACAGTCGCGGCCTTAGTCTGGTACCTTGCCGCACGCGATGCGCCGGAGCGGCATCCATGGGTCGGCAGTGCAGAAGCCACGCTGATCCGCGAGACACGCAACTTAATTTCGACCGAAGCCGCAGCCGTCTCAGCCCGGCCCACGATTCCATGGCTGCGAGTATTCGGGAGCAGGGCCGTGCTGGCGCTCACGGTCAGCTACTTTGCCTTTGGTTATGTCGCGTGGATCTTCTTCGCCTGGTTTTACATCTACATGGCGCAGGTGCGGGGGCTCAACCTCAAGACCAGCGCCCTCTATTCCATGCTGCCATTCATCGCCATGACCATCGGCTGCCTCAGCGGCGGCGTGGTCAGCGACTGGATTGCTCGCCGTTTCAGCCTGCGACTGGGCCGCTGTCTGCTGCCGGCGTTTTCACTCATGCTGACAGCGGTATTGTTGGTACTCGGCTCGCGTGCCCACGGTG
>Ga0302267_10003425_pt1 | contig 18234 bp, 12 predicted proteins | sample III_Bog_E1_3_FD_194555 | JGI IMG/M metagenome (GOLD analysis project Ga0302267, IMG submission 194555) | Peat permafrost microbial communities from Stordalen Mire near Abisko, Sweden - III_Bog_E1_3 | ecosystem: Environmental > Terrestrial > Soil > Wetlands > Peat | place: Sweden: Abisko... | reverse complement strand
GGCGAGGCGGAATCACAACCGGCGGAAAGGGTGGACGCGGCAGAGAACGGGGGGAGGCTGCAGGTGACGGCGGTGGGCTATCGTCTTCCCAACGGCACAAAATACGTGGTGGAGGTGGGCGCGTCGGAGACTGAGATTTCGATTGCCCTGCACGGTCTTCTTCTCACGCTCTCGCTGGGCTTTCCAGTTTTTGTCGGCCTGAGCTCGGCCGGCGTTTACCTCCTGCTGGGCCGTGCACTGCGTCCGGTGGATGAAATCGTCCATTCGGCGGAAAGGATCACGCTGCAGAATCTCAGCCAGCGTCTTCCGGTGCCGCAGACGGGTGATGAAGTGGAGCGACTTTCCCTGGCCCTGAACCGCATGATCCGGCGCCTTGATGAAGCGTACCAAGTCACCAGCCGTTTTTCCGCCGATGCCTCCCACGAGTTGCGCACGCCGTTGACCATCATGCGGGGGGAACTCGAAAGCCTCCTTCACGAAAGCAACTTTCAGGACGGGCAGGCGGAGCAAATTGGGAGCATCCTCGAGGAAGCCGAGCGGCTGACCCAGATCGTCGAGGGGCTCCTGACCATCTCGCGCCTTGATACCGGCGAATCCAAGATGAACCGGGACCCTGTTGACCTTTCCGAGCTCGCCGAGTCCACCGTCGAGCAAATGGCACCGCTGGCGGAGGACAAGTCGCTCAGGCTGACCTGCACCACGGATGCCGGGATCATGGTCGAGGCGAACGAAGTCCGGCTCAAGCAGGTGCTCGTCAACCTGCTCGACAACGCCATCAAGTACACGCCGGAGGGCGGGCAAATCGCAGTGGCCGTTTCCCACGATGGCTCCAGCGCCTACCTGGAAGTCAGGGACAACGGCATCGGGATTTCCACGGAGGCACTGCCCCATGTCTTCGAGCGCTTCTATCGTTCCGAGCAACCGAAGGCGCGGCGCGCGAGCGGGACGGGCCTGGGCCTGTCGATGGTCCAGGCGATCGTGGAGTCGCACCGGGGCCAGGTGACGGTGGAGAGCCGCGAGGATGCCGGCTCGGTCTTCCGGGTGCAGTTGCCGCGGCTGGAGCTCCATCTCAAGCGCCGCCTACGCGAGTCCTCCCGGCTGGGCAAGAGCTAGGTCCAAGGACCGCCCAGGCCAAGATGAAGGCTTTTTAATCCGGCTTTTTCGGGTTCCTCATCTGGAGGGGCTACAAAAGAATGGATGAGGATTCTACTGGTCGAGGACGAGGAGAAGGTCGCGCGGTTCGTGGCGCGCGGACTTAAGGCGGAACGCTATGCCGTCGATATCGCGTCGGATGGTGAGGCCGGCCTCGAGTTTGTCCGCGCCTACCCATACGACCTGATCGTTCTCGATCTCAATCTTCCCGGCATTCCCGGCACGGAGCTGCTGACGCTTATCCGTAAAAGCCATCCTAATGTACCCGTGCTGATTTTGACGGCGCGCGACGACATCGCCGAGAAGGTGGCCAATTTCGAGGCCGGCGCGGATGACTACCTGACCAAGCCGTTCTCCTTCGCGGAACTTCTCGTGCGCGTAAAAGCGCTGCTGCGCCGCGGCCCGGTCACAACGTCCACTGTCCTGCGCGTGGGGGAACTCGAGCTCGACCGCGTCGTGCACAAGGTCCGCCGCGGCGGCACCTCCATTGAGCTCACCGCCAAGGAATTTTCGCTCCTCGAATACCTCATGACCAATGCGGGCCGCGTCCTTTCGCGCACCATGATCGTCGAGCACGTGTGGGACCAGAGTTTCGAAGGCCTCACCAACATCGTCGACGTTTACCTGCGCCAGTTGCGCAAGAAAATCGATGATGGCCACGAGCAGAAGCTCTTTCGCACCGTGCGCGGCGTGGGCTACAGCATCACGGAGGACGGCGCGTGAAAGTGATCCCTTCCCTTTTGCTTTTGGGCGCGGCAGCGGTGGCGCTGGCCGGACTCACCTCGTGCGGCGCGGCCACGGATGCGGCGGCGGCCACTCCCGGCAACGATTCCAACAGCGAGCCGACGGTCGCCGTCACGCATCCCACCCGCTCCGACCTCTCGCGCAGCGTCAGCCTGACCGCGGAGTTCCGCCCCTACCAGGACGTCGATATCCACGCGAAAGTTTCCGGATACGTGCGCGACATTTACGTCGATGTGGGTGACCACGTGAAGGAGGGCCAGGTGCTGGCCGTCCTCGAGGTCCCCGAACTCGACGAGGACCAGAAAAAGGCCGAGGCCGCCGTCCTGACCGCGCAACAGGAGGTGCAGCGCGCGCAGGCTGAGTTCGAGGAGAAGGACCAGATTGACCAGCGCCTGATCGCGGCGTCCAAGAGCGCGCCCGGCCTTATCGCGCAGCAGGATATTGACACGGCCGCGGACCAGGACCGCGCCGCCGCCGCGAATCTCCAGGGCGCGAAGCTGAAAGTGGCCGAAGCCACGGCGGAAGAAGACCGCGAGCAGACCCTGGCGGAGTACGCGAAGATCGTCGCGCCGTTCGACGGAGTCGTGACCAAGCGCTATGCGGACACCGGCTCGCTCATCCAGGCGGGCACCTCCTCCAATACGCAGAGCATGCCGCTGGTGCGCCTGGCGGAGCTAAACCGGCTGCGCCTCGATTTCCCGGTCCCGGAGTCCAGCGTCTCGGACGTGCACGTGGGTGATCCGGTCGAGATCAATGTTGTTTCGCTGGGCGCGACATTCACCGCAAAAGTTTCGCGCTTCACGGGATCGGTCGACGACGCCACGCGCACGATGCTGACGGAGGTTGAGGTCAGCAATCCCGATTTTCGCTACACGCCCGGGATGTACGCCACGGCGCAACTGACCCTGGCCGACAAGAAAAACGCGCTGGCCGTGCCGATCCAGTGCGTATCCGCCGGGGACAACCCCACCGTCCTCGTGCTCAATGACCAGCATCGCGTCGAGGAACGGCCGGTTTCGGTGGGCCTGGAAACGCCGTCGATGGCGCAGATTGTTTCCGGCTTGAGCGAAAGCGACCTTGTCATCCTGGGCAGCCGCAGCTCCGTTCCGGTCGGCCAGCTCGCCCAGGCCAAGGAAGTGGACGGGGGCAAGCTCTAGCGTCGGCCGTCAGGCTTCGTCATCGTCATGCCGCGCTTCGCCCTCCGTTTTCCGTACTTCGTCATCGTTCTTTGCCTGATCGTGACGGTGCTGGGCATCACCTGCATCACGCGCATGCCGGTCGATCTCTTTCCCGCGATCAAGATTCCCGTGGTGGTCGTGGCCACCTTCTTCAACGGCATGCCGCCGGAGCAGATCGAGACCGACATCACGGGGCGTTTCGAGCGCTTCTTCACCCTGGGCAGCGGGATCGAGCACATGGAATCACGCTCGCTGCCCGGCGTCAGCATCATCAAGGTCTACTTCCAGCCCGGCACCGACGCCAACGCCGCCGTCACGACCATCTCCAATCTTGCCATGGCCGACCTGCGCAAGCTGCCGCCCGGCACGCTGCCGCCCGTCGTGCTCAAGATGGATGCCTCGAGCCTGCCGGTCTGTCTCGTCACGCTGAAGGGCAACGGCCTCAACGAATCGCAACTGCGCGACCTCGGCCAGTTCGCTGTCCGCAACCAGATGGCCAGCGTTCCCGGCGCATCCGTGCCGCAGCCGTTCGGCGGACGCTACCGGCAGATCATGGTCTACGTCGACCCGGTCAAGATGGAGGCGAACCAGCTCAGCGCGATGGATGTCGTGCGCCAGATCAACGACTCCAACCTCATTCTTCCCGCGGGCGACGTCACCATCGGGCCCTACGACTACAACATCTACACCAATAGCCAGCTCAGCGACGTACAGGCAATCAACAACGTCCCGCTCAAGACGATCAACAACGCGCCCGTGCTGGTGAAAGACATCGGCAAAGCCAAGGACGCGTCGGAAATCCAGTACAACATTGTCCGCGTCGACGGCCAGCCATCGGTCTACCTGCCCGTGCTCAAGCAGGGCGGCGACGCCAACACCATCGCCATCGTCGACGGCGTGAAGAAAGTCATCTCCGACCTGGTCGACGTGCCAAAATCGCTGGTCACGAACGTCGTCTTCGACCAGTCGGTCTTCGTCAAGACGGCGATAGAAACGCTGCTGCACGAGGGCGCGATCGGTCTCGTGCTCACCGGGCTGATGATCATTCTTTTCCTCGGAAACCTCCGCGCCACGGCGGCGGTCTTTCTCTCCATCCCGCTTTCGGCGCTGGCCACGTTCATGGTTCTTTTCTTCGGCGGCGGCTCGATCAACTCGATGATCCTCGGCGGCCTCGCGCTGGCCTTCTCGCGCCTGATCGACAATTCCGTCGTGGTGCTGGAAAACATTTTCCGCCACATGGAGATGGGAGAAAGCGCCGAGGTCGCGGCCGAGCGCGGCGGCACGGAGGTCTCGCTGCCCGTTCTCGCCGCCACCTTCACCACCGCCATCGTCTTTTTCCCGGTCACGTTCCTGTACGGCGTGAGCCAGTTCCTCTTCACCGCGCTCGCCCTCGCCGTGGTGATCTCGCTTTTTGCCTCCTACATCGTGGCCATGACCGTCGTGCCGCTTTTCTGCGCGCATCTCATTCCCGCGCATAGCGTCCGGCACGAGGACGTCTCCTCCGACCACGCCGACCATGAGGGGAACCTCAAGCACAGTTGGAGCCGCCGCTTCAATGCCTGGTTCAACGCGCGCTTCACGAACTTTCTCGATCTTTATGAGCGCGTGCTCGGCGTCGCCCTCAAGGCGCCGGCGCTGACGCTCGTCATTCTACTCGGCGCCTTCGTCGCCAGTTTCGCCCTCGTGCCGTTCATCGGCCTGGCCTACTTTCCGCGCACCGACCCGGGCCAGTTCGTCATCAACGTCAAGGCGGCCACCGGCACGAGCCTTGAAATTACCGAGTCCGAGGTCAAAAAGCTCGAGGATCTCATCCGGCACGAGGTCGACCCGCACGACTTGCGCCTGATCGTCTCCAACATCGGCTCTATGCCCGGCTTCTCCTCGATCTACACACCGAACTCCGCCACGCACACCGCCTTCGTGCAGGTCAGTCTCAACGACGACCATAAAATCGGCAGCTACGAATACATGAACCGCGTGCGCGCCGCCGCGCAGCGCGAGATGCCGGAAATTTCCACCTACTTCCAGTCCGGCGGCCTCGTCGATGCGGTCCTCAACCTCGGCCTGCCCGCGCCCATCGACGTCCAGGTCAGCGGCTCCAATCTCGAGGACGATTACGCCGTGGCGCAGAAAATCGGCAATGCCGCCAAGCAACTGCCCGGTGTCAGCGACGTGCTGATTCCGCAGGACATCGATGCGCCGTCGATCCAACTGAATATCGACCGCGTGCGCGCCAGCGAGCTGGGGCTTACGCAGAAGGAAGTCGTCAGCAATGTCATCACCACGCTGACTTCCAACGCCATGATCGCGCCGAGCTACTGGGTCGATCCCAAGACCGGCAACGATTACCTGCTCACCGTCCAATACCCCGAGAACACGGTGAAGAGTTTCTCCGACCTGCGCAGCATCCCGTTGCGTGGGCCGAACCAGACCGAACCGACGCGCCTCGACATGGTGGCCGACGTCTCGAAAATCCTGGCGCCCACCGAGGTCGACCACTACCAGTTGCAGCGAACCATCGACGTCTTCATCGCACCGAAGGCCGAGAACATCGGGACCGTCGCTCCCGCCGTGCAGAAGGTCGTCAACGACACCACGAAGCCCAACGGCGTCCGCGTGACACTGCGCGGCACGGTGCGGGCGATGTACGAGTCCTTCTCCAGCTTCGGCTTTGGGCTGCTGCTTTCGGTGTTGCTCGTTTATCTCATCCTTGTCGCGCAGTTCCGCTCGTTCCTCGATCCGGTTCTCATTCTGCTCGCGGTCCCACCCGGCCTGATGGGCGTCCTGATCACGCTGGCGGCGACCGGCACGACGCTGAACGTCATGTCGCTGATGGGCATCGTGATGATGGTGGGCATCGTGGTTTCCAACAGCATTCTCATCGTGGAGTTCACCCACCGCCTGCGGAATGACGAAGGCATGGGGCTGCGCGAAGCGGTCGCCTTCGCCTGCCGCGTGCGCTTGCGGCCCATCCTGATGACCTCGCTCGCCACTATCTTCGGCCTGATTCCGATGGCGTTGAAACTCGGCACCGGCTCGGAGGCTTACGCGCCGCTGGCCCAGGCCATCATCGGCGGACTCTGCGCGTCGGTTGTGCTGACGGTTTTCATCGTGCCCGCCGCCGTGCTGCTCGCCTATCGCGGGCGCGAGAAACGCCAGGGTGAAAATCGGCCGCCACAGGCGCCGGCGGAACCGCAACTCGCACACGCACCTTTGTCATGAAGCGTCTTTGGGTGTGGGCCGCATTCGCCGCGGCACTGGCTTGTCTCTTACCCGCGTACGGCGACGATGCCGCGCATACTCCGGGCCTGAAATTCACGCTGGCGGAGGCTGAAGGCTACGCGTTGCGAAATCATCCGCGCATGGCGGCGTCGCAATTCACCGCCGATGCGGTGCGCCAGCAAATCCGGGAGGCGCGGTCGGCTTTCTTTCCGCAAATCTATGGCGAATCGACCTCTGTTTACGCGCCCTACGACAACCAGACCGGCGAAGGGACACGCGCCAGTGCGTTGGGCGGACTCAATAATCCGACCATCTATTCACGGCAATCCGACGGCATCGTGGTGGATCAACTGCTGACTGATTTCGGCCACACCTACGACCTGATGCAGAGCGCGAAGTTCCGGGCGACCGCCGCGGCCGACCGCGTCAACGCCGCGGCGGCCATCACCGTCCTCGAGGTGGATCGCGCGTACTTCGACCTGCAGCGCGCGCAGGCTGTCCTGCACGTCGCCAGCGAGACGGTGAAGACGCGCCAGACGGTCTACGACCAGGTCGCCGTGCTCGTGAAGAACCAGCTTCGCTCCACGCTCGACCAGAGCTTTGACGAGGTCGCGCTGAGCCAGGCCAAGCTGCTGCTCATCGAGGCGAAAAGCGGTGTGAGCCAGTCCGAGGCGGCTCTTTCGACCGCGCTGGGCTTCGCCGACGCGCAGCATTTCGATCTCGCCGACGAGCCGATGAACCTGACGCTTCCCGGAGGCGCGGAAGGATTGATCTCCTCGGCCCTCCAGCAACGCCCGGACCTCGCCGCACTTCGCAGCGACGCCTTCGCGGCGAAACGATTCGCGGATGCACAACGCGCGGATGAGTTGCCGAAAATCACGGCGATGGGCGCGGCTGGCGTCAATCCCGTCGCGGATGACCGGCTGCTCAACCACAACTATTACGCGGCGGGGGTGAACGTGGAGATTCCGCTGGCCACCGGAGGCAATCTCGACGCGAAGGCCGACGAGGCGCGGCTGCTCCAGCGCGCGGCGGACGCGAATGTGATCGACACCCAGAATGCGATCTCGCGCGATGTGCGCGTGGCGTGGCTCAACCTCCAAACCGCGAAAGAGCGGCTTGGGGTCACGGCCGAGTTGGTGAAGAGTTCCAGCCAGGCGCAGAAGCTGGCCGACGCGCAATACCGGCTCGGCACGACCTCCATTGTCGAGTTCACCCAGGCCGAGTTGAACTACACCGAGTCGCAACTCCAGGACACGCAGGCCCGCTTCGATTTTCAGGTCGACCGCGCGCTGCTGAATTTTGCGCTCGGCGTGTGGCGCTGAATTGCGCGGAATAAAATGGCAGCGCCCCGGGTATGTCCTCAGAGGTGAACCTCACGGGCTCTTCATCAAACTTTAATCTTCGTCTCAGAGGTGATTCAGAGGCGAATCCTAGGCTGGGAAGCATGAAAACAAACCTGCTTCGGAGCCTGCTCCTGAATTTCACCGTGGCGGCGGCCTTGCTGGTCCCCGCCTTTCTTACCCTGCCCGCGCACGCGGGCCCGGTCCTGCCGGCCGTCGGGCCGGATTCGAACGATGACCAAGTCACATGCGGCTACCTCAAGGTCTATTCGCGCACCGAGCAGACCCAATGGGGCGAGAACACCTACTACTATCCGCACACGGCTTACTGGATATACAACACGTCGGGCAAGCGCATCAAGACCGTGGCCAACCACGACAGCAGTATCGACGAAACTCCGGAGAAGGTTTCGCTGAGCCCGGGGCACTACGTCGTCCGGGCGTGGTCGGATGATGCGGGCCTCGTCACGGTGCCGGTGATCGTGAAGCTGGCGGAGACGACGTCGGTCCATCTCGAATCCGGCAGCGCGGAGACGAGCGGCGCCAACGTGAAGGTGGGAAATATCACCAAGAACTGAGCGTAACCGCTCAACCGTGCGCCCGTGCAGTCGCGGGGCACTTTCGCATGACCAAGAAAATCCTCATCGCCGATCCGAACAAGGCAGCAGCCACGGCGCTGGGCGAACACCTGCAGCGCGGGGGCTTCATGCCCCTCGTCGTGAATGAGGGCGCGCGGGTGCTCGACGCGACGTGGAATGAATCGCCGGTGCTGATTATTCTTGAAGCAGTTTTCCAGGAACCGACTGGCTTCGAAATCTGCAAGGCGCTGCAGGCCGACCCGGGGACGTCGCATGTGCCGATCATCATGCTTTCCGAGCAGGCGGACGACATCGACCGCATCCTCGGCTTGGAAATGGGCGCGGAGGATTATTTGCGCAAGCCGTGCCATCCGCGCGAGGTGGTTTTGAAGGTCCGCAAGATTTGCGCGCGGTGCCGTCTCTCCACGCGCGGCGACGGGCGGATTCGCCTCGGCGATTTGATCCTGGATCGCGAGCGCTGCGAGGCGGTACTCCGCGGCGAGCGGATCTCGCTCACGGCCATCGAATTCAAACTGCTCTATTTGATGGCGGAGCGCATGGGCCGCGTGCAGACCCGCGAGCGATTGCTGAAGGAAGTCTGGGGCTACGACGCGGAGATCAACAGCCGCACGCTCGACACGCACATCCGCAAGCTGCGTACGAAACTCGGTGATCATCAGGATTACGTCGAGACGGCGTATGGCTTCGGTTATCGCGTCACCGAGAAGCCGATCTAGCCGATTTGTGACGAACAGGTTACGACCGAATTAACAAATAGTTCAGATTCGGTTCATCAGAACTCGAGGCCGCTCACGCACCTTCTGCGTGGCCCGAGGCAAGAGGCCAATTCCCGTTGCTCGAAGAAATCGCGCGGCGGGAGTGGAGAAAGTTTGCCGCAAACCAGAGGAGAATTTTGAATACCAAATTTACCATCGTCGGGCTCGCCGCCTTGTGTGCGGCTATCACCGTTCCATCCCACGCCCAAACCGCCGATTCGGCGCTGCTCAACGCGCTCGTCAAGAAGGGCGTCCTGTCGGATTCCGAGGCCCAGCAGATCGAGGCGCAGGACCAGAAGGAATATAATGAAACGGCCGCGAGCAAGATCAGCCTCGCCTCCTCGATCAAGAAGATCACGTTCTACGGTGACCTGCGCCTGCGCTATGAAATGCGCGATGGCGTCACTCCCGCCGGTTACACCGGAAACGGCGGTGCCAAGCTCACGGCCGGAGATTCCGAAGACCGTAACGCGTGGCGCTACCGCCTGCGTTTCGGCATCAAGGGCGACCTGACCGACAATTTCTTCTTCGGCATTCGGGCCGCGACGAATCCCTACTATGACCGCTCGGGCAACGTCACCTTTGGCCATAGCGACGCCGCGGGTCCCTTCGGCAAGGGCCAGAGCCTGCTCGCCCTCGACCAGGTTTACCTCGGCTGGCACGCGACCGACGACATCACGCTCACCGGTGGCCAAATGCCCAACCCGCTTTACACCACAAGCCTCGTCTGGTCGGAAGACCTGAACCCCGCAGGCGCAGCGGAGCAGTGGGACCACAAGTTCGACAACGACCTCGACGTGTTCGCCACGGCGGGTCAGTTCGTCTACTCGGCAGCGGCGGGGAACGCCATCACGAACGGGCTCGGTTCCAATACGTCGAACGTCAACACGTTCATGTACGCGGAGCAGGTCGGCTTCAAGTACAACTTCGACAAGGACACCTTCTTCAAGGCGGCCGCGACGATGTATACCTACAGCGGCACCAGCAGCAATGCCTCGAACGGCACTGTCGCCTCGCTCTACAGCAGTGGCGCCACCACTCCGCTGCAGTTATCGGCGCCGAACGCAAGTCCGAGCTACTTCAACGGGCCGTTCGTGGGCGCAGCCTCCGCGCCGGTTAGCAACGTCAGCGGCATCAACGACCTGGCCGTGCTCGAGACGCCTATGGAGTTCGACTTCAAGATCGGCCCGGGCGTGCACAAGAACTCGTCATCTGATCCCAAGGACTTGAAGGCCATGCAATCGGAGATCACCACCGGCTGGGTGCTGCCGATGCGCATCTTCGCCGACTTCGCCTACAACTTCGAGGCCGACGAACGCGCCGACCAGGCCCGCCGAGCCATCGATTCCCTCGCGAACACAGGCGCGTCCAATTTGGGCGTAACATCCCAAGGCTCGGCCGCGGGCAACGCCGATATGATCGCCTCACCGACCTTCCAGGGTGTGCTCAACTCGGGCACCGGCTTCCTCGACCAGTCCGCTTACGAGATCGGCATCGAAGCGGGCCAGATGAAGAAAAAGGGCGACTGGGATGCAAAGCTCTGGTGGCAGAGCACCGGTTACTATGCGGTCGATCCCAACCTGATCGACGCCGATATCTTCAATGCGGCGACGAACATGCAGGGAGTCATCGTCGCCGTCAGCCACAACTGGACCGATGGCCTCAGCTCCACGCTGCGCTATGCGTACGCGATGCCGGTTAATGGCCGTCTCGCGACGCCGAACGTCAACCAGGATCTGCAAGAGGGCGACATCCGCCAGTACAACCTCTTTCAGGCCGACGTGATGTGGAAATTCTAAATCAACTTCGTCAGTCAGTCAGAGCTTGGACGTGAGGTTCTTGCTCGGTGGCGCGGGGACCTTGAACCCCCGCGCCACCACCATTTTGAAGAACGCATGACAAGCCCATGAACCGGACGACGACCGCGGCGCCCGCCGACTCTCCCTCCACGCTCATGGGCACGCTGGCGATCATGGGATTCGCCGCGGAGGACAATTTGCGGAAGGTGGCGCAGGCTCTCGCGCAACGCAATCGCGGAGAACTCGCCCTCGCCGGGGAACGCAACGCAAAACAGGCGCGGCTGCGCGCGGAAGTCGAAGAGCAGATCGTCGAGGAGTCGACGCATCTTCAACCCAACGCGCGCCAGATGAAAAAATGGCGCCTCGTCTCGCATGTCGCTCACCTTTTCGAACGCATGGGCAACCACACCGTGGAGATCGCCCGCTCCTGCGATGAACTCCTGCGTGAACCCAGGCCCGCCCGTGTCGCGGACATCCGGAAACTTCTTGAGCATGCTGTCTACATCACCGATCGCGCCGCGACCGGCCTGGTGGAGGAGGACATGGAAATGGCCCGAACCGCCCAGGAGCAATCCCTGGCGGCGACCGTTCTCTGGAACAACATCCGGCGGGAATTGACAGCCCTCGCCCAGCAGCCCAGCGGCGATGCAACGCGGGTCAGTCTCCTGACCGGCATCGCGAACCGCGCGCACGAGATGATCGAAGAAGCGTCCCGCCTGGCGACGGATGTCATCGCCTGCCTCGAGAACGCCAACGCTTGAGCGCGCCTCATCTGCGCCTCATCGCATTTTAACGTTCGCCTCAAGCTCGCCTTGCCTGTCCCGCACAGACTGCGGGCATGAAAAGTGAACTCTCGATTTCCGGAAAACGCGCAGTTTCCCCCAGCCTGCTCCTGCGGCTGGGACTGATTGCGATAGTGGCCTTGTCCGGCACAGGCTGCGCCTCGTTCAATGACAACATGGCCTCCACGCCCGATCACAGCGGCGCGCCGCCCTACGCCAGCGATCCCGAGGCCAACGGCAATCCCGCCAAGGCTTGGTGGAACTAGTCCAACCGACTCACCTAGAAAGCTGCTGGGCATCCAGCGGAGGAAGCGTATTAATCTTCCAATATGCCCGTAAGGCCGAGTCCCAGACGAATGCGCCCATGCGCTCGCAGACGGGCTTCATTGTCTCCACCTAAAGGAGGAGACGAATCGTCTTTGCGGCCGGGCAAATCCTGAGGCCCAATGGCCTTCTGCAAGGACCCATGCACACGCTGCTCCTATCCGCTGCAACTTGGGACAAAATTGACTTTGCGATCAGGACATGGCTGACCGCCATGCTGGCCCTCTACGTCTCCTTTGCTTTGCAACTGGAGTCGCCCTACTGGACTTTGCTTGCGGTGTGGATCCTGGCCCAGCCCGCGCCGGGCATGATGCTTTCAAAGGGTCTCTACTTCGTTCTTGGCACCCTGGCGGGAGCGCTGTGGGGCGTCGTCCTCATCGCCCTGTTCGCGCAAGCTCCCGAGCTGTTTGTCTTGGCGTTGGCACTGCTGGTCGCGGCCAGCACCGTGGCCTCGAATGTTCTCACCAACTTTCGAGCCTACGGCACCGTCTTAATGGGATATACCGCGGGCCTCGTCGCCGCCGGCGCCATCAATGCGCCCGACCAGGTCTTCTTCATTGGAACAGCGAGGGCTGCCGCCATCCTGACCGGCGCCGGCTGCACCATTTTTGTCAATCTGATCCTGGCCCCTCACCGGTCCGAGGCCGCGACCCGTGAGAAATTGCGGACCATCCTCAAGGACGCCGCTCGCCGGGCCGTTTATTCGTGGAAGGCGGACAACACCACGCGAATGCAAATCGGGAGGAAACTCATCTCCGATTTGATCGCGCTCAACACCCAGATTGAATACGCCGGGGCGGAATCGGGCGGTTTTCGCCTCGTGGCGAACAAGGCGAGGAGCCTTCTTGCGCACATCTTTGGCCTCATTTCGGCCCGCCGCGCCCTTGATGCGCATCTTCATCGTTGTGGCTGGCCCGAGCACGCCGCCCTGGAAGTCTTTCACTCGGCCATCCTCGATTTCCTCAACGAGATTCCGGAGCTATTGGATCATGACAAGGTTGATGAACTTATCGCACGGCTTGGCGACATCCATCATCGTCTGATGCTGTTGCAGCCGGAAACGGAGACGGGACCTTCCGGAGAACTTGTCTCCAAGAGATTCGTCATTGACCGCATGGACGATCTCCTGGGGCATTTGGGTGGAGCGTTGAAAAATTGGCGCGATATTCAAAATGGAAATTGGGAGGGAACGCCGAGCCTCACCTTGAACTTCCACCGGGACCTTCGCGCGGCTTGGATCAATGGATTGCGAGCTTTTATTGCGGTTGGCGCGATGGGAATTTTCTGGATTGCGAGCGCTTGGGACAAGGGGCCCTTGGCTCTTGTCTTCGTCGCGGTTGTGATAAGCCTGTTTTCCGCTCAACCGCACCCGGATCGAGTTGGCTGGACTTTTTTCAAGGCTGGTTTGATCGCCTCGTTTTTCGCCCTCATCTGCAAATACCTGGTTTTGGCATACGGTGCCGGATTTGAAGTGCTGGCCCTGTCCCTGGCTTTGTTCTTCGTTCCCCTTGCCTTGGTCATGGCGAATCCCCCGATGGCGGCCCCGGCGCTTAGCTGTGCCTTTGTTTTTTGCTACGTCGTGCAACCGAACAATCAAATGGTTTACGACTTATCCGACACATACAACACGGCCATGGCCGTCCTGGTGGGCGTGTTGGTCGCCACACTCTGCTACACACTTCTCTTTCCGCCCAATCCCCAGGCGGCACGTCGCTACGTGACCTACCGGATTCGGCGCGGTCTCGAGGAAGTGGCGCGGCTGAATCCCATTCCCCATTTTTGCGGGTGGGAAACCCGGATGTACGATCGCGTCTTCCGCCTTTACGACCCGGAGAATCTTTCAGGCTCCCCGACCGACGAGTGGCTTGAGGCGGGGCTTGGTGCGATTACACTCGGAAACGAACTTTTGCGGCTTCGGCATTGGCTGGAGGACGAACGGCTTTCGACGCCACTAAGCCGGACGCTGGAAGGAGTCATTGGCGCCTTCAGTCATTTCTTTTCAGAGCCCCAACGCGGGCTGCTTGAAGTAAAGGATCGCATTCGAGAATTGACCCGGCACGAACCGGGGGCCGAACCGCGGGAGCGCCTATCCTGGGCACGTATCCTTGGCGCGCTTGAAGAGATTGACGTGTATCTGGCTCAACACCCCAAGCTCACCCTGAGCGAAACGACCGCTCAAAAGCCTGCCGCCCATGGAACGACGGATCCAGAGCCCCTTCGCGCCTAGGCCGTGCCGATTTCCCAAGGTCTATGGGCGGCGAACGGAAATGGTCACCCCAACGGGATTCGAACCCGTGCTACATCCGTGAAAGGGACGTGAGCTAACCGCTACTCCATGGGGTGATGATGCGAGCCGGAAAATATACCCGCAACTGCCCGGCCAAGGCAAAGGAAAATCGGTGCCATTGATCTGCGCGGCGGGAACCCGTATGGTCAACGATCCGATGATTGCCCCGCGTGATGATTTTCCCTCCGAGCTGGAGCGCCGGGTCAATCTCGACTTCGGCCCGGGCGGGCTGCTCTCGAAATCGTCGCAGTTCGAGTACCGGCCGCAGCAACAGGCCATGGCCACGGCGGTTGCGAAAGCCTGCCATGACCGCACGCATCTCATCGTCGAGGCAGGCACGGGCGTGGGAAAGAGCCTCGCCTATCTTGTGCCGTCGGTTTTCCACGCCTTGGAGGAAAATCGCAAGGCGCTTGTCTCCACGCACACGATCAATCTGCAGGAGCAGCTTTATCACAAGGACATTCCGCTCGTGCAGCGGTTGGTGGGCACTGATTTCAAGGCGGTGCTGCTCAAGGGCCGCCAGAATTATCTCTGCCCGCTGCGGCTGCAGCGCGCGATGAGCCACGGCGGCGAACTTTTCGCCTCGCGCGAGCAGGAGGAGATGAAGCGCATCTGGGAATGGAGCCAGCGCACCAGCGACGGCACGCTCTCCGATCTCGACCCCGCGCCCGATCAAACCGTCTGGCTGCAGGTTTGCAGCGAGGCCCATGTCTGCACACCGCGCACCTGTGGCCAAGGCACGGAGTGCTTCTATCAACGCGCGCGCAAGGAGGCCGAGGCCGCGAAGGTCCTCGTGCTCAATCACTCGCTCTTCTTCAATTTCCTCGCCGGCGCGGAGGCGGTGCTCGAGGAAAAGGGTTACCTCTTCCATAACGACTTCATCATCTTCGACGAGGCGCACACACTCGAGTCAGTGGCGGCGCGGCATCTCGGGCTGGAAATTTCGCACTCCGGCCTGCGCTACGTTTTGCAGCGGCTCTTTAATTCGCGCACGCAGAAGGGCATCGTTACCGCGCTGCACGACGGCGAAGGCATGAAGCTGGTGCTCGAGGCGCAGGAGGAGTGCGATATCTTCTTCGACAAGCTGGAGCGCTCGCTGCGCTTCGACCGCGCCAAGGAACTGCGCATCCGCGAGCCGGGCATCGCGACCAACTCGCTCGACCTGCCGCTCTCGCGCCTCTATCGCAATCTCGCCGATGCCGCGCGCGAGGTGCAGGACGATATCTTCAAGGCCGAGGTGCAGGAGGCCGCGCGGCGCGTGGAGGGCCTGCGCGTCGGCCTCGGCGAATTCATCAGCCAGTCGCGCGAAGGCCACGTCTACTGGATCGACAAGAACGAGCGCAAGGACACGCATCTCACGCTCACCGCCGCGCCTATCGATGTCGCGCCCGACTTGCGCCGCCTCATCTTCCGCCCGGAAAACACCGCGATCATGACCAGTGCCACGCTCGCGGTCGGCGACGGCCTGCGCTACTTCGTCAATCGCATCGGCGGCGAGGACGCGGCCACGCTGCAGGTCGATTCGCCCTTCGACTACGCACGGCAGATGCGCGTCTTCATCCCGAAGAAAATGCCCGAGCCGGCGGCGCGCGAGGAATACGACAAATCGCTCACGCACTGGATCCGCCATTTCGTATCGAAGACCCATGGCAAGGCGTTCGTGCTCTTCACCAGTTACCAGACGATGCAGAAGCAGGCCGACTCGCTCGCCGCGTTTTTCCGTAGCGAGCGGATCACGTGCCTCGTGCAGGGCGGCTCGCTGCCCCGTCATCGCCTGCTGCAAAAATTCAAGGAGGACCGCGACTCCGTGCTCTTCGGCACCGATTCGTTCTGGCAGGGCGTCGACGTTCCCGGCGAGGCGCTGAGCAACGTCATCCTCACCCGCCTGCCTTTCGCCGTGCCGGACCATCCCCTCACCCAGGCCAAGTGCGAGCGCATCATCGCCGAGGGCGGCGACGCCTTCCGCCAATACTCGCTGCCCGAGGCGATCCTGAAATTCCGCCAGGGCGTCGGCCGGCTCATCCGCACGCAAAACGACAAGGGCATCATCGTCATTCTCGACAATCGCGTGCTGACCAAGCCCTACGGCAAGGCCTTCCTCGCCGTGCTGCCGAAGTGTCCCGTCGAAATCGTCGAGTAATCGTTGCGGTTTGCACGAAGGCACCAAGATCGCGCACGTTTTCTGACGTCTTCCAGTTCTTGAGGAGGTGCCGGCGAATTCTTAAAGCATCTAGCGGCCAACGGCTTCCATGTTACTCGTCGCCGATGGCACGGGCGCTGCAGATAGGGTCAATTAATGAAAACGCTATCCATATCTCTCACCTGTGCTGCGGTCGTCGCGGCCTTTACCTTCGGCTCGACCGCCTATGCCGATGACCATCACGACGCATGGTCGCACGATAAAGACGGCTACTGGGACAACCACGGCTCACACCACGCCTTCGTCGAACGCGAAAATCATCACGGCTACTGGCGCGAGAATCCGAATGGTGCGCGCATCTTCATCAACATCGACTAACCCTCGATGGTCATGAAATAGGGCCGTCCTGCTCGCGCAGGACGGCCCTTCTTTCTGTAGACGTACGCTTACTTGTACTTCGGCAGGAAGGCCTTTTCCGCCTCGAACATCTCGAGGGTCATGGCCTTGATCTCGGCCGGCGAGCACACGGCCGCGCTCAGCGGATCGAGCAACAACGCGTGGATTGCCGCTTCCTTGCTACGCTCAATCGCGGCGGTCGCGCCGAGATCGAACACCGCCATGTTGGAGGCGCACAGCGCGGCCATCTGCGGCGGAAGCTTGCCGTAACGTGACGGATTGATGCCGTTGCGGTCGATGTAGCACGCGACTTCCACGCAGCCATCGGCCGGCAGATTCGTGATCAACGCGCCGGCGCCGTCCACGGAGTTGTGCACGTTGCCGTGAATGCGCACGGGCGCATCCTTCTCGCGCCCCTCGATGATCCAACTCGCATACTCCCAGCTCCGCTCCCAATCGATCGGCTCCTTGCCGCTGACCATGTCGTTGCGCTGCTTGTCGGCATCGGCACGCCAGGTCGGCCAGTTGTCGGCGTAGAAACTGGTCTCGCCGTCGTAACGCGGGCGCGCGTATTTCTTCAGCAGGTCTTTGCGCTTCCGGTAGTACGGCAGGTATTCGGACAAATGGCCGCTCGACTCGGTGATGAACGCGCCGAAATGCAGCATCATGTCCTTTCGGACGAGATCGAGATCCTTGGGATCAGACAGCTTGCCCGCGAGGTCATCCTTCGCCTTCTTCATCAGCAGCGGATACAAATCCTTCCCTTGGTGCTTGAGCGTCGTGAACCACGCGAGGTGGTTGATGCCCGCGCACTCCCACTCCATGTCCGCGTAGGGAATGCCCGCGCGTTTCGCCAGCAAGTGCCCGGTGCCCTGCACGGAATGGCAGAGACCGACGACCTGAAGCGACGGACGCGTGCGCGCCGCCGCGAGGCACATCATGTTCATCGGGTTCGTGTAATTGAGCACGAGCGCCTTCGGGCAGAGTTCCTCCACGTCCTTGAGCACGTCGAGCCAGACCGGAACCGTGCGCAGTGCCTTGAACAAGCCGCCCGGCCCGATCGTGTCGCCGATGCATTGGTTGATGCCGTACTTCACCGGGATGTCGTTGTCATGCCGCACGCACTGCAGGCCCGAGACCTCGATGCAGTTCACGACGTAGTCGGAGCCGGGCAGCACCTTGCGCCGGTTGTCGGAGGCGATCACCGTCCAGCCCTTGGCGCCGATCTGCGCGATGAGCTTTTCGATAAGCTTGTGCATCGTCTGCAGGCGATCGCGGTCGATGTCGACCAGCGCAATGAGGCCCCCGTTGTTGCCGGGGATGCGGATGACGTCGTTCATCAGCCGGGGCGTGAATCCGCTGCCGGCGCCCATCATGGTGATCTTGATCGGGCGCGGCATGACGCCGGGCAGGCCGGACGCGTTGTCGGCCGATTTCGTGTGTTCGCTGTGACCTTTGGATTTGGTGGATGCCATAAAATGTGATGCGAGCATGTCCACGTCCGGGCAAGCCC